>Ga0209544_1001579_pt1 | contig 24222 bp, 20 predicted proteins | sample MesohylPK_FD_187297 | JGI IMG/M metagenome (GOLD analysis project Ga0209544, IMG submission 187297) | Host-associated microbial community of the marine sponge Aplysina aerophoba from Gulf of Piran - sponge mesohyl, lysed by proteinase K... | ecosystem: Host-associated > Porifera > Sponge >...
CTTCCAGAACCTTGCCACCGGCAACCAGGAGTACAAGCATTCCTGGGTGGTCCGGCGGGATGGGCTGCTGTTCGGCTCCGGCTGGTATCAGGTTCTGCCCACTCTGCCCACGGCCGTTACCAAGGCGCGACCGGCCGAATATACCGTCGCCATGGTCGACCGCGCGCTCCGGTACTACAAGGCCTATGGCCGGGAAGAGACGGTCGCCTTCTACAATACGCCGGAGAGCGTGGACGGGGAATATTATGTCTACATCTTCGACGAGAGTGATCAGCTGATCGCCCACGCCAACCCGGATCTGCTGGGTATGGACTTGAAGGAAGAGTTGGGCTTGGACTCCACCGGCTATCATTTCGGCACCGACATGCTGGAAGCGACGGCGGAGGGACTGTGGGTACACTATGTCTTCGTCAATCCTGCCACCGGCGAGGAGGAGACCAAGCACGCTTGGGCCGTGCGCCACGATGGACTGATCATTGGCTCCGGCTGGTATGAATAGACTTTCGATGGGCGCCCTTTTGGCGCGGTGATAAATCAGAGAGGCAGGGGCGCTCGACCGGGCGCCCCTGTTGTTCTCCTGCTGCGCTGAGGAGCAGTGACGCGCGTAACAGTTTCCACTGGTGTTTCATGCTGACAGATGGGCTTCCTCACGGCCGCCCAGTGCAGGCCGCGCCAAGATACTGTAAACATGATTGGCTCCGGCCGCCGCCGGCTCCAACAGCTTGGCGGCGGCCAGATATGAAGGCTCCGCTTCAGAATTCGACCCATCGCCAGCCATCCTCAAACCATACAAATTCCCCACATCCTGATTCAGACAACGTCCGCCCCAATATCAGCGACACATCTCTGTCCACTTGAATGCATTTCGGATCTGGGCTGGCCCGGCGTTGCCGGCCGCGCAACCCGGTCTACCCCCAGTGGTAACCACAAAATCGACCCCATTTTTGTATGCGCTATGTCCTTTTTTCAAGTTTGACGTAACACTTTCGCAATGATATACTCGCGGATGATTTGGAGTCGATAATTCACCGCAGATGTATTCTGGCAGCAGCCCCTTTTGAATCAGGTCGTTCAATGCGCTACTACGTTACTATTTGAGCGCAAGGATTCCTCCACTCATAACGGGAGTGGGGCACTTATAGTCTTGCTGTCTAGGGCCAAACGCCCAAAGGAGACCAGGAATTAGCAGAAACACAACACGAATCAATCATCGGATTCGTACGCGCGAAGTGCGAGTCATCGATGAAATCGGGACTCAACTCGGCATTATGGATGTGCAGACCGCTCTGCAGGCCGCCGAGGAGAAAGATCTGGATCTGGTAGAAGTTGCCCCCAATGCCAATCCGCCGGTCTGCCGGTTCATGGATTATGGCAAATACCTCTACGAGAAACAGAAGCGGGAGCGGGAGGCGCGCAAGGCCCAGAAGCAGATCGAGATCAAGGAAGTGCGCTTGCGGCCTAAAACAGGCGAACATGATATTCAGGTCGTTCTCACCAAAACGAGAAAGTTCCTGAAAGACGGCGCCAAAGTACGGGTACGTATCCGCTTCCGTGGACGTGAGATCGTCCACAGGGACATCGCCCTGGACCTGATGAAACGGGTCACGGAAGAGTTGGCCGACGAGGCGGTCGTCGAATCTCGCCCAGGTTTTGAGGGCCGTAGCATGGTGATGCTTCTCGCCCCAGCCGCGTAGCCGATTCCCATAACCGCCAGTGCAGCCCGCCCAATTTTGAACCCTGCGGCTGGCTGTGCTATCATTTAGGCTTGCATGGCGCTCTCTATTGCGAACGGGCGTTATGATGTTCCATGCGCCCCCGCACTAAGAGGGCGCGCGTTGTCTGTTCAACCACTGCATCGCATAATGCAGTCCCAATATGTGCCTGCTCGCAAGGGGCGCCGGAGCAACCGAGAAGACCTATGCCTAAAATGAAAACCCATAAGGGCGCACAAAAGCGTTTCCGTGTAACCAAAAATGGCAAAGTGCTGCGCCGCAAACAGGGCGGAAACCATCTGCGCCGCAAAAAACGCAAAGTCAGCGAGTACCGCCATAAGATTACCAGCCCAAACAAAGGTCAGGCCAAACTGGTCAAAGAGTTGCTCGGCTAGGCCTGTCTCTTCTGTGGTCGCGAGCTGGACAGAATGCTGAGCGCTGTCGCATCCGGCCGGACCACAGTTTCCATCGCCTACCCATCCATGCAGGCGGGCCAGGTCCAGAGGCTCCCCGCCCCCAGGCACAGCAATCGCTAGATACAAGGATTCAAGTTATGGCACGTTCCAGACCAAAAGTTTATGCGCACAGGCGCCATAAGAAGGTGCTCAAGTTTACTAAAGGGCAGTTTGGCAGCCGCTCCAAGCTCTTCAAGCGCGCCAACGAGGCAATGCTCAAATCACTTGCCTTTGCCTATCGCGACCGCCGCAACCGTAAACGTGACTTCCGCCGCCTGTGGATTACCCGTATCAATGCCGCCGCCCGGCTCAACGGCCTCAAATACAGCCACCTGATTTACGGGCTCAAGCAGGCCGATGTACAGGTGGACCGCAAAGTGTTGGCCGACATCGCCGTAAACGACGCAGACGGATTCAGCGCAATTGCTGACCTGGCAAAAAGCCACCTGAACTGATCAAGCCGCTGCCGCTTCGCGGATCGAACGCATTGTCGCAACGGCCGCCCGGGCCGTCTGAAAATTCAGAGTACAAATTGCAGAGACATTCGTCTCTGCTTTTTTGTCCTATTATGTCCGGCGCCGGCCTCGCCCGTACGACGCCGGGCAAGATCGTGACCGCGGGACTGCCTGCATCCAATACACGCCAATCTCCCCATGTCGCCTCCGCCCGCGATCCGGATAGGTTGCCTGCGCTCCACATAGCTGAATGAAAGAAATCACCAGTCCCGCCAACCCGCAAATCAAACTGGCGGCCAAACTGCGCCGCCGCCGCCACAGACAAGTCCACGGTCTCTGTCTGCTGGAGGGGACGCGCCTGGTGCAGGACGCCCTGTCAAATGGCGCAGCCTTCCACACCTGCTTTATCACCGCCGCCGCAGCAGAAGCCCAGCCCGACCTTGTGGCCCGGCTCCAGAAGACCTGTCCGCTCCACCTCGTGCCCGCCGACCTTCTCGACAAGATCAGCGAGACCGTATCGCCGCAGACCATCGTCGCCGTGACCCCCATCCCGGAGCTTCCCCCGCCTTCCCCCGCCGATTTCTCCCTCATTCTGGACGGCGTGCAGGATCCGGGCAATGCCGGCACGCTCCTGCGCACGGCCGCCGCCGCCGGCGTCGATCAGGTCCTGTTCGCGCCCGGCTGCGTCGACCCGTTCAACGGCAAAGTCTTGCGGGCCGCGATGGGCGCGCACTTTCGCGTTCCAATCCGCATCCTGCCACGCTGGGAAGCGGTCATGGCCGCCCTGCCCGCCGGCCAATCCCTCTATGTGGCCAGCGCACAGGGCAGCATCCTCTACGATGAAGTCGACTGGCGTACCCCGTCCGCGCTTGTGCTCGGCAGCGAGGCGCACGGGGCCAGTTCACAACTGCAAGATAGAGCCGCGGCAATAGCGATCCCAATGGCCGCCGCAACCGAATCTCTCAACGTTGCCGCCGCCGGCGCCGTCATTCTCTACGAGGCCGCGCGGCAGCGCCGCAAGCCAAAGAGAACAGCGCTTTGACAACCCTTTGGCCGCGGGATACACTTTCTGTAGTGGAGCCCGGCCCCCAGCGCTCGTCCTATAGAAGTCGGTGGAAAATCAAGCAGCGTACACAGGCAAGAACAGGCTGTTACCTGCCTTGCCTGTCTGTCCGTCTATTGTCCCAACCGCTGGATTTCGCTGCCGCCGACCGCAAGTTAGCGCACTTGGCGGGGGCGAAACAGGCAACGGGCAAACTGCTGTGTGCACAAGTGTGAAGAGGAGAGCGGGAATCGCCTTCTACTGGCGAATGTTGGCCTCTCTCCTGTGTCGTACGAAGGGGGATGAATGGAACTGACGAGTCTGCTCGGTTATATCCTGGTTGGCCTGCTGTTCGGCTGGGTAAGTTCGACCCTGGTTGAATGGGTCTGGTATCGCGGGCGGCGCAGACGCGTCGACCTGGCAATGGCGCCGTCCGGCATGAGGGCATCTCAGCCGCTCCCCGGCGTACCTCCCTCGCACAGCTATGGCGCACCGGCGTTGCACCCACGCCCAGCATCCGATGGCGAGGCCTCTGCAGTCGATTCAACGCCGAAAAAAGGACGCCGCGCCCGCAAAAATGCACGTTCCGGACGACCCGCACAACAAACTCCTGCAAACCGGCCCGACAACCTCACCGCCGTCTACGGTATCGGCGACCTCTACGAACGCCGCCTCTATCAGGTCGGCATCTTTACCTGGGATCAGCTCTCCCGCGTCGATGCCGAAACCCTGCAACAGATTACCAGGGCGCTCCCCAGTAGCGACACCCGCGCCTGGACCGAACAGGCCCGCGAACTGGCCCACGCCAACAACCGGATCGGCGCAGTCTACGATGGACCCCTGCCCGAAGATCTGACCCGCATCCACGGCGTCGATCAGGTGTACGAAGATGAACTCTACGCCGCCGGCATCTTCACATTCCGGCAGTTGGCCGAGTGCCCGCCGAACGAGCTGGCCCGCATCATCCCGGCTCACCTGGCAGGCGAAGAGCTCGACTTCGCCAGTTGGGTCGCCCAGGCCGATTCGCTGCGCGACGAATACTATCTTGACGAGCCGCCCATCCTCTAGCCTCAACCACGATGGTTGATTGAGTCGTCGATTTTCTTTCCAGGCGGGTTGTATCCCGGATTTGGGGGCATCACCTTGGAGTCGCCGGCGTCTCAATCCTACGTGCCCTTCTGTACGCCTCCGCGGCCTTCGTGGATGTCCTCGTGACTGACCAGGGGCAGTCTGAAACGCACCCCCATTTCGAGATGCACCAGGAGTAGAGGCGGCGCTGACTTCGCAGCGCCGCCTTTCAGTTTTCAGAGGTTAGTCTTGGTCGGGGTAATCGAACTGCGGATCCCAGCCGGCCCAGCCGTCGGGAAGCAGGCTGAACAGGTGCCAGGCGCCGCAGTAGGAGTCGCCGGGGCCGAAGTGGTCCTTGGCTACGCGCGTGATGCTGCCGTCTTCCTTCTTGCGGAAGACCGAGACGCCGGGCTGGAAGCCGGACATGAAGCCGCCGGCGGTGCTCTGGAAGCCCATGTCAGCCGTAAAGGTCGAATCTTGAGCGGAGTAAACGGGGAAGCGCCAGCCCCGTCCGCGCGCAAACGCCTGCTGGTCCGCAGGGCTGTCGGGCGAGACCAGCACAAAGGCGGCGCGGTCCTGCAAATGGTGGGCGACACCGTTGAAATTGTCCGCCCACATCGTGCAGTACGAGCAGCCGGAGCCCATGTTGTGGACGAGAATGAGGTCCTCCTTGTCTCCAAACAGGGCAGAAAGATTGACGGGACCGTCGGCACTCTGCAGCTGGTAATCGCTGACCGGCTCGTGGGGGAGCCTGCGGCGCAGCTCGGCCAGATTCTTCTGGGCCTTATCGAGTTCCAGGTAGGCGGCTTCGAGTTCTTTATCGAACTGAGCGTCGGGATTGGACATGGTATTCTCCTCGCGAAAAATCAGTTTTGCAATTCCAGTCCCTAGTTTACGATCTCTTATAACTGCTTGCCAGTTTCAGGCATCGTGTTGTCCGACGACGGCAGCAGGGAAACTGTCAGCTTTCGCTTCTGTGAATGTGTTAGCGGATCTCTTGCAGATGACCGCTAGCAACTGCTAACGCACCCCAATGCTGCTATGTACCCTTGACGCGCCAAAGTTTGCCTGGATCTCACCCATCGGCTACAATTCAGAGCCGTTGACGCGGGTCCCTAGCTCAATTGGTAGAGCAACGGCCTTTTAAGCCGTGGGTTCTGGGTTCGAGTCCCAGGGGGCTCATTGAGGAGAGTATAGAACGCGCCATTGCCTGTTATAGGCGCACGAAATGCAGAGCGCATGCGCTCTGCATTTTTCTTTCCCTGCATCGTTTATCGGCGCGGTTCCGCTTCGCTATCCGCGCGGTTTTTCCACCCTGGCAAGGCCGCTCTGCCACTCTCTCCCTTTCCTGCCCGCATAGAGCATGTAATATGCGTCCCCGGCCTCAAAGACCTGCGGCGTCAGGATACCGTCACAGTCCCATTCGTCGCGGTCCAAAGAAGGCGTGAAGATCGGGTTGTGCGGGTTCGCCTCGAAACTGCGAAAATCCTGCGTGCGTACATGTCCGATTTTCCATACCTCGTCGTCTTGTGCCCGTCCGCCGTACAGGATATGGAAATAGCGCGGCCCCTTGAAGATCTCCGCCTCGCGCACGCCATGGCTGTCCCACGCCAGACCGCTGCCGCTGAAAATGGGGTTGCCCGCGTCCTTGGTGACGGTCGCCGGGTCACTCGTCGGCGCGGTCGCGTGGCATATAACCGGATTCCCTTCCGACTCGCCCGTGTAGATAACGTGGATCGTGTCGCCGTCAACCGCCATCGAAGGGTGCGACGAACCTGCGCTCTCGAAAGGCGTGTCCGCGGGAATTACCGGTGTCTGGCGCACCCGCGTCCATGCGCCGAAATCGCCGTCTCCGACCAATAGCCCCGTCTGCTTGGGAGGCTTGAGCCGCCGGCCCAGATAGTAGACATAGAACCTGCCGTCAGCCGGATTCCGGAAAGGGAACGGGTACTCAATGGTAAAGTCGTCAAACCCTGCCTCCGAGGGCACCAGAACAGGGTTCCTCGGGTCGTGGGTGACGGCCGCAGGGTCGCTCGCCGGCGCGGTGCTGTGCATCAGCACCCAGTAGTTGTCCTTTCTGCGTCTGCCCCACAGATAGTGGACCGTATCGCCCACGACGATGGCATGCGCGGCCGCAGCCCACTCGGGCGGTTCACAGAAAAAAGTCGGGTTGCCGTCCTCAATACGTTCGAAACTGGCGAACAGTTCGAACGGAATTTCATCATGCGCTGATTTGTCCATACCGTCTCCTCAATCTGAAGTGCAGCCCGAAACTGCCCGCCCTTGCTCCTGCTGCAAATGCACGTCAGGATCCAGCGGTCATAGTTCTCGATCCAAGAACTACCCCAAAGCCCAGCGCACCAGGTTGCTCAACAGCCGCTCCGCCACCGGATCCTTGCCGAGATTCTCAACGAGCCGGTGCGTACACAGGATGTAACTGCCTTCGCCATGCGAGATCTGCGTCAAGTCCGCGCCGTGGAACGCGGCCGTCACGCCGGTGTAGTTCTGCTTGTGCTTCAAACCGGCATACCAGTCAAAGGTGACATTGCCGCTAATCCAGTCCGTCTCCGGCGTCACGATCGACCAGCGTGAGACCGCATCGCGGTACTCCTGCCCCATCAGGCAGGCCGATGGCAGACCGTCGTAGACAGGATGCTCGCGCACAACGTGGCTGCACGGTGTCCACAGACCCTTGCCGCTGAAATATGTTATCGCGAACGGCAGCAGAACATCCTTTGCCAGGAGTTTCTGCATCCGATACCTGGTCGTCAAAGCCTCCTCCGGCGGCGCCCCGAGGAACACGGCCGTCCCGCCCGCGCTGACCCAGCGCTCCAGATCAGCGAAGATCGGCTGCTCTTCGCCGCCCCAGCCATTCAGATTCACCAGCACCCGATAGCTGCGCGGCGTCTCCGCCGAAAATGGCGTCGAACGCAGGTCAGAGTCCGCCGCGTATGCGCCCAGCGCGCCATCAAGATCGATCAACGCCACATCCCGCCGCGGCAGAGCCGATCCCTCCCGACCCAGCACATAGAAGCTGCTGTTGTTCTCCACCACAACCGCGTCACCAACGCGGAAGACAGCCTCGACCAGGCACCGCCCCGCCAAGCCGTCCGTGACCACCCCGTACTCTCCCAGATCGACGATGCCCGCCGGCAGGCTCGTCTCCTCTGTGTGGTCGAGCAGCAGCCGCCCGTCGCTGGCCGTGACCCGAAGCGAGAGCGTGCCCGCCACAGCCTCCTCATCGTTGACCGAAGTCAGTAGAATCTGCACATCCTGCCCGGCATAGACATTCTGCGCGCTGGGGCGAATCGCGAGATAACGGTCGGCAAAGGTCTCCTGAATCGCGTAATAGGCGCGCTTGGGGTTGCGAAAATTGTCGATCAGACCCGCGCCCACGATCCAGTCGCCGTCGTTGAGAGAGTGAATGCCGATGCCGGCGATGTCGGCATTGATGCGGCAGGCCTCCGCCATCAGCTTGTTGCCCGTGTAGTGGACTTCCTGGCAGGCAAGCATGAAATCGTGAAAGGTCGGGAAGACCTCCTCCAGCCCAGTCCGTTCATAGACCGCCAGGTAGGAGTCGTGCAGTCGTTCATGGATGCGGTAGTCCGGGGTGATCGGGTTGCCCTCGCGGCGGTACTGGGCCATGTTGGCTTCGAGGTCGGGGATGCTGCCGTAGCCCAGTTCGGAGATATTGGTCAGCAGGCCGGGCTCGATATGGCTGCGCGTATGTTGTCCGAGCGACGTGCGCCCTATCGCCGCCAGCTCCTCTTCCGTCTTGCCCAGCAGCATCAGATTGTCGTAGTTCTGCTGCGCGAAGGGCGTGCCCGGGTAGTCATGCACATCGTTGATCAGCGTCGGCTCGTATGAACCGGGCAGATAGACGCTGCACAGGCCGGCAAAGCCGCCCGCTTCGTCGATGATCAGCCGTGTGGCATCCAGCTCGCGCGCCTTCAGCGAAGTCGTGTGCCGCAGCCGTTTCAGCCCGTCCCGCAGGATCTCGTTGAACATCTCCCAGATGACGATCGAGGGATGATTGCGGTCGCGCAGCACCATCTCCGTCACTTCGTTCTCGATCCGTTGCCGCGTGTAGGGCGTGATCTGCGGCCAGTTGTCCATACACTCCACCGGCAGCGCGCCCACGTACAGAACGCCCATCTCGTCGGCCATATCGTAGACGACCGGCGGCTGCGGCTTGCGCCAGGGCCGCACCATGTTGATGTTGCCCTCTTTGATCAGCTCGAACTCCCTCCTGAGCAGATCCAGGTCCCGCGGATAGGCCAGCGAATGGGGATAGAAAGCCTCATTGAAGGTCGTCTTCAGGACGATCTTCTTGCCGTTCAGATAAAAGCTCTTGCCCTTGGCCGTGAACTCGCGAAAGCCGAACCGCGTCTCCACCCGGTCTGAAAGCCCATCCGCCAGCTTCACGCTGGTCGTCGCCAGATAAAGGAAGGGATCATCGAGTTGCCACAGCCTGTGGCCGGCCACGTTCAGCTCCAGCACCATCTCGCTATTGCCCGGCCGCAGTGTGTGTTCTGCACTGACCGAAGCCGAGGGGCTGCCGTCTGTCCAGCACGCGATCTGGCATTGAATTTCGGCCTTATGGCTCTTGAGGCTGGTATTGCGTAGCGCCAGCTCCACCCGCACATCACCGGATCCGATGTCGCCCGTCACAAAAACGCTCTCAACATAAACCGCGTCCGTCGCGATCAGCGAAACCGGCTGCCAGATCCCGCCGGCGATCGCGCCGCGCCAGTGCGGCATATCGTCCCGCCCCAGACCGTCGATCACGACATCGCGCGTGATCAGCGGGGTGATGACGCGTACGGCGATGAAGTTCTCCGAGTCCGCGTGCAACAGATCACCGACCTCCAGCTCGAAGTCGGTATATCCGCCTTCATGCGCGCCCGCGGCCTCGCCGTTGACCCACACCTCTGCCCGGTAATTGACCGCCTCAAAATGAAGACGGATCGTCTTGCCACCCCAATCTGCAGGCAGGGCGAAACTCTTGCCATACCAGGCCGCGCCCTCGTAGTCCTGTCTGAACTCCTCCAGGCACGCCGGAACCGCAACCTCCTCGATGGCGTGGTAACTGTGGAACTGTTCCCGCTCCTGCCAGTTCAGCGTGCGGCCCTTGTTGTCATGGTCGAAGATAACCTGCCAGCTGCCGTCGAGAGAAAATGTGCGATTCATAGGTAGTCTGTTCCTTATCTGTTCGTAACGGTTCAGCCAAAGCAATTCGCGACCCTGAACGCGGCAAGCGAAGGCGTCACTTACCCCTGACCCCTGCTGTCAGGAAGCCCGCGAGCGCCGCCAGGGACTGACACTCATATGGGCGGTCGGGCCTTCGGCCCTCCCTTGTGCAGGGGCTGCGCCCCCGCAACGCCCCCCTCCAAAACCATCCCTCACCGACCGTGTGTGCGCATTCCAGCCGTGCGGCTCCAGCGACGTGGCTGCCGCCAACCGAATCCACCATCACAAAGCCCGAATGGCGGCGAAGATGAAGGGCTGGTCAAGACAGGCACTGTATATGGCTAAATAGTTACCTAAAAACTAAAAACTGACTACTAAAAACTGCCCTTACGGTCCCGCTTCACCCGTCGCCACAATCGTGCCCGCCGGCGGAAGCAGCTCGACCCGACTGGGCAGATCGTCTCCGATTTCGGCCAGCCAGTGTATCAGTTGTTTACGGAGCTCGGCTTGGGTGTCCGCCAGGCCCGGCTCTTCTGTCAGGTTCTCCATCTCGTGCGGGTCGGCCTCCAGATCGTAGAGCTCGTCTATGTCCTGCGGATTCCAGACGTACTTGTACCGTTCATTGCGGATCGCGCGCACCGCAAAATTCATGCCATTATAGAGATTGTAGACGCCGTACGCCGTTTGCGGCCAACTGTCAGGGCGCCTGCCCGTCCCCACCAGCGGCAGTAGATCCCGCCCGGCGCGCGGCCGCTCCGCCGTCGCCGCGGCGTCAATCAGGCTGAACAGCGTCTCGCCCACGTCGATCAGTGAAACGTAGGCATCCTGCGTTGCCCGCGCCCTGTCCGGCCTGCGTATGATCAGCGGAATGCGCCAGACCTCCTCATAGAAATAGGCCCCCTTGTCGAAGCGGTTGTGCCCGCCCTCCATATCGCCGTGGTCTGCCACAAAGACCACCGTCGTCGACTCCCGCAACCCCAGTCGCTCCAATGTGTCCAGCACCCGCCCGATCGCCTCGTCTACCATCATGATATGCGCGTGCGAGTAGGCCACGACCGTGCGCCACTCCTCCTCATCCAGCGGCGACGTGTCCATGCACGGCCACCAGGCCACCGCGTGAAACCAGGGCCTGCCCGCGCAGTTATCACGCAAGTTAGCCGGCAGTTCGACCTTCTCTTTCAGCTCCTGAGCGATGCCGATGTACGGCTCGGGCAGATGGTGCGGGAAGTGCGGCTCCGCCGAGGAAACCGTCAGAAAGAACGGTTTGCCCTGATCGCCCGCAGCCCACTCCTCGAGGAAGCAGACGCCGTTTTCCATCACCGGAAATGGCGAGCACTCCTCTTTGGGCTGCGCAGTATCGCCCCAGAACGGCGCGCGGCCTCTGATCAGCCCCTGTTCCTGCCGTTCGTAGTTGTTCTTGGCGAACTGGTAGGAGAAGTTGCTCGTTTCCGGATCATAGGGTTGGCGGTGCGCCTCTGCGTTGGGATCAAAACCGTGGGCGCCGCGCGCCTCCGGGTTGATCGGCCCCAGATGCCACTTGCCAAAGTAGCCTACGTGGTAGCCCAGCCGGGCGGCCTCATCGATCCAGGTGCGTTCCGTCAGCGGCGGCGAAAACTGTTGCGAATAGCCCACCGCGTAATTGTCGGTAATCCCTGTGTCGTGCGGCCAGCGCCCCGTCAACAGCGTGCCCCGCGCCGGCGTACACAGCGGGCAGGTCGTAAAGGCGTTGCTGAAGACCGTCCCCTCAGCCGCCAGCCGGTCGATATTAGGAGTGGGGATATCCGCCCCGCAAAAACTGAAAGCCGAAGCCGGCCACTGGTCCGTCAGGATAAAAAGGACATTCTCCGCGCGCATCGAATAACTCTCCATAATTGCCACAAGCGATAAGACGTCTCTCACTCCCCCTGCCGTTCTCCCCGCCGTTCTCCCGCCGTTCCCCCCAGCCCTTACCCCTTCGCCCCCGTCGTCGCGATCCCCTGAATGAAATAGCTCTGGAAAATGAAAAATATAATGATGACCGGCAGCGAGGCCACAAACGAGGCCGCCATCAGATGATTCCAGTCGGTCCCGTACTGGTCGCGGAAACCGTTCAGCCCCAGCGGAATCGTCCACTTGTCGACGTCGTTCAGGACTATCAGCGGCCACAGAAACTCGTTCCAGTTCCACAGAAAACTGAAGATGGCAACCGTCGTCAAGCCCGGTACCGCCAACGGCAGCAGAATCTGCCACAATATGCGGAACGGCCCGCAGCCGTCCAGCTTGGCCGCCTCATCCAGCTCCAGCGGCAGCGTAAGGAAGAACTGGCGCAGCAAAAAGATGAAGAAGGGGCTGCCGCCCAGGAAGTTGGGCACAATCAGAGGATAATACGTATTGATCCAATCCAGATTGCGATAGAGGATGAAGAGCGGGATCATCGTCACCTGCCAGGGCAGCATCATCGTCGCCAGCAGTATGATGAAGAGAATATTCCGCCCGGGAAAGCGCAGACGGGCAAAGCCATAGGCGACAACCGCCGAAGAAAGTATCTGCCCCGCCACACTCAGAACGGTGACATATATCGAATTGCGGAAATAGAGGCCAAACGGCATCACCGTCAGCGCCTCGATGTAGTTGCGCCACAGGATCGGGTCCGGCATCCACTGCGGCGGGTACTGGAAGATCTTCTCCATCGGCTTCAGCGAAGTGGAGATCATCCACAAAAAGGGTACCAGGAAGGCAGCCGCGCCCGCCAGCGCCAGCAGATGGATCAGAAGCCTGCTGGACAGGTTCAATAGCTGATATCGATTCGACGGCAAACCGATCGTGTTTCTCATCGTTCGCTGCGGGTGTCCGGTGGCCACTATCAAGCGCCCCCAGTTCTACCTTCGTAATGCACCCAGTGTTCCGACGACCGCAACATGGCCAGCGAGATGACCAGAACCACCAGGAAGAGGACCCAAGCCAGCGCCGAAGCATAGCCCATGTGGAACCATTCGAAGGCGTTGCGGTAGATGTAGAGCACAAGAAAGAGGGTCGCGTTCCCCGGGCCGCCCTGCGTCATGATGTAGGCCTGCGTAAAGATCTGGAAGCTGCCGATAACGTTCATCACCAGGGCAAAGAGAACGACGGGGGAAAGCATCGGCAAGGTGACTTTCAGAAATCGCTGCCACGTGTTGGCGCCATCGATCGTCGCCGCCTCGTAGAGATGGGCCGGGATGCCCTGCAGGCCGGCCAGAAAGATGACCATGCCCGTCCCCACCTGCCACAGACTCATGATAATCAGCGCCGGCAGCGCCCAGCGCGACGAATGAATCCACTGCGGTCCTTCGATGCCGAACAGCCGGATGAAAGAGTTGAGCACCCCGTATTCCGGGTTGAAGATCCAGATCCACATCATGCTGACCGCCACCAGAGGGATGACGGCGGGCAGATAGTAGATGGTGCGGAAGAGGCGGCGGCCGGCGAGCTGCTGATTCATCAGCAACGCCAGCGCGAGCGAAAGTACGGCCGAGACAGGCACGCGGAAGATGACGTAGATGACCGTCACTTTGATGCTTTGCCAGAAAAGGTCATCCCCAAACAGCAGCTTGTCGAAGTTCTGCATGCCGATAAACTCGGGCGCCGCCAGGATGCGCCATTCGGTCGAACTGATATAGAAGGCCGCCAGGATCGGCGCCAGTTGAAATATTATGAACCCCAGCAGCCAAGGTGAAATCGCGATATAACCGGCGATCGCTTCCTTGCGCGCGATGCCGCTCATACGCGGTCGTTTTCCGGCCGCGGTACTTCCCACGGCCTGTCCAACCTGCGCCTGACTGCTGCCCATCACCTCTCCCTTTCCGAAAATCAGTGGTCAGCGGATAGCGGCCCGGCGCGCGCCCCGCCGCCGGCCGTTAATCCATGGTCCAAACCAAAAGAGGAGAGGAAGCAATCCTCTCCTCTTTGGATGCATACATTAACGGGGAAATCTCAACGTATCAATACTAATTTCCCCAGAATCCGGCGAGGATCTCGTCGACCTGGGGTCCGGCCGCCGCGACCGCGTCCTCAACCGACTTCTCCCCCAGAAATGCCAGGTTCAGCTCAGGCGTAATCGCCCTCGACATGATCTCCGTAATCGGTGCGATCGTGGGCCAGACCTGCATGTGGGGGGCGCTGTCGATAAACACCTGCCGCGTCGGCGGTTTGGGCAGACCCGCGAAGTATTCGCTCTCGGCAATATGGCTCATCGCAGGTACGTCGCCGATCGTCTGCGCCACCGTGATGTTGCTTTCCTCGTCGCTGATGATCTTGAGGTATTCCCACGACCAATCCGCGCTCTGCGTGCCCTTGGGAATGCCGTGACCATAGTATTGGGTATAGCCAACCGGAGGCTGGCCCGCCGCGCGCGGCAGCGGCCCGACATCCCAGTCCAGCCCCTCAACGCGCGTCAGCGCGCCGATCCCCCACGCGCCGGCTGTGAACATCGCAACCCGCCCGGCCGTGAAGAGGTCCTGTGCGCTGCCAAGCCCCTCGATTTCGGCCGGTGACGGGGAGACATTATGCGTCAGCCGCAAATCTGCCAGCCACTGCAGCGCAGCCAGCGCTTCCGGGCTGTCGAGGCCTGAGGACTTCTGGTCGTCTGACAGCACGTCCCCGCCGCCGAGCAGCAGGAATGGATACCAGTAAGGGAAGAACATGCCGTACACGTCCGTCCTGCCGTCCCCGTCGGAATCTGCCGTAAGGGCCCGGGCCGTCTCCAGGAACGAGTCCCAGTTCCAGGTATCGTTTTCCCACGAGGTGGGCAGATCATCCAGGCCGGCCTCAGCGAAGAGCGCCCGGTTGTAGTAGATAACAAACGGGTTCCATCCGCGCGGAACGGTAACCAGCTCGCCTTCGTTCGTGCCCAGTTCGATAATGCGCGGGTAGAACACATCGAAGGTGAACTCGTCGTCCGCGTCGGCGAAAGGAATCACGTTCAGCAGCGCTTCCTGGCCCCGGAAAAACGGTTCCCACCTGTGGTTCAGTTGCATCGTGTCGGGCGGAGTCCCGGCCGCGATCGCCGTCAGCACCTTTTCGCCGTACTGTCCGCCCGGCACCGAATTCTGGCTGGCCGTCACGTTCGGGAACTTCTCAGTCATCCGCTGGGCCATTATTTCACGGTCTTCGATGAACTCCGGGCGCGTGCCCCAGTACTGGGCGACCAGTTCGACCGGCTCTTCCGACATCGATTCGCCTTCGTCTGCCGCCGTCGCGCCCGAGTCGCCTGCCACGGGTGCGCACGCTGCCATCAACGCGCCCCCCGCAACCAGCGCCGATCCCTTCAGGAAATGTCGTCTGCTCAGTTTTCCAGCTGTCATAGCCAATCTCCTTTGAATTGATGCGCAATCACGCTGCGTTTTTGGTCTTCGTTTCAGTAGCCCGATAAGCGCCTACCAAGAACGAACGACTACCCGCTGGTGTTCACTAAAAACTAGAAACGTAACTACTAAGCCATATACAGTGCCTGTGTGGACCAGACCTTCAGTCACGCCGCCATTCGGGCTACCTCATCGTGTACTCGTTGGCCGCCGCCACCTTGGATAAGACGCACCGCTGGAATTACGGCGTACGGTGGATGAGGCATGTTTTTTGAGCGGGGCGTTGCGGGGGCGCAGCCCCTGCACAAGGGAGGGCCGAAGGCCCGACCGCCCAAAAACAGAGAATGAGGAGAGAGTAAACACCTTCACTCGCCTCATTCAGTTCGCAAATCAGTAGTGGCTGAGTAGTTACCTAAAAGCTCGAAATTGAAAACTGCTCTACTGCTTCATTCCGCTCAAAGCGATGCTGGCGATGAACTGCTTCTGCAGCATCAGGAAGACCACGATGACCGGCACACAGGCGATTACCGAGCCGGCCATCTGGATATGGATCAGCGTTACGAACTGCCCCTGCGCCATCGCCAGGGCCAGTGGGAGCGTGAACAGCTCCTTGGAGTTGATCACCAGGACCGGCCAGAAAAGCGTGTTCCAGATGCCGAGGAAGCTGAAGATACCCAGCGCGCCCAGACCACCGCGGGAGAGCGGCATAATCACGTACAGGTAGATATGCCAGTGGTTGCCGCCGTCGATCAACGTCGCCTCATCCAGGCTGATCGGGATCTGGTTGAAGAACTGGCGCAGCAAAAAAGTGCCGAACGGGCTGAAAAGGCCGGGGAAGATAAGCGCGGTGTAGGTATCGATCAGCCCGGCAGACCAGACCATCGTGTACAGCGGGATGATGGTCACGTAATGCGGGATCATCATCGTCGCCAGAAAGAGCAGGAATAGGGTGTCGCGGCCGGGGAAGCGCAGGCGCGAGAAGGCGTAGGCGCCCAGCGAACAGACGATCAACTGGCCAACCACCGAGACGGTTGTAATGACGGCGCTGTTGATCAGCGCGCGGCCGATGTTGTAGTTGACCACCGCGTCGACGTAGTTGGCCCACTGCGGCACTTCCGGTATCCAAATCGGCGGAAACGATTCAACCTCCTGCAAGGTCTGCAACGACGCCGAAATCATCCACAGGAAAGGGAACAGTAGGGCTGCGGCGCCCAAGAGTGTGACCAACTGCAGGCTGATAGTTTCCCTGCGCCTAAGTTTCATCAAGTACCTCCGCGCCGTTCGCGCTTCCGCCCTGCGGCGCAAGGCTAAAACGTACTCCCTTCAGTTGGCTGGCGCTGTCTACTGGTAGAAGACCCATCGTTTCTGTAAGATCCATTGGATGAGGGTAAAGAGCAGAATAATAGCGAACAGGACCCAGGAGAGCGCCGCCGCGTACCCCATGCGCAGGTTTTGGAAGCCGCGTGTGTAGATGTAGTAGCTCAAAGTCCGGGTCGAATCGGCCGGGCCGCCGTCGGTCATGATGAATATCGGGTCGAAGATCTGGAGCGTGTTGATGATGCCGATGATCAGGGCGAAAAACAGCGCCGGCGAGAGCAGCGGCAGCGTGATCTTCCAGAACTGTTGCAACCTCGATGCGCCGTCGATGCTTGACGCCTCGTAAAACTCATTCGGTATCGATTGCAGACCGGCCAGCAGAATAATTGTCTTCCAGGAGAGAGTCTTCCAGGTGATGGTGATGATGACTGCCGGCATGGCCCATTCGGGACGCGACAGCCACGGGATCGGGTCGATTCCCAACGGCCCCAGCATGGCGTTGATCGGGCCCTCCAGGCTGTACATGTAGCGCCAGGCGATCGCGACCGCGGCCCAGGTGGTGATCAGGGGCAGGAAGTAGATCGTACGGTAGAGGTCGATGCCGCGCATCGCGTTTTTCAGCAGCAGCGCTGCGCACAACCCCAGGAGCGTGTTGAGAATCTCCAGTCCAACTGTGATATAGAGCGTGTTCTCGAGCGTGTGGTAGAAGGTTGCGTCGGTGGCAACTTCGACGAAATTTTTCAGACCGACGAACTTGACCGGGTCGATAATGTTCCACTCGGAAACACCCAGCACCAGGGCGGTGCCAATCGGGAGCACCTGTAGCAGGAACAGACCAAGCAGGCTGGGCGCCAGAAACAGAAGCGCGACATAAAGATCTCTGTGCCGTCTCTCCTTGGGCCGCAAAATGGACCAGGGAGCGGAAACCGTTTGCGCCTTTTGGCCGGTCGCCATCGTTGTTCTCCGAAATTGCGATGGTGTAGAGAGAGAAGCAAGGAGGGGAACGCTTCTCCTTCCCTGCTTCTCTCTTCAAAATCCTGATTACTTTCTTCTCGCGGCTATGCCTCCAGCAGCGGCTCGGTCTCGGTCTTGATCTGGACGGCGGCTTCTTCGGCTGATTTCTCGCCGATGGCCACCAGGTCCATCTCGCGGTCCCAGATCTCCAGGAACTCCTGGTTGCGCCGGATGAAGGGCTGCGGGTGCACCGTGTCCATCATGAACAGGTACGATTCGGGATGCGCGGGCGGTTCGAAGAGGAAGGAGTCCGACTCCATCGCCGCTTTCACCGAGCTGCCGGCATGACCGTTGCGCAGCAGGAACTTCGCGCCTTCCAGCGATGCCGTGTACTGGATCATATCCCAGGCCGCGTCGGGATTGGGCGCGCCCACGGGGATCGTATACGAGAAGCCGCCGGTCCAGGTGGCGTACTGCACCGACTTGGGCTGCGGCACGACGCCCCAGTTGATGTCCGAGCCTTCCATGCCCTTGCGCGTCCACGTGCCCACGTCGCGCAGGGCCAGGCGGCCCTGATCGAAAAGGCCCCCGGCGCCGGCATCCGCCGAACGCAGGTTGGCCGGCCCCAGTTCATGCTTCAGGTAGAGGTCGAACTTCCACTGGATCGCCTCAACGGCGGCCTCCTGGTCCACGAGTACCTCGGTCTTGTCCTCGTTGAATATATTGCCGCCATTCTGCCAGATGCGGTTGGAGATGTTCCAGATGCGCACCGGGCCATTGGTCCAGCCCCAGATCTTCTCGTCGCCTTCGCCGCGCATCATCTCTTTGGCCGTCTCGACGAAGGTGTCCCATGTCCAGGTGTCGTTCTGGAAGTGTTCATAGGGTGTGGTCACGCCGAACTCTTCAAACATGTCGATGTTATAGCCGATTCCCATCGGGTTCACTTCCGCCGGGATCGCGTACGGCTTGCCCTCCGACTTGAAGAAGTCGGTAATCACGTCATAGAAGTGATTGTAGCCGGGCGCGTTGATGTCCCAGGTGGGATGGGCTTCGACATAGTGGGTCAGGTCGGTCAGGAAGCCCCGGTTCTGGAAGCGGGCGAAGTCGAAATCGACGATCATGCCGACGTCGGGCAGGTCGCCCGACGCGAAGCGGGTCAACAGCCGGTCATGGTACTGACCGAAGGGCGCCGAAGTGATCGTGACGGTGGTATTGGATGTTGTCTTATACTCGTCCATCAGCAGGCCGTAGGTGGCGTCCCAGGAGCCCCAGACGGTGAACTCGATCTCGGTCGCCTCGGCCATCGCGTCATCGCCTGACGCGGCCGATTCGGAGGCCCCCGGGTCCGCTACACCGACGCAGGCCGCCAGTAGTGTGCCGGAGGAAAGTAGGGCCGAATTTTGCAAGAAACGACGTCTGCTCAGCTTGTTCGACTGCATGTGGGTCTCCTTCCTTGGATGATATGAAGTTATGTTCGGGCCAGAACGGGCAGGCCAGATGGTATTTGATACGCCCCTGCTCGGAAAGGGCGCGTGGGGGGCTTGCGAAGCTATGTCTGTCTTACACAGACTGCGTCTATCTTATGCAAACAGCATATTCTGTCAAATCTGTGCCTTCGCATCTGCTGCCGGCGGTTCGGAGAAAGGTATCGCTCAGGCCGCAAAGGCAAAAAGAGCCCGCCGCACTATGCGCCGGGCCGTGGACGTTCGCTACTTTCTCTATCGGTTCTCGCAGACGGATCAGCCCTTCAGCCCGCTGAGGGCGACCCCCCGCACGATATGGCGCTGCAGCGCGAGGACGAGAATAATGACCGGAATGATAGCCAGTGTCGAGCCGGCCATTGGCAGTTCATGCTGGTTGCTCTCCTGCACCCGCAGGTTGGCAATCGCGATCGGGAGCTTCTCCTCTGATACGGATGGGGTAACTACTCAGCCGCAACTGATTCGCAACTCTGAACGAGGTCAGCAAGAGTTTTCTCTCTCTCCTTATGTTTGTGTTTTGGGCGGTCGGGCCTTCGGCCCTCCCTTGTGCAGGGGCTGCGCCCCCGCAACGCCCCCCTACAAAAACATGCCTCATCGACCGTGTGTGCTCATTCCAGCAGTGCCGCTCCACCAACGTGGCTGCCGCAAACCGAATACGCAATCAGATAGCCAGAATGGCGGCAGCGATAAAGGGCTGGTCAAGACAGACACTGTAGATGGCTTAGTAGTTACCAGATGGGTAAAAAGGTTGATGCGACGGTCACATTTGAAAAATTAGGCCCATGGCTCCAGCCCCAATAGCTTTCTGCCCAGTCCGGTCAGTTGCCCCGTCTTGCCGAATTTCTGCTCAAGTTCGCGCGGATCGCCCGGATAGGCATCGCCGCGCGGCGGCAGCCGTTCCTGCCAGGCTCTGATGCGATACCGTCGTTCTTCCTCGTCCCTGGGCGGGAACATGGTGATGTATTGGGCCAGCCGCGGTCTCGTGCCGTGGTTGCGGCTGTTGCCGTGCGGCAACATACTGTCCCAGATCAGAAAATCACCCGCCCGTCCGGGAATCGTCCTTATATCCAGCCCGTCCGGATCGGGACGGCGGGGGTTGCGGTCCGCCGGCTGCGTCTTGATCCATTCATGGAATTGCCTGTGGAAACCCGGCGCGCACTGGAAGCCGCCCTGGTCAGCGGTTGTGTCGGTCAGATAGAGGACGCCCTGGACCATACGCGGAAGGGGCCGCATCGTCGTGTCGATATCCCAGTGGAACATGCCGTTATAGTCCCAGTCGGGCGAGCGCGCCGGCGGGTTCATGTTGGCGCGGTCGATGCTCACCCACAGCTCTTCCTGCTGCCACACATCTGCGAATGCCTGGTAGATCTTGGGGTGTTGGCGATTGTCCCAAAGGGACTGGTGGTGAAACATCTCCAGCATACCGGCGCGGCTTACCGGCGCCTCGTACCACGTTTCCGGGTCATCCCGGTCAACCTGGAGGAATTCCCAAATCGCGTCGATCACCGCATCCAGATTTTCCTGCGGCACCGCGTTGGGAATGATGACATAGCCGTTCTCTTCCCAGAAAGCGCGCTGCGCCGGAGTGAGGAGACGGTCCTTTACCGGATGTTCAAGCGGTACGGCGACAGTCATGGAGTACTCCCGGTGACAGGAAACAATAGGTTTTTCGAGGGCTCCTGCAGACCTTACCAGAAAGGGTACAGGCGAAGCAAATCAGGTTACGGTATCGGTGGAAACGACCTCCGGACGCACGCTGTGCAGGCTGTCAGGCGTCCGAAGCCATCAGCTGCTCCGCGATCTCCCTCAGGCTGGCGACCACGGAATCCAAAGCGTTCTCACGCTCCACTCTGGTTGGCAACGCAATCGGAATGCAGTATCTCCAGTCCTTTGTTCTCCACTGCACCACCCTCGTTTCGGCCAGACCCGCCTTTTGCAAGTGTTCAAGCGTATCTGGTTTGAATAAGAGCCATAACGGAGTGTTTTCGTGCTGTGCCCAGCCATCAAAGATATAGCCGAACCACGCTGCCACCCCACCGATCTCCATGTGTCGACCGTAACCTTCATATCTCGGCTGTCTGTCGTTCCCTCTAATGTCCAAGAAACCAACATCGCAGCCGCGGTCGGTTGAATCGTCAACAAATGCAATTAGACTCAGCATTCGCCTGGCGAACTCCGGGCCCAGATCCTCTGAGCGCCAGGGCAGAAAAATTTCGGCGTCCATCTGGTCAGTGAGGCCGCGCAGTTGAATAATGTCTGCCTCGGCGGCTGTGTCCCCGGCTTTATTGGCTTGCGTTTCCATACGGTCGAGCAGATCGGCCCAACTGGTCAACATCAGGCGACGTTCTCCGCAGGCTATTGAAGCGCTTCGGAGTTTGCCAAACTCCGAAGAGACGGTCAGCTTATACACCTCCTCTGCTCTCTTGCGCAACACCGGCCACAAGGTTTCAATTCTAGCCGCGGGTGCGACGAACAAGAGTGCCGCAGGTCTGCACCGCGGCAGCTGTTCCAGATAACCATTGGGCTGGTTTGGGGTGAGCGGCGCATCGAACTTCGCTTCTATCAGTACCGGCTCGGTGCCGTCGTCGGCTTTGACGGAGAGGTCTGGAATCCCCCCTTTTTCGCCAGTAGCTTGAGTCTGTACTTTACCTAAGAGACCAACCTCTGTGCCTCCAAGCTGCAGCGTTTCCGCCAGTGCCTCGCGGGCGGCCTCTGATTGAGACAGGATGTGCCCTAGTGCTCTAACGGCTACATTTTCAACTTTGTCTGTGTGAGTGCGAGCAATGTGAGCAAAAAGGGTCTTGTCAATGGGCATAATGAATGGCCTCTTTCATGTGTTGTGGGTTTCATACCCACTGCTTTTATCCGCAATTTCGAACGGTCAGGACTAACAGGTCTCCGCGTCTATCCGGTCGAGCATTCCGCGCAGTTGCCTGATACCCGCCTCCGTCTCCTCATCTCCCGCCCCACCGACCACCCTCTCCATAAACTCCAACAACGCGGCCCAACTCGTCAACATCAACCGCCGCTCCCCACCGGAAACTGTCGCGGCGCGCAAATCACCCGGCGTCGTCGCTCCGATAATCGTAAACTGCTCATCCGCCCGCCGGCACAGCTCCGGCCACAGCCTTGCCAGCCGCGCCGCCGGCGCAACGAACAGTAGCGCCGCGGGCCGGTCCAGCGGCAGCCATCTGAAATACCCGTTCGGCTGGCTCGGGGACAGTTCGGTCCAGCACATGGCGTCAATCAGCACCCGCACCTCACTCTCGTCGTCATAGCCGGCGAGGCACGAGCGCTCTCCTTCCATGCCAATATCCAGGCTGCGCACGCCGGCAAGGGTACCGACCGCCGTGCCGCCCTCCCGCAGCGTACTCGCCAGGGCACTGCGCGCCGCTTCCGAGCAGGAGAGAACTCGCCCCAAGGCATCAACAACCGCGTCTTCAGATTGGTCGGTGGGTCCGCGTGCGTTGTGGCCGGACCGGGTCGCATCAGTGGACATGGTGAAGGACTTTTCTTATCTTTCGGGCGTCAAGTTGTTTCGTCGGAAATGAGGTTCCCGGAAACAGGCGGCAAGGCCGGCACGCAAACGAACAGGCAACGAGGGCCCTCTATAATGCATTCTTCTTTGAACGGGTTGTGCGTGAGAGGAGGTTGTTGCTATGTGTGCTCAGGAGGACTGCCGGCGCAGGCGGGCCAGCTCTGCCTTCATCTCTCGGAGCCGCTCTTCAGCTTCTCTGCGGGCCGCAGCTTCCTCTTCCGCTCGTTGTACTGCCGCTGCGAGCCGATGTTCTGCCGCTTGGCGCGCCACAATTTCCGCATCGGCGCGCTGTGCTTCCGCACTGGCTCGTTGCTTCTTAGCGGCAGCCTTGGCGAGGGCGGCCCGCAAACCGGGAAGCACATACCCGGAATACACATCGTCCAGCGCCAGTTCCATAATATCCGTCTGCCGTTCCAGATCTTCCATCCGAAACTGCAACCCCGGCAACACTTCCGAACCGACTAAGCCCTCGGCATCCGGCTGAATCTCCTCGTAACGTCCCCCAGCGATTAGCCGGTAGAAGCGCATATGCTCGCCGCTGGGGTCGAGAATGTAATACTCCTTCACGCCCGCCAGCGCATAGTCCCGCCTCTTCTCTTCCGTATCCCTCAGTACTTCTGCAGGCGTGGCATCGGAGACCGCCTCCACAACCAAATCGCAGACCCCGTCAAAATGACGCCGATCAGCGCCTCCCCATGTTACCGGATTGCTGGTCAGAATCACGCCGATGTCCGGCTTGCGCACCGCCTCGCGCTGCCCGGAGGGCTCCGCCGAATCCTCCATCGTCAAGACGAAGCCGGTCTCCAGGTTGATCAGCTTGGCGATGGCATGTGTACTGATATAACGGCGCAACAGTTGGAGAAACCAGCTGCAGAGGTCGAGTTGCGGCGCGTTGTGTGGGGGTTTGGCCTCCAGTCTGCCGTTGTTCCATTCGTAGCTTACGTCAATGTCCCGGTATGGGTTCCCATACCACCTGGACCAGTATTCTTCCAGGGTGACGTAGCGGCCTTCGTCGGGTGCGAAAGGATTGATAGACACACCGGGCGAGGCAAGAGGTTCTGCCTGCATGGACGAGCTTGCAGGGTCAGACAAATCTGTCTTGGCCGCCTGGGATGTATCTGTCTGCGATCTGGAACTGTCGTGCAAGGTTTCTCTGGATTCCATGCTGCCTCCTCCGGCATTGCGGCTGCGCGCAACACGGACTACGATCTTGCATTCTATCGCCACTGTAGCTGCTAGGCTACAGTGGCTTGGCAACCCCAGTGCGACCGCAACTTACACTGTAACTCCTTGAGAAGGGAGTCGCAGTTCCGGCTAGCAGGTTTGCGTTGTGGGGCAATTTCGGGGCCACACGCGCCGCGACCGAGAGGGGTCTTTGAGGGTACAATCACTTGCAAGCAGGTCGTGCCTGAGAAGAGTGCCCTGCTCTAGGAATTCAGGAAGACTGCCGGCGCAGCCGGTCCAACTCCTCTGCCATCGCCCGTATCTGCTCGTCGCCTTCTCGGCGGGCGGCTGCTTCCTCCTCCGCTCGTTGCTCCGCCGCTTGGCGCGCCGCAACTTCTGCTTGGCGCGCGGCAGCCTCCGCATCGGCTCGTTGCGCTTCCTCTTCCGTTCGTTGCTCCGCCGCTTGGCGCACCGCAACTTCTGCTTGGCGCGCGGCAGCCTCCGCATCGGCTCGTTGCGCTTCCTCTT
>Ga0209544_1001580_pt1 | contig 24219 bp, 21 predicted proteins | sample MesohylPK_FD_187297 | JGI IMG/M metagenome (GOLD analysis project Ga0209544, IMG submission 187297) | Host-associated microbial community of the marine sponge Aplysina aerophoba from Gulf of Piran - sponge mesohyl, lysed by proteinase K... | ecosystem: Host-associated > Porifera > Sponge >...
CCCCCCCGATGGCGCTTCCGCCCAGTACAAGGCGATCTCAACGCGACCACCGACCGACATCGGTTCCTCAACGACGATGGCATTTCCGCCCGGTCGCAGAATTCCACGCTACCCACGATCGGGCGAAGTTCTTGAACGACGATGGCGCTTCCGCCCAGTACGAGAGTTCGACGCAACCCGCGACTGGAGCCGCTTCATGAACGATGACGGCGTCGCGGCCCAAGAGTCCCAGAACCCATCGGCATGAGCGCTGTATGGCCCGTATACAAGGGCACTTCGTTCAACGTCTGGGTGCCAGACACCGGGGTCTACTACGACAGCGCCAATGCCGAAAACATGATTGCCCACCTTCAAAAGAAGCGCCTGTCGCAAAGACGGACTCGGTCGTCGGCGTTTGCCGAGCAGGAGGAAGAAATTGCCAACGATCCGAAATCGTTGCCATGCCGGCGTCCTCGGATTGCATTCAGAGATGTGACAAACCCCACGAATACACGCACACTCATCGCAGCGCTTGTCCCCGGGGATCGAGTAATTGTGCACAAGGCGCCTTATCTGCTTCAGATCGAGGGAACAGTCGTTGACGAGGCGTATGTCCTGGGCGTGTTGAGCTCCATGCCCTGTGATTGGCAGGCTCGTCGCACCATCGAATTGGTCATGTCGTTTGGGCAATTCAACCAGCTGTCCATCCCCGACCCCGGCGAAGGCCATCCAGTCCGGGATCGCGTCGTCGAAATCGCTGGCCGACTGGCCGCGGTGGATGAGCGGTTTGCGGAGTGGGCGGCAGAGGTAGGGGTGCCGGCTGGGTCGGCTAACGATGAGGCCGTCAAGCAAGACCTCATCTGCGAGCTCGACGCGTGCGTCGCCTTCCTCTATGGCCTCGATGAGGACGACTTGGCCGTGGTCTACGAAACCTTCAGCGAAACCGTCGACTATTCCGACCGCCACGCCGCCGTTCTCACCCACTTCAGGAGGCTCACAGGGTGAGTGGCCCTCCACTATTTCTTGCGGCCACTCCGGGGGTTGACGACCAATTTGCGCAGATCCCGCCGTTTCCAGGGGCCGGGCTTGTTCAGGTGTTCGTCTCCCGCCCAAACCACGGCGTTGTGCGCAAGAGCTGTGGCCGCGGCATGGGCATCAGCCCAGGGAATGCGGTTGCGGACAACCAATTGGGAGGCGCGACGCGTTACCGCCAGTGTCGGCGGTTCGACAGCCGCGAAACCACAGACCCGATCCCACATGTCGTCGGCCTCCACAAATCCATCCCGTCGGGCCAGCGAATAATGAGCTTCACCAAGGTTGATGCTGCAAACAATTGGTGGATTGCTGCTGGATATGAGCTGGTTGAGTTCAGCGACAATCGTGGGGTTGTTTTCCGCGTAGCGCATGATTGGCCACGCGTCGAGGACTACTGGATCGTTCAAGCTCAGCGTTCAGGTTCGCGTTCGCCGGCCTGGTTGTTCGGCTGTTTGATGGCGGGTTTCCACAGTCTGATGATGCCGTCGCGTTCCAAGTCGGCGAAAGTGCCGGGGAACAGGTCTTTCAGGGCCTGCCGCTCGGCGATGTACTGGGAGGTGAGGCTCCCCTCGGGGACAATTCCCCGGATTCCCTCCAAGGCCGCCAACCTCTCTTCCCGAGTGTGCCGCGGACCACTTCCGCGTTGGGGTTCTGCCGCCTCAGCAGCGCGTGCAATATCCACGCCGCCAATCATACTGATCTTTTATGCCATTGCAACCCCTTTTAATCTGCGGCCCGGAGTCACGAAATGACCGGGGTTGAGAAGCCCGAATTGGCTGTCAATCGGGGGCAGCAGACGGTGGCAGGGGCGTTGAACGGGTTCATCTCCCATGCCGCGACGGGGTTTGTGGGCGGGGCCTGTTTGGATGTTGCCACTGCCTATTTCAACGTGGGCGGCTATTCGCTCTTGGCTGATTCGCTGGATCAAGTCACCGGAGTGCGGCTGTTGCTGGGAGCGGAGCCGACCCCACCGGAGAGCCGTCGGCGGGCATTGCGCTCCGAGTCGGCCAATCCCCAGCGGGCGGCCCGCGCCCGGTTGCGCCAGGCCCTGGAAGGTCACGAGCACAATCTGCTCGCTGAGCGTGATCATCTCGGCTTCACGCTTGAAGTCGATGCCACCACCCGTCGGCTGGTGAAGTGGCTGCGCTCGGAGAGTGTTCAGGTACGCCGCCTGGAAGGGCGGTTCTTGCACGGCAAGGCCTTCTTGGTAAGCGATCGCTCCCATGGGGTGGTGGCTGGGTCGTCCAACTTTACCTATGCCGGGCTGGCCACCAACCTGGAACTGAATCTGGGCAACTACTCCCCCCATGTTGTGGGCCAGGTGCAGGACTGGTTTGGGGAGCTGTGGGACGAAGCCGAGGAGTACGACCTGGCCTCGTTGTTCGAGGCCCGCTTTGAGCCCCATGCTCCCCAACTCGTTTACCTGCGGATGCTGTGGGAGTTCTACGGCGAGGAACTGGAGGCCGAGGCCGCCGCCGAGGGTGCGCCACAGATCCACCTCACTTCGTTCCAATCCGATGGGCTGTGGCGAGCCCGGCGCATTTTGGATGAGCGCAACGGAGTGCTGATTGCCGACGAAGTCGGTTTGGGCAAGACCTTTCTGGCCGGGGAGTTGATCCGTGAGGCGGTGCAGGATCGCCGTCAGCGGGTGTTGGTGATAACTCCGGCCACGCTGAGAGACGGGCCGTGGCGGGCGTTCGTTCATGAGCATCTGTTGGCGGTGGAGCTCGTGTCGTACGAGGATCTTATGGCCGACCGCCGCCTGAATCCCGAGCACAAGACTGCCGTCAAGCTGAGGGCTGACATCAACGAGTACGCCATGGTTGTGATCGACGAGGCCCACAACCTACGCAACCCCGGAACCCAGCGGGCCCACGCGCTGCGCCAGCTGCTGGCCGGTTCGCCGCCCAAGAAGCTGGTGATGCTCACCGCCACGCCGGTGAACAACAGCCTGTGGGACCTGTACCACCTGCTGGGCTACTTCTTGCGCAACGACGCCGTATTCGCCGACGCCGGCATCCGCTCGCTGCGCGACCACTTCGCCGAAGCGATGGGACGCAACCCCGACGACCTCACCCCCGAGCACCTGTTCGACGTGCTCGACGCGGTGGCAGTGCGCCGCACTAGGGCATTCGTCAAGCGGTTCTACCCCAACGACACCATCAAGGTCGGCGGACAGGATCAGCAGATCGTCTTTCCCACTCCCAGGGTCCACAAAGTGGACTACAATCTCGACGCCGTGATGCCCGGCTTCTTCGACCGGTTTGCCCACGCTCTTGACCCTGATGTTGGTATCGAAGATCCCAGCGTTCTCACCATGGCCCGCTACTCGCCATCACAGTTCCGCTTGGACCACGAAGAGGATGCTTACGAGAAGCAGCTCGTCGGCCTGTTGCGATCAGGGCTGTTGAAGCGGTTCGAGTCGTCGCCGTATGCCTTCGCCGAGACCTGCGAGCGGATGGCTGCGAGCCACGATGCCTTCTTGTCGCTGCTCGACAATGGCCGGGTGGCCACTGGCGAAGCACTGGCCGACTGGATCGCCACCGACTCCGATGAGATGGACGAAGAGCAGGTCGACACCTTTCTAGACGGCATTGTCGGGGTAAGCGATGACGCCGCCCAATACGAGGTCGACCGCCTGCGGGACTACGTGGACCGGGACCGGGGCCTGTTGAGGTCGTTTGCCGCCGAGGCCCGAACCGTCACCCGTTCAGACGACCCCAACCTGGCCGCCCTGGTAGACGAGCTGGCCGACATCGCCGCCGAGGCTGAAGCCCAGGGCATCGGTCCCGACGATGTCCGAAATCGCCGCAAGGCGCTCATCTTCAGCTACTACGCCGACACCGTGGACTGGGTGTACGAGCACCTGGTGGAGATGACCGCAACCGACGACCGGCTGGCCCCCTATCGAGACCGCATCGCATCGCTGTCAGGGACCTCCGGCACCGAGAGCAAAGAGAGCGTCCTTTGGGGGTTCGCCCCCCTTACCACCGACGCCCCTGCCGGCGCGGACGACGACCGCTTCGACATCGTGGTCACGACCGACGTGTTGGCCGAGGGGGTCAACCTCCAGCAAGCCCGCCACATTATCAACTACGACCTGCCCTGGAACCCGATGCGCCTAGTGCAGCGCCACGGCCGCATCGACCGGATCGGCTCGCACCACTCCGTGGTGTTCCTGCGCTGCGTGTTCCCCGACGATCGCCTCGATGACCTCCTCGGCCTCGAAGAGCGCCTGCACCGCAAGATCGCCCAAGCCGCCGCCAGCATCGGCGTTGGCGATGTGCTGCCCAACCAAGCCGCCCAAGCCGATATCAACTTCACAGAGACCCGAGAGGAGATCGAGCGCCTCCGCAACGAGAACCCCGAGCTCTTCGAGCGAGGTGGAACCGCCCGGGGAGTGCTGTCCGGCGAGCAATTCCGTCAAGAGCTGCGCCAAGCGTTGGAAAACTCCGACTTGGCCGACCAGATCAAGTCCCTCCCCTGGGGCTCCGGCTCAGGCATGGCCGTGTCCTCTCCCGATGGCCGCCCCGGCTACATATTCTGCGCCCGCGTCGGTGACCACCCCAGGCCCATATTCCGCTTCGTGGAAACCGGCACCGATACAGCCGTCATCGACGAAACCCTGGCCTGCCTAGACAAAGCCCGCCCCCCAGCCGGCTTCGAAACTCCCCGCCAACTAGATGACGCCACAATTCAAGGGGCCTTCCCCGCCTGGGAGACAGCCCGAGCCCACATCGTCGAGGGGTGGAACTTCATGTCCGACCCGGCCAACCTTCAACCCAAAGTCGCCCCCCGCCTCCACCGCGCCGCCGAGATTATCCGCCAGCATCCGCCCCCCGACCTTGCCCAAGACGAGATCGACCGCGCCATCGACACCATCAACGCCCCCTACCCCGAACGCACCATCCGAACCTTCCAAACCGCCATCACCAGCACAGAAGACCCCGCCCAACAAGCCCACAACATCCTTACCGTCATCCAAACCCTCGGCCTAGAGCCCTACATCCCCCCCGACCCCCTCCCCGAAATCCGCCTCCAAGACGTCCACCTTGTCACCTGGGTCGCACTCACCTAGCTGTAGTGGTCGGCGTTGAGCCTGTACATAAAGTTTGGGAACTAATGTTTAGGTAAAGATAGGCTAAACTAAATTATAAGCTGAGAGTGTGGAGGTACTGGTGTCGGGATGGCCGTCGGTGCGGCGTCAATCCGTGACCGTCGACAACGAGTTGTACCGCCCGTGGATTGAGGCGAGCACTCCACAGATCGTAGTTAGCCAGACCGTGCCCCCGTTGATTGCGGACTTACCGGTACCGGCGTTGGGGTCGAGTGTCAGTTATATGGTGGGCGAGGCTTGGGAGGCGGTCGCCCGCCTGCGTCGCCATGCGACCTATGTGCCAGGGGTATTGGGTCATCTGAGTGCGGTGCTGATTCGAGCGGACGCGGTGGCGTCGTCGCAGATCGAGCAGATCACAACTTCGAGTGAAGCGCTGGCAATTGCATTAGCGGACTTGGACGAGGAGGGTTCCGGCCTCTATCCCGACGACACCGCATTGGTAGCGGCCAATGTGACCACTGCGCTGTATGCATACCGGAACTTGGAGCCGGTCACGGCTGACTGGTTTCACCGGCGTCACAGCAGCCTGTTGGCTGATGACCGCGAGCTGCTACCCCGTCACTTGGGCGCTTGGAGGGACTGTGCCGTATGGGTCGGTGAGAACCGCCAAGTGGCAGCTTTTGAGGGACCTTCCGAGACGCAGGTTCCGATGTTGATGGACGACTTGATTCACTTTGTGGCCCGCCGCGACGTACACCCGGTGGTACACGCCGCGATCGCGCACGCCCAGTTCGAGACCATCCACCCCTACGTCGACGGCAACGGGCGCATCGGCCGCCTGCTGACTCATAAGCTCCTCGACGCCGGTGAGACACCGGTACCGGTGGCGCATGGCCTGCTCCACAACCCGACGGGCTACGTTGCCGGGCTCACGGCTTATCGGGACGGCAGTCTCGACGCCTGGGTGTCCACCCTTGCGGCCGCCGTCACCGATGGGGCGGCTGCGGCGGTGCAGCTTGTAGACAGAGTGCAAGAGTTGCGCCAGGACTACGGGGCACGTGTCCGCACACGCGCCGGATCATCGGTGCAGCAGTTGCTCGACTCGCTAGTGCACACTCCAGCGGTCACCGCGGCCCAAATTCAGGTCGACTACCTGCTCACCCGCGGACGGGCTTCGCAGATATTGCATCAACTCGCCGAGGCGAACATCCTGCGGCTTAGCGCCCATCGGGCTGGCCGGGCACAGGTCTGGGTCGCCCACGAGGTGATCGAGGCCGTCGACACCATCAACGCCACGATCCCCCGCCGCCACCTCCAATAACGAGCCTTGGCACGGTGGCCCAGCCTCCGCGCTCGGGGGAATCGATGATGTGGTCGGGGTTGGCGGCTTGGCTGGCGTGGCTGTTGGCGATGGCGATGCTGATGGAGGCTGCTTCTAGGAGTTCGAGGTCGTTTATGCCGTCGCCGATGGCGGCGAAGTCGAACGGTTGTCCAGTCCATTGGCAGAAGGCCTCGACCCCGGACACTTTGGAAACTCCGGGGGGCGACACCGTCAGTCGGCTTCCTCCGTAGAGGGGATCGGGTTCGTCCACGCGGGCGACGCCCAGTGACTGAGAGTGCACTGACTTGGCTGCTAGGTGGGCGAGGTGTGAGGGGAGGCCGGTCAGTACCAACTCGAGCACATCGGCCTCGACGTCGACGGGGCTGAGGGCGTGGTTGACGTCTTCGTCGAGGAACCTCAAGTGGCTGGGTTCGCTTGAGGGGTTCTCGGGCATCGCGACGTCTCCACCAGGCTCACCGTGGTCGTCGATGTAAAGGCAGGGTCGGATGCCGTGGACCTCGAGGATGTCCAGCAGCTTCCACAAGGCAGCAGGGTCGAACGCGATTCGGTGGAAACGCTCTTTGGTGGCGAAGTCCATCCCGACCGACCCGTCGAGGGCGACTGCAGGCAATTCGAGGCCGTTCAAGTCGAAGAGTCGGGAAATGTTCTGCAACCGGCGTCCGGTGGCCGCCAGAACGACGTGTCCTGCCGCCTCTAACTCGACCAAAGCGTCCAAATGAGCCGCGGGCGCGACGCAGTCCAAGCCCCAAAACGTCCGGTCCAGATCAGTCACTACCAGCATTGTTGGTGGCCCGGGCGGGTTCAGTCGCCGGGGTTGAAACGACGCAGGATGCCGGAGCGGACCCGCCACCGGGAGAGTTGGCGGACCAGGGCGGGTGGCACGGCGGACTGGTTGCCCGGACCTGGGCCCGCGGTGATGATGTCGGCGCGGCCGCGGTAGGGCTGGTCGTCCTCGTCGTGGCCAGACCACACCACTACCTGTGGGAAGGCGATGGTTATGCCCGCGGCGGCAAAGCTCTGGTGTACTGAGAGGATCAGGTCGTGGCGGGTGGCCAGCTCTGTCGGAACATCGCTGCCGTGCCAGTAGTACAGCGTGAAGTCGATGCTGGATGAGCCGAAGCGGGTCAACAGCGCCTGCGCGGGCGGCTCAGCGCTTACCCGCTCAACCTGTCCGAGTGCTTCGGTCAGGCACTCGGTGGCTGCTTGCAGGTTGGTGTCGTAGGCCACGCCCACCTCCAGCTCGCTGCGCCGAAGGGGCTCGTTGGTGAGGTTGACGATGGGCCCAGCGGCCACCTCGCTGTTGGGAACCCGCACCGCAGCTCCGTCGAGCCCTCGCAGCACGGTGGTGCGTGAGTCGATGTCGGTGGCGATGCCCAGATGATCCCCAAGCAGCACCGTATCGCCCACCCTGAAAGGCCTACGGGCCTGAAGGATCAGACCGGAAAAGAAGTTCTCCACCAACTTCTGCAACGCCAGGGCTAGAACCAGGCCGCCCAGCCCGATGGCGCCAATCAGAGGCCCAACCTGCACACCCAGGCTGGTAAGCGCGTAGAACAGTCCGATCAGGAAAATGAGATAGCCGGCCAGCCTGGCGGTCACGATGGCGGCGAAGCCCGGCCCCACCACGTGGGTCAGCACTCTCCGCACAATGCGGGCGGCCAGCACCGCCACCACAATCGTGGCCCCCACGATGATCCCGGCCTGCACCCAGTCGGACACGGTCAGGGACTCGTCGATGATGGCGTCATCAGACGACTGCGCCAGCAGGTCAGCTGCGGCCAGGACTGTCATCGGGGGGCTGTTATCACGAACAGATCAGTGGTCACAGACTGGCCATGCTAGTTGGGCGTGCGATTGAGCAGCAGGCTTGATGGTTGCCCAAACTCATCTCGCCTGCTGATTCGTCGTTCAAGCCTCGGGTTCGGCTGCGTCGGTGAGAGTGATGGTGAATTGGCTGGGGGTGCCGAGTATGACTCCTTCGGGAAGTGAAGAGCCGATGGAGATGGTGACCGATTCGCCAGACTCGACTAGGTCGTCTGTCAAGACATCGAATGTGATTGGTTTGGTCCGTTCGCCGACCGCGAACGCGGCGGTCAAGGTTCCGGTGACCGGGTCTCTTGTCAGGGCCAAATCAGATATGTCGTCTTCGGTAGCCCCGCCTTGGAAAGTGACCGTGAACGGGATGACGAGGATTCGGTTGGGAGTAGCACTCAATGAGACGCCCACATGAGCCCATGTTCCTTCAGCAGCGGTAGTTGACTCTCCCCAGAGCTCAACCTGGAGTTGCTGAAAGTCGTTGTCGGTGATGTTGATGGTGGTTTGGCTGGGGCCGCCTTGGGTGACGCCGTCGGGCAAGGTGCTTCCGAACGAGACCTTGATTGATTCGCCGGGGTCGCTGTGGCTGTCGTCGGTGATCTCGATGTCGATGGTTTTGGCGGTGTCGGTGGGGCCGAAGGTGACGCTGGTCGGCAGTGTTACGAAGTCGGCGGCTGTGGCTCCGCCCTGGAAGGCGGTTGTCAGCGGTATGGCCACCGTGCGCCCGGCGGCGGTGTTGAGCTGCACGGTGATTTGCGCGGTGGTTCCCTCTTCGGCGGTGTAGGAGGCTGACGCGAAGCGGACATTCACCGTCGATGTGTCGGTGAAGTAGATGGTGGATTCGCTGGGGCCGCCTTGGGTGACGCCGTCGGGCAAGGTGCGTCCGAACGAGACCTTGATTGATTCGCCGGGGTCGATGAGGTTGTCGCTGAGGATGTCAAATGTCACTGTCTTGGTTGTCTCGTGTGCTGAAAATGTCACATTCCCAGGCGTCTTTCCCACGTCGGGGTATCTTGCCCCCCCTTGCAGCTCCCAAGTCAGCGGGATGACCAGGGTGCGCCCGGGGGCGGTGTCGAGTTCCACGGTGACCTGTGCGGTGGTTCCCTCGTCGGCGGTGTAGGACCCTGATGCGAAGCTGACTTGGACTTGTGGCGGGGCGGCGTCGGTGAAGCTGACGGTGGTTTGGCTGAGCGTGCCTTGGGTGACATCGGCGGGGAGGGGTGTTCCGAATGTGATCTCGACTCTTTCGCCGGTTTCGGCGTCGGTGTCGTCGTTGATGGTGAAGGTGATGGTCTTTGTGGTGTCGGTGGGGCCGAAGGTGACGGTGGACGGCAGCGTTCCTGTGTCAGCGGCTGTCGCCCCGCCCTTGAAGGTGTAGGCGAGCGGGATCGTCAGGGTGCGGAATGGGACGGTGTCGAGTTCCACGGTGACTTGGGCGGTCGCGCCCTCTTCGGCGCTGTAAGACGCCAATGCGAAGCTGACGTTCACCGTGGGCGTGTTGTTGTCGGTGATGTTGATGGTGGTTTGGCTGGGGCCGCTTTGGGTGACGCCGTCGGGCAGGTTCTGCCCGACGGCGAGAGTGATTGATTCGCCGGGGTCGCTGTGGCTGTCGTCGGTGATCTCGATGTCGATGGTTTTGGCGGTGTCGGTGGGGCCGAAGGTGACGGTGGTCGGCAGTGTTCCCGTGTCGGCGGCTGTGGCTCCGCCTCGGAGGGCGGTTGTCAGCGGTATGGCCACCGTGCGCCCGGCGGCGGTGTTGAGCTGCACGGTGATTTGCGCGGTGGTTCCCTCTTCGGCGGTGTAGGAGGCCGACGCGAAGCTCATTACTACTTCGGGCGGCCAATCGTCGACGATGGTAATGGTGGTCCGGCCGAGAGAGCCCACGGCGCCCCTGATTTCGCCCGGCGAAACGCCCTCGCCGCTAACCCCGCCTGGATAGAGGGAAAGCACGACCGACTCTCCGGGATCGGCCACGAGATCGGATTCGATGTACAGCGGCACAGTCTTGGTGGTCTCGTTGGGTTCGAAGACCACACCTTCCGGCAGGGTTGGAATATGGCCGACATCGGCGTCAGTGGCCCCGCCTTGATATGAGACGGTGAACCCGAAACCAATGAAATTCTCGGAGGGGGCATCGAGTTTTATGGTCACGTTCACGGTTGTTCCCTCAGCGGCGGTGTAGGTCGCCGATACGAAGCTCACTACAAAATCGGGTGGGTCGGTGTCGGTGATGGTGATGGTGGTTTGGCTAGGGGTGCCCTGGGTGACGCCATTGGGAAGCGCTGAACCGATGGCGAGTACCACCGACTCTCCCGGGTCGCGCAGGAAGTCGCCGAAGACTTCGATTTCCAGGGTCTTGGAGGTTTCTTCGGCTGCGAACGTGACGCTGGTCGGCAGCGTTCCGAAGTCGGCGGCCGCAGCCCCGCCGTAGAATGCAGCCGAGAGCGGGACGACCACCGTGCGTCTGGACGCGGTGTCGAGTTGGACGGTGATTTGCGCGGTGGTCCCCTCGGCGGCGGTGTAGGAGGCCGACGCGAAGCTAACTTGGACTTCTGGCGGGGAGGAACTCTCCTGGGGGGTGACTGTGCCAATGGGGGCGGCCTCTTGTCCAGATTCCGGCGTGGCTCGGGTGGGCTCTCCGCTGGGACAGCCCCCTGGGACGATTTGGGTGTCGACGCTGAACAAGCAGCGATACGCATTCAGCAGCGACTCCTGGGTTTCTATCAACTGGTCGCGGCCGCGGATGTCCTGCTGGCTCGGCGTGCCCTCAAAGGACCTTGGTTCGATTCTGCCCTGGGCGGGCCGTCCTTCGACACAGCCGCCGGGAACGACCTCGGTGTCGATGTCGAACAAGCAGCGGTACGAATTCAGCAGTGACTCCTGATCCGCAATCAAATCTTCGCGAAGCTGGCCATCATCCACCGAGGCTTCATCGCTAGACGGAACTTGCGCCCCGGCCGCGCCCATACCGGCAACGAACAGAGCGCAAACCACAGCTCCAACAACACAAGCGGAGACAGCCCCGCGCCGCCGCCCACCGAACAAGGTGACTCCCCCCGCCTCCCAAATGCGGATGGAATCCTTCTCTACCACGACCTCGGCTCCTTCTGCTTTCACCTGAGACACTTCTCAGCAACCATAGATAAAACGCATGAAGACCCGATTTGGTTCCATTGAATCGTCACGGAGAAGGAATGCCACAAGCTACTACGACTCCAAGCAGAAGTTTTCCTAGGCCCGCTAAACAAGCGGTGCTGGCCAGCTCGGTTCTCGATTCAGCAGCAGGCTGGCGGCTTGGGGGCAGGGCATGCCGATCTCTACGCCTGCGGCGGTGGCAACAGAATTGGCGGCGGAGATGATGCCGTCGTGGTAGTGGGATAGGCCGCTTCCCATGCGGGCCCGGCGGGCGTCCACGGTGGCACCGGCCAGCCCGTCGGCTTCCACGATGTAGAGCCCGGCCATGCCGGAGTCGCCCAATCCTCGTCCGCCGTCAGAGCAGATGAAGCCGAACGGGCGGCAGCGGCGCAGGTAGGGCACCGCGGAGCGGCCGGTGTGGCCGGCGGTGACCAGCACGTTGCGGTCGGTGTCGTCTGTGGTGCCAAAGGCGATGGAGTCGGCCGCAACCACACAGCGACCGTCGGGGGCAGTCTCCATCACTGTGCGGTTGGTGATCTCTGATGCCGCGGCAGCCGCTGGGTCGTTGTCCAGCAGAACCGCGGAGGCGTCTCGCACCGACATGCCCGCAGTCACCCCGCAGTCCAAAGCCAGCTGGTTGACAAAGCTGACCACGCCGTGGCTGTAGAGATGTACCCCGTCGCCCAGATGGGCGGTCATCACGTCGGCCACCGCGGCGGGGATGCCCAGCGCCTCCAGGTACCACAGCCCGGCGATGGCCGATCCCTCCGGCCCCACCCCGCAGTCCATGCCAATGGCCGCGCGGGGCCGGTGTTCGGCGATGAACCGGGCGGGCAGCACTCCGCAGTACGACGAGTTGACGCACACGTCCCGGTCCCGGTTGGCCTCGTCCACGTCGTAGGCCGAGTCCATGCACATCACCCGGCCCCGAGCCGAGGCCAGCACCTCGGTTTGCTTGTCGGTGTCTGAGCTCATCGGGCTGTTCTCGGCGGGAACTGCGGGCGGCGCTTCTCCATAAACGCGGTGGCCCCCTCGATCATGTCGGGCGACCCAATGGCCTGGGCCAGCATCCCCAGCCCGGAGGCCATGTTGTCCCGCAGTTGGTTCCAGTACACGTTGGAGCTGATCTTGGCCGCCTCCAGGTAGCGGGGGCTCATCTTCAACAGCTCCTCGCACCAGCGATTCACCTCGTCCTCCAATTCCTCGTCGGGCACCACCGCGTTGATCCACCCCATCTCGCAGGCCTGCTCAGCGGTGTACTTGCGGCACAAAAATGCCACCTCTTTGGCCTTCTTCTCCCCGATGGTCATGGCCAACAGGTTGGTGCCCCCCAGTACCGGGGCGCTGCCCACCTTCACCCCGGTCTGGCCCAGCTCGGCCGAGGCTGCGGCGATGGCGAAGTCGCACGCCACCACCAGCTCGTTGCCGCCCCCGAACGCCGGGCCGTTCACCGCGGCTATCACCGGCATGGGGGCGTTGCGAATGGCGTCGAACAGCTCCAAAGAGCCGTAGAACATCGACCGCAGCTCATAGAAGTTTGCCTCGGCCAGATTGGCCAGGTATCCCCCGGCGCAGAACGCCCGGCCTTGGCCGGTGATCACCACCACCCCGGCGTCGACGTGCTCCCGGAAGGCGGCGATGATCTCGTCGATGGTGTTGCGGTCATAGGAGTTCAACCGCTCTGGCCGGTTCAGCCTCAGCCACAAGATTCGGTCGTGTCGCTCGACGATGATGTCGCTCACGGTGGTCCCCCTGTCGTAAAGCGCGTACTGTCCGGCATCGTATGGCGTTTGAGCTCGACTCCGACACACGGGCCATTCAACAAGAGGCCCGGGCGGTAGCCCGGCAGGTGGCGTCGTTCGCCGCGGAGGCAGACGAGTGCAGCCATGTCCACCAGCCCACACTCGATGTGCTGCGGGCCAGCGACCTGAGCTCGCTGATGGTGCCAGCGGCCTACGGCGGTCGCCACGACCGGGTGGACCCGCTGGCGGTGTGTGTGGTTCGAGAGGCCCTCATGCGGGCTTCTTCGCACTTGGACTCGCTGTTCGCGCTCCAGGGCATCGGCAGCTACGCCATCGCGGTGGCCGGCACCGATGAGCAGCGGGAAGAGTGGCTGCCCAAGGTGGCCTCTGCTGAGGTGCTGGCCGCATTGGCCCTCACCGAGCCGGTGGCGGGGTCCGACCTTCGGGGGATTGAGACCACATTGACCGACCACGGCGGCGAGGTGGAGTTGAACGGAACCAAGTCGTTCATCTCCAACGGGGGAGCGGCCGGCTTCTACACCACCATGGCCCGAGAGGAGAATCGGTTCTCGCTGGTGTTGGTGCCCGCTGATGCCCCCGGTGTGTCGATCGAGCCTTCGCCGGAGATCATCGCCCCCCATGTGCTGGGCGAGGTGACGTTCGACCGGGTGCGCCTGCCGGCTTCAGCCCGCTTGGGCGAGCCCGGTGCCGGATTCCGCCATGTGTTAGCCACATTGTCGGTGTTCCGCATCTCGGTGGCTGGGGCCGCCGTCGGGCTTATGGACGGTGCTCTGTCGTGCGCGGCCAGCCACGCCGCCACCCGAGAGCAGTTCGGTCGTCCGCTGGTGCGGCTGGGGCCGGTGGCTGGGCTCCTGGCCGACTCGTGGGCCGAACTGGAAGCCACCCGATTATTGGCCTACGCCACCGCTGAGGCCGCTAGAGAGGATCCGTCGGCCCACCTAGACCGGTCGTCGCTGGCCAAGCTGGCCGCCACCGAGGCGGCCAGCCGAGTGGTGGACCGCTGCGTGCAGGTGATGGGCCGATGGGGGCTGATTCGGGGCTCCGACATCGAGCGCTACTACCGCCAGGCCCGGCCCATGCGGATCTACGAAGGAGCCTCCGAGGTGCTCCGGCTGGGCATCGCCACCCGCCTGTGCGACGAGGTGGTCGACAAGCAGGGAGACGAATAGTGGACTTGGGGCTCAACGGCCATGTGACGGTGGTGACCGGGGCCAGCCGGGGGTTGGGAGAAGCCGCGGTGCGGGCCATGGTGGCCGAGGGAGCGCAAGTGGTGGCCGCAGCCCGCTCGGCAGACGCCTTGGCCGCGTTGGCCGACGAGTTGGGCGACGCGGTGGCCGCTGTGCCCTGCGACATGCGGGACCGAGCGGCGGTGGCCAACCTGGTGGACAGCGCGGTGGACAAATTCGGACGTCTCGACTCGGTGGTCAACAACGCAGGCATAGCCCCGGCGTCGAAGTTCGTCGACCAGCCTGACGAGGTGTTCGACGAGGTGCTGGCCGTGAACCTGGCCGCCCCCGCCGCTTTGGCCCGCAGCGCGGCGCGCCATTGGATCGACGCGGGCCAATCCGGCTCAATCATCAACGTGGCCTCCACCTCGGCGCTCAAAGGCAAGGCGCTGCTGGCCGCCTACTCGGCCTCCAAAGGCGGGCTGCTGCGGCTCACCGAAGCTTTGGCCAGCGAATGGGCCCGCTTTGGCATCCGGGTGAACGTGATCGCCCCCGGTGCCTTCGAGACCGAAGCCCAGTCCGCGGTCATGGCCGACCCCGACACCATGGCCGCCCGGCTTCGCAAGATCCCCGTCCGCCGCATGGGCCGACCCGAAGAACTCGGCCCATTGGTGTGCTATCTGGCATCAGAGGCGTCGGAGTTTGTCACCGGATCGTGCTTGGTGATTGACGGCGGCGAGGTGTCCAAACTCTGACCGGGCCAATGCTGGCCTTGTAAGTTTCACAGTCCATACGGAGGTAGCAACCGATGACAATGCAAGCGACGTCCAACAATGCGGTTCACGGCGAGTTGGCCAGCCCCGCTCTGGCCAGCGGCGAATTAGCTGCCATCTCAACCAAGTTCGCCGAGGGTTACGCCCGCATTCGCGACGTGACCGACCGGGATGGCGCTTGCCCGGCGTGGGCCAAGGCGCTGTACATGGCCTGCGCCGCCTCCGTGCGGGGCCAGAGGGAACTGGCCATCCGGGAGATGGCCCGGTCGCGCGAGCTGGGGCTCAGCCTGAGCGACGCCCGTGGAGCCTCGCTGGCCGTGCTCATCTCCCGGGGTGAGGCCACCTACAACGCCTTCGCCCGAGCCATCGACCAGGCGTTTGACATTTCCGCCGATCAATCCTCCGAGCCGATTCCCGACTTCTCCCTGGATCGCCAAGCTGCGCTGGACTACTTCGAGGGCTACTTCGGCTTTGTTCCCGACTACGTGGAGGTGATGGCCGACAATGCCCCCCGGGCCTTGGAGGGCTATGTGCTCATGCGCCAGTGGTCGTTGGCCGAGAACAATCTCGACGCCAAGCACGTGGAACTGCTGTTGTGCACCATCAACGCCGCTGAGTTCTCTAGTCGGTTCGTGAACATCCACGCCAACGGCGCCCGCAACGCCGGGGCCTCCGAGGCCGAGATCACCGAGGCGGTGGTGTGCGCCATCCCCATCTCCGGGGTGGCCTCCTGGCTGCCCGGCGCCGACGGGATCATGGAAGGCCGTTGAGGCTCTATTTCGCCGCCTTACGGCGGACCGAAGTGAGGGGCGCGGGCTGACATGACCGGGCTAATCGCCGCCTTACGGCGGACCGAAGTGAGGGGCGCGGGCTGACATGACCGGGCTAATCGACGTCCACGCCCACATCGTGCTGGAGGGCACGATGGGCGCAGCTGGCCCGTGCGGCCCCGAGATCGGTGCCCACGACAACGGCACCCCTTGGTTCCGGGTGGGCGGCTATCAGCTCGACGGGGTGGCCTACCGGGGGTCGCTGTTCATCGAGCTGGACATGCGCCTCGAGGCCATGGACGCTCAGGGCATCTCGGTGCAGGCCCTGTCGCCCAACCCGCTCACCTACCTCCACTTCATCGAGCCGCAACTGGCCATCGACTTCTGCCGCCGCCACAACGACGACCTGGCCTCGGCGGTGGCCACCCATCCCGACCGGTTCATCGGTCTGGCCGCGCTCCCCATGCAAGACGTCGATGCCGCCTGCACGGAGCTGCAAAGGGCAGTGAAAGAACTGGGTCTCTTGGCGGGCTACACCGGCACCGACTTCGGTACACCGTTGGATGATCCCGCCATGGACCAACTCTGGTCGCTGTGCACCGAGCTAGATGTCCCCCACTTCCTCCACCCCACCCAATCGGGCATCGACGGCCCGCTGCTCGATCCCCGGCTGCGCCGCTGGGACCTCGATCTGGTGTTGGAGTACTCCTACGAGGAGACGGTGGCGGTGGCCACCTTGGTGTTCGGCGGGGTCACCGAGCGCCACCCCGACTTGGACCTGTGCCTGTCCCACGGCGGCGGCACTACGCCAATAGTCCTGTCCAAGCTCCGCAAGCTGGCCGAGCGCCGCCCGGCATCCCCCGAGTGGATCAAAGAGCCGGGGGCCTTCGACCGGGCCCTCAGCCGTCTGTGGTTCGACTGCCACATCACCGGCGCGGCCGAGCTCACCTTGGCCCTAGAGCAATTCGGCACCGACCGCTTGGTCTACGGCACCAACTTCGGCGGCTGGGACCGAGGCACCGGCCCCGACATCGCCCACCTAGCCGACACCCTCAACACCAACGCCACCCGCCTGCTCAGGCTCTAACCACCTAGGAAGTGCCTGAGCTAGGAAGTGCCTGAGCGGGCGGCCCAGCGGGTTTGGGCGATGGCTTCCACTTGGGGGTTGCCGTCGATGAAAGTGGTCTCCAGCAGGCGGTGGGCGATGCGCCAGCCGCCGGGGGTGCGGACCATCTGGTCGATGTATTTGCCGCCCACGATGAAGGTGTCGCCGCCTGGGGTGTCGGCGATGTACTTGGTGGCGGTGAAGTAGCAGCCCGCGATGGCCTTGTCGCCGTCAACTTGAGCCCAATGGCAACCGTTGAGGTGCTGGCTGGCGTCGGCTGGCTCCAGCGACGAGGCGCACTTGGCCACGATGGCCTCCAACCCCTCGAATCGCTCGCCCCGGTAGTCAGCCACCGCATCGGGCAGGAAGACCTCTTTGAGGGCATCCCAGCGGTGGTTGTCCAAGCTCCAGGCGTAGCGGATCTGGATGTGGCGGATGGCGTCTCGGTCGAGCAGGTCGTGGAGCCGATCCACGTCGAGGGCTGGGGCATCTTCTGATCTGGTTTCCATAGACCGGTCAGGTTACGGTGCCGGGCGCAAGCGATACATAGGAGGCATTGATGAGCGGACGACTAACGGGACGGGTGGCGGCCATAACCGGAGCATCCAGCGGCATAGGCCGGGCCGCGGCCGAATTGTTCGCCGCAGAGGGCGCCAAGGTGGCCCTGGGCGACATCCAAGACGACGCCGGTCAGGCGCTGGCCGAGGCCCTGGGCGACGGTGCGGTGTTTGTCCGCTGCGACGTGACATCCGAAGACGATGTGGCTGGCCTGGTGGATGCCGCGGTGGCCGAGTTCGGCCAGCTCGACGTGATGTACAACAACGCCGGCATTGTCGGCGCCGTCGGCCCCATCGACACCACCCCGGCCGACGAGTGGCACGCCAGCATCGACATCTTGCTCCACGGGGTGTTCTACGGGATCAAGCACGCCGCCCGGGTGATGAAGCCCCGCACCAGCGGCTCGATCATCTCCATGTCGAGCACCGCCGGGGTGATGGGCGGTCTCGGACCCCACGCCTACGCCGCGGCCAAGCACGCCGTTGTTGGGCTGACCAAGAACGCGGCCGCCGAGCTGTGCCGCTTCGGCATCCGGGTGAACTGCATCGCTCCCGCCTCGGTACTCACCCCGATGGTGGCCTACGCCCACACCGGCGACCACACCAACATGGACGGCGCCCGGGCCGAGCTCACCACCAGCTCTCCGCTGATCGGCCGTCCCGGCCTCGCCACCGACGTGGCCAGCGCGGCACTGTGGCTGGCCTCCGACGAGTCGGGCTACACCAGCGGCCACACCCTGGCCGTCGACGCCGGGTTCACCACCGGCGCCCGACCTGACGCCCCCGGCTTCGCCGACTATGCCCCCATGATCCGCGAAGCGGGCCGCACCGGGCTCTAGGAGGTTTGGCAGAACGGACAGGGGCTATCTTCGAGTCGTGCCTGAAGAAGCCCCATTGCTCGCCAACGAAGAGGACCACCCCCAAGAGGTGGTCTATGCCGACGGCGACCGTCGGATTGTCACAATGGATTCGGCCCGGTATGTGGACGCCCGCAACCGGGACACCGACGTGGTGGTGCCGTCTTCGTATCTCGGCGTGTTGCCCGCCCGTCTTATGGCCCCCCACCGGCCCAAGGGGGTAATCGGCCATGACGGCTGCATCGGCAAGGACGGCGCGGGCATCTCCGGGCTGTGGTTTTTGGAGGCGTTGGGCATCCCCGCGGCGACGGCCGACGGGATGAGCGCCGAATTGGGCAATGGCCTCGATCTGTACGAGACCGGAGTAATCTCCCGGCTCAACATCTACGCCGAGCGATGCGGGATTGTCGAGGGAATGTCGGTGTCGGAGGCGGCCAAGCTGCTGTTGACCAACGATCCCGGCGAGGTGGACGAGGGCACCAAGATCCGCCGTGAGGTCAAGGCCACCTCCGACAGCGGGCGACAGCTAGTGGTTACCGACTCCATCGTGTTCGCCCTGCCTGAGGACTCCCGCAACGTGCTGGTCACCGCCGGCCACACCGGGCGCAGCGGGGCGGATTTCCTGCTGGAGGTGAGCCCTCACGGTTTCATCTGCTCCGACGGGGGCCGCAGCAAGAACGACGCTGGCATCGCCGGGTTGGCCATCACCGAGGCCCACGGACTGGCCGGAGCGTGCTGCGATGCTTGGAGTGCCCCGGTGGGAGATGCCTTCAAGGCGTACGATGAGGGGATCATCAGCGCGTGCAATCAGCCAGCCCGCGACCGAGGCGTCGAGGTGGGCATGTCCGTCAAAGACGCCGCCGCGGCTCTGCTGGAAGATTGAGAAGGACTGAGCCAAATGTCTGAGCCGACGCCCATCGTCATCACCGGCGGCACGGTGATCGACGGCACCGGCGCCCCGCCCCAGCCCGACACCGCGGTGCTGCTGGAGGGCGATCGAATTGTCGCCGTCGGTCCCGAAGCAAAGTCAGAGGCTGCCGACCGGACAGGCGTCAACATGATCGATGCCGCCGGATCCACAGTGATGCCCGGCATCATCGACGCCCACGTTCACTGCACCTTCGACGACGTGCAGTCCAACGACGAGCTGTTCTTCCACCGCGACCACACCCTGGCCGCGCTGATCGCCGCCCAGAACCTCCAGAAGCTGCTCATGGCCGGGGTCACCGGGTTCTGCGACCCCGACACGCTGTTCTCCATGGGCCCGTCGCTGCGCGACGCCGTTGATTCCGGCGTGGTGGAGGGCCCCCGCATGGCCACCGGGGTGCAGGCGCTGGTCACCGCCGTGGGGGGCACTGCCGGGCGGCTCATTCCCGACACCGGAGTGGTGGGCTACGCGCAGGTGGTGACCACCGTCGACGAGATGATCCAGATGACCCGCCGCCACATCAAGCATGGCGCCGACTGGATCAAAATCCACGCCACCGGGTCCATCCCCCGCCACCAGGGCGAGCTGTTGGCCTGGAAGCCCGAGGAGCTGAAGGCGGTGTGCGACACCGCCCACGAGTTGGAGACCCCGGTTATGGCCCACGCCCGCTCGGCGGGCAGCACCCAAGCCTGCGCCGAAGCCGGAGTTGACCTCATCTTGCACGCCTCATTCATGGACGACGCCGCCCTTGAGGCGGTTATCGACGCCGGGGCCGCCCTCATGCCCACCTTCACTTTCTTGGCCAATCTGGCTGACTACGGCCACTTGGTGGGCGCCGGTGCTGGCATGCAGGATGTGTTCCGAGGCGAGATCGAGGCCACCGCCAAGATGATGGCGAAAGCCCACGACGCCGGTGTGCCGCTGCTATGCGGCTCGGAGTCGGGGTTCGCCCTCACCCCATACGGCCACTGGCACGCACGGGAGATGGAGGTGTTGGTGGAGTCGGTGGGGCTGAGTCCGCTTCAGGCCATCGCCTGTGCCACCGCCAACGGGGCCATCGCAATGCGCATGGAGGGCGAGGTGGGCACGCTGGCCCCCGGCATGGCTGCCGACGTGCTAGTGGTAAGCGGCGACCCCGCAGCCGACGTCACTGTGTTGGCCGACCGGTCCAACCTCAGCCATGTGATCAGCCGGGGCCAGTTGGTAGACCTCGATCGCCCCTGGCCCAACCGGGCCCCCATCCCCGGTGAGAAGGTGGCCAACTGGGCCGCCAGTATTTTGACCAGCGATCTCGTCGGTGGCTGATGCGGATGTGAACAGGCTGGCAGCAGCCGACAGGGGCGATTAGGGCCTTTTGCGCAAGAGCGGGGCTGGGGGTTGCTGGCAATTCTCACGTACGTATAATACGTACATGCCCAATAAGACGATCAGTGTGCCAGATGACGTTGTGCCCATCATCGACAGCCTCGATGTGCCATTCTCAAGGTGGGTGACCGACCAACTCCGGCGCCACTCGGCTTCCTCGAGTCTGACATTCGCCCAGCAACTCGTGGCAGATGCCGCGTTGGCAGCTGGCGAGCGCTTGACCGGGCAGGACGCGCTGGCTGTCGGCGAGCGGATGGAGCGCTCTGCGCCGTGGTAGCGCGCGGGGAGGTGTATTGGGCCAATCTCGACAAGCGACGACCGTGTGTCGTTGTGTCATCCGACGGTGTGCTCGGCGTTGACATCTGGCAGACACATGTCGTGCCGTTGACCTCGAAACTCGAAAGAGCTGGCCTCGCCGGCAACGTGCTGCTCACCTCATCGGCTACAGGTCTGTCGAAGGACTCTGTCGCGGTGCCGCTTGGGCTGGAGTTGGTAGATCGGTCCTGGCTGACTGAGCGCATTGGGCAGCTGCCCAACGCCCTTGTCAATGCCATCGACGACGGGATTCGAGGCGTACTGGGCGTATAGGCGACCTTCCGCTCCAATGGTGCTCATGCCGTCTCTATTGTTGGATAGTTGCCAGGATAACAGCGATAGTTCTGTTTGACTGCTACTTGTTGTATAGCAGTAGAATTATTGCTGTGCTGGGTGAAACATCTGAGATCGTTCGACAGGCGTTGGAGGCAATCGACAGCGGTGCGCGAGCCAGTGACTTGGAGTCCGAGTTGTTGGAATTCAAGGCCGACCGCAGTGATCCCAAGAAAACCCTGCGCATCTTGGCCGAGGTATCGATCTGTCTTGCCAATGCCCAGGGCGGAGCCATTTTACTGGGAGTAGACGACTCCTGTGAGGGGCCCGACGCCTATTCGGGCACCGAGATGGAGGTTGGCCAGATACGGCGTTCGGTCTTCGAGGCCACTACGCCGCATCTCACCGTGGGAGTGAGCGAGTTAGCCCACCTCGGCAAGCGGATCGTGGCGGTGCAGGTGCCGGTCGGAGCCGCGGTACACGCGTTGGTGAGCGGGCGGGTGTTGAAGCGGGTCGGGCGCGACTGCCTGCCCCTTGACCCCGCCGAGGTGGCGGTGCTGGACGATGAGCGTCGGAACTTGGATCGGTCGGCAACGCCGAGCGTCTGCACAGTTGCCGATATTGATTCCACGGCGATGGGATTGGCTCGCAGAGATTTGGAGCACTTGCCCGATAGTCGCTCGAAGCTGGCAGGTTTGTCCGACCTCGACCTCTGTCGGGCAATCGGGGTGGCCGATGCCGGTGGCCGCTTGACGGCCGCCGGTGAACTGATGTTCTGCCAGGGAGCCAGCGAGGTGATCGTGTACCAGCACCGACCGGTTCCCGGAGGCCCTCCTGACGCTGCTGAACGGCTCACACCTCCGCTCATCGTTGCGTATCACCGGGCGGTCGATCTCATCACCGTTCGCCAGCGCCAAGAGCTGATCTATCTTGGAAGCGGCCAACAAGCAGCCCTCGACGACTTCCCCGAGCGGGCGGTTCGCGAGGCATTGGCCAATGCGGTGGCCCATCAGCGGCTGTCCCCCCTCGATCCGGTGCATATTGAGCATTCCGATGTCCTGCTGACGGTGACCTCTCCGGGCGCGCTTGTCGGCGGTGTCACTGTGGAGAACATCTTGACCACGCCTTCTCGACCGAGGAATCGGGTTCTGGTGAAAGCATTTCGCGACTTGGGCCTAATCGAAGAGCTCGGCACCGGGGTGCCGTTGATGTACCGGGAAATGCTGCGAGTAGGCAAAAGTCCCCCCTCTATCACCGCTGGCAAAGACGATGTCCGGGTCTCTCTGTTGGCTGTGCCAGTCGACTTGAGCTTTGCCCGGTTCGCTCTGGCCTTGCCGGCCTCTGAGGGCGGCGACACCGATGAACTGCTGATCCTGTTTCACTTGTGCCGTAACCGCGTGGCCAGGGTCTCTGAGATCGCCGGGCTGTTGCAGCGAGGCAGAAATGAGACCGAGGCCGTCCTCCATCGTCTTGCAGAGCCACCGATTTCGCTAGTGGAGCCAACCCGATCCACGCTGCGTCAGCGCGACCCCAACTTCCGCTTGCAAGCACACGCAGTAGAGCGTCTGGGTTCGTCGGCCTCAGGGTGGCGGTGGATGTCCGAGGACATCGAGAGCCGAGTCGCCGAATACGTCAGCGAGTTCGGACAAATCACCAATCAGGTGGTCAGAAACCTCTTGGGAGTGAGCGCCTCTCGCGCCTCAGCGGTGCTCAGGGACCTGGTAGATCGGAAAGTCCTAGTTAAGACCAGCGAATCCCGCCGTGGCCCAGGAGTCGAATACGGCCCCGGCTCGGAGTTTCCTGAAAAGAACCGCTGAGGCGCCGCCGGATTGGGCAAAACGGTCTCACGCAAACCCTAGCCGCGAGCTTCCGGGGCCGCCCCCATGCCCACCTTCACCTTCTTGGCCAACCTGGCCGACAGGGGTTTGCGGGCTGTGTTTCCTGCTGTTGGGTGCAGTCTTGTGGCCATCGCGGCCAGCCCGGAAAGTACCTCGGCCAGCGGCCGCAGAGCGGTGGCCTTGTCGAGAGAGCGGTCTTGGGTTTGGAGGTATTGAGCGGTGATGGTGTGGTCGGCGGTGAGGTTTCGTATGTAGCGGGCGACGGTTGCGGGTTGTGTCCAGCGTCCGGCGACCATGATGGCGGCGATGTCGGCGCCGGCGGCGGCGAGGTCTTGGGCCATGCCGATTCGGGGGGAGTGGGTGGTGATGCCGGCGGGGTCGATGCCTGCGTTTTGGGCGGCGGCTTTGATTCTTCGTCGGTGGGTGCTGGCGCTGATGGGGAAGATGCGGTGGTGGGGTTGGGCGTTGGGGGGCCGTATGCGCTTGAGGGCTTGGAGGGCGTGGGCGGAGATGGGGCACACGGCGCCTTGGCCGGTCTGGTCGGTTTTGGAGCGGCGGATGAGCACTCTTCCGGTTTTGGTTTCGTCTGAGCGTGAGACGTCGGCCCACCTCAGGGCGAGGAGTTCGCTGCTGCGGAGGGCGGCGTCGTGGCCGACGGCGATCATGGCCAGATCGGCCAGGAGGCGTCGTTTGGCTTGGGGTGGCAGGTGTGGTTGCGCGAGCTGCTGGGCGGTGTGCTGGGCGATCAGTTGGACATGGAGCCACCTGAGCGGTTCGGCCTGGTCGGGCTCGTAGCCGTCGTCGGCGGCTTGGCGGGCGATTCCGCTCATGAGCTGGACCACGTCGGGGTGTTTTGCCGGGTTGTCACCGGGGCGGTCGCGGTGATGATGGGCGACGGCGGCGAGGTAGGTGCGCAGGGTGGTGGGCTTCTTTCCGTCTTGCCACAGGTGGGTGAGCCATCTCTGGAGGTCGCCGGGCGCGGCGGGCAGGGCTGCGGCGCCGTTGTCGGCGGCCCATGTTGCCCAGCTTTTCCATCCGGTGCGGTAGGCCTTGCGGGTGTTGGGAGCCAGCGCGGCCGCTTTGCCCCGGGCGATCAGCCGTTCTACGGCTTCGGCCCGCAAGGCCAGATCATGGCCTTGCGGGGGG
>Ga0209544_1001587_pt1 | contig 24113 bp, 21 predicted proteins | sample MesohylPK_FD_187297 | JGI IMG/M metagenome (GOLD analysis project Ga0209544, IMG submission 187297) | Host-associated microbial community of the marine sponge Aplysina aerophoba from Gulf of Piran - sponge mesohyl, lysed by proteinase K... | ecosystem: Host-associated > Porifera > Sponge >...
AGAGTCCGGAGCTGGCCCGGGAGGAACATCCCCGGGTGCTCCCGCCGCAGACGGCCGAAGAGCTCCTTCGCCGTCCGATGCGGTTCCGCCTCCAGCCACTCGACAACACGGGGCCACGTCGTCTCGAACGGGTCCTGACGAGTACGCCAGTGTCGCGGCGGTCTCTTGCGAGGCTGGTGCGTCGGCCGCACTTCGCCGGCGCGCCAGGCCAGCGCCAGGCTTCGCAGAAAGCCATCGAGGTCGGCATCGCGTTGCGGCATCGGATGAACCGTCGAGCCCGCAGCCAGCCCGGCCAGATGATGTTGAACCGCACGGATCTCGTCCAGCAACCCGAGCGGGTCCAGTGACCCGGCCAGCGCCCGCAGACGGTCCTTCATCGCGGCGGGAACCGTGTCTGAGGCGAGCAACCGCGCACACGGCGTCTCCGGCGCGTGGTAGCGCTTGTGGACGCGGGCGCCGACCCGCGTCTTCTCGGCGAGCTTGAACGACGGCTGGAACACGTTCACAAACAGGCGCGCCGCCGAGTACAGGCGGGCCAGCGCTTCGGCGCCGGGCATGCCTTCCAGACGGCCATACCCGACCAGTCGGCGGACGACTGCGCCGTTCTTCTGCTCGACCCACGCCTGGTCGTTCTTCCGATACGGCCTGGACCGCGTCAGCTCGATGCCGTGCTCCTTGCAGAAGCCGATCAACACCTCGTTGAGAAACTCGCTGCCGTTGTCGGTATCGATCCCCTGCAACGGAAACGGGAGGGCGCCGCGGAGCCGATCCACAGCGTCGACCACGACGCCTGCTTCACGCACCAGCAGCGGCACGCACTCGGTCCAGCCGCTGGCGATATCGGTCAGCACCAGCGTCCAGACGAAGCTGCCGGCCATCGACGATCCACAATGCGCGACGAGGTCGGCCTCGACGAAGCCCGGCGCCGGATCCTGCCAATCGCCGAACGTGCGCACCGGAACCCTGCCCCGTACGCCGTCGCCCGCGGAACGCCGGCGCCGGCGCTGCCCGGCCGTCACCGCCCTCGCCGACGTCAGGCGGCGGTCGATCGTGGCGGCGCTCACCGCCATCAGTTGCTCGCGTACCCGCGGGTCCAGGGTCAGGTGCCCGTGCCGCTCGAGTGCCGGCACCAGGGTCGGCAGCAACGCCTTCAGGCGCTTGCCGCACACGCGGTCCGAGGCCTCCCACAGCACGACCAGTCCCTCGGTCACGGCCTCGTCGTACACAGACCGGCGTCCCCGCCGTACTGCCGGCATTGCCGAGTTTCCGTTCAAGACTCGGATCGCGTGCTTGCGGTGGTACCCGGTGAGCGCGACGAACTCGTCCAGGATCCGCCCCCTCTCGGCCGGCGTGCTCCGCTGATACCGCTCGGCCACCGCCGTCACCAACTCCTGCCGCGCTTGCGGACTGATCGTGATCGTCGACATCGTGCCTCCCTTCGGTAGCAGGAATTCTGAGGCAACGATGCTCGCCCGGTAGCAGATCAGGCGAGGCAATGCGCCGGCAGAAATAATTGTCGTTGATCACACCTCGAACGATCTCCAGCCTTGTGCGCTCCCCGGTCGTAGCGTCATTTGGGCCAGAGTCGGTTCTCCAAGTTCAGCGCCGTCGGGGCTCACGTGTGCACCGCCGACGAGAAGCTCCTCTTCCGGACCGAAGGCAGCCGCTGGTACCATGACTGCCGCCAGGACGAAGACGCCTGCGTTGAGACAAACGCGCCGCCAAGCCGTGTCGATCCCGGTGACGACGGCGTTCGGGGGATCGATAGTCTCGACGTCGGACCCCACAACAAACCGCAGGATCGGGTGTCGAACACGATGGACACCGGCTTCTGCATCGAGGCGCTGGAAGCAGCGCTTCGGATGGGCACACCGCAGATCTTCAACACCGATCAGGGGGCGCGTTCACGAGCTCGTCGTTCACCGAGCGGGTGCTGGCGGCGGGCGCGCAATGCTCGATGGACGGCCGGGGGCGGTGCCTGGACAACGTCTTCATCGAGCGGCTGTGGCGGTCCCTGAAGTACGAAGCGGTGTATCTGCACAAGCTGACCGACGGGTTCGAGGCCGAACGGGTGATCGGGGCGTGGATGACGTTCTACAGCGACGTACGTCCGCACTCTGCGCTCGGGGGTCGCACGCCGGCCGAGGCCTACGGCGAGGAGCGGGCAGCGTGACCATGCGAGCAGCGGGAAGCAGGGTCCGCACGGCCGGCAGCGCCTTGAACGCGCCACCGACCCACTGCTTTCGTGAGACCTGGGTAGTCCGAGACATCGGCGGGCTGGCGGTTATGCCAGCGTTCCGCTGGCGTCCGCAGCGTTCCGCCAGTTGCCCGGCGTTGCGGAGCGGAGCGGAGGATTCGCGCGCGGCCGAGCGTCAACGCCCACCCGGACGTGGTCCGCGCGCGCGAGAGCGCCGCCTCCAGGCTCGTCTGGCGCAACAACCGACACCGACCGTCCCCACGGTCGCCGCGTGCGCCAAACACCTGATCGCACGTCAGGCAGATCGAGCGGTCGACGTGGCAGACGGGACAGGTCCGGCGTCGTCGAGGACGGCCACACCCGGCCGGCAGAGCAGGCAGGCCCGCAGGTGCTTCGTGCGCCAGTCGCTGTGGCACTCTCGTCCCCTCCCCCGGACCCCCTCCCGGGGCCTCGCGGCCGCGCTTCGCGGACTCACTCAGGAGGACCTCATCATCATCTATGATCAGATCCAGACAGACGACGAGGGCGTGGTTTCGCAACCGGAATACACCTTCGAGAAGCCCTCGAGTGGTCCAAACGACCGGGGCCACCTCAGACGTCGACGATCAGTCCGCAAGCGCGGCAGGAGTTGGTGACGGCGGTGGCCGAGCGGTATGGGCGGAGCACGCCGGACGAGAGGGGCGGATCCAGTTGTCCCCGCCGATGCCACGAGCCGCTCGGCGAAGCTGAGACGGGGCGTAGCGCGTGTATACCCCCATGCCGGGGCCGATGGCGGCCTGCGCGAGGTCGACGGGAGCGACGTTGCCGGACTGGAGAAGGCGCAGGGCCTGCGGCAACTCGGAACGGAGCGCCGTGAGAAAGTCGCGTCGCGTGGCGGCTGGCGCGTCGGCGACGCGGCGTCGGCAGACGAGAATTATGCTGGATGCCAACGCGTTCGTGCCGGCACCGGTTATGCGATTGCCCAGTTCCGTGCGCATCGGCCACGTGCCTGTGATCGCGAATCCAGATCGGATTGCAGCGTCCAGAAACGTCTCCCATCCGGTGCTCGCAACGCCGGCGTCTCCTTTCCGCTCGGATTGCTTGAAGGCGTAGTAGATCGTCACCGGGAATCCCTAATGGGACTGCTCTGCAAGCCGGTGCAGTGCCTCCGTGATGCCGCGAAGAAAGAACGCTTCCGCCGCATCTCGGCCTCCGTGCCGGTACGGAGTGGCGACCAACTCCTCGGCCTTCGGCACAGCCAGCGTCGCGAAGAGTTCCGGGAACACCGGCTTCATGGTCCGTCGGAGCCAGACGTAGAAGAAGTCGGAGAGATCCGCGTAGCCGATGTTGTCATAGTACGGTGGGTCGGTAGAGACAACGCGAGCGCGGGATACGTGTTGTGCCGACGCGTCAGCTTGCCTCGCTTCCCCGGCTGGTTCGGCAGGCAACGTCGCAATGGATTTCGCAACCCACTCCACGCTTGGTAGCCAAGTGCCCGACGAGGTGCAGAACGGATTCCCTTCCCCGAAGTCCCACGTCATGGGGATTGCCTGACGGGCGAAGGTGTTGCGTAGCTGGAGCTTTGAGGGACTCGAATCCCACGTAGCGATCGACGTGTGTCGGTCGACGACACGATCGACCGCAAACGAAAGATACAGGGACACCGCCTCGGCATACGCGGTCGCGCCCGTACCGCCCTCGCGGAGCGGCCGGCCGTCGTCTGGCAGTCCCGCAGCCACGGCGTCACGCTGGATGCGCGCCGTCGCCTCCGTCACCAAGTCCGAGAAGGTCGTGAGGGCGGCGAGCTGTCGCGACGTGAAGATGTCGCCGTACGACGGGAATCCGTAGAGCGGCGGAGAGAACCAGCGACGGTCGCGCGGCATGTTCAACTCCGGTCGCCATGACGGAACCGACACTTGGGTGGCCCGTTCATGCTCTCGGTCGGGTGCCACGTAGACGCGGCCGCGGTCGCCTTCCGCTACGATCGCCAGTAGCCGCTGGCCCATCCGCCGGGCCAGTCCCTCGGCCTTGATGTAGTCGTTGGGGATCGGCGAGCCTGACATCAGACAGCGGAAGGTCGCCTTTCTGGCCAGCTTCGTCCCCGCCTTGACGGATTCGGCGTCGGGAGGCTCTCCGATTCTGACAGCGAGCCGGTATCCTCGCCCGTCGACCACCGGTTCGACGTACGCCTCCCTGCCCTTCTTCGTCGACAACATGAACGTCGATGCCAGCGGCACGTCCACGTCCGAAAACGCCGGGTTCGGGCTCTTCACCGTCCGCGCCCACAGCCACGCGATCACCGTCAGCTTGCGGCCTTCGTACCGCTTCAGGTCGGGGCGCTCCTGCACGATCTCGGGCGTGATCTCGACCTGCGGATAGAGATGGCCAATCCGCTCCTCCGCCTCGTCCCGCATCCATCGCCCGTAGTGCCGCACGTCCTCGGCCAGCCCCTGCGCTCCGCGCCACGTCTTCTCGACGATCGTGGCCTCGCCCCGCGACTCCGGGTTCATCGGCGGCCGGCCGGCGAACCGAGGCGGGATCTCGATCATCGCCTTGTTGATCAGGACGGCGACCGGGTTGAGGTCGCTGGCGTGCGCCTCAAGACCCAGGCGCTGCGCTTCGAGCGGCAGCGCCCCGCCGCCCGCGAAAGGGTCATGGAACGCTGGCAACCGATGCCGGTCGAACAGCTCCTCGGCGCGGGGATCGTCGGCGTGCTCGGCGCACGCCCGGCGCCAGCTCTGCCAGATCTCCGTCCGAGCCCGTTCGAGCACCGTCTCGTTGGTCGTGTTCTCCCACCGAACCAGGTCCTTGAGGATGCCGAACAGCCGCTCGCGCTCCTGTTCAGCGGCGATCTCCCACAGCGTCCGCCGCTCGTCCGCCGTGCCTGCGCCCGCCCCGCCTCCATCCGCGCGGCGTTGCCTGAGCAACCGCCGCGCTGCGCGCTTCTTCGCCGGATCGGACAGGAGCACGTCGGCGTACTCGGACGGATCGTCCAGCAACTGCGCGAAGATCACCGCCCGCGCAACGGCCAGCGGCTTCCGCGACCACCAAAGATGCAGCGTCGAAGGGTGACCGTGCCGGACCGACTTCTCCCGCGCTCCCCCCGCGTTGATTTCGTCCAGCGGCAGCGCCACTTCAATGAGCTTCCTGCTCACGTCGGTGTCCCTGTTCCGTCACGAGAACGCCTGTCGGTGGCCCGGGCGCAGTCGTGAGGCCGGTCAGGCTGGCTCCCGTGTTGCGCGACCCTCCCCTACATCCTGCTGGTCACGTTCCGGGTTGTCCAGTCCTCGCGACGCGGACCATCCGGTCAACCGCGGCAGCCAACTTCGGCAGGTCCTGCTCGACGACACTCCAGACCACTTCCAGGTCGATCTCCAAGTAGTCGTGAGCCAGCACGTTGCGGAAACCGGCTATCGCCCGCCAAGGCACCTCCGGCTCCGTTGCTCGTAGACGGTTGCTGAGCCGCTGTGTGGATTCGGCGATGGTCTGCAGATTGCGCAGGACGGCGTCCTGGATCAGGTGCGAATCGTAGAAGGCGGCACGTTTGCGATTCGTGTATTCCGCAATGCGGCGAATGCGCTCCCGGATGTGCTCCAGCAGCACCAAGTCGGTCTGCGGATTGAGCTTCACAAGGCCTGGGAGTCCCTCAGCACACCATCTCGGAAGGCAGGGTGCAGCGAACGTTCCGTCACGACATGTACCGGTCGGCCGAGCACATCCTGAACGTCCATCAGCAGGGCGCCGAGCGCCAACCCGGTCTTGCCGGCCGGTAGGGTTACAAGCAGATCGACATCGCTGCGTTCATCCGCGTCGCCGCGCGCCATCGAACCGAACACGCGGACATCAGTAAAGCCGTGGCGCTCGGCCAAGGCGCGAACCTCGGTCCGGTGCGATTCGATCAAGGCGTGCATTCGGTACCCTTGCGCCGCGCCCCATCGCCCGTCACCCGCATTCGCGGGCGTGGCCCGATGGTTCTTCTATGGCCCGGTTAGAGCGCATCGCGTTCGGCGATATCGACCAGGAATCCTCCGCTGTGCCACGTCGAGAGTGGCGCCAGCACGTCCGGCTGCTTCCACGCCGCTTCCGCCGAGCCGAGCAAGCAGCGCAACCCGCCCTCGACCAGAGCGGACATCGACGCCCGTCGCCGCGCCGACTCCTCCTGCAGCCGCTGCACGACGGAGTCGTCGATGTCGAACGTCATCTCCACATGGCGAACCATACCACGTCACGAACGAAAGCCGCCCCTGCCGCCTTCGAGGCGGTCGCCGAGGAGGTATTCCGTCGCTACGGCAGCACCTGGAAGCAGCGGACCGGCAAGGTCAACCGGGCGTACCTGCGCAATCAGATCCTGCCCTGGTTCCGCAGGCGCCCTATCGGCGACATCACGCACAGTGAGGTGCAACGCTGGTTCGCTGCCCTGCATGCGACGCTGGCGGCGGCGAATCGCTCGCTTCCGATTCTGTCCGTGACCCTGCGTCAGGCGGAGATCTACGGACACCGCCCGGACGGCAGCAACCCGTGCACTGGCCTGCGGCGCTACCGGGAGCGCGGACGGGATCGGTTCCTGACCGGGGACGAGTTCAGACGACTCGGCGCGGCGCTGGCAGCGCATGAAGTGGTCACGCCACTGGCTGTCTCGGTGGTGCGTCTCCTCGCACTGCCCGTCATGCGAAGCCGCCGTCCGTCAACCGCTGGCGGTGAGAGATCGACTCGTGGATCTTCCTGCTCCGATCGGCCGCTGTTCTCCAGTCGGGCCAGTCGCCGCGCGCCGAGCCGCGAAGTCAGCGCGACCGCGATCTGCCAGCGGCGGATTTGTCTCTCTCCCCCGACTCGTCTTGCGGATCGCTGCGCTCGGAACTGCGCTACTCGTTCTTTACCCTGTTTACAGGCCCTGCCCGGCTCAGGGTCTCGAGTTCTTCTCTTGAGATCAGCGTTACGTGCTTTTCCGGCGCCAACCGCTTGGCGCGTTCGCTGAACCCCCGTGCGTTCGTGACAGCGAGTCCTATCAGCCCGTGGAAGAAGTGTGTTCGCTGAGCCCGGTGTTCAGGTAGCTTGGCGATGAGCAAATGAGCCGACGAGTCCCGTCGGTGTCCATTTGAACCCCCACACGCGCGTCAGACGCCCCCAGCGGTCGATCAGGCGGTCGATCAGGTGGCAAATCGCCGCCAAAGCCCGCCCCTGCAGGCTCCGGGGCGTACCGACGCCGGTCTGGTGGCGCAACAGCAGCCCGATGTTGCAGGCGGCCGCCTGGATCAGCACGCGCTTGCGGACATTCTCGTGACCGCGCACCCACACCCGACGCATACCGCCCGTCTCATACATGTGCGCGAAAGTACGCTCCACCATCTCGCCCCGGCGGCGTTGCCGGCGGCGACCCCGCCGCCCGCGCACACGCCGGCGGTTCGCATACAACGCTTGCTGCGCAGTTCGCTTCTCCGGCGGCGTCTCGCCCGTCTTCTTGTCCTGCCAGCGGCGCCGGCCGCGCTCCGGTTCCGATACGTGGCTTCGAACACCTACCTCGCCGAGAGCCACCAGCGTCTCGTCGCTGTGATAGCCCTTGTCGGCCACCACCTCTTCAACCCCCGAACCCTCCGGCTGAACCGCCTCGACCTGCTCCGCCGCCATGATCAGCGTCTCTGGCAGCGTGGCCGTATCGCCGTCCGATGCATCCTGCACCGTCACCGACACGATGGCGCCCGTGTCCATGTCGACCCCGTGCTCGGCCTTGTGGGCCAAGTGCGTCCGGCCGTCCTTCATCTTCGCGATCTTCGCGTCCGGGTCCTGCGGCGATTTCCACTCCTTGTTCGACGTCTTCTTGTTCTTCCGGGACCGGTCGAACCGAGCCAGATCCGCCCGCGTCGGTGTCTCCACACCCGAGGCTTCCGCCAACCGCCGGATGAACGCCTCGTGGGATTCGCCCGTGTCCCGCCGCTCGATGCTACGCATCGCCGCGTTCGCTTCCAGCGTCGTCGCATCGATGCCGACCGTCTTCCCCGCCACCAGCCCCGCTTCAGCCAGCCGCTCCAGAACCCACGTAAACACCGCCTCGTGCGTCTCCACGTCGATCAACCGACGCGTCCGCGACAACGTCGAGTGATCCGGAGACGTCTCGGTCACATCCAGGTCCAGGAACGACCGCAGGCTCAGTGAATCGGCCACCCGCCACGCAATCCCGCGCTCCGAAGACAGCCCCTCGAAGTAGCCGATCAACAGCATCCGGAAATACCGCCCGGGACGCAGACTCGGCCGGCCCATCCGCGACGCGTAGAACACCGCGCACAGACTCTCCACGAACGCGTCGAAACCCGCATCCTCCAGGACCCGGTTGAGACGCTCGAAGAATGGATGCCCCGCGTTCGTCGGTAAATCCGCCGTCGTCACCCACAGCGGCAACCCTTGTCGCGCCGCCGGTCTCTTGCCCATCGCCATGCCGCTCAGTGTACGAAACTCGACCACCCCTCGGCCAGGCCGGGTCCGCGACTTTCGCCACGGGCTGCTATTGCTGTTCCCTTGATTTCGTAGCGCGGAATGGCGCGGATCACGTCCTCGACAGCGTCATGGTCGCACAAGTCGTCTGGCTGTCGGTGCTTGCATTACAGAACTGATATTAGTGTAACCCGTTGAGTTCAAATCTAGTTAGTTACTGCAATACAGAAACGACGTTTACCACGCAGGTTACCACGATGCAAGGATCGCCGAGCTGAGGTCCACGTCAGTTCGGGGTCTCGGGGTCTGTAACCGTTCGGTCAAGGTGCGCCGTGAAAGGCGCCGTTCCTCAGCGGGTGCGAATCCCGCCCGGCAACTGTCGTCCAAGCTGTCGGTCATGCTCGGAACATGCGTAGGACGCGCGCAGCGCGTTGACACGCCGGTCGGCCCGCAGCTACGCCCGTACATCGCAGCCGGCCACCGCGCCCGTCGCTCGGTGCCAACCTCCGAATCCGCCTCGGTTCCGCGCCATCCCTTCGTCATCGCTCCGCCCCTGTCCGCCGAGGCGAGCAGCTTCAAGCCCACCCACACCTATTTCAGGAGAGCCGTCATTGCAAGCGTCTGCTGTGGCTCGGACGCGACCGTCGGGCCGAGACGCTGGAAGGCTGCTTCGACTGGCTCGGCCCCGCACGCAGCGCGGCGTACTTCGTCTGCTCGGACATGTGGAAGCCCTACTTGAAGGTGTCGCCGAACGTGCTCAGCAGGCGGTGCACGTGCTCGACCGCTTCCACATTATGAACCACTTCTCCAAGGCGATCGACGAAGTCCGCGCGACCGAGGTCCGGAAGCTCGCCGCCGCGGGCAAGGCGCCGGTGCTCAAGCACAGCCGCTGGCTCCGGCTCAAGCGTCCGGAGCATCTCACCGATGCGCAGGAGGACCGGCTGGCGGACCTGGTGCGTCGCAACCTGCGGACGGTTCGGGCCTATCTGCTCGAGGAGGACTTCCAGCGGTTGTGGGGCTACGTGTCGCCTTACTGGGCCGGGCGGTTTCTCGACCGCTGGCGTACTCGGACGATGCGCTCACGGCTCCAACCGATGAAGGACGTGGCCCGGATGGTGCGCTCGCACCGCGACCTGATCCTGAACTGGTTCCGAGCCAAGGGGCAGTTCTCCAGTGGCGTCGTCGAGGGCTTCAACGGCAAGGCCAGAGTGATAACCAAAAGAGCGTATGGGTTTCGCACCTCCACGGCGCTGGAAGTCGCTTTGTATCATGCACTTGGCGACTTGCCGGAGCCTTAACTCACCCAGAGATTCTGCTGACGAGGCCACCAAGTCGTAGCGGGTGACGGCCGGCAGCCAGCCGTTGTGTTCACCTCTGCACCTGCTCGGCTCACTGACAGTGGAACGATCCTCCTGCAGTTGCAGCCACCCAGCCATCGCGCACATCTCATCCGGCGTGACCACCTCGCTCTCCCGAACCTACTTGCCACAAGGCGGCTGATCCGATTACCATCGAGCGTTCCGGTCAGAGGAACAAGCGGAGCAAGGATGGAGTTAGCACGAATTTCTATCTCGAACTTTCGGAACTTCGCCGCCCTGGACGTTTCCTTGGCGGGCAACGTGGTCGTTGTCGGCGAGAACCGTGTCGGCAAGAGCAACCTGCTCTATGCACTGCGGCTGTTGCTGGACCCGACGCTCCCCGACAGCGCTCGCCATCTCGGTTTCTCGGACTTCTGGGATGGCCTTGGCACTCCTGCCGCCAACAGCAAGATCACGATCGCCATCGAGATCACGGACTTCGAGGCGGACCTCGCTGTGCTGGCCGTGCTTACAGACTACCGGCTCGCCGACGATCCACAACGGGTGCGGCTCGTCTATGAATTCAGGACACACGGGGGGCTGGCCGGTGCGCCCGAGTCAGAAGAAGACTTCGAGTTCGTCTGCTACGGCGGCGAAGACGAAGCGAAGCGCTTCGGCCACGATCTGCGGCGCCGGCTCACCCTAGAGGTCCTGCCGGCGCTGCGCGACGTTGAACGGGACCTTGGCGTCTGGCGCCGATCGCCGCTACGGCCTCTCATCGAAAAAGCGTTCGGCGCTGTTGACGCGGATGACGTGCAGGCAATCGCTGATGCGGTGCAGAAAGCCACGGAGAAACTCGCGGAGTTCCCGGAAGTCGAGTCGCTAGAACAGGACATCGGCGCGCTGTTCGTGCGGATGAGCGGTGCGCGGCAGGACATCAAGCCGCGGCTGGGCTTCGGCCCAACCGAGCCGTCGCGGCTGTACCGAAGCCTCCGGCTGCTGATCGACGAAGGCGAGCGGGCCATCGGTGACGCAAGCCTCGGCTCGGCAAATCTCGTTTTCCTGACGCTCAAGATGCTGGAACTGCGCCAGATGTTGGTGGAGAACAAACGGAATCACACACTTCTGTGCATTGAGGAGCCAGAAGCGCACCTGCATCCGCACTTGCAGCGCTCCGTCTATCGCCACCTATTTGAGAGCGTCAGCGGAAGAGATGACGGCCCGGGGCCCCTATCCGTGTTCCTGACTACCCATTCACCTCACATCGCCAGTGTTGCGCCCGTGCGCTCGCTTGTATTGCTTAAGGACGAGCGGGCACGCGGCGCCCGCGCTTATTCGAGTGCCGCGGTGGGGTTGACGGACATCGAGGCGGAGGACCTAACCCGCTATTTGGACGTCACGCGCGCGGAGATGCTCTTCGCCAGAGGCGTCATCCTAGTGGAGGGCGATGCGGAGCGATTTCTGTTGCCGGCTTTTGCCAAGCAGATGAACGTCGGGCTCGACCACCTGGGCATCACGGTCTGCTCGGTAGCCGGCACGAACTTCAAGCCCTACGCGAAATTCCTGACGGCAATGGGTACTCCGTTCGCAGTTATCACCGACTGGGACCCAGCAGACCCAGGGCGCGCACGAGGCTACAAGCGCGCCGCCAGCCTAGTTCGGACGATTGAGCGGGCGCGCTCTGCCGCTGTTCCTCCCGACCTGGAGGAGCGCCTGAATGAGCCGACGGACGCCGAGCTAAAGAGAGTTGCAGAAGAGTTTGGCATCTTCTTGAATGAGTACACGCTGGAGGTCGACCTATTCAACGACGATGACTGCCGCCATGGCGTCATTAGCACGCTCAGAGAGTACGGTTTCGGGACGACACGACAGAGGTGGATCGATGACTGGGAGGCTGCTCCAAACTCGCTTGATGCTGGCCGCCTGCTAGCCCTCGTCGAGACGGTCGGTAAGGGCCGCTTCGCGCAGCGGCTCGCGACACAGGTTGAGAACGCTGCGCCGCCGACGTTCATCAGCGATGCCATCACGTTTGTGAGTGGGCGTGTCTGAACCGGCACTCTACCTACGTGCCGCCGAGGAGCTCCGCGGCAACGCCGGTCAGTGGGCAGCGTACAACGCGGCCGGCCACTGCGTGGTCATGGCCGGACCGGGCAGCGGCAAGACCAAGACACTCACGATCAAGATGGCGCGCATCCTGGCCGAGGACGTCGCGCAGCCCCGCGGCGTCGCATGCATCACCTACAACAACGAATGCGCGCGCGAGCTCGAATACCGTCTGGACGCGCTGGGCGTGCAACGACACAATCGTGTCTTCATCGGCACGGTGCACTCCTTTGCGCTCACTCAAATCGTCCTGCCCTATGCTCATACGGCGCAGCTCGGCCTCGCGGAGAATTTCAGGGTCGCTACGCAGGCGCAGCAGTTTGCAGCCCTGCAGATAGCCTATGAGCGTGTGATCGACAGGGGAGAAAATCCGCACACTTGGCAGCTTACGTTGGACCGATACCGCCGAACCGTGCTCAACCGGGAGGCTGATGCGTGGCGTGAGCAGGACCCAGAAGCTGCGGGTCTCGTCGAGGCCTACGAGGCCGAACTTCGCCGCAACGGCCTGATCGATTTCGATGACATGCCCCTACTCGCGCTGCGCGCCTTGAGGCACCACCCATGGCTGCGGCGGGCGATTCTCGCCAAGTACCCCGTGTTGGTTGTCGACGAGTACCAGGATCTCGGGATGGCTCTAGACCGCATGGTCGTTGGGTTGTGCTTCAGCATCGGCGTGAGGCTCTTCGCGGTGGGCGACGTCGACCAGTCAATCTACGGCTTCACCGGGGCACGCCCGGCACTGTTGCAGCGTCTTGCGGACCGGCCGGACGTGGAAACGATTCATCTGCGCCTGAATTATCGGTGCGGCCGGGAGATTGTTACGGCTTCGCAATACGCGCTCGGCGAGGATCGCGGCTACGAGGTTCCCGACGGCGCCGCCCAAGGCACCGTGTACTTTCACCCTCGGCCGGGCAACTTCGGGCACCACGCCGAACACCTCTTTGCCGATGTGCTGCCTGACTCGCTGGTGAGAACGGACGTGCCGCGCGGCGACGTTGCCATCCTCTATCAGGCAGCCTGGATAGGCGACGCCGTCGAAGAGGCTGCGCGCCAGCACGGCTTCGAGACTATCCGCGCCGATAAGAACGCACTCTACCCGCGCGGTAGCTCGCTTCTACGGTGGCTGGAACTCTGCGCGGTCTGGTGCTGCGGCGGCTGGCGCAGCGGGAAGCCGCGCTTCCGTTCGCTTGCCGGCAACGGACAGCGGCTGTTTGCGGAGGCAGTTGCCAGCGCGGACGACAGGCTCGCCTTCGACAGAGCGTTGATCTCCGCTTTGTGGACCAGCCGGGAACCCGGCGAGACGGTCCATGACTGGCTGGGGGCGTTGCGGACCGCACTCCTCGGCTACTACCTAGCCCGCTGCCGCAGCCTCGATGAAGAAAGCGCAGTGCTGGGCGGCTTCATGGAGCGAACGGGCGCGGGCGGTGACGTCGACGGCATGACCCTAGCGCAATTCGCCAGTTACGGTGATGGTACGGACCGCATCAACCTTTCCACATTGCACAGCGCCAAGGGCCGGGAGTTTGAGATCGTGGTCCTGTTCGGCATGGATGGAGGTCGCGTGCCTCGGCGGGGCGCGGGCGCCGCTGAGCGCCGCGAGTCACGGCGATCGTTCTATGTCGGCTTCACGCGTGCCAAACAGGAACTGCACATCATGCACAGCGACAACAACCCGTCACCGTTTGTCCAAGAGGTGCAGGAGCGACTGCAGGAAACGGGTCAATAACGCCACGACCCACTACCTGGGGCGCCCATGCGGCTCAGCGTAGCACGTAGAGGCGGTTCTTCGAGTGACCCGTCTTGGACGGCCTTTGCGGGCTGGTAGCTCGGCCGACTTCCGCGCACCGCCAAATCGCGAGAACGTCGGCTGCGTGTCTGGCGGCGTCCGTTGAGTAATCGCAACGCGCGCCGATGTCCACGGTTTGTGGCCCGAGTGTCCACGGTCACTGCCATCGACAAGTTTGCGGAAACGGACGCTTGATCTTGCTGGTTGGGCCGGGCGCGAGGACCGTGCTTCGAACGCTCGCCGTCGCCGTGAGCGCGTCACCAGAAGACGGGTGCGAAGTCGAGAGCCGGAAGGAAGCGGATCTGATCGTGGTCGACCGTCGCCGCGACGATGCTGGCACCAGGGGACGGTTGCACCGATGAGGGCGATGTCCGGAACGATGGGCGCAGGAGGGCCCGTGGCGGCGTCGGTTCCGATGGGCGCGGCAGCAGGACCTGCCGGCGGCCTCTTCAACCGGGGCGGGCTGCGCGGTCGGCGGCAGGCCGACGAATCCCTCGACGGCACCGACGAAGATCCAGTCACGCGCCGGCCCGGCAACCGGCCGCAACTTGCCGCGATCCGTGGACCGATCGACGGGTGCGGCTACGCCGGCAGGTCCGCCGGTCTGGGTGTTCCCGCTCGATCAACGCGGCGGCGTCAGAAACGGCCCCGACGGTGCGGCACCGCGCTCGCGAGACGTCCGTGCGTCGGTCGAGCGCCCCGCGAATCGCCCCTCCAGATCGACCGGCGACGCCTGGATCCGCGGCTGGTCCGTCGGTGTCAGCTCCGCGTTCCACAGCTCATCGGACGTGCCCCCTACGATGAGCTCTTTCAACGCCAGTTCGCTGGTGTGCTGCGTCTCGACGGCTTGTGCCAGCAACTGGCGTCGCGCCGCGGCTTCCGATTGCGCCGCCACGACGTCGATAGGCGCCATCGTGCCGACCTCGACCCGCACCCGGTTGTCCTGCACGAGTTGCTCGGCCAGCGCCAGCGCCTGCCGCTGCACGCCCACCGCGGCGCGCGCATAGACGAGATCCCAGTACGCCAGTCTCACCCCGGCCAGCGTGTTGACGAGGGTCTCCTCGAGGTCGATGTCGGAGATGTCGCGGTTGATGCGCGAGACGACCAGTTGCGTGCGCCGCGCATCGGTCCGAAAGCCGCGCAGCAACGGCTGGGTGTGCTGCAGCGTCATGTTCGCGCCGAAGCTCGGGTTGAAGGTCGAGACGATGTTGGTCGACTCCCACCGCGTGCTGTCCCAGGCGATGTCGTACCGGCCGCCGCCCCACTTCATCTGCTGTCCGATCGCAACGTCATAGACGCCCAGGTCGGTCACGATGGACTGGCCGGGGGCCGTTGTCGCAGGCGTGGACGGGTGCTTCGGCGGCGATCTCGGCGGATCGGATAGGCAGTCCTCAGAGCGGCACCTCATAGCTCTGTGCTAACCTAGCCGGAGGATGCTGTCCTTAGATCGTTGACTTCGGCTGCGCCCCGCGACCGGGTAAGTCACTGAGGACCGAATACTGGTAGCGCGGTCCTGACTACGACGGTGAAGGAGAAGAAATGAGGTCGTTAACTGATATAGCCGGTAACCTTGAGGTGTCAGTGGAACAAGTACTCATCGCGTTGCGAATCGTCGCTACTCGCGCTGGTGTTGAAGAACTTGCTGAATGGGCCGCGAGAGAACTGGAAGGATACGGAGAGAAGGATAAACTGCCAGCGCATAGAACTTGGGAACTGACCATCTTCGCGACTCTGCACAACCCGTGGCAGGGGTCCATGTCTCGCGTTCAAGTTCCTATCAAAAAAGAACTCCGCGAGAAAGCTACAATTTACAACTGTCGTAGCGGAATAGGGGAAATCGAACATAGCCTTACGGGAAATGCTGACCCTGCCGCGGTATCGGCAGTGGAACATCCGAACCTAGCACACATCGTTGGGGCTTCATTACAGCATCCTTGGACCTGTGTACAAGCGACAGCCGAGTTCTCCCCACTGCACTTGAAGGCGATTGTGGACAAAGCACGCCAAACTGCACTGAAGCTCTGTCTTGAGTGCGAGAAAAAGGACGTAACCCTGATGTACTTTGGAGACGATGACGATAGCACTGACTCCAATAGAGAACGCGACGAATGGGTGGATCTTGTGAGGAAAGAAGGCGCCGCAACTATCATACGAGAGGCTTTTCGCACTGCAATGCGCTATCTAGTGCCAGCCAGAAAACCCCCGTTCGAGCGGAATTCTGAGACGAATTCATGGATCGTGGACATGATCTCGGGGGCGAATCCGGCCGCGAGGGAGGCAGTCCGGCGAGCTGCGGGCAGCGAAGAGCAGAAGATCAGGCCGGGTGCCCTATTCCAAGGACAGTAACACCCTGCCGTCTTGCGACGGCTCGCGATCCTGCGGTAGTTGAAAGAACCGGCTGAGTCAGGCGACGCGTTGTCGTCGTTTGCGCTCCCGCTTCTGCAGAAGCAACCCGATGCGATGCAGGTTGGCCGCCAGCACCGACAAGGCAACCGTGCGCGCAAACCCATCCGCGCCATGGCTTCGAACACGGTCGAGTCCGCGATGCTCCAATCCATTGATGGCAGACTCGACCGCCGGGTGCGCACGCCGCGCCGCCACAAAAGATTCTTCGGCTTCCCGCTCCTGGTTGGCCTTCGAAAGATATCCTTTGCCCGGCAACGCGTTGACATCAAGCAGCCCATCGAGCCGGACCCGGTTGGCAGGACTGTGAAAGCCCCGGTCGAAACTGCACGCCCGCAACTCCGGATACAGTGCCTGCGCTTCCTGCACCATCGGCACCGCCACGTCCACGTCCTCGCCCTCCCATAGAATCTTGTGGTGAAGGATGAATTGATACTGATCCTCGATAAGAGCGACAGGAACTCCGAGTTCAACCGGCGTGCCCGCCTTGCCTTTCGAAATCCACCGCGTGTGCTCCTCGAAGATCGAAAAGACCTTCTCCTCGTGAGGAATCGTCTCGTCACGCAGAAGCCGCCGCTCCACCTGGTCAATCTGGCGCCGGGCGTGAGCGACAAAGCCGGCGATGGAGCGACAGGTGAATTCGGCCGCGCCCTGCTCCCGCAACGCGTCCAGCGTCGAATCTGCCCGCTCCACCAGCGCCCGGCAGCGCTCCACATACGCCTCCACCCGCTCCGGATGCCGCTTCGCCCGCCGTGTCGAGCGCACCTTGTTGAACAGCTTCCTGACCTCTCGGGTCAGATGGCGCCACTGACGCCAACCATGCATCCCGTATTTTTCAGCCGCCCGCCCAGTCTCCCGCACCAGACAACGCACGGCGTCCCACAACAGGTTGACGTCCGTCGGATAATGCGCGTCGGTTTCGACCACGAACGAATCACACCGCCCGCGCAATGGCTCGCCAGGCTTTTTTTTAGCGACCTTGTGACCGCTCTCCACCACCAGGCGCCCCACCGCTGACAACAACTCCGGCGTCAACAACGACACGTTGTCCACCACGGTCTGGTACTCGTAGTGCGTCTTGTCGCCGAAGTCACTGTGGCCCAGGAACGCGCGTATCGTATCGTGATGGTTCGTCAATTCATGAAGACGGTCGAAGTCGCAGCCCAGCCCCTGCTTCAAGACTCCCAGCACCAGGACCTGCCACAGGTCCATTCCCGGCCGCCCGACCGTGCGGTCCGCCTCCGGCAGAATATGCTCGTCCAGCAGCGCATACAACTGCTCGCGCGACACCTCGTCACACCAGATGTGTTGAAGCCCCTTCAACACCGCGGGAATATCGTCCCGCGACTTCGGGTTGATCCAGACCTTGTCGATGGCTACCTCACCGAGCTGGAGCTGCGACCTGTGAACTTCTCTCATGATGTCAATGCCGCGAAGATGTGCCCGAAGTGGACCGATTCTCGGAAAACTACTCCCAAGAATACGACATCCCGACGATCTCCGCCACTTGAAATCCGACAGAGATCCCGTAGAATCAATCACTTACGGGGTTTTCTGGCGGACACTAACTAAAGGCGTCTACCTCTTAGTACGCAGAGAGCGGACCGTCATAGGCAGTCCAACCCTGCCTTCCCTCTTGCTGGCGCCTCTCAGCAGTAGTACGGCTAGCAAGTGTCACCAGTTCTTCCAGAGCCAAGCGGTAGAGCTCCTCTTCCTGGGAAGACGGAATCGAACCGTCGACATTCACAAGATGCAGCCTTTTGCGCGCTCTTTGAAGTGCCCACTCGACGCGACTGGAGCCAAGATTAGCAGCTTCAACCAAACGAGTAGCTCGTTTACGATAAGAGGCAGCCGACAATGGCTGGGAGGGCGTACCCCCAAGCGGCGGGCCGGCCGTCCACTGTCGCTGGGCCGCCACACCGCGTCTGACCGCCGCGGGGGGCGAATCGTCCGAAACCCTATTCTCCAATGCATCAGTCGCAACCAGCCAGCAAGCCAACGGCAATGAAGGGAGGTCGGAACGACTAACGGAGTGGCCAACCGCGCGCTGAAGAGCCAGCCGGATCTGCGCAGCATCAACACCAAGCCGCTTCGCCAACCTGAAGAACTCAAGAGCTTCAGGCGGGAGACGAGGAAGAACCTCAGAACGACCAGACGGTTCAGTTGGCACACGACCAGCCTACCAGAGTCGTCAACCTGGAACGACGCCCCGGGTGCACGACATCATTGTTGGATGGCGTCAAGCGGCGTTTGCGGCTCGTCGCTCCCAAAAGTCCTCGAAGCGTCCGCTGAGGATGCAGCAGCGCAGGGCGATGATGGCGTTGGCCCCGGCGACGGTCCAGCGCATGCCGGCGCGCTTGAGCCGGTCGCCGATCTGCTTGCATCCGGCCTCGACGACGCCCGACGAGACGCACAGGCCCCTGGCCCGGAACTGCGGATAGCGCATCCGGTGGCGGTTCCTGAACACGTAGTGAATGCACTTTCGGGCCTCGCGCACGAGCACGCCGTCGAAGTCGGCGGGACCCGTCGGTCGACGCCACCAACTGGCGCGCCGAACAAGCCATCCGGCCCGCCGTCGTCATCCGCAAGGTGTGCGGCGGCAACCGCACCCGAAAGGGTGCCGACACCCAGCAGGTCCTCGCCAGCGTCGTACGCATCGCCCGCTCGGCGGCGTCTGCTGGTGTTGCCCAGCGAGCATGGGAAGCCGCTCGACGACAAGCGGCTGTGCCGGCTGCTCCGGCGGAAGCGATTCCGTGCTTGGGGACATTGGTTCAATCCCGTAGAGCGCCGAACGGGGCTGATCCCCGGCGCGACGCGACGCTATCGGCTCGGACCACGTGCATCCTGACGCTCGCCTCCGAAGCGGGCCACGCGAGCGCTGTCCCGCCCGATGGCGATCAGGCGAACAATGATCTCGACGGCGTCGATCGGCGTGGCCTGGGAGTTCGCCTAGCCTGCGACCGGTCAAGTAGCTCTTGCTGTGCCGCTCGCCAGAACCCCGTGGACCTCCGGACCGCTGACGAAAAAAGCCGCAACCCGAATCACGCTCGCATCGCCGTCATTCTTCACGTTTGGCGCGCCGCGTCTTCGGGCATCCCCTCGCGAGGGTCGAAAGCCAGACACCGCAGGAAGGTTTCAATCCTGTCGTAGTCGGAACCCTGGGCGAAGAACTCGTCGAGCTTCACCCGGAGCAGCTCTGTCGACTCCCGAAACGACAGGCCTGCGAGGTCTCCGCTGTCGAGGAGACGGTTACTGTATGCGGCGAGATAGCCGTATTCCTCGTCCATGTTCCCCGTAAGGTACCTGTCCGCCTCGCCCGGCGGCAGCCACCTTTCGATGGGATTCTCCTTCATGAAGCGAATCACGTTGTCCTTGACCGTCCCCTTGATCCAGGGCGGGAAACTGAGCGACACCGTGACGCCGCCGGGGGAGAATCCGATTGACCAGTTCAGAGACCCAGCCGACTTCAGGATCCGCACTCCCTCGCGGCTCTCCCAGGTCAACCATCGCGCACTACCGCGTCCTGTGCGGGTCGTCTTGAATCCCTTGCTTTTCAGGTATTCCTCTATTTCCGAGCGCTGTTCGGCTGGCCTCTGCCGGAACGCCCCGACCAGTTCCCGGAGAGTTTCTCTGCGGGATTCGTCCACTTGCTTGATCGCCGCTGCGCCGTTCGCTTCCGACAGCCTCTTGAGGGTGGGCGCGAACATGTCCAGCAGCTTCTCGACGATACGTCCACCGGGGTGGATGATGCGCTCGACGACCTCGCGGTACTGCGGCACGAACGACCGGACGTCGGTGTCCGCTACGAAGTCGTCGGGGTACAGGCTCGTGATGATCTCGTGGATTCCATGCCAACTCACGTAGGACATCGGCACGTCGGGTTGTTCTTCCTGACGCCGGGCGACGAGGGCGGCTCCATCGTCGTGGCCTGATGCGGTCAACAGCACGCCATGAAGCCTGCGCCCCGGGCACTCCTTTCGTAGTCTCTTCACGTGGTCTCTTGTCTGGCCAATCGCGTCGTCATATATCTCGACGACCTTGTTCTCGATGGCCAGCAGTGTCCTCCGGTCGTCATCGAGGAAGACGGCCACGTCGGCGAAATGGAATTCTCTCTCGACCCTCTCGACCTTGATGGGCTCTGCCCCGAAGTCCGACTGGAGGATATCCGGCTTCGGATCCAGGCTCTCCATGAATCCCCGCAGGAACTTGTCGCCAAGTCCATGAGTTTCTCCCGGCGTGAGCAGCCATGACAGCACGTTGCTGTGGCGTATTTCGTACTCAGCGTACCGCAGGACGTCGAACACGTTGAACCGCGGAGCCTGCCGCTCCTTGTGGTGTTTCCGGAATTCCGCCGACTCCACCAGCTCCCTTACGTCGTTGTCCATTCGGCCGTGACCTCCCGCACCTGCGGCCTCATCTGCGAGCGGCGAGTCAAGGCACTTCGCGCCTTTTCCGCTTTCCTGGTTATTATGCCAGCGCTTCGCCTCCGACCGCGTGCCGAAGCCGCGGAGTTCGACCTTCTCTTCCCGGCGCAGCGTCTCCACGATCCTGCCGGAACACGGTGTCGATGACGATCTCGGTGCGCTTCTTCGTGAGGCCGGTGACATGGGCCACCTGCTCAATGAGCGCCGCCTTCGTCAGGCCGTCGTCGGTCATGGGGTCGCAGTCGCCAGAAGGGTGCTGGACAATGGGCACAGGGCACGGGAACCTGCCACAGGAGCTGCCACCCGCCACGCCCCGGTCACACGCGATCGCTCTCGGACTGGAGCGCGTGTAGCTGCGACGCCTGCCCCGGGAACGACGCCTCGATCCGACCGAGCCGAGCAAACTCCGCGAACCCGCTGGCCGACGTCCTCGTCTCGAGGGTCCTCTACTTGGCCGCCTGCGCCTGATGAGCCTCATAGACAGCGCGAGCGAGCCTCCTCAACATCTCCTCATGAGTCCCCCAAGCCTCGGCGGTCAACTTGAACTGGACCGCAGCGTCCGCATCTGCCAGCGGGTCGCGATCCTGCGGCCACGTGCCATGAGGGATCGCCGCGACCGGCTGCTGGAACTCGTTCAGGCACAGCGCCTTCGCACAAGGCTGAAAGAGGATCCAGACTTCTCCCGCCTTCCATAGATCAATGCGCGCATAGGACTGCTTCTGCAGCTTGATGCCGAGTCCGGAGACCCCTGGGCGCATCTTCGCATCTGGCCAGTTCGCTCGGAACATGTCTCGCACGGCGCCGAACAGCGCGGTCACGCCAGATTCTTCAACCCGCTCGTCCAGTCGCGCTCTCCTCTCTGCCACGCTCACGTAGCGTCTCCCCGAGCGTGACTCGGAGTCTGCTACTCCTTCCACATGCACCTGCCTCGCGAATAGCGTCCTCCCCCCGTATGCGAAACCGTGGAAGGTGATGAGCGAGATGTCCATGCCGCTGTTGTTGGCGAGGAAGTCCACCATTCGCTCGGCTCTCTCGTCGGTGCCCAAGCCGACCAGGAACATGCGCAGCGGCCTCAACGAAGTCAACTCCTGCTCGCCGCACCGCTGTCCGTACCATTCTTCCAAGTCCTCGATCTCGTCGATGCCGCGCTCGCCCGACTCCCTGGTCAGCAGACCGGCCAGCTCAGACAAGTCCATGGCTTCAAGGTCGGCCGCGTAGTCGAGCACCTGCGCTACGGCCTCGCGGGTAAGGGTGCCACGCTTCAATTCGAATAGCGAGAGCTTGCCGTATCTGGCCACTCCCAGCAGGTCGAGCGGCCCGCCCGCGGTCGGCGTCTGCCTGCCGACCAGTTTGAGGCCCGGCATCAGCAAGTCGGGGTTCGCGACGAGCGTGTCCTCAAGAAGGGATTCCGCTTCCATCTGCCGTTGGGACTCCAACTCGACGATCGAGGACGCGTCCTCAATCGCCCATATCTTGAGTTCATCCATCCACCGCCTCCTCCGTCCAGCGGCGTGCCATCATCCGATCCCGCCCGCCGCCTCAGCGCCCCTGAAGAGCAGTTCGCGCACGTTCACGTTCGTCGGGCAAGCGCCCACGCCGACCGCACCCACGATTGTCCCTGCGCTGGGTACACAGCGCATGCGTTCGCCGATTCTAAGTCTAAGCCAAGCGGTTCGGATCCCAGGGGCGGCCCGCCGCCACGCTGCGCCGGGCCGCCCAGCATGTTGCTCGCGTCCCGGGCGCCCCGAGCCTTGGTGGTCTTGCGTTGCGTTCGAGCGCGGACGTTGGTGGTTGGCGTTCGGTGCGGACTCCCGGCATCGTGAGTGAAGCCCCTGGTTCCTGGACGAAAGTGGTGAGGACGGCGTCGGCGTATCTATTTCCATGTGCAATCGACGCGTGGATTGTGTCGGACCCGACTGGACGATGATCCCGTGAGGCGTAGCCATCCATGGAGTCAGAAGTACGGCATGTCCAGCACTGGATTCCCAGCGGGGTCGTACTGGGGGATCGGCGTCCGGGGCCGGTCGTTGTTGCGCCTGACCAGGTCGAAGAGGTTGCGCACGGTGCGGACGCTCTTCATCGTGTAGCGGGTGCGCGAGTTAGAGTTAGGAAACTCGGCCTGCCACAGCAGGGCCAACTGTTCGTCGGTCAAGCGCCACCGGGCGTTGGAGGCGAGCGTCCAGTTCTGGAACTCCATCACGCGCCGGCCGAAGAACCGGCCGGTGCGCGACTTGTCCGGGACCGGCGGCAAGCCGTCGGCCTCGAGGAAGCCGGGCGGCAGCCGGGCGGCAGCCCCGGGCCGAGCGACGGCAGTATGACGAGCGGCAGCGCCGACGCGGCGGTCGTGGTCCTGCCGCTCCTGGGAAGCCGCTCGACGGTGTCGAGCAGTTGGACGAGACACTCGCGCTCGCCGCCGGTCAGGCGCTTGCGCTGACCCGCCGGTCGGCGCCGGACCAGGGTGTCGAGCTCAACGAGCTATAGCAGGTCGCTGCGCTCCTGTCCCTCGGCCAGCCGCACGGCCTGCTGCCACTTGCCGGCAGTGCGCCAATTGCGCAGAGCGTCGGCCGGCATGTCCGCCGCCTCGAATGTCTCCGCGGCCTCGTCCAGTCGGCCCTGCACTTCGCGCAGCCGCCCCAGGCGCGCGAGGTCCGGCGGCTTGACGGCCGTCAGGACCTGCGCGGCGGCCAGCGTTTCCCCACCATCGGTCAGGGTATCGACGGCCTGGCAGCGCAGCGCCCGGGCCGTCGCGGCGGCGTCGCCTGCGTAGCCGGTCAGCTTCAGCCAGCCCTGGACATCCCCGGCGTAGGCGGCGGCCGCGGTCGTGTCGCTGGCGAACGTCTCGACGGCGTCGCGCAACCGCTGTGCCACCGGCGGCAGCGCCTGCCGCAGCCAGCTCCCGTCGGAGTCGAGCGCGAGCGTGGCGTCGAGCAGCGCGAAGGGCGCCATCTGCGGCGCCTGCGTCCACGCATCCAGCGCGTGCAGCGCGTGCGCAACCGGTCTGACGCGCCGAGCAGCACGATCGCCTCGCCCGCCATGTTGACCACCTCGTGACGATGGACCGCGGCGGGGACGCCGTCAACGAGCAGGCGGGCCGCCGTGGCCAACAGGGTCGTGCGCGCCTCGATGCGCACGCTCTCGTCCGAGACGCCGTTGGGCAGCTGCGGGTCGCCGAGCAGGCGCATCGCCTGGCACGCCCGCTGCCACGCCCGCCCCGGGGCCGTGTCGATCAAACCGCGCGCGTCCTTCGTCCGCGCCTGCACGCGTTCCTCCGGCGGCGCGTCGTCGGCGAAGTGCTCGACCAAGTCATCGGGATGGTAGGGCGCGGCGTCCTCGAGCAGGTCCGCGCTCAGCGCGTGCGCGTCGTCGTCGCCGGCCACGTCGACGAAGGCGAGCGTCTCGGTGGCGCGGCTCAGCGCCACCCGGAGCTGGTCGATGGCCGTCCGGTGCTCTTGCTCCCGCAGCGCCTGCGATGTGCCTGTCGCCATCGAGCCGGTCGC
>Ga0209544_1001592_pt1 | contig 24080 bp, 17 predicted proteins | sample MesohylPK_FD_187297 | JGI IMG/M metagenome (GOLD analysis project Ga0209544, IMG submission 187297) | Host-associated microbial community of the marine sponge Aplysina aerophoba from Gulf of Piran - sponge mesohyl, lysed by proteinase K... | ecosystem: Host-associated > Porifera > Sponge >...
GCGAGGATGTGGAGGCAGCCATAGCGTCCCGCCGTCAGCCTGCGCCCGCGGACGAGGCGGCGACACAGCTTGCGCCGCACAGCCGTATCCGCCAGATCACCGCTCAGCGGATGGCAGAGAGTTCCCGCTCAACCGCCCCAGTCACTTTGACCACGGAAGCTGACGCCACCGAACTGGTTGCGCTGCGACAGCAGCTCAGAGAGAGCTATGCCCGTCGCGGGTTGGCCGTTCCCAGCTATAACGACATCTACCTCAAGTTGACGGCGGCGGCGCTACAGGATCATCCTGCACTCAATTCCAGTTGGAGCGATGACGGGCTGATTCTGCACAACAACGTCCACATCGGCTTCGCGGTCGAAACGGAGGCTGGGTTGATGGCGCCTGTCCTAAGGGATGTTCCGGAAAAGTCGTTGCGGCAGATTACAGCTGAAACAGCCAGCCTGATCGAGGGCGCACGCCAGGAACGTCTGGGCAATGAGGCGATGCAAGGGGGAACTTTCACAGTCACGAATTTGGGTATGTATGGAATCGACGCTTTCACTCCCATCATCAACCTGCCCCAAGCCGCCATTCTTGGTATTGGGCGCATTGTCTGCAAGCCGGCGGTCCACGAAGGCGAGGTCGTTGCTCGCCAGATGGTTGCGCTCAGCCTGACCTTTGACCATCGCGTTGTAGACGGCGCGCCGGCCGCGCGTTTTCTTAACACCGTGCGCGAGTACGTCTCCGAGCCCATTCTGTGGCTCACCGCGTGACAGACACCGGGCCGGCTGCCTATAACACGCCCCTGCCAGACTACGATTTACCCCTTTTGACTCAAGAGAACTTACGAGAGGCTAGTTGACTCTCTCAGTGAGCGTCACGTGGCTGCTGAGCCAGATTCAGTGTTTGTCTTGCCCTGCCTCTGATTTCCGCCACCGTTCACGCTATCCCACTCCGTTCGCGGTTGGCAAGTGCCATCTTGCTGGAGCCTCACTGCTGCGAGGAAGGCGTAAGGTCGCTGAGGCATGGTTTTGGAGGGGGGCGTTGCGGGGGCGCAGCCCCTGCACAAGGGAGGGCCGAAGGCCCGACCGCCCATAATACGAATAGTGAGGAAAGAGGAGCCAGGAGGGAGTACGCGCTTTGACTGGCGTCGGTCAGGGTTGCGAACTGATTGCTGCGGATTAATCGCAAGCGGACCAAAAAATTGACATAATGGCTATTTTCAATAGGATTAGCAAGAGCCCCGAAAAATTAGTTGCAGACATTGCAACATTAGAAATCACAGAAGGAGATATCCAACTATGACGCAAAGAGAAACCCTGTCCAGACGAACTTTTCTCAAAGTTGGGGGAACGATTGCCGGCGCCGCTGCTCTGGCGGCATGCGCGCCAGTCGCGCCGGCTGACGAAGGGGCGATGGGCGAAGCGCCAATGGCGGAGCGCACCACGATTCGTTACGGGCGCCATGATCCTGCCGCCGGTGTTGCAACGACCCTAGAATCGTTCCATGAAGAGTATCCCGATATCGAAGTCAGTGTGGAGCAGATTGGCGAGTTTCACGCCAAGATTCCGGCCCTGGCTGCAGCAGGCACGCTCCCTGACGTCGTTCGCAGTTGGGAAGCGATGGCTCTTGATATGGGCCGCAATAATCAGTTTATCGATGTTCAGCCATATGTCGATGGCCAACCCGATTTCGAGCCCGACGACTTCTACGAGAATTGGTGGAATTATCCGATCGTCGAAGGTAAGCGTTTTGGCGTTCCCGACGCGGCGGCACCCCATGTGACCTTCTACAACGCAGATCTTTTCGACGCCGCCGGTGTCGAGTATCCCGACAAGGACAGCTTTACCTGGACCGACTTTGAAGAGAAGGCCCGCGCCATCAGCGATCCCGACAACAAGATTTGGGGTTCGGAGACGATTCCGGTTGGCTGGCACATGTTCAGTGTCAAGCAGGCCTGGCAGAACGGCGGCAGCTTCTACAGCGAGGATTTCCTGGAAAGCAGGCTTGACAAGGAAGAGACGATCCAGGCGATTCAGTTCTGGGCGGACATGCTGCTCGACGGCAATGTGATGCCCTCACCATCCCAGATTATTGGGATTGGCGGCTCAGGCGCGGCAGCGGAGCTGCTGTCGGCCGGCAATATTGGAATGCAGCGCATGGGGTCCTGGATCACTGGAAGCCTTGTTGACGCCGGATTCCGCTTCAATGTTGTTGCCGAGCCCAGCCAAACGCAGCGCGATACCATCACGCACGGTGCGTTCAACAACATTGCCACGACATCGGAATACAAGGATATCGCATGGACCTGGCTCAATTACAACACGAGCACACAGGGCATCTACAACTACGCCTCGGAAGCGAATTTCCCTGGAACGCGTCGCTCATCCAATGCGATCGAACCGTTCCCCTGGGTCGCGGAGGTTGACTTCGCGGTGGATTGGGACGTGATTCCCGACGCGTTGGACTATGGACACATTCTGCCAGGACCGGCCAATGAGGGCGAAGCTTTGAATCTGATCGGCAACGCGCTTGAGAAAGTGTATGCCGGCGATGCCAAGGCCGCGGAAATCTTCCCTGATGTTTCGCCGAAGGTCACGGCCGTCATTTCGGACATTTAGACTGCAATTTTGAAACTCTAGAAACAGCGAAGGCCCACGAAGGCATAGGGCAATCCTATTGCCTTCGTGGTCTTCGTTTGTGAAAAAGACTGCGCTTGCGCGAAGCGGCCATGACAAAGGACCAGGATGGCCAGGCGGTATGCGGGCGCGTCATTGAGGCATATATCCGTGACCACAACCGGCCTTACACCGCGCAGTAGTATTTGGCGAAGCAGGCGTTTCCACGATGCCATTGTTGCTTACGCCTTCATCTTGCCTTGGGTTATTGGCTTTATCCTCTTCGTCGGCGGCCCCATCATTGCGTCTTTCGTCCTCAGTTTCTTTCGCTGGAAGATGATCGCGCCCCCCAGGTTCTATGGGCTCACGCATTACATTAGCATGTTCACCACAGATGAGTTGTTTCGCATTTCGATCTGGGTGACATTCAAATTTGTGCTGATTTCCGTTCCGATTGGCCAGGTGTTGGCGCTGGGGCTGGCATTGCTCCTGAATCAACGAATTCGACTTCTGGGATTCTGGCGTTCGGCCTTCTATTTGCCGGCGGTGGTCAGCGGCGTGGCCGGGTCCGTCATTTGGGTGTGGATGTATCACGCTGAACTGGGAATCGTGAACAATGGTTTGGAGATGATGGGTCTGGAAGGTCGAAACTGGCTGTTTGACAGGGAGGTGGTGTTGGGTTCACTGATCGTCAAGAGCCTCTGGAACGTTGGCATTCCCATGGTCATCTATCTGGCAGCTTTGCAAGGGCTTCCGCAGCAACTGTACGAAGCGGCTGATATAGATGGCGCCGGTGAAGTTTCAAAATTCTTCTCTATTACGTTGCCAATGTTGTCTCCTGCCATCTTTTTCAACGTCGTCATGGGGATCATCGCGTCGGTGCAGACTTTCGCCGAACCTTATGTGATGACCGGAGGCGGCCCGGACAATGCAACGCTCTTTCTGGGCCTCCATCTTTACAAGAACGCTTTCTCTTTCCTCAAAATGGGATATGCCTCTGCCATGGCCTGGATTATGTTCCTGCTCATTTTTGGGCTGACTGTATTCCAGTTCCGGCTTGCTGGTCGCTGGGTCTATTACGAGGGCGGCGAGCGCTAGCCCAGCGGGAGAAGTGATAATGGTAGTTGGCAACGAAACAGTTCCAACAACTGAACGTCTGGGCAGCGAGCGATACACACGCCCCAGCAGAATGCGTACCCACCTGCTGGGCAATCGATTCCAGACCGGCCTTGTGCGGTTGTTAGTGATTTACGCGCTTCTCATTTTGGCGGCGTTTCTGTTCTTATTGCCATTCTATTGGATGTTGAACACGGCTCTCAAGCCCTCCAACCAGGTCTTTACGTTACCGCCCACGTGGATACCCAAGCCGGTAATGTGGTCGAATTTCATCACAGCATTTACGATGCAGTACGAGACGGATCCGCCCGTCTATACGTATGCGATCAACACGATGATCGTATCCGTGAATGGAGTCGTCTCGACGATATTTTCCAGTGCGCTGGTGGCCTATGCATTCGCCCGGCTGGAGTTCCCGGGCAAAAACGTCATCTTCCTGGGGATCCTGAGTACGCTCATGATTCCATTCGCAGTGGTAATGGTGCCTCAGTTTATCATTTGGCAAAGGCTCGGCTGGCTAGACACGCTGTGGCCGCTCATGATTCCCCATTGGTTCGGATCGGCGTGGAACATCTTTTTGCTACGCCAGTTTTTCATGACGATTCCGATAGAGTATGACGAAGCGGCCTATCTTGACGGCGCGTCGCGGTGGCACATATTCATTCGGATCATCCTGCCACTTTCCAAGCCGGCTCTGGCGGCGGTCGCGGTATTCGCTTTCGTTTTCTTCTGGAATGATTTCCTCGGCCCGCTGATCATTCTGTCTACGCCAAAGAACTTTACGCTGACATTGTTCTTGGCGAACTTCAATGTGGCCTTTCGGGGAACGCCGTGGCACCTTTATATGGCCGCTGCACTCATTATCATACTACCCTGTTTGATCCTGTTCTTCTTTTCTCAAAACGCCTTTCTTAAGGGGATAACCGTTACCGACCTTAAGGGATAGCTCTCGTGGTTTGGAGATGTGCTGTAGTGGTAGGCCTTCCTAAGCGCGCTCTAGAGAAGAAGAGAGGCTTTCCTTGTTGGGACACATTTCGGTGCCCCGTAAGAGATTCACTGTGGCCGACATGAGTACTGGCGAGCTCCAGGATTTGGCACAAATGGTTGCACTTTGGGTTCCTCAGTAATGAATGGGCGTTTGCAAATGTCTCATACAGGAACAAGAATCCCGTACAGATCCTTCATGTCACATGTAACCCTGTGCCCCTGCGCAGGGTTTTCTACATAATCACGGGGAAACCGAGATGAAAATCAAAGAGATCCGCGCGTTTGAGATCAGGACCGACCCGAAGCCAAAGACGCCGCCGCGTACACCCAGCCGCGCGCAGACCATCCACATGAACCGGCCGATGGCGCGATACGACCGCTTTCCCAACGGCGAGGGGCACGTTTCTTTCGCTCCTTGGAAACGGCCGGCCGTGCTGGTCACGGCTGAAGATGGGACGCAGGGATTTGGCATGTCGCTCTACGGCCCGCCGGTCACAGCCATCATCAACGAACATCTCGGCCCCAATCTTATCGGCGAAAACGTTATGGCCACTGAGAAGCTGTGGGACATGATGGTCCGGCTTTGCTCTGCTTTCAGTCCTACCGGAGTGACCAGCTATGCCATCAGTGCGCTCGACGTGGCCCTGTGGGATCTCAAAGGTAAGCTGCTGGGACGGCCGGTCTACGAGCTGTTGGGTGGGCCTCAGAAGGACAAGATATTCTGCTACGCATCGGGCTTCGATCAGGAATGGTATATGGAGCTTGGCTTTAAGGCGACAAAACTGTTCAGTCCCTGGGGCCCTGAACACGGGCTGGAGGGCCTCAACAAACTGGAAGAGCTGGTGGCCAGCACGCGCGAAACCATCGGTGACGACGTGGAGCTGATGTTGGATGGTTGGACGGCATATGATCCCGAATACACTGTGCGTCTGGCCGAGCGGATGCGGCCCTACAACCTCAAATGGCTGGAGGACTATATCCAACCGGAAGATCTCTTGGGCTACGAGTCGATCCGTCAGCGATTGCCCTGGCAGACCCTAGCTACCGGCGAACACTGGTACAATCTGGCGCCCTTCGCCCACGCTGCAGGCAAGCGGCTGGTGGACATCTTTCAGCCGGATGTGCTCTGGTGCGGCGGCATCACTGCTGCGGCCAAAATATGTCACCTGGCGCAGGCCAATCATATTTCCGTTATCGCCCATGCCGGCATGAATTACCCCTTTGGCCAGCACCTTTCGATGGCCATGCCGGCTGTAACCTGGGGTGAACGATCGGAGAGCGTTTCCGCGCCCGGTGTACCTTTGGCGGAGATGGTCAAGCTGCCGGGCACGGCTGTGATCGAGGACGGGTATGTGCGCCCCAGCGACGCCCCGGGATTCGGTCTGGAAATTGACGATGCCTGGCTGGAGCAGGCCATAGTCTGAACCGACACGAAGAATACCTCGCCCCAGTGCCAACAGATCATTGCGGGCGAAGAACCACCCACCTTTCCGTCTCACTGAACTGGAGAAGAGCCCATGGAACTCGGCTATTTCCTGATGCCCGTCCACCCGCCAGAGAAGGATTTTACGCAGAGTCTTGAAGAGGACCTGGAGTTGATCGTACGGGCCGAGGCGCTTGGGTATTCTGAGGCCTGGATCGGCCAGCATCACTCGGTCAAATGGGAGCCGATGCCCTCGAACGACGTTTTCATCGCCAATGCAATGGCCCGCACAAGCACGATCAAGTTCGGGACGGGGGTGACGATCGCTCCCTTCCACCACCCGGTCAACGTGGCGGTTCGGCTGTCAATGTTGGACCATCTCTCGCGGGGCCGGCTGATGTGCGGCTTTGGCCAGACCGGCATTCCGACGGACCTCAGCTTGTTTGATCTGCCGGCGGATCCCCGAACCCTGGGTCTGATGACGGTAGAAAGCATCAACATGGTGTTGAAGCTGTGGACGACAGACGCGCCCTTCGACTTCAAGGGTGACTACTGGCATATTCATATCGATGAGACGCGCCCGGACATAGGAATGGGCCAGATCCTACGGCCCTATCAGAAGCCGCATCCACCAGTGGCGATGGCGATCCTGAAGGGGACTTCGATGGCCGCGCGCATGGCGGGGCAACGCGGATTCCTGCCCGTAAGCACAAATCTTGTTCCGATGTCGACATTGGCGCAGCACTGGGAAACCTTCTCAGCCGGCGCGGCAGAAGCCGGACGGGACGCCCCTGATCGGAGAGATTGGCGGGTGGCGCGCAACATTTTCGTAGGGGAGTCGACAGAAGAGGCGTTCGATTTTGCTCTCAACAGCGCCTTTGGGCAGTCGTTCGAGTATCTGATCAAGCTGATCGGACCGGGTCGTCTCGACGGGTGGAAAGAGGACCCGGATATGCCGGACGAAGAGGTTACGGCGGAGTACGCGGTGAGGCGGCTGGCGATCGTTGGGGACGCGGAGGAGTGCACACGCCGTCTGCAAGAGATCTACGACTTGACAGGCGGTTTCGGAACGCTGCTCGCCATCGGTCATGACTGGGACGACAAGCCGCGCTGGCTGCGCTCGATGGAACTGTTGAAGAATGAGGTGATACCGGCCATCGGGGACAGTTGACAGGACTTTCGCTAAGGACTATGTCGAGTCTTTGCGGAGGCGACGAGGCTGGCAATTCACCAAAGGGCCTCAAGTCGACCTGCCACGCAGGGAGCGGGCAATCTAACAGACGTGGAAACGATGGCTCGGTCGCAAATCGGGCCTGCCTTTTCCCAGTTCTGAGTCATCCCGAAGATTCGAGTTGGGTCAGCTTCGGCCCTACTTTGAGAAGAATAAGGAACATAAATTTTTGACATTAGCGGTCTTTTGCGCTATACGATACCCGGTCAACGTATGATCGCCGTACATCCTTCTTGTCCCCCCGGCAAGTTATTTCCAGTCTACAGTGTAATGAATGTCTCACCCTCAGTCACACAATTGTGTGATCCTATTCCATTCCATCCAATTTCCTAAAGGAGCAAGAAATGACGGATCAGAAACTCATTCGCAAAGAAACTAACGGTTTGGCGATTGGCCGATTTAGCCGGAGGCAGTTTTTGCGCGCAATAGGCGGGCTCACACTGGCCTCTGTGGTGGCGGCCTGCGCCGCTCCGGCCCTTGACAGCGGCGGGGACATGGAAGATGCGGCAGCAGCCAGCGCCGAAGCGCTAGGCATCACCATGCTGATCCGCTCCGACATTCGCAGCGCGTACGCGGCGGATGATGCCGTAGAACGCTGGAACAGCGAATTCGAAGCGCAGGTAGCAATAGAAGAGCCGGCAGGCAGTCCGGATACGAAGATTCAGGCCGCCCAGGCGGCCGGCGATCTCATCTGGGACGCCTACGCCGTAGTTGTCTTTCCGTGGGACGCTCCCAGGTGGCACAGTCGGGGCCTGATTCAGTCCATGGACGAGTTTATCGAAGCATCGTCGATTCCAGGCTCAGACGAGGTCGTACCGGGGATCATTCCCTCGATTTTCGAGGTTCACAAGATCGAAGGTAGTCAGTTCGGAATCCCAGGCAATGTCGGTAGTGTGGCTTTGGGCTGGTTCTGGGAACCAATGGAGAAGGCCGGTTTTGACAGCCAGCCGATGACTTGGGACGCGGTTCGGGAAGCGGCCGAGAAGATCGCCGAGACCAGCCCGGAACTGACTCCTTTCGATGCAGCGTGCTTCCCTCTTTGCGATCTGTACGCCATGCTCTGGGGGGCAACGGAGACGCCGCTTACCGACGATGGTTTGATTGATATCTCAGGCGAGGCGAGCCTTGCCTCTCTGACGTGGATTCGCGAAATGGTTGAAGACGGCCTGATGGCACCGGCTACAGGCGAGAACTTCGGCAACTGGTTGAAGGGCGGGACGGCACTGCTGACCTCGTTCGATGTCCACGGCACAATGGCCCAGCAGACCTTCGGACAGGAAACGGCCACGACCGGAATCAACTTCTTCCGAGAGGATCCTGAAGTCGCTGGAACAAAAGCAGGCACCCCATTCTGGATCAACTCCACCGCTCTGCTGAACAAGGCTGCCAACCCGCAAGGCGCGGTCGACTTCACGCTGTGGTGGTTTGGGCCGGAGAACAAGGCCACTGGTAAGCAGATCACGGAAGTTGCTGCCAAGCCCTGCTACCAGTACACCTACGACGAGTTTGTCAAGGACGACCCAGTGCAGCAGTGGCAACTTGCCGGCATTGAGTTGGTGCGCAACTCGGTCTGGTTCCCGTCCAACCTGTTCTTTGGACTCCAGAACAGCAATCTCGCCCCTGAGTTGCAGCGGCTGCGCGACGCGACCCAAAGTGTCACGCCAGAGGAAGTCATTGAAGTCGCAATGGAAGGCATCCAGATCGACCTGGACGAGTTGAAGGAGTCCGGTCGCTACGATCGGATGATGATGGCCTAACAAGGTTCGGGGATCAATCAGCAGCAGTTGAGTAAGATGGCTCCTGCTGATTGATTCCTCATCCTTTTTCGAGGGAGTCTTCGATGACAGCACAATCCGAATCTGGGGGCGGTGGGCTGTTTGGCGCGATTCGCAGCTATCGACAATCGCGGGACCGGCAGGCTGCCGTCCGCAAAAGCAACCTGCTGGGATACCTGTTCATCGCGCCGGCAATGGCCCTGTATCTGACCTTTAACGTCTGGCCGATCTTCCGCGGCTTTGCGATGGCGTTTACGGACTATCGCTTTGTCTACCCGGATACGCGCTGGGACTTCAACGGTTTCGGCAACTTCGTCAAAATGGTGGGAGATCGGCGAGCGATGGATGCCGCCGGAATCTCACTGAAATACCTGGTATTCGTCGCCCCTGCCATGATCCTTATCGCTTTGTTTCTGGCGGTGCTGATCTCGAAGGTAAAGAGAGGGGCTGCCTTTTACCGCTGGGTTGTCTATCTGCCTGCCGTGCTGCCGGTGGCGGTAATCTTCCTGATGTTCGGTGAGATGTACGGTTTTCAGTTTGGCTTTATCAATACTGTTTTGCGGGATTGGGGAATCGAGAATCCACCCAATTGGCTGGGCGACCGAGAATTGGCCTTACCCTCGATTGGGGCCGCTCATATCTGGATGATCTTCGGTTTTCCGACTCTCCTGTTTCTCATTGGAATCTACAATATCGGCAGTGAAATGTACGAAGCAGCATCACTGGACGGCGCAAACGGTTGGCAACAGTTCCGCTTTCTGACAGCGCCGTTGCTAAAACCCACTTTCGCTCTAATCGTGGTCCTGAATCTTCCACTGTTTGGGGTCGTCGAGCCTATGTTGATTCTCAACAATGGCGGACCGGCCAACTCCACTCGCACGCTCGGCCTGTATCTTTATCAGCAAGCATTTGAGGTAGGCGATCTGCGACTTGGGTATGCCGCGGCTATCAGTCTGGTTATAGGCGTTATCAGTGCTTTAATTGCGGGGCTAATCTTCCGCTGGTCGCGACAGTAGTGAGTAGCTTTGAACTGGCACGAATTCTTCGCCAAGACAAGCATCAGAATTATGGCTTATCTCTAGCATAAAGGACGGACGAATGGCGTCGGACGCAGATACAAGCGGCATTGGCCGGCAGGCGGCAGAAATGACAGACAGCCCTATGTTTCGGCTGCGTGCCTGGTTGCGGCAAACAGACTTCTTTTCCCACGTGCTCCTGGCCCTCGTCACTTTCATTGTGTTGTTGCCACTCCTGTGGATCATCGCTACATCTTTCAAGGACCGGCTTGAATTCTCCACCAATTCAGCAGCGTTGATCCCCAGCAGCTTTAGTCTAGTGAACTATCAGTACATGTTCGAGGCGATTCAACTGCTTCCTATTTACATGAGAAATAGTTTCATCCTCGCTGGGGGCGTGACGCTCATACAGGTGTTATGCTCGGCACTGGCCGGCTACGCCTTCGCCCGAATGCGCTTCTGGGGCCGGGATTTTATCTTTATCGCAATTATTGTTTCGATGTTCGTGCCCCGGGCGGGCGGGTTGATGGCCCTCTATGAACTCATGAGCTTCCTCAAGCTGCGCAACAGCCTATTCGGCCTGATCTTGCTATTCGCCGCCGGCTTGCCAGCCGCTATATTCATAATGCGCCAAGCGTTCCTGTCGATTCCACAGGAGGTGGAAGAGTCTGCTTTCATCGACGGCGCAAGTTGGTGGCATACCTTCTGGTATATCGCTTTACCATTGGCAAGCAGCGCGATGGTAATCATCGGCACGCTGGCCTTCGTCGGGGTCTGGAGCGACTATATCATTACCTACACGATGATCGACCGTGATGCGCAGCTGACTATTTCGGTTGGTATCAAGAAGGTGCTCGCAACCAGCTACGAGTCGGCGCTCTCGCCCCGCTTCCGCAATCAGTTCGCGGGAGAGGCGGCAGACGCGACGATGCTGCTTTTCAGCGCGTTGCCGGTTATCATCATTTACGCATTGATGCAGAAGTGGTTTATGCGGGGCTTGACCGAAGGGGCTATCAAATTCTAGTTGCCGGATCCCAACTCGGCATCTGTTGCACAGACGGCTGGTCTGTCTTTGTCGAGAATCCCGGCGCCGGCGATTCCCTTGTCCTAAAGCGTTTGTTCGGGACAGCGAGACTGGACGGCTGTAGAATTCTTTGGCCACTTGTAGGCGATAGTTTCACGCAACACATTGGCGAATTCCTGAAAGTCAACCTCGTACAACGCCAAGACCGCGTTTCCCCTTGAAAATACAACGACCAGCCCAAGTTCGATGGGCTGGTCGAATCGATCAATCGCTCCTGCCAGGAACAACAGTAGTTTGCAGATTCGGTGCCACGGGTGGGCAATAGGTTCTCTACACCAACCCCAGCTCTTCGTCGATCTCCAGTTGGTAAGCGTCGACCTTCTCCGAAAGCACTTCTTCCATAGTCAGCGCGCGGCCCGCCACGTTGGATTCCAACATGGCGTAGGTGAGGGCAACGGAACGCGCGCCCTGGGCCGCGTCGACCTCGATGTCGCCACCGTCTTCGATGGCCAGACCCAGTTCGCCATACTCGGCGGCGAGCAGTTTGCGATCGGTCTCTTGGAATGGAAAGTCGTAGCCCCACAGACGGTCGCCGCCGAAGAGCGCAGCGGTCATCGGCTCGAGGTGGAAGTCGGGCACCAGGTCGAGCAGGCTTTCGTCGCAGATCGATTCGCCGTCTTTGTGCAGTGTGATGAGCTGGCCGGAGCGGTCCGAGGGCAGCTCAAGCGAACCTGCGGAACCATGAATCTGGCGCGTCCAGACGCCCTGGCCATGGCCTGCGTGATCCTCGATGTATTGGCCAACTGCACCGTTTTCGAAGAGCAGCGTGGCGTAGGATGCGTCTTCAGCGGTGGCCTCAAACTGGGCAGGCATCTCCTTCTGCCACCTGCCGTAAACGCCGGCAGGGTTGCTTGTCGAACTACCTGACGGGCCGGCGGCAGGATTGTACCGGATTGGTTCGTGCAGCCGCGATTGGGCGTAGACGGTATGAACCGGGCCGAGGTAAAACTCAAGAATGTCAGAGAAATGGACTCCGACATCCAACAGGACGCCGCTCTGGTTTTTCTGGTGGCGCCATACGGTGATTGTCATGTGGCTGCCGCCACCGATCGTGTTGTGAATCATCAGCCGGGGCGAGCCGATAACGCCTGCATCCAGAAGCGCTTTGCCTAACCTGTTCATGGGATCGCGGCGGTAGTTTTCAGCTACGCTGACTATGCTGCCGCTGCGCTCAGCCGCCTGTTGGATGCGATTGCTGGCGCGTACAGTGAGGCCGACCGGTTTTTCGATCATGGCATGCCAGCCGCGCGCAATTGCTTCCTCGGCCACGGTGTGATGGAAACGGGGCGTGGTCGTAATATCCACTGCCACGACACCGAGTGCTTCCAGCTCCTCCAGGCTTTCAACAACTTGCGGGCGGGTGCCCAAGCGTTCTTCGGCGTCGTCTGCCAAGGATTCGGCGTTGGCACGGACAGGGTCACAGGCGCCAACCAGCTCAAAGGGTGACAGGCCTGCGTTGTGTAGTTCTGCCAGCCCGTACAGGTGGCGGTGGCCCATTCCACCACAACCGACGATTGCAAGAGGGATCTTATCCATCACGTTTCCTTTTTTGGCTTTAGTGGCTTATGTTGCGGACGTGAATGTCAATACCGGAGCGCTTGATGATCGATTGAAGGCGGCTATTCTTCCTTTAGCAGTTGTACGCTGGACGCGAAAAACAGTAGCGGCAGCGCAAGGTCAATAAGTGTCCACAGCCAACCATGAGAGTTTGTCGGATCGACGAACTGAAAGCCAATCCAATTCCACAGTAGGCCAAAGAACAGAGCAACACCCACATAAAGGACTCCATTGGCCTCCAGGTACTCCCTGGTAACGCTGACATCCGAAGTGGCATCGACTGCGCGTTTGCGCTGGTATGCGTAGTAAACGACGATAATCATGCCCAGAACGAGTAGCGGATCCAAGATACGATAGATAGTTTCGGCAACGCCGTCGCCAGTTGGATCGTAGAACTGTGAACTGATGAATTGGACATAGACTACTACAGCCAGAACCCGCAAAAAAAGTGAAAACAGTGATTTCAATATGGTTCCTCCTTTGGAACTCATTCGGCATACAGATTAACCGATATTATCTGGCATGTACAGTGTTTTCGCTTATGGAGGGACTGGAGTTTCCGCGCCGCAGGGACGTCGGAAGTCTCGCGGTTGGCACTTCGCTCGAGGTTGGTTTACTCAATATACCCTAGTTTTATTCCTTTGAAAACACGATCTTGACGGAGGCTTTGACGCATCCAAGAACACGATTTCAGCCACGCGATTGGGGGTTGGTTTTGCCTCATTCAAGTTCACCAATCTTCAGTCCAGCCAGGGTCTTCTCAGCTTCCCAGACGCCCTGTTCGACCGTCGGTATCAACGTTTCAAAATCGTAGACGACCATTCGCAGTTCGTATTCGCCGGGCAGCAGTTCGGAAGGGAATTCAAGAAAGTACAGTGTATCGACCAGTTTGTCCGCTAGCCAACTGTCCGTAGGAGCAAGTGCCGCGTTTTCAAGGACAGCATCTTGTTGATAGACAATACTGCCCGCGGCATCATACAGGCGCAGTGAAATCGAAAAGACGGCTTCCAGGCCAGGGACGGTCTGCCACTGCATTGGAATCCGCCAAGCACGATCATGACACTAATCAGACTGTTGATACAGAGATAGCTGCACTGTGCCTTGCCCAATAGCAAACCTGCGGACCGAAATGCCGGGCCGCTTTGTCCAGTACATCCGCTCGGACATTGGCTAGGGTAACGAGGTTGGCTTTCGGGTTGGCCCGCAGCGCGGGAAAGTTAACGGTGGTGGACTACCATCCGGTTCCGATGACGGCGAATCTAGCTCTGCAAAGTATGGATCGCCTTTGACCTTCCTTTTCAGACTTCGGGTTCCCAAATCCCGAGTGCGGACGGGGTCAGGACCCATCTTTGCCCCATCCTGGCCCGTCGTCAACACATCTTACTACTTGACCCATAAGTGCGCCGTTCTTTGCTGATTCGCTTCTCACAACCGATTCTACGGCAAAGTAATCGTACCCAACAAGGGATGGTCAGTCGCGGGCATTCCTTCCTGCGCAACCGTTGACAACCGTTCCCAGCCATTCTCCTGATGTGTATACCATCCAATGAAGATTCGGTATTCGCCATCGGGAACTGCGGGCAGAAATCGCTCCTCTACGAACAGTTCGCCAGGGGGCCAGGTCGATGTGGGATAGCGGCCGTTGAACGGTTGTCCATCCAACTGGGCAACAATCTGATCATCGGAATTAACGATGTGAACAAATAGGGTATAGTCCGAATCAGGGCTCTCTATCGCGCGCCAGTAAAAGTCTATCTTGAGTCCTTCGCTGTTCGGGGCCAGCGTATAGCCTTCAAGACTGAAGAAGTTTCCAAAGTTCATGTCTGTAAGAATCTGTGGCCCTGCAATCTCGAATGTCTTGAGAATGGCCGCCGATTGACCGGTGACCAGGGGAATCGGTTGGCGAGAAAGCTGGTCGATCAGGCCAACTTGCAACTGATAATGGCCAGCAGAAAGGTTGGGGCGGACCGATAAAGAATAACTCAGAGGCATTACTTGTTCAGGGCGCCAGGCTCGCATACGAAAGGTTCCGTTCAGAGGCCAATCCCCCATGGAAATGACTGTCACGTCCTGCGTGCGATCGTAGAGTTCGAGGACAAGCTCGACATCTCTTCTAATCTTCACAGCCGGCCGCCAAAAAAGGGTTACGTCGAGGTTCGAGTCAAGTTCAAGTTCGTCACTCTGAAAGCCGACGAGATCCAAGTGGTTGGCAAAAGACAGCCCCTCCAGAGGCATATATTCCGGAGTGCCGCCCTGCCAGGTCGTCTCCAAGGCCTTGCCTACCGGGATACCATTTTTCGTCACGATTAAGGTTTCCTTCTCGTTCAGCGGCTCGACGCTCACAGGCATGGACGGAAGGAAAGAGACCGTTCCCTCCTTGAGCAAGACCCAATCCTCTGGGAGTCCTTTGTCTGATGACCATTCGGAGTCCGGGAGAATGACCAAGACATGCTCCCCCTGGCGCAAAGTTTCTTCCATCCCGCCCTGCCGATGGGGGAACTGCTCAGTCAGCAGGAAAGAGACACGCGAATCGCTGTACAGGCTGGTGGGCAGGAGGATGGATCTGTCAAGTTCACTGCCGATGAACTCTGTAATCGGGCCAGACTTCGAATCCTCTCCGCGAAAAGCCATGGAATGCGGCGTGACTCGCTGGGAAAAATCCCACTGTCGAAACAAGCCGGAAATCAGCACCAGCGCCAGAACAAGATAGCCCATCCAGCGGGGAAATCGCGGCCGTCTTTCTATCCACGCCCATGCAGTCGCGGTTCCTAAACCAGCCATCACAAAAATGAAAGGAATTCCTGGAAGCAGCCGGGAGAAATCGATTGCTGTATGATCATATTTCTCGTATGTCAGCAGTTCGGGCAATAGCATCAACGCCATAATAAGGAATCCAAAGACATGTCCTTCCCGTCTCTGGCGGATGACGACCGCAATCCCAATTACCAGACCGACGACGAGAACGGCAGTAAGAATCGTTCTGGACCCGTACTGATGATCTACTTGCCAGAAAAAGGACAACGCAATGAGCTGGTTTTTCAGTTTTGCAACGACAATGGCTAAAGGATCCGGCAACTCGAAAACAAACTGTCCCCCCCCAGGGACGACGGGATTCGAGACGCGAGCGAAAAATGTATAGGGATAGACGACAAACACAATCCACTGAGGCAGGGCTACGAGGGCGGCTGCGGCTGCGGCCCATAGCAGGTCGCGCCAGTGCGCCAAAAGACGGCGGTTCGCCAGAACGGCGCCGACGGTAGCTACCGCCAACGCGACAGGAAAGAAACGGGCCACAATATAGACATATTGGCTCATTCCAACCAGCAGACCGGCCAGAACAAAGTCCGACGTTTCTCCGCGCCTGAAACCTCGCCACAGGAAACCAATGGCCATCAGTTCCACTAAAGGTAGCAGAATGGGTTCAATGCCGCGGTAAGAGTGTGAAGCCACGAATGTCGAAAGGGCCAGTCCCAAGGCTGCAATCAGCCCTACCCTGCGGGCGAAAACTGTACCAAGGTGGTCAAAGGCCCAGCGAGAGGCCCAGTAGGTCGCCGGCGCGGCCAGGGCACCACCCACGAGAGTGATGCCTTGCAGACTGGCTATACTGTATCCAAATACAACGAATACTAGGGCCTGCATGTAGACGAGCAGGGGTTGGGGCCCAAACTGGTGATAGATATAGAAAGGAAAGATATTGTCTTGCAAGAAATCACGTGTGTACATTGCCATCCAGGTCGAATCGTGATCCAAGGTCAGGGGCAACCTGAACCAATGAAAATAGTACGAGGAGAGACTGATCAAGAATAGGGTGATGGAAAGCCAGACATCAACGCGGCCTGTCAAAGAGGGCGATTTACCAAACTGTTGGAGATATGCGGAAAGACTTTGCTTTACTGCACTGTCTGGGGCTTTCATGGAAATGTCTTAGTTCTTCCCACTAGAGTGCGTTCTCAATGCAATTCCCAAGTGACCTGAATTCGGAGGGAGTGAGCATCTAAACAAGCTGGTTGAATAGAAGCTATGCAACCAAGATTCTTCATAGGACTGGCCTTAAGCTGGTTGCGAAGCCGGGATAGTAGGTCTGCGAAGTTAGTTTCGCAGATAATCGTTGAAGAGGTCAGTATGCACGCGATAGATGGTTTTGTTGGGCAAGGAAACGTGGACTTTCAGTGAGACCCAAGCATGGTAACGGCAAGGGAGATGATTGCGCTGCGAACGCGCTCAGCGACATTGGCAATTGGGGGAACCTGCCAGTTGCATCAATGCGCGGTGAAGTTCTTCGATCCGCCAACGCAACGCGTTGGCGTTCTGCGCGAATTGCGTGAGGGCGGTCTCATCTGGGTCATTGGTGATTCTCCCGTCAAGATTGGTTCGGTGTTTCGGGCAACCACTTTGAACAAGCTCACATTGAAAGGCACTTTCTTGAGCTTGACAGTGATGCTATGATGGAGCCTCTTGCAGGTCCCATCATTCGCATCAAGATGGATGTAGCCCTCTGCTACTCTCAGACCGACCAGGCGGTTTGCTTTGCGAGTGGTAAAGAAGGTCAGTCCCAGACGGCGAACCGCCTTCAAGTTCTGCCAAGAGCCATACCAACTGTCCAATAGCGCTGCTTTGTTCTGAATCTGTTTGTCGCCAACCTTGTGCTGCAGCATCGCTTGAAAATGGGTGTTCTTTGACTTCCCATCTCCTCTTTTGGGGCGGATGCATCAATCAGTCGGATAACAGCCGCCATCTTTACCGCAGCTGTCAACCAGATTTACAACACCGATGCCGCGCGCCAGTCCACCTACAGCGCCACTGACTTGCGCCTCTACCATCTCGAATGAGCGGTAATAGCGTGTGTCTTGCACACTCTCGTCAGTGATGAGGTAGGCATCCGGACCATCGCCGATCTGATCTGCCGCCAGTTCCCAGAGACGTCTGGCCGCCAGTCGCTCTCGTTTCAGAAAGTCACTGGCGACACTGTGGCTCATCCCTCCCGGATGCTCAGCCAGATTGGCACAGGAGTAGTTGAGCAGCGTGCTAATAATGTATTCGACATACTTCTGTTTTGTGATCAAGTCTCGATTCTATCGGATCCTGACGTCGCGGCGGAATTTCCTAATGGTCTGCCAGGTTCAGTGTTTTCGTTTATGGAAGGACTGGAGTTTCCGTGCCGTAGGGACTTCGGAAGTTTCGCGGTTGGTTTACTCAAAATACCCCAGTTCAATTCCTTTGAAAACACGATCCTGAAGCAGGCTGAGACGAATTCAACAACATGATTTCAGCCATGCGAGTGGAGATGGTTTTGCCTCACTCAAGTTCACCCACCCTCAGTATAGCCAAGGTCTTCTCCGCCTCCCAGATGCCCTGTTCGACAGTCGGTTTCTGTGTTGCATAGTCATAGACGACCAGCCTCATATCGTATTCGCCCGGCTCAAGATCGGTTGGAATATCGAGATAGATTAATGTGACCATTTCCTTGGTTGGAGGCCAGAGGCTGGTAGGTTCGGCTTGCTCGTTCCAAAGAACATCATCATTCTGGTAGACCGCGACACCCTCGGCATCGTGCAGACGCAGCGAAATCGAATAGTCGACGTCCAATCCGTCTGCAGTTTGCCATTTCAGGGCAACCCACATTGCTTGCTCTTCGCCCGGTTTGAGCGGCTGCTGCGGTGAAAGTTGCTTTTCCCCTTGTCCCCAGGCAATCGCGTACAGAGATATTCCGCCATCATAGTGGACTGTAAGCGGCTCGAGATTTTGGTAGAGTGTCCAAGGAGGATCCAGAACAATATCGGTGAAAGTGTGGATTCTAAGACTGCCGTACTCGTCGGTGCCCAGGTATCTTCCGTTCTTCCTCAGAAGCACAACAAAGTGTTCCTCTGCAGTAGCAACCCCACCAACAAGATCGTTGTCCCAGTCAGCAAACTTTACAGAATCGACGTTGTCCATTGCCGCAAGGGTGAGTTCGATCTTCTGGGTAAGATTGATAGGACTCAAGTAGACCGCATTCTCTTGGGTAACGTCTAGATGTAGATATTCAAAACTGTAGTGCCACGCGTAGCTTGGGATCAGATAGGCCAAGTCTGCGGAGGGGGGATGCGTGCTTAGCACTTGGGCCAGGTCTTGCCACTGTTGCGTCTCGTTCGCCCTAAGATTCATCGTGGCGTCCGCCCATGAATGGAAATAGTCACGATAGGTGTGCGCGCCTTGAATGAGAATCAACCCGCCAACCAGGGCCCCCACTACGGTGGAGGTCTTGGCATCGTCGCTTATCCAGTGGGGCGTCCATTTGGCTTGTTCCCGCATGAATCGTTCCCGCAAGACTCGAATCGTCTCCCACACGCCAACACCTGTCAGCAAATACATCGCTGGCGTGGCGCCAAACATTCGCAGGAAATGGGGAACACTCTCATCTTTGGACAGCATGGCCGGTAACAACAACAGCGCCAGCCAGAGAAGCAGCAGACGAACAGCGGGCTGTCTCCATCGCCACACGGCCGTCCCCACGCCAATCCAGAAGAAGAATGCTTCCCATATATTCAGCATGGGTCGTTCAGGGTAATTGTGCCTCCAACTCGGGTCACCGCGAACGCCGAAGGCCAACAGATGTTCCCACACGTTAATAACCAGAGCCCGCAGAGGGCCTACTGAACCGCCGTCAGATTGGAAAACCGAAACCTGGTCGCTGCGCACGAAAAACTGGTCTGGATTAAGGGCAAAATAGATGAGAATTGGCGCAGCCACTACACCGGCCACCCCTGCAAAGACGACTGCCAACGGCATTTCTGTTCTTAGGCGAGAAGTAAATGAAGAAAAGCGAAGAGAGAGATGGAGTCTGTCTTTTCCTCTTTTTCCAACTTCGCTACTGCCCCAGGGCACCAGAAAACTCAGACCAAGAATGAAGAACAGGAAAGGCGTGAATCGAGCCGCTATATAGGTATACGCCAGCAGACCGGCGGTTGCGCCTGCCAGCGCGACCCACCGCCAGCTCCGGCGCCGCCAACCTTCCCATAGCAGGCATAGACACAGACAGAGCAGCAGTGGAAGGAAGTTTACTCTGAACGCCGTGCGTCCAATAATCGTCTGGCTTAGAGAAACCGCCAGCAGACCGGCCGCGACGCCGCCGACCAGAAGGCCTCGCCACGGAGTGGCCCGCCCAGTTTCCCCATCTCGTCCAAAGAGCAGGTGCCCTAACCAGAAGATGGCGAAAACCGTACCCGCGCTGGCCAAGGCCGTTGGCAGCCGAACTGCCAGTATCGTGCGCCCCATCAGTGATGTTGTCAGGGCTATCGCATAGATAATCAGCCCTTCGCGTCCATGACTCTCGGGAAAGAAAACGGCGTGCTCTCCGCGCAACACGCTGAGAGAGTCGACGCCATGCGCTCCTTCGTCATAACTGAGCCCAGGCGGTAGTTCGGATAGACGCTGAAATCGCAGTATGACTACTGCCAGCGCCAGTACGAATATGATTCCCGAGGCTACCCATCTGAGACGCAGACGCTCAACTTTTCCTACCCCTGCAACATCTGTTGGACCTTGCGACGAACCTATCGTTTCAGACATTCTCTTCGACTTTCTTTCTCCCCACGCTGCGATGGCGCTCTGTTGTCATAGTTTTCACAAGGACAGCTTCCTCTCACTCAGTATTCTCAAGCCGCAGACGCGCCAGCACTTTCTCGGGTTCCCAGACACCCAACTCAACTGTCGGTTGCTGGGTTTTGAAGTCGTAGACTACAAGGCGCAGTTCATATTCCCCAGACTGCAGTTCGGCTGGAACTTCAAGCAGATGCAAGGTGTCGACCATTTCTTGTGCCTCCCAGCCGCTGGTCGGCGCATGATCTGCCATTCTCCATAGAACGTCATCCTCTTGGTAGATAATACTGCCTTCTGCATTATGCAGTCGCAGAGATATCGAATAATCAATGTCCAGTCCGGGCGCAGATTCCCATCGCAGATTCACCCACAAGGAGCGGCTCTGTTCCGGATCGAACTGCGGTCGCGTAGATGACAGTTGCTCTTTGTCCTGGGTCAACGCGAACCCGTGAAGCGTAATGCCGCGATCGTAATGGACTGCCAGGGGTTCCAGGTATTCGTAGATTGTCCATGGACGATCCAGGTCAACGTCAGTGTACGTGTGAACCTGAAAGGCGTCGTATTCGTCGCTTCCCAGGTATCGCCCATACTTATCAAGAAGAAGGATAAAGCGTTCGGTTTCGAAGTGAAACGCATGATGACTAATGTCATCGAACCAGTCCACAATCTTTACCGCCGAGACGTTCTCCATAGAAGACAGAGTGGATGTGATTTTCTCTGTCAGGTTTGGTTCTCCAAGATAGACTGTATGGGCTGGCGGCGCGTTCTGATCCAGGTATTCAAAACTGTAGTGCCACGCGTGGCTTGGTATGAGATAGACTTCGTCCAAGGCGGCCGAACGCGCGTTAACCACCTGGGTCAGTTCTTGCCATTGTATCCAGTACAGCTGCTCGACTTCCGTCGCGGCAGCCGCCCATTTCTGGAAATAGGTGCGGTAGGTAAGTACGCCCTGAACCAGAATCAAGCCACCGACCACTATCCCCACGGCAATGGCGGCCCTCGTCTGATCTTCGACTCTGAATTGTGCAATCTTTACATTTGATTTGACTGGAGATTTCAGGTTCTCTGGGCGGATCATCGTCCCCAACGCGTTAAATAGAGAAATCAGAGGCCGGAATCTGATCGTTTCCCAGACGCCGACACCTGCCAGCAGATATGCGGCCGGGACAACGCCGATCATGCGCAGAGTGTGGGGGACGGCGACATCTCTGGTAAGAATTGCCGGCAAGAATAAGAGTCCCAACCAGATAAGCAGCAGACGATGGGCGGGTTGTCGCAGACGCCAAACGGCTATTCCCATGCCCAGCCAGAAGAATAACGCTTCCCCATGGCCCATCAGTGGCTGAACAGAATAATCGTATAGCGCTGTCTGGTCGTCATAGAAGCCAAAGACTAAGAGATGCTCCCACATGTTTTTCAGGAACAGACTTAGCTGCAGTTCGCCCTGATTGCCACGAAACAACCAGATGTCTTCGCTGCGAGAAAGAAAATGTTCTGGATTCAGGATGAAATAGATGAGGATCGGCGCAGCCACCAGCGCGGCCACACCTACAAAAATGCTTGCCCACGGCAACTCGGCCCGTAGGCGAGAAGTGAGGACAGAGAGGCGATGTGAAAGAATATCCTTCTCAGTTTTTTCGTCTCCAGATTCACTCCTTCCCCAAGGGATCAGAAAGCTCAAACCAAATAACAGAAACAGGAAGGGCGTGAATCGAGCGGCAATGTAGGTATACGCCAGCAGCCCTGCGCAGATGCCTGCCAGCGCAACCCGCTTCCGGCTCCGACGCCGCCAGCCTTCCCATAGTAGCCCCAGACAAAGACAGAGCAGAAGGAGCATGAAGTTGGCCCTCAACGCCGTGCGCCCTATGACCGTCTGGGCGATAGAAACCGCCATCAGTCCGGCACCAACGCTTCCGACCAGCAAGCCCCGCCACGGTGAAGCCCGCCCACTTACTCCGTCTTGCCCAAAGAGCAGCCGTCCTAACCAGAAGATAGCAAAGACTGTTCCGGCACTGGCCAGGGCTGTCGGCAACCGAATTGCCAGAACGGTTCGCCCCAAAAGTGAGGTTGTCATGGCTATCGCATAGACTATCAGCCCCTCGCGTCCCTTGTTTTCGGGGAAAAAGACAGCGTGCTCTCCGTGCAATACGCTGAGGGCGTCTACGCCATGCGCCCCTTCATCGTAATAGAGCCCAGGCGGAAGTTCGGACAAACGCTGAAGGCGCAGCATAACTACTGCCAGCGCTAGTACGAATAGGACTCCCGCAACAACCATCCTGGACGGGAGGCGCTCGACACTTCCTGGCCTGGCGACGTCTGATGGTTCTTGCATGGATGCAGTGGTCTCAGACATCCTCTTCGACTTTCCTTCTACCCACTCTGCTGTTGCGCGCTGTCACTTCAGTTCGCACGGACCCGGCCTTTTCTCATTCAGTTTCACTAAACCGTATCTGCGCCAACACATACTCAGGTTCCCAGACTCCCAATTCGACTGTCGGTTGCTGGGTCTCGAAGTTGTAGACGACCAGACGCAGTTCATAATCGCCGGGCTGCAGCTCGACAGGAATTTCAAGTAAATGCAAGGTGTCGACCAGCTCTTCTGCCACCCAGTCGCTAGTCGGCGCATGATCTGTCGATCTCCATAGAACATCATCCTCCTGGTAAACCCTTCCGCCTTCAGCTTTGTGCAGGCGCAGGGATATTGCATAGTCAATGTCCAGCCCTGGCGCAGTACCCCATAGCAGAGCCACCCACAGGGAGCGATTCTGACCCAGTTCGAATTGTGGCTGCGAAGATGACAGTTGCTCATTGTCTTGGGTCAATGCGAGCCCATGGAGCGTTATGCCGCGATCGTAGTGGACTGCCAGCGGTTCCAGTTTTTCAAAGGCCGTCCACGGGCGATTCAGGTCAACATCGGTGTAGGTGTGGATCTGAAAGGCGGCGTGCTTGTCGCTACCCAGGTATCGTCCATACTTGCCAAGAAGAAGATTAAAGCGTTCGGTTTCGTAGTGGGACCAGTGAAAATAGCTGTCATCGTTCCAGTCCACTATCTTCACTGCCGCAACGTTTTCCATAGCCGACAGTTCAGACGCTAGCTTTTCTGTCAGGTTGGGCGCATCCAAGTAGACTACGTGAGCCGGTGCCTCGCTCTGATCCAGATATTCAAAACTGTAATGCCATCTGTAGCTGGGAATAAGATATGCAATGTCAACTGGCGAAAGTTGCGCGTCCACCACCTGGGTCAGTTCTTGCCACTGCGTCCAATACAGTTGCTCAATATTCGTGGCAGAGGCAGCCCACTTCTGGAAATAGGCGCGGTAGGTAAGTACGCCCTGAACAAGAATTAAGCATCCAAATAAGAGCGTGATGGCAATGGCGACGCTCGACCGATCTGCGACCCTTATTTGTAAAGTCTCAGCGCTTGAATTGACTGAAGGCTCCAAAGGGTTCCGGCGGAACAGATTTGCCGCAAGACGACCGAAGAGTATCAATGGACGGAATCGGATCGCCTCCCAGACGCCGACACCGATCAGTAGATAGATAGCCGGCGTCGCGCCGATCATGCGCAGCGTGTTAGGGACGTTGTGATCTTTAGACAACATTGCGGGAAGGAGCATCAGCCCCAGCCACAGAAGCAACAAGCGGTTTTGCGGCCGCCGCCAGCGCCACAGTGACATAGCTGCGCCCAGCCAGAAGAAAAAAGCTTCAAGATCGGA
>Ga0209544_1001593_pt1 | contig 24068 bp, 12 predicted proteins | sample MesohylPK_FD_187297 | JGI IMG/M metagenome (GOLD analysis project Ga0209544, IMG submission 187297) | Host-associated microbial community of the marine sponge Aplysina aerophoba from Gulf of Piran - sponge mesohyl, lysed by proteinase K... | ecosystem: Host-associated > Porifera > Sponge >...
CGTCCCCGTCGGCATCCGGCGCGAAAGCGCCGGCTTCCGTACTCCCGCCGCCCTAGTCCACCAGCTCCAACTCCCCCGCACCCTCCACGACCCGATACAGCCGGTCCATCTCCATGCCCGCAAACGTCTCCGTCAGATCGGTCGTCGGCCAGTAGACCTCGACCTTCTGCACGGCCTCCGGCCGCCCCAGGCCGATCGTCTGCCGCAGCGGATTGCCGCCGAAACTGCCGCCGCCGTTCACACGCCGGTGAACGGTTCGACTACCGCCGGCCGCATCGACGACATCGACCCGAATGCGGGCCCCGATCGCCGAACGATTGCTCTCGGTCCCCACCAGCAGCAGCCCCAACCAGCGACTGCCGAAGCCAGGGTTCTCGAACAGTGCGTCGCCGAAACCGTCGCCCGGAAAGGCGCCGCCCATCTGTTCGAAAACGTCCAGGTCGCCGTCCGAGTCGATGTCGGCGAACACCACCGCGTGTCCCTTCTGCAGGTGGCCGAAACCGGCGGCGAGACTCACGTCGACGAACCGCTCCCCTCCGAGGCTGCGGTAGAGCACGTTCGGCATCACCGCCTCGTAGTCGGGATAGCCGGTGCCCAGGTAGAAGTCGAGGAAGCCGTCGCCGTCCAGGTCGCCGAAGTTCGAGCCCATCGGCAGATGGAGGCGGGTCAGGCCGCTCCGTGCCGCCACATCCTCAAACCGGCCTCCGCCCGTGCCCCGGTAGAGGCGCGCCAGCTCCCACGGACCCGGGAATCCCTGGTAGCTCGCAGCGACGAAGCCCAGGCCGCCCCGGTCGCCCGTGTAGCTGGAGACGAACAGGTCGAGGTTGCCGTCGTTGTCGAAGTCCCAGAACCAGGCCGGGAAGCTCTGGCGGGGCCCGGTGACGCCGAGTTCCACGGCCACGTCCTCGAAGCTGCCGTCGCCGCGGTTACGGTAAAGGTGGTTTGCCCCGCCCAGCACCGAGACGTAGAGGTCGGGGAAGCGATCGTTGTCGACGTCCCCCCAAACCGCCGCCTTGACGAAGGCGCGTACCTCGACTCCCGCTGCCGCGGCGACGTCCCGGAACCGGACCACGCCGTCCGGGCCCGCACCCTCGTTGCGAAAGAGCTGCGACGGCGCCGGTTGCCCCGCGCTGTGCTCGTTGCCAACGAACAGATCGAGGTCGCCGTCGTTGTCGAAGTCGGCCCAGGCGGCGGTCTGCGTCGGATAGTGAGCGTCACCGAGACCGCTCAGGAAGGTCACGTCGCGGAAAGCCGGCGTGCCGCCTCCGCCAGCCTCCCCGGCAGTGAACTCACTCAGCAACAGCGAGTTCGGATGCCGGCCATGGGGCCCGAACCAGGCCCCGCGGAGCACGTACAGGTCCAGGTCGCCATCGTTGTCGACGTCGGCGTGAACCACGTTCAGTCCGCCATAGAGCCCCTCGAGCCCCGCCGCGGCCGTCCGGTCCTCGAATCCGCCTTCCCCGTCGCCGACGAAGAACCGCGGCTCGCCGCCGGGATCGAAGGTCGTCGTGAAGATGTCCAGGTCGCTGTCTCCGTCGAAGTCGTCGACCACGGCGCCGCCCGAGAGGTTGAACGTGTCGATGCCCAGCGCGGGGGCGACATTCCGAAAGCGCGGAAAGTCCGCGCCGCTCCCGAAGGTCTCGAGCGGCAGCCGGTACTCCGGCTCGACACCGTCAGGATGGTCACCCAGAGTCATGTGAACGAGGTTCAGCAGCCACTTCCCCTGAACCTCCTGGACCGAGTTCTCCGGAACCAACGCCAGGTACTCCCTCAGATACCGGGCCGCCTGCTCGGAGCCCTCCCGTTCCCGGTGAACCGCCCCACCGCGGATCGGCAGGATGCAAGCCTCGGCGCCATGCGTCGCGGCGCAGTTCCGGCTCTCGCCGTAGCGCAGCCAGGCCACGGCGATACGGAACAGCGTGTCCGCCCTCTCCCTCGCGGGCATGCTCCCAAGTTCCGGCATCAAACCGTACGCGTCGCCGAAGTGCCTGAGCGCCTCGGACTCGTTCCCGAGCCGCAGCTCCTCCTCCGCCACCTCAACGAGCAGACGGAAGCGTCGAGCCGGCGGCGCGTCACCCGCTGTCGCCAGCGCTTCCCTCGCCGCGCCGGCCGCCGCCTCCCCCAACCAGGGATTCTCCCCGGCACTCTCGACCCGAATCTCCTCCAGGAGCTCCAGCATCCGCTGGTGGCCAGCTTCCGCTCCCGTCTCCCCGGCCGGTGGCTGGCCCCAGGAGGTTCCCGACCAGAGCCCCGCCAGCGCCGCGGCAAGCACGCAGGTCGCGACTTTCATGAGACGAACCGCTGCCAAGGCTTCCCCATCCGATTCTCAGTCCCCACCACTCCGATTGACGAGCCGAACGGCGCAGTTGTTTCCCGTTTCAGTTCCGCCTCGCCGGTGCGCGCAGGGGCTGCCGGCCCCGGTAGAGGTCCAGGCGGTGTCGTCGTTCGCCCGAGTTGAGGCCGGTCGACCTGCGCTCCAGTTCCAAGGCCTCCTGTTGTCGAGCGACCGCCTCGTCGAAACGGCCTGCCGCCGCCAGGGCCATTGCCAGTGTCTCCAGGTGGTCCAGGACCGGCTGCTCGGCCACGACGGCCTCCGCCAGTTCCACTGCACGGACGCCGTCGAGCGCCCCCGGAACCGGACTAGTGGCCAGGAGCCGCGCCAGCAAGTGCCGCACGGCGACATCGCCGGGAAAGCGCTCCAGCGCCGCTTCGAGCGTCGCCCGGCAGTCGACGTAGAGGCCAGCCTGGAACTGCATCAAGGCCAGATTGAAGCGCGCCGCGAGATCGTCCGGCGTGAGCTGAACGAGAGCGTCGAGGTGGACCGCGGCCCGCTCGGGCGCCCCCGCGCCAACCAGTAGCGCCGCCAAGGCGCGCCGCGCATCAATCAGGCCGGGATCAAGATCCAGGATCTCTTCGAGTTCGGCAATCGCGCCGTCGACGTTCCCGGAATCAGCCCGTGCCCGGGCCCGCACGAGCCGCCAGGGCAGGTTCTCTGGATCGAGGTCCGCGGCCCGCTCCAAGTGAGCCGCGGCCTCGACGTCGCGGCCCGCGCGGCCCAGAAGCAGCGCGAGGTTGAAGTGCGCGGCGCCGTGGTCCGGCCGCACCTCGATTGCGCGGCGCAGGTGCCTCTCCGCCCGGCCAGAATCGCCCGTCTCGATCAGGGACCGGGCCAGGTTGAAGTGGACCTCCGCATCCCCATCATCTGTCGCGAGCAGTTGCTCGTAGAGGCTGATCGCCTGGGCGTGGTCGCCCGAGCGCGCCGCTCGCACGGCACGGTCGAACACCGCTTCCTCCTTGACGCCGAGGAGGTTGAGGCGTTCGCGCAGCGGATCGACGACCGCGATCGGCACCTGCCGGTTCCGGCCCAGTTCAGCGCGCGCCCGCTCCGGATCGCCGGCCGCTCGCAGCGCCATGCCGAGATGGTGATGGACGATGCTGCCCTCAGGTTGTGTGGCCGCTACCGCCTCCAGGATCTGGGCAGCGCGGGCGGCATCGCCCCGCTCGAGGGCCACCCGCCCGAGGCCGAAACGGGCCGCCGCGCTCTCGGGCCGTCCTGAGGCGGCCCTGCTGTAGGCCGCTTCCGCCGCGTCGAGTTCTCCTTCCGCAAGCAGCAGATCGCCGGCACGAATCAGGGTCGGCACATCACCCGGCAGCAGATCGAGTGCGGCGCCGGCGCTCGCGCGTGCCTGCTCCAGGTCGCCGGTCGCGTCGTGCAGCAACAGCTCGTAGTACGCCCACTGGAAATCGCCGGGGGCGAGGGCCCGGAGCTGCTCCAGGCATACCGAGGCGGCGGCGTAGAACTCGTAGTGCAGGTAGCGCAGACAGAGATCGGCAAAGGCGTTCGCGGCCGCCTGGGCCTGCTCCTCTTCGGCGGCGCCCGCCAGAGCGGCCGCGACCGCGACGCGGTCCTCCTCGAACTGCCGGCGGACATCCGGTTCCAGGTGATCGAGGCGCGGCGCCGGTACGGCGTCGATGGCGAGCGACGACCGTACACGGTTCAGACCGTCTTCCCCGGCCGGTTCCTGGCCGCCTCCGGCGGCAGCCGGCGGGGACGCCGGCGCACCCAGTGTGGCGGCTACGGCCGCCAATGTGACGAGAATCCGTCCCGGACCGGGAAACACGCTCACGGCTTCTCCACGGCTGCTCCGCCACCTCGCCACAGCAGGTGGTAGCGGTTCGGTTCGAGGCCATCGAACTCCTCGACGACGCCGTCCGGCCAAACGACTTCGACTGTCGTGGGGGCCGTAGCGGCGGTCAGCGAGAACAACAGGCGGGGATCGCTGGCCGCGGCATAGCTGCCGTCCGTGCGGGCCCAGTGCCAGCCGCGCTGTTCGGCGATGCGGGCGCGGGCGCCGTACATGTCGATGAACGGTTCCCCGTCTTCCAGGCCGGCCACGAGCCGGACACCGAGCCAGGCCCCGCCAGGCGGCCGGCGATTCAGCAACACCCTCGCCCGGCCGCCGTTGTTCGTGATCACGAGGTCCGGATCGCCGTCGTTGTCCAGGTCGCCGACCGCAAGGCCGCGACTGACTTCGCTCAGGACCGGATGCTCGCGTTCCGCGGCCGGAACGGTCTCGAAACGGCCGCCGCCGAGACCCCGGAAGAGCTGGTTCTCCATGCGCAGCGGGTGCGGCTCGCCGGTTTCGACCTGGCTCTCGATCCGGCGCACCGCGCCGTTGACGACAAACAGGTCGAGCACGCCGTCCCCGTCGTAGTCGAGCGGCGCCGTCCCGAACCCCGTCATCGACCAGCTCGGATCCACGAGGCCGCCCTCGCGCGAACGGTCCGCGAACAGTCCCTCCCCGTCGTTCAGGTACAGCGTGTTGTGCTCCCGGACCAGGTGGGAGAGGAAGATGTCCGGTGCTCCGTTGCCGTCGAAGTCCGCGACCGCGACGCCCATGCTCGCCTGGGCCCTGCCCTCCCGGTCGAAGGCGGCGCCGGCGAAGACCGCGTCCTCGACGAAGGTGCCGTCGCCCTGGTTGAGCCAGAGCTGGTTCGCCATCTGGTCGTTGGCGACGTAGAGGTCGACCAGACCGTCGCCGTTGAAGTCGACCGCCGCGGCGCCCAGGGCCGTGTGCGGCGGCCCCGCCAGCCCCGACCTCTCCGTCACGTCGAGGAAGGCGCCGTTGCCGAGGTTGCGCAGCAGGCGGTCGGCCTGCGCCGGCTGGCTGAGCGGCCCGCAGTAGTCCGGCTGACCGCCGGTCAGGAAGCACCGCTTCCGGTTCGCTCGGTGAAACCGGTGGTAGTTGCCGACGTAGAGGTCGAGCCGGCCGTCGGCGTCGTAGTCGAAGAAGGTCGCCGGAACGCTGAAGCGCCGGTCGTCGGCGCCGGCAAGCTCCGTAACGTCCTCGAAACCGGCGCCGCCGTTGTTGCGGAGCAGGTGATTCGACCCCAGGTTGGTCACGTACAGGTCGACGTAGCCGTCCCGGTCGTAGTCCCCGGTCGCAACGCCGATGTTGTAGCCGGGAGCGTCAAGACCCAACTCGGCAGTGACGTCGACGAAGCGCAGTCGCGTCTCGCCGGCCACTTCCAGTTCGTTGCGGAAGAGGCGGTCGCCCGCCGGCTTCCCGGTCTGGCGCGAGAACACCGGCGCGCGGCTCTCGTCACCCTCGAACCCTCGGCCCTGGCCCAGGTAGATGTCCAGGTCGCCGTCGTTGTCGTAGTCGAAGAGGGCCACTCCCGGACCGACGACTTCCGCGGTGTAGAGCTGCCCCGTCATCCCGTTGAAGTGGACGAAGTCGATTCCAAACTCCTCGGCGACTTCCTCGAACGCGGGTGTCGCACCGCCGGCCGTAACCGCCAGCCAGCCGAACACCAAGACGAGCAGCGCGACCATGGGTAGCGGAGACTATCGAGCCCGGACTCCAGAACGCTGAATCACGAACCAGCATGTTGGATCCCGGAGGCCGTCAGGCCCCTGCTCGCGCCCTGATTTGACACGAGCCTCAAGAGTCGGTGAGTATGCGCAACTCGTTTTCAATCGTTGGCTCATCTAACGACAAGGAGAAGGACTGAGATGAAGCGACTGTTCCTGGCCGCGTTGATGGTACTGCTGCCCGTCTGCCTGTTCGCAGACGCGCCGGAAACCGCGACGATCAGCGGCCAAGTAGTAGACCCCGGCGGCTCTCCGCTGCCCGGCGTGAGCGTCACCCTGAGTGGCGAGCGCGGCGACAAGTTCGGCATCACCGACGAGAACGGTTCCTACCGCTTCGTCGGCGTGGTACCGGGCGACTACACCATGACCGCCACGCTGGAAGGCCTGGGCGAAGCCCGAGCCGAGGTGCGCGCCGTCGCCGGCGACCGCAAGTCGCTCGACGTCACGCTGCAGGCGGCGATCGAGGGCGAGGTCACCGTTACGGGCGAGACGCCCATGGTCGACAAGTTCAACGTCTCCGCCGGCGCCACGGTCTCCGGCGAGATCGGTGAACAGATCGGCGGCACGACGCGGACCTACTACGGCATCATCAACGCTCTTCCCGGCGTCACGGCCGACGCGGAGAACGACGACATCCAGCAGACCCGTCCGTCCGTCAACGGCGCCCACTTCGCCGATCAGGGCGTGTTCATCGACGGCGTCGACACGACCTTCGCCAAGTTCGGCGGCAGTCGCGTCCGCGTGCCGACCACGGCGCTGACCGAGGTTTCGATGGAAGCCGGCGGTTCCTCCGCCGAGTACGGCCGGTACGTCGGTTCCGCGACCAACGTGATCGTCAAGTCCGGCACCAACCGCTGGCACGCCGACACGCTCTGGAACCACCAGCGGATCGACTGGGGCGCCGACTACAAGGACCAGCCCTCCCTCACCGAGCGGACGAACAAGCCCTACCCGGCTGACTGGTTCAAGCGCTGCCACGGCGACGAGCGCGACCAGGGTCGCGGCCTGATTCCCGGCGGCACGGACGGTTCCCGCGAACTCGAGCCCTGCCGCCCCGACGGCTCCGAGTGGGCCGGCGCCAGCGACGGCTTCGAGGTCTCGCTCGGCGGTCCGATCATGCGCGACAAGTTCTGGTTCTACGCCGGCTACAGCGAGTTCGACGACGCGTACGCGGAGCGGCTGGTCGGCGGCGACCCGTACGACATCAGCCTGTTCGACGACACGCGGATTCTCAAGCTGAACCTGCAGTCGAGCGCGGCCCATTCTTTCAACGCCTCGACGATCGAGACACCGACGTTCCGGAACTACTTCAACCCGCAGTCGTTCGACTACTGGACGCCGACGCCGCACGAGAACGACAGCACTCTGGCGACGATGAACTGGAACTGGGCCATTTCCTCCAACTGGTTCCTCGAAATGAAGGTCGCGCAGCAGGAAACACAGGAGAACAAGTTCCTGGGCTGCCACAACACGCTGGCCCAGGAAAACCCCGACGTGCTGAACGTCGACGGCACGCCGATCCTGGACTGGCTCGGCCTGAACCACCTGCCGGAGGTTCCGGCCGAGATGGTCACCACCTGCCTGCAGGCCAAGGCGCTCGATCGCGGCCCGGAAGCGGGCCACAGCGAGTTGAACACCTCCGGCGGCGACCCGAACTTCGGTCTCCGCTTCCCGTTCGACCCCGACCAGGGCTTCTTCTGGCCGGGCAACAACTACAACGTGTACGTCGACGGTGAGAACCTCGGCGCCTGGCACAACGGCTGGATCCTCTCGGACGGCTTCGGCTTCAACGGCTTCCCGCGTGACCAGGCGAACGTCGGCCTGACCCAGTTCGTCGGCGCGAACCACGAACTGAAGTACGGCATCGACTACCAGGACACGAAGTGGGAGGGCGAGAACGCCCGCACGTCGTTCATGAACGGCTGGGGCTACGACTCCTACAACCCGTTCGGCTACGGCGGCGCCGGCGGTCTGGCCGACGACAGTTGCTCCCTGACCCGCAATGCCGGCACGGGGCCGGACAACCCCCACTGGTCGGGTCTCACGACCCGCGGTCGCGGCTGCGTGTACGTCGACTACAACTCGCCCAGGCTGAGCTGCGAGGGACCGATCGGCGCAGAATTGACACCCGTCGAGATCACGAGCGTCAACGGTCGCATCGAACGCACTGACTTCGATGACATCACCAGTTGCATCGGCCGTGGCACTGGCGACGCCGAGATCAAGGACACGGCCTTCTACCTGAGGGACCGGTTCACTGTCGGCGACCACTGGACCTTCAACGTCGGTGTGCGCGCCGAAGTCCAGGAAGCCTGGAACGACGTGCGCCGGAAGGTGGTGGACTCGACCTACGCCGACCCGCGCTTCAACGCGACCTACGACGTGAAGGGCGACGGGCGGCTTCTGTTCACCGCGAACTGGGGTCAGTACCACGCGATGCTGAACCAGGCTTGGATCTCCGGCGGCGGCGACACGGCGGGCGGCATGCACGACCAGTGGAACGGCTACGAGGGCTATGAAGTCTGGCTGTTCTGCGACCCGATCGAGGCGATCGTGTTCTGTGCCGTTCCAGACCGAACCGACACCCGGCGAGCCGGAACAGTCGGCGCGCCTGCACCGGGCTACAACTTCGCCTGGAGCACCCTGGTGCCCGGCCTGATGTGGGACGCCGTGCGCCCCTGCCGGGACGGCGAAATGTCCGGTGTGGACTGCGAGATCTGGGATCACGACATCAGTCCCTACTACCGGGACGATCTGATCCTCGGCATCGAATGGCAGTTCGCTCCGAACTGGGCGCTCGACGTGAAGTACATCGACTGGCAGATGCAGGACATGATGTTCTCCAACACCCAGTACGATCACAAGGGTCGGAACGTCTTCATCACCGGGAACTACCACGACCTGGCGGAGATCGTGACGAATACGGCCGATGCCCGCGAAGCGAGGGGCATCGACCGGAACCTCAACGACGAGGCGCTTGCCGCCGCGGATCCGGCGAAGAACTCCTATCGGGGCCTGCAGATCCAGTTGAACCGGCGGTTCGCCAACGGCTGGGCGCTCTACAACAACGTGTCCTGGTCGGAAACCGACACGACGGGCGCCGGCGCTTGGTGGAACAACACGAACAGCAGTTACCTCGAGAACCTGAGCGTCGTGCTGACCGAGGGCCATATCGAACAGTGCGATGCCGGGCAGGCTGTGCCGGACCGCCGTACGGGCCGCACGGAGCTTTTCCCTGTGGACTGCAACCAGGCACTGTCCGAGTGGGTGGGTTACCCCGTGTCGATGATCAACCGGCGCGGTTTGAACGGCGCCTATGACCGGACCTGGATCTACAACTCGTTCGGCTTCAAGACCTGGCGAATCGGAAACCAGGACCTGACCCTGTCCGGCCACCTGAGTTTCCAGACCGGAACGCCGTGGGTCCGCTCGGAAGGCGTGAGCATCGACTTCGATGGCCTGGAGAGAGTCCAGCGCAATCCGACCGATCCGAAGCCGGGCACGCCGAACAACGGTGTCGGCTTCAACCTGCATGCCCCGGGCACGCAGGGGCGCTTCACCTCGGACGAGTACACCCTGAACCTGAACGGCGCCTGGGGCTTCCCCTTGGGCTACCGGGACGTGCGGGGTGAAGTCCGGGTCGACGTGCTGAACGTCACCAACCAGCAGCGGCGACGCTCCTGGGGCGGCGACGGTCAGGTCTACCCTGTGCGGCGCTTCTTCCAGCGTCCGCGCCAGGTGCGTGCTTCGCTGAGGTTCCGCTTCTAGAAGCCGGACCGCAAAGATCGCCGGGCCCCGAGTTCCGGCGATAGCAGGATCACAAGGGGGAGAGGGCTACGGCTCTCTCCCCCTTTTCTGTTGGCGCGGCCCCGCCGGCCTCCCCGGGCCGACGTGACCTTCGGTTTGGCGCTCACTAGATTGTCGCTTCCGCATTCCGTACGACTTGATTCGGAGGAGACCCCGGCGGCTCTCCCCTGCCCGGCGTGAGCCTCACCCTGATTGGCGAGCGCGGCGACAAGCTCGAAATCACTGACGAGAGCGGCGACTACCGGTTCGTCGGCGTGATTCCGGGCGACTACACACTGACCCCCAGGCTCCGGGGCCTGGGCAAAGTCCGAGCTGAAGTGCACGCCGTCGCCTGCGACCGCAAGGAGCTCAACGTCACCCTTCAGGCTGCGATCGAGGGCGAGGCCACCGTTACCGGTGAGCCGCCGACGGTCGGCAAGCTCAACGTCTCCGCCGGCGCCATGGTTTCGGACGAGATCGGTGAACGGATCGGCGGCACGACCCGCACCTGCCACGGCATCGTCAACGCCATCCCCGGCGTCACCGCGACGCTGAGAACGACGACATCCAGCAAACCCGGCCCGCCGTCAACGGCGCCCACTTCCCCGACCAGGGCGTGTTCATCGACAGGCGTCAGCTTTAACCTGCGTGCCCTGGGCACGCAGGGGCGCTTCACCTCGGACGAGTACAGCCTGAACCTGAACGGCGCCTGGCGCTTCCCCCGTGGGCTACCGGGACGTGCGGGGTGAACTCCGGGTCGACGTGCTGAACGTCACCAACCAGCGGCGGCGACGCTCCTGGGGCGGCGACGGGCCGGTCTGCCCGGTGCGGCGGTTCTTCCGGGCTCCGCGCCACATGCGGGCTTCGCTGATGTTCCGCTTCTAAGGAAGGACCGTACTCGCCGCCGCGGGGCCCCAAGGTCGGTGCCCGCAGCAATGAGAAGGGGGAGGAGAGGGCCGTGGCTCTCTCCTCCCCCTTCCCCCTTTCTTCAGCCCCCTCCCAGTCCACAAGCCTCTCCACCGGAGAACGGAGCGAGCATGCCAACGCAGGAAGAGCCATCGGCGAGAGCCCTCCGTCCACGGGGAAACCGATTCCAGGCCCGAGTACCGTCGGACCCCGAAGACGCTCCTGCTTCCGGCCTCGCGTTGGTCGTTCCAACCCTGGCACCGGGATTCGGTCAACACCTTGGACCTACCTTAGTTAGCTAGCTCTAGCATTCGTCCGACCTTCCCAAGTGTCCACGGCACTGTTCAGGCACATGTCTGGTGCCACTCCGAAGACCCTCCACGTCTGCTTCTTGGCGAATGAACACACCGGACGGGAGACCGTGATGTCTTCTTGTGCTAATCTCTCCAGATTCCAAAGAAACCGGAGGCCTTCCGAAACCCGGAAGGCCTCCACAATGCGGAGGCCCCTTCCTAAAATGAGTCAAGACTATTGGTTTCGAAGCGCGCTGCTTGTCGTCCTCTTGTTCGTACCGATGATCGGCGCCGCTCCAATGATGGCGGCTACTGGGGACACTCCACCGGAGATCGTGAACCAATCACTAGCAGCGCCTGAGGGTCCTGCGCTGTCGAGCGTCGGTGGCGGCCTCACCTCTTACCGTGCGCGCGGCGGCAACCGGGCTGCCGGACAGTCCCCACTGGCTTCAAGCAGCGCAGACACAGTTCTCAGCGATGTAGGTGCCTGTCCAGCGGTAGCATCTTCGGACAAGTCGGCAAGTTCCAGCGGTGCCTGTAGTACCCCCTATCCGCTCTGCGACGGGCCCGGCCCCTACGGCGGTGAAACCTGCTGCCTAATCGTCCCCGCATTGCCTCCCTATTCCGGGCATGTTTGGTTCTGCCTGCGGAAGGTCTGTGAAGTTGGGCGGGGCTTCGGTACCTGTGCGCAACCGTTTGAGACAGTGGCAAGCGGTCTCTGCGACTAGCGAGTTTGGGCTCACTGAGGTTCTGCTTCTAGCGGAGCAAACCGCATACGTCGCATGAACCTGAGTCTTGGGATTACAAAACTTAGGAGGGGAGAGGGCATCGGCTCTCTCCCCTCCTCCATTCCACTCTTGCGGCCTCGTAAGCCATCAGCAACTCTGAGCCACGTGCCACCCATCATCGGCGCAATGGGTGAAACGCGGGAGCGGAAATCGCGGTCACAGTTTCGGCCGAAGACTGCCGGGAGCGTTTCATCCGTCCGCTTAGAGCGACGGAGGGCCGCGTGCCCAAAGAGGAGATCGAAGTCACCAGGACGAGGGCGGCCGCTCCGGAGGTATTGCCGACGGTTGTGGATCGGCGATTCGATCAGGCAGCGTTCCTGACCTGAGTACCGTTTGTCAATGGTGGTCTCTTTTTGACCGGCCCGACGAAGTGCGGAGCGTTGGCTCGCTGCCAGCGTTTCTGGGCCATGTCGAGCAGCTTGAAAGCCATCAGCAGGGCCTTGGTGCGTGGGCCGGCTCACTTGGTGAGCCGTTTGTCGCAGCTTGAAGTTGGCAAACGTCGACTCGGCCGCGTTGGTGGTGCGCAGGTGCTGCCAGTGCTCAGCCGGGAGGTAGAAGGAACGGAGCAGGCAGTCCTGGTCCCGTTGCAGCGATTCGACCGCCTTTGGGCTACCTGGGCGGCGTAGTCCTTTTGGGCGAAGCGCTCGGTCTCCGTCCGCGACATCCTCGCGGCACTCCGCGTACATGATCGCGTGCAGAGCCCTCTTGGCCTTGGCCTGCAGCCGCTTCGACAGTTCGTCCAGCACGTTCCTCAGCCGATGCACTCAGCAGCTCTGCTCCCTTGTTTCGGGCCACACCTCGCGGAACGCCCGCCACATGTTGGCAACGCTCGGGAAGTGAGCCATCTCGGCCGTATCGGGTGTATACGAGTCTTCGCTCGGGCGGTCTCATTAAGCCAGTAGCCGCCGCGGTTCCGGTCAGCGGCGGTGCCGCTACGGTCCGTTTCTTCGTCGTGCCCTGCGGATTCAGGAGGTACTTCTGCGCATCCGCGTCCGATATGAGGAGCCCTTGGTGGCGGGGATGTGGGTGTGGTGGGAGAGCCTGTCGAGGAGAGTCGTGGTCAGCTTCTCGTCGCCGAAGGAAGTTCCACACCCGGTGCGCCACACCGTCCTCCTCGACCGTCACCTCGAAGAAGTCAGCCTGGCCGCACTCGCCGGCACGGTGCACCAGCGGGATGAACGTCTCCTGCTGCTGACGCTTCCACTCCCCCACGTAGCTGCGAACCGTCGTGACCCTGACCTCGTAGCCTTCCTCGAGCAACTGGCGACGCAGACGAGTGGCCGTCAGACGCTGCTTCGCCGTCGTCCGGCGAGACCACTGCCCAGCAGTTCCTCCAGACGAGGCACCACACGCTGTTCCGTCACCCACCGCCGCCGCGGCGCGCTCTGATCCATGTACTTGCGCACCGTGTTGCGGCTCACACCGTGCTCACGGGCCACCGCGCGCTGGCTACGACCCTCCACCAGCACCTGGTGCCGAATAACATGTTCCTGGTCCATCCTCAGCAAGTCCTTCCTCCGATCGACTTGGTCCTCTAGACAAGACCAAGCTACCGGTGTCAGGGCCGAGGGTGGATCACTTTCCGCGCGATGGGTGGCTCAGTTTCCGAGCGATGCCTCCAGTCCGGGTCGACGTGCTGAACGTCACCAACCAGCAGCGGCTACGGCTCCCTTGGCGGCTACCGCCCCACAGCCATCACCTGTTCGGCGTCTCGGGCCGCTGACATCCCGAGGTCACGCTCGTCGCGTTCAATCCCTCACACGACGCCAGCTCAGGCAAACGACCGCGGCTCGAAGTCCTCCGCGTTCACGATGCTGGCGCTCTTGCCCGTGGCGCGGATGACGAACAGACCCTGACGCTCGGCGTACGTAGTGACGTCGTCGCCGCCATCGAGGTAGGCGACCGCTCCGTACACGGTTCGCCCCCGATACTCCGGATACCATTCCAGAAACCGCGACAGCTTCTCCACGAAGCGGCCGACGCCCTCCGGGCGCAAGGTCGTCTTGACCTCCACCGCTACGACCTCCGCGCCGTTGGTCGCCAGAATGTCGATCTCGAAGTGCTGCCCGTTTCGCCGCTTGCGAGAACGCTGAAGGGTCCCCTCGACCGAAACGCCCCGCGCCTGAAGCAGACGGACGAGGTCGCCTTCCACCAGGCTCTCCATCAGCTTGCCCCACTGAGTCGTGAACAGATTCTCGGCCCGTCTGAGGCGCCGGTCGGTCTCCTGCATGCGCCGGTCCGTCTCCTGCATCTGCGCGGCGACCTCCCGCTGCCTCTCACGGGCCTCGTCCCGGATCTCGCGGATGCTCCGGGTCAGCTCGATGAGGTGCTCCATCGTGACCGGAGCCTCCAGGCTTCCTTCATGTGCGCTCGTCGTCATCGCCGGTTCTCTCGTGTCGCGGCATCCGCGATGCCGGGGGCGCTGGTGTCTGTGGAATGCAGGTCGCGAGCGTTTCCCTCAGCATCGGACCGGACGGCTCAGATTATCACTCGTGGACGCCCGGCGGCTCTACCGTCTACATCCCCCAGACGGTGACCGCCGGGCCGGCCCCGGCGAGACCGGAACCCGTCCTCCACTCGCCAGAGTCCCCGAGAACGCCGACAACCCACTCCCGGATCCAGAATCCCGGATCCCCCATACACGGCATGACGAAACTGCACCCTTCTTGACAGCAGGACGCTCCATCGTGTAATCCTGTTTCATCTTTCGTACAACTTGATCCGAGGAGGAGCTAAATGAAGCGACTCGCAGTGGCCCTGATGCTGCTGGTTCCGGTCGGCCTTTTCGCCGATGCGCCGGAGACCGCCACCATCAGCGGCACGATCGTTGATCCCGGCGGCTCGCCGCTGCCCGGCGTCAGCATTACCCTGTCCAGTGAGCGTGGCGACAAGTTCACGATCACGGACGAGAACGGCAACTACCGCTTCGTGGGCGTCGTCCCCGATGCCTACACGCTGCAGGCGGAACTTCAAGGGCTGGGCACAGCCAATGCCGAGTTCCGCGCCGCGGCCGGTGACCGGAAGTCGGTCGACCTGACGCTGCAGGCAGCGGTCGAAGGCGGTGAGATCCGGGTCACGGGTGAGACGCCCATGGTCGACAAGTTCAACGTCACCGCGGGCAGCACCGTGACGTCCGAGATCGGTGAGCAGACGGCCGGCACGACGCGCACCTACTACGGTGTGATCAACGCCCTGCCTGGCGTCACCTCCGACGCGCGGAACGACGACATCCAGCAAACGCGCCCCACGGTCAACGGCACGCACTTTGCCGACCAGGGCGTCTACATCGACGGTGTCGACACGACGTTCGCCAAGTTCGGCGGAAGCCGCGTGTTCCTACCCACCACGGCGGTGACCGAGGTATCGATGGAAGCTGGCGGGTCCTCCGCGGAGTACGGCCGCTACATCGGCTCCTCGACCAACGTGATCGTCAAGTCGGGCACGAACCGCTGGCACACCGACGTACTGTGGCAGCGTCAGGCGATCTCCTGGGGTGCCGACTACCAGGACCAGTCATCACTGGCTGAACGTCGGACGCAGCCCTATCCCGTGGACTGGTTCAAGCGTTGCCACGGCGACGACCGGGACGCCGGACGCGGCCAGATCGCACCCAGCCTCGTCGAGGAGGCGATCACGACGAACCGCGAGGCCTGCCTGCCCGGCTCGGACGAGTGGGCCGGCGCATCCAACGGCTACGAGTTCTCGGCCGGCGGTCCGATCCGGCGCGACAAGTTCTGGTTCTTCCTCGGCGTTAGCGAGTTCGACGACGCCTACAACGAGCGGCTGCTCGGCGGTGACCCGTACGACGTCAGCCTGTTCAACGACGCCCGCATCTTCAAGCTGAACATGCAGCCGTCGGCGGAACACTCCTTCGCCGCTTCGGGGATCGACACGCCGGCGTTCCGGAACTACTTCAACGACCAGTCGTCCGACTACTGGACGCCGACTCCGCACGAGAACGACAGCGTGCTGTCGACGGTCAACTGGAACTGGTCCATTTCCGGCAACTGGTTCATGGAGGCCAAGGTCGCCTTCCAGGAAACGCAGGAGAACAAGTTCCTCGCCTGCTACGACACCTTGGAGCAGGAGAACCCCGCGGTTCTCAATCCCGACGGGATTCCGCTGCTCGAGTGGCTGGCGCAGGACAACTTCCCCAACGCGTCGGCGCGCATGGTGGAGACCTGCCTGCAGGCCAAGTCGCTCGACCGCGGGCCGATCGCCGGGCATAGCGCGACGAACACTTCGGGCGGAGACACCTCCTACCCGCTACGGTTCCCGTTCGATCCGAGCAAGGGCATCTTCTATCCCGGCAACAACTACAACGTGTACCGGGACAACGAGAACCTGCAGGCCTGGCACAACGGCTGGATCCTCTCCGACGGCTTCGGCTTCAACGCCTTCCCGCGCGAGCAGGCCAACGCCGCGCTGACCCAGTTCATCGGCGCCAATCACGAACTGAAGTACGGCATCGACTACCAGGACACGAAGTGGGAGGGCGAGAACGCCCGCGTGCCGCTGCTCAACGGCTGGGGTTTCGATCCCACCAGCCCCTTCGGGTACTACCAGTCCGGGACGATGGAGGAGGATTCGTGTTCCCTTCTACGGGGAATCAACACCTCGCCCGAGAGCCCGAACTTCCTCGGCGCGACGACGCGTGGCCGCGGCTGCTACTTCGTGGACTACAACTCGCCGCTCCTGACTTGCGAGGGTAATCACACCGACGGACTGCCGCACCGGCCGACACAGATCGAGCGCGTGAACGGCGAAATTGTCCGGACCGTGGGAACCTGCGTCGGCCGTGGCACCGGCGACACGGAGGTGCGGGACATCGGCTTCTACGTCCGTGACCGCTTCACGATCGGCGATCACTGGGTGGTCAACCTCGGCATCCGGACGGAACAGCAGGAAGCCTGGAACGATGTCCGGCGCCGGGTCGTGAACGACACCTACGTCGATCCGCGGATCAACATCTCCTACGACGTGAAGGGCGACGGCGCCCTGCTGCTCAACGCGAATTGGGGGCAGTACCACGCGATGCTGAACCAGGCCTGGATTTCCGGCGGCGACGTCGCCCGTCCGAGCCTCCACGACCTGTGGAACGGCTACGAAGGCCGCGAGGTCTTCCTGTTCTGCGATCCCGGCGACGTCTTCGGGATGAACCTCCTGAGGTCGATCGGATTCGTCGACTACGACTGCAACTCGCCGTCCCGGCGGGACACGATCCGTGACGGCACGGTGGGCGCCCCGGTTCCGGGCTACAACCTGTCCTGGGAGCTGGCGCAGCCGGGTCTCATGTGGGACGCGGTCGCGGCCGGGCTCTACGACTTCGACATCCAGACCTACTACAAGCAGGAGGCGATTCTCGGACTCGAGTGGCAGTTCCGTCCCGACTGGGCTCTGGACATCAAGTACATCGACTGGCAGATGCAGGACATGATGTTCTCGAACTTCCAGCTCGATCACCGGGGGCGCGCCATCGGCATCACGGAGAACTACCACGACCTGGAGAAGATCGTGCTCGCGTTCGACGACGCCCGGGCACAGCGGTGGGCGGACGCCGGCTTCGATGAGGCGGACCGGCCGAGCGCGGTGAATCGTGAGGCTCTCGCCAACGCGGATCCGTCGAAGAACTCGTACCGCGGTCTTCAGATCCAGTTGAACCGTCGATTCGCCGACGGCTGGGCGCTCTACAACAACGTCGCCTGGTCCGAGACAGACACCACCGGCGGTGGCGTCTGGTGGAACAACACGGACAGCGGCTACCTGGAACTCGCCCACGTCAACCTCACGGCAGACGCCGTCGAGCAGTGCCAGACGTCCCAGAGCATCCCTGATCGCCGGACCGGTCGAACACGCACCTATCCGGAAGACTGCCACGCGCGGCTGGACGAGTTCGTCGGCCTGCCCGCCAGCATGATCAACCAGCGGGGTGTCAACGGGGTCGCCGACCGCACCTGGATCTACAACACCTTCGGGTTCAAGACCTGGCGTGTCGGCAATCAGGACCTGACGATCGGCGGTCACCTGACCTTCCAGACCGGCACCCCCTGGGCCCGGTCCGAGGGTGCGGGGATCAGTGCCCAGAAGACCTGCGCCCCGGGCGCACGGCCGACCGGACTGTTGACCTGCCCGCCGATCACGCCCTCCGACCCGACCAGCGACGCGCGGCCGGGCACGGCGAACGGCGGCGTTGGCGTGCGCCTGCACCCCTTCGGGGCGGAAGGACGCCGGACCTCGGACGAGTACACGATCAACCTGAGTGGCGCCTGGGGCTTCCCCATGGGCTACCGGGACGTTCGTGGCGAAGTCCGGGTCGAGGTGCTCAACGCGACGAACCAGCAGCGCCGCCGCCGCTGGGACGGTCAGGGCGAGGTCTACCCCGTGCGCCGGTACTACCAGCGCCCGAGGCAGATGCGAGCCTCGATCAAGTTCCGGTTCTAGGACCGGGTCGACAGAACCCGGGGCTTCGGCCTCCGGTTCAGAGGAAGCAATGGGGAGAGGGCTTCGGCTCTCTCCCCTTTCCGTTGTGGCCGCCCTGCCTCCCGCCGACAGGCCGACCCTGGCTCCAGAATTCCGGATGGGCAGCGCACGTATGGAGGGAACCGAGCCTTCCTTGACATGCGGGAGCCTCCTCCTATAGTCGGCGGTACACGCCTTGAAATCGATCCGAGGAGGATCCATGAAGCGACTCGCCGTGGTTCTGATGTTGTTCGTCCCACTCGGCGCAGTCGCCGATGCTCCTGAAACCGCCACCGTCAGTGGCACGATCGTTGACCCGGGAGGCTCCGCCCTTCCTGGCGTCAGCGTCACCCTCTCGAGTCCCCGCGGCGACAAGTTCTCGGTCACCGACGAGAACGGCCAGTTCCGGTTCGTCGGCGTCGTGCCGGACACCTACCAGCTAAACGCGGAACTGGAAGGCCTCGGCACGGCTCAGGCGTCCTTCCACGCCGCCGCCGGCGACCGCAAGGCCGTCGACCTCACACTGCAGGCGGCGGTCGAAGGCGGCGTCGTCGACGTCACGGCGCAGACGCCGATGGTCGACAAGTTCAACGTCACCGCGGGCAGCACCGTGACGTCCGAGATCGGCGAACAGACCGCCGGCACGACGCGCACGTACTACGGCGTGATCAACGCGCTGCCGGGCGTTACCGCCGACGCGGAGAATGACGACATCCAGCAGACGCGGCCGTCCGTCAACGGCACCCACTTCGCCGACCAGGGCGTCTACGTCGACGGCGTCGACACGACGTTCGCCAAGTTCGGCGGCAGCCGGGTCTTCCTGCCCACCACCGCGGTCACCGAGGTCTCGATGGAGGCGGGCGGCTCCTCCGCCGAGTACGGCCGCTACGTCGGCTCCTCGACCAACGTGATCGTCAAGTCGGGCACGAACCGGTGGCACAGCGACGTCCTCTGGAACCACCAGCGGGTGGACTGGGGCGCGGACTACAGGGACCAGCCCTCGCTGGCGGAACGGCGGACCCGGCCGTACCCGGTCGACTGGTTCGAGCGCTGCCACGGCGACGAGCGGGACCAGGGCCGCGGCCAGATTCCCCGGAGCGTGATCGAAGAGGTCTCGACGATCAATCGCGACGCCTGCCTCCCCGGCACCGACGAGTGGGCCGGTTCCAGCGACGGCTACGAGTTCTCGGCCGGTGGTCCGATCCGGAGGGACAAGGCCTGGTTCTTCGTAGGGCTAAGCGAGTTCGACGACGCCTACTCCGAGCGTCTGCTCGGCGGTGACCCGTACGACGTCAGCCTCTACAGCGACGCCCGCATCTTCAAGCTGAACATGCAGCCTTCCGCGGAACACTCCTTCGCCGCCTCGGCCATCGACACGCCGGCGTTTCGGAACTACTTCAACTGGCAGTCCTACGACTACTGGACGCCGACGCCGCACGAGAACGACAGCGTGCTGTCCACCGTCAGTTGGAACTGGGCGATTTCGAGCAACTGGTTCCTGGAGGCGAAGATCGCCCAGCAGGAGACCCAGGAGAACAAGTTCCTCGCCTGCCACGACCTCCTGGAGCAGGAGAACCCGGCCGCCCAGGCAGTGGACGGCATCCCGATTCTCGAGTGGCTGTCCCAGGACAACTACCCGGAAACGCCCGCGCGCATGGTGGAGACCTGCCTGCAGGCCAAGTCCCTCGACCGCGGTCCGGTCGCCGGTCACACGGCGACCAATACCTCGGGCGGCGACACGAGCTACCCGCTGCGCTTCCCGTTCGACGCGAGCAAGGGGATCTTCTACCCCGGCAACAACTACAACGTCTACCGGGACGCCGAGAACCTCGCGTCCTGGCACAATGGCTGGATCCTGTCGGACGGCTTCGGCTTCAACGCCTTCCCGCGCGAGCAGGCGAACGCCGGCCTGACCCAGTTCGTCGGCGCGAACCACGAGCTGAAGTACGGCATCGACTACCAGGACACGAAGTGGGAGGGCGAGAACGCCCGTGTGCCCCTCATCCAGGGGTGGGGCTTCGACCCGACGAACCCGTTCGGCTTTCTCGGCGCCGGAACGATCGCCGACGACACCTGCGCCACACCGTTCACGCGGACCGGAACCTCCCCCATCCGCGGGCGGACGTGCTACTTCACGGACCACAACTCGACCCTTCTCACCTGTGAAGGCAACGCCCCGGACGGTTCGCCCCACCGGCCGACGACAGTCGAACACGTGAACGGCGAGATCGTCCGTACGCCAGGCACCTGCGTGGGCCGCGGCAGCGGCGACACCGAGGTGAGCGACATCGGTTTCTACATCCGCGACCGCTTCACGGTCGGCGATCACTGGGTGGTCAACGTCGGTCTCAGGGCCGAGAACCAGGAAGCCTGGAACGACGTCCGGCGCAAGGTGATCGACGACACCTACGTCGACCCGCGGATCAATCTCTCCTACGACGTGAAGGGCGACGGCGCCCTGCTGCTCAACGCGAGTTGGGGCCAGTACCACGCGATGCTGAACCAGGCGTGGATCTCCGGCGGAGACTCGAACGTTCCCAGCATGCACGATCTCTGGAACGGCTACGAGGGACACGAGGTGTTTCTGTTCTGCGATCCGGCGGACATCGGAACATTCGACTTCCTGATGGCCGTCGGCCTGACGAACTACGGCTGCCGGGTTCCCCAGCGGCGAGACTCGATCAACTCAGGGACGGTCGGCGCGCCTCTGCCGGGCTACAACCTGTCCTGGGAGTTGACGACGCCGGGTCGCATGTGGGACGCGGTCCAGGCCGGCGTCCTCGACTACGACGTGCAGACGTACTACAAGCAGGAGGGCATCCTCGGCCTCGAATGGCAGTTCCGTCCGAACTGGGCGCTCGACATCAAGTACATCGAGTGGCAGATGCAGGACATGATGTTCTCCAACAACCAGCTCGACCACAAGGGCCGGAACATCGGCATCACGGAGAACTACCACGACCTGTTCGACATCCTGGTCGCGTTCGATGACGCGCGGGCCGCGACCTGGGCAGCGCAGGGCTACGATCCCGCCGAGCGTCCCTCCCAACTGAACCGGGAGGCCCTGGAGATGGCGGATCCCGCCAAGAACTCGTTCAAGGGGGTTCAGGTTCAGTTGAACCGGCGCTTCGCGGACGGCTGGGCGCTCTACAACAACGTGGCCTGGGCCAACACGGACACGACCGGCGCCGGGGCCTGGTGGAACAACACGAACAGCAGCTACCTCGAGGCGGCTCACGTCGTGCTGAACCAGCAGAACATCGACAGTTGTGAGGCAGCCCAGACGAGGCCGGACCGCAGGACCGGCCGGACGCCGCTCTATCCGGAAGACTGCGTCGCCCGACTGACGGACTGGCTGGGCTTCCCGGCCAGCATGATCAACAAGCGCGGCGCCAACGGCACCTATGACCGCGAGTGGATCTACAACTCGTTCGGATTCAAGTCCTGGCGCCTGGGCAACCAGGACCTGACGCTGGGCGGCCACCTGACCTTCCAGACCGGAACGCCCTGGAACACGTCATCGGGCGCCGGCTACGAACGGCCCTGCGGTCCGAGGCCGCCCGGCATCCCGGACTCGATTCCGATCTGCCTGCCCGTCGACGTGACGGACGCGAATGCGAATCAGCGGCCCGGCACGTCGAACACGGGAGTCGGCTTCCCCCTCCACCCGTCGGGTACGGAGGGCCGCCGCACCGCGGACGAGTACACCGTCAACCTGACCGGCGCCTGGGGCTTCCCTCTCGGGTACCGGAACACCCGCGGCGAACTCCGGGTCGAGGTGCTGAACGCGACGAACCAGCAGCGCCGCCGTTCCTGGAACAGCTCGGGTGAGGTCCTGCCGGTGCGCCGGTTCTTCCAGCGCCCGCGGCAGATCCGGGCGAACTTCAAGATCCAGTTCTAGAGGCTGGGGTACGGAACCTGGGGCTTCGGCCCCAGGTTCCCCGGCTCCCGCGCGCTGGCTCTGCTAGCTTCCCGGGAGCCGATGAGTAGCGCTCGTATCGCGCTGGTTTCGCTGGCCGTCGCGGCCTGCGCCCAGGACCCGGGCACCGGGCCTGCCGCCGAACCTGCGGTGGCGGAACCACCTGCGGCCCCTGCCGCCTTCGAGGAGCGCGCCACCGAGGCCGGTCTCGTCTTTCGGCACCTGAACGGCGGCGGTGGGCGCTATCTGCTGCCCGAGATCATGGGATCCGGCGCCGCCTTGTTCGACTTCGACGACGACGGGGATCTGGACGCGTACCTGGTGCAGGGGGTCGAACTCGAACCCGGCGCGGGCCCGGCTTCCGCCGACTCCTCCACCCGAGACCGCCTTTTCCGTAACGAACTCGCGGAAACCGGCGACCTCCGATTCGTCGACGTCACCGCCGACTCAGGCATCGAGTCCACCGGCTACGGCATGGGAGTCGCGGCGGCGGACTACGACGGCGACGGCAAGACTGACCTCTACGTGACGAACTTCGGGCCGAATCGGCTCTGGCGCAACCTGGGCGGCGGCCGGTTCGAGGATGCGACGGCTGCCGCAGCCGTCGGCGACCCGCGGTGGAGCGTCCCGGCCGTCTTCTTCGACTACGACAGCGATGGGGCGCTGGACCTGTTCCTGGCCAACTACGTCGACTTCAATCTCGGCAGTCACACGCTGTGCACCTTCGGCAGCGGCGAACCGGACTACTGCAGCCCGAAGACGTACCGGCCGGAGCCCGATCGCCTCTTCCGTAACCTCGGCAACGGCCGCTTCGAGCAGACCACCGGTCGCTCCGGGCTCGCGGCCGAGTTCGGCAATGGCCTCGGCGCCGTGCCGGCTGACTTCGATCTCGACGGCCGCCTGGATCTTTACGTCGCCAACGACGGCACGTCGAACCAACTGTGGATGAACCTCGGCGTAGGTCGGTTCGAGAACCGTGCCCTGTTCGCGGGAGCAGCAGTCAATGGAAGAGGCGAGGCCGAGGCCGGCATGGGGGTCGACGCCGGCGATTCTGACGGCGACGGCGACGAAGACCTCTACGTGACCCACATCACCGGGGAGACCAGCACCCTCTACCTGAACAACGGCGACGGTCTGTTCGCCGACGCCGGCATGGTCGCCGGACTCGACGCGCCCAGCCTGGCAATGACCGGCTTCGGCACAGGCTGGTTCGACTTCGACAACGACGGCGACCTCGACGTGCTGGCGGTCAACGGCGCGGTGCGCCGCCTCGACCGCGCCCGCGGCGGCGCCGAAGCCGCTGCGCGGGGTGCCGCAGTGAGCGACCACGAACGCCGCTTCGGACAGCCGAATCAGCTCTTCCGCAATCTCGGAGGCGGCCGCTTCGAAGACGTCTCGGCTCTTGGGGGCGCCTCCTTTACGGCTTTCGAGGTCTCCCGCGGCGCGGCCTTCGGCGACGTGGACAACGACGGCGACACGGACGTCCTGATCACGAACAACAACGGACCGGCCCGGCTGATCGTGAACGTCGTCGGCCAGGACAACGGCTGGATCGGGCTCCGGTTACTCACCGGCGACGGCAAGAGGGACGCCCTCGGCAGCCTCGTCCACGTCGTCCTCGACGATGGCCGAACGCTCACGCGCCGGGTTCGAACGGCCATGAGCTACGCCTCGTCCAGCGACCCGAGGGTGCTGGTCGGCATCGGCGCCGCCGGCGTCGAGGACGTTCGGGTGGCCTGGCTCGGCGGCGCAGAGGAGTCCTTCGGACCGCTCTCGACCGGGACCTACCACGAACTGCGCCAGGGAAAGGGCAGTCAATGACTACCGCCCTGGGAGCCTGCGCGGCAGGAACTGGGTGCGCCGGCGTCCCCGCCGGCATTCGGCGCAAAGCGCCGGCTTCCGGACTTTCCGTCGCGCTAGCAGTCTGTCGGACTTTGGGGGTGAAGTGCGGGGCTTGGTGGGTTAGTTTGTGCGTGGAGGGAGGGCGAGAGGGATGCCGAAGTTCAAGGAAGCTCACCGTGACCAGCCGTTCTTGCTGCCTC
>Ga0209544_1001600_pt1 | contig 23975 bp, 26 predicted proteins | sample MesohylPK_FD_187297 | JGI IMG/M metagenome (GOLD analysis project Ga0209544, IMG submission 187297) | Host-associated microbial community of the marine sponge Aplysina aerophoba from Gulf of Piran - sponge mesohyl, lysed by proteinase K... | ecosystem: Host-associated > Porifera > Sponge >...
GTTCCTCGTAGGCTCGCGGGATGGGCCTGGCGGTGCTGGCGCATCAGGGTGGATGGGACGAGGCGCTGCTGGTGGCCGGGCCGGTACTGCTGTTCGCCGGCATCGTCTGGAACGCCAAGCGGCGAGCCGTCAGGCAGTCACAGGCCGGCGCAGGCGACGATGAGTGAATGGAGGGTCGAGTTCGTCTACTCGGCTCGCACGTCAGCGCCGAGCGACGCCAGATCGCCGGCCAGGTCCTCATAGCCGCGAGCCACGTGATGCGCTTCGCTCACCACCGTGGTGCCCTCCGCCCCCAGCCCGGCGACCGCGAGCGCCGCGCCGGCCCGTATGTCGTGGGCTCTCACCGGAGCCCCCGAGAGCCGCTCCACGCCGCGCACCACGGCATGGTGGGAGTCGGTGCGGATGTCGGCGCCCATGCGGCGCAGCTCATCCACGTAGCGGAACCGGCCGGGGAACAGGTTCTCGGTGACGATCCCGACGCCCGAGGCGGTGGCCAGCATCGCCACCAGGAACGGCAGGTAGTCGGTGGCCACACCCGGATAGGGCAGCGTGGAGCAGTCGACCGAGTCGAGCCGGCGGGGTGCGATGGCCCGGATGCCGCCATCGTCGGGCGTTATCACCATCCCCATCTCGGTCAGCTTCTGGCAGAGCAGCTCCATGTGGTCGTGGCGAGCACCGGCTACGAACACCTCGCCCGACGCGACGCCGAGCGCGGCCAGGTGGGTAGCGGCCACGATGCGGTCACCGACGACGGCGTGGTCCGCGGGTTGCAGGGGGGCGGTGGTCCCGGTGCCCTCCACGATCAGCGTGGCCGAGCCGACACCGCCGATCTTGGCCCCCATCCGGCCCAGGAACTCGCAGAGGTCGGAGATCTCGGGCTCGCGGGCGGCGTTGTCGATCACGGTGGAGCCCTTGGCCGCCACCGCGGCCATCAGCAGGTTCTCGGTTGCGCCCACACTGGGGAACTCCAGCAGCACGCGGCCGCCCAGCAGTTCGGTGGCCGACGCCTCGATGTAGCCGTGCACCACTTCGACGGCCGCTCCCAGCTCCACCAGGCCCTGCACGTGCATGTCCACGGGCCGGGGACCGAAGTCGTCGCCGCCGGGCAGGGCCACCTTGGCCTCGCCGCAGCGGGCCAGCATCGGGCCGAGGACCACGACGGAGGCCCGGAATCTCTCGACGATGTCGTAGGGGGCCACCGGGCTGATCTCCGCGGGCACGTCGATGTGGAGCAGCGACGGCTGCACCCGGTCCCACTCGACCGCGCAGCCGACGGCCCTCAGCAGTTCGGCCATGAGGTCGACGTCGACGATGCGGGGCACGTTGTCGAGCCGGTAGGAGCCCTCGGCCAGCAGCGTGGCCGCCATGAGCTTGAGCACCGAGTTCTTGGCGCCGGCCACGGTCACCGTGCCCTCCAGCGGCCGGCCGGAGCGCACGACTATTCGCTCGATCGCCACCTCCCAAGCCTATTGACAACGGGCCGGCACGGACGGTCATGCGTCCGGAGCCGCCGCCACGCCTCCGAAGGCGCGCCATGACCGTATTGCGGGTGGTGCGGCAGGGCAGCGCGGCCGACATGGAGCGCGAGCGGGCGATGCGGCAGGAGCCCCGGCGCGACATCGTGGCCGAGCGAGCCGTCGGCGAGGACCAGTTCGGGGCGGAGGACGGACCCTTCCGCGACTACGAGCGCACGCTGTCGATGGAGAGGGCCGGGCCCGGCGACGCCGCCACCGGCGAGGCGTGGCAGCTGACCGAGACCACCTCGTACCGCCTCGCCGTTCCGGTATGGGCCTGGCTGTTCCACTTCCCGGTACGGAGCGCGCTGAGGAGGCGCCGAGACGCCTACGGCTACTGGTGGGCGCCCCCGGACCGGCTGAGTGCTCGAGCCGCCACCGTGCTCGGCCTGCTCTGCACGATCCAGGTCGTGGACGGCTACCTGGGAACCGTCCTAACCGCCACCCTCACCTTCGCGGCCGACGAGTTCGGTCGTGGCAACACCGCCCAGGGGGTGCTGATGGGCGTGGTCCGCGCCGGCGTGCTGATCGCCCTGGTCACCGCGGCGCTCGCTGACCGGCACGGACGCAAGCGCCTCCTGATGGCCACCGGCCTGGGAAGCTGCCTGATCACCGCGATCGGCGCTCTGGCGCCGGGATTGTGGTTCCTGGGCGGCACCCAGCTCGTTGCCCGGGGACTCTCAACCGCCCTCGGCATCCTGATCGTGATCCTGGCCGCCGAGGAGATGCCGGCCCGGTCCCGCGCCTGGGCCATGTCGGTGCTGGTGCTCTGCGCGGCGCTGGGCTCGGGCATGGCCTTTGCGGTGCTGCCGCTGGCCGATCTGCACATCGCGGCCTGGCGTTTGGTGTACGTGGTGCCGCTGGCCGCCGTGACGGTCGTCGTCTGGGTGGGCCGTCGACTGCCCGAGAGCCGGCGCTTCGAGACCGCGGCAACCGGACGGGCTTCTCACGACGGTGGCATGATCGACCGCCAAGCCGACCCGGAAGTGGCAGCCCGCCGGCGCAGGAGGCTGGTGCTGCTGGCTGCCTCCGCGTTCCTGATAGCGATGTTCGCGGCGCCGGCCTCCGGGTTGCGCAACGACTTCCTGAAGGACGAGCGGGAGTTCTCGGCGACGGCCATAACGCTGTTCACCTACTTCACCAACACTCCCATCGGCATCGGGGTCTTCGTGGGCGGGTACCTGGCCGATCGCCGGGGCCGGCGACCCACCGGCGCGGCCGGGCTGGCGCTGGGAGCGTTGTTCATCGCTTGGGCCTTCTTCACCGACGGCGCCGCCCTCTGGCTGCTGACCCTGGCCGGCGGTGTGGTCGGGGCGGTCGCGGTGCCCGCGCTGGCCGTCTACGGGCCCGAGCTGTTCGGCACCCACCGGCGAGGACGCTCCAACGGCGTGATCGTGATGGTGGGGGTGGTCGGCAGCGCCCTGGGCCTGATCGTCGCCGGAGGGCTGTCGGACGCGCTCGACGGGCGGCTCGGGCCAGCGCTGGCCCTGCTCGCGGTCGGTCCCTTGATCGTGGCCGCCCTGGTCATCTTCAAGTATCCCGAGACCGTGGGCCAAGAACTCGAGGACATCAATCCCGAAGACGTCAACCCCGAAGACGTCAACCCCGAAGACGTCAACCCCGAGGGCGCCGAGGGTTAGCTCAGAGCTTCTTGAGGCGGTCGAGTTCCTCCTCGTCCACCTCAAGGGTGTCGTATCCGAACCGGGGGTGGAAGATCGTGAACAGCCCCAGCGCCAGCGCGGCGATCCCGACCGGCACGATGGCGTCGCCGCGGCCGGTGTAGGTGGGGAACAGCACGAAGGCCGACAGCAGCGCGGTCCACAGCCACAGGACGAGCACGGCCCGGCGATGCCCGTGGCCGAGGCGCATGAGACGGTGGTGCAGGTGCTCGCGGTCGGCCACCGAGAAGCCCCGCCGTCCCACCGCGCGACGCACGATGGCGAAGAGGGTGTCCACCACCGGCACGCCCAGGATCACGAGGGGAATGACCAGCGGCGCGTAGAAGAAGAACGCCTGGCCGCTGAACTCCACCGTCGAACGGCCCCCCACGCTGATGGTCGCGGCCGCCATCAGCACGCCCAGCAGCAGCGCCCCGCCGTCGCCCATGAAGACCCGGGCCGGGTACAGGTTGTGGGGAAGGAACCCGACGCAGACCCCCAGCGCGACCACCGCCCAGAGCGCGCCCGGGTTGGCCTCGTCGATCACGCCCTGGTCAGCGAGGCGCAGCGCGTAGAGAAGGAACGCTCCCGAGGCGATGGCCACGATGCCCGCGGCGAGGCCGTCGAGGCCGTCGATGAGGTTCACCGCGTTGGCCATGCCCAACACCCACAGCACGGTTATGACCGCCGACCACTCCTGCGAGAGGAACACCAGATCCCAGAACGGCACACGGAAGACGGCAATCGAGACTCCTGACAGGTGGAGCACGACCCCCGCCGCGGCCACGCTCGCAGCCTTGGCGGGCGGCGACAGGTCTCTGATGTCGTCGTAGAAGCCGACCGCGAGGACCATCGCGACCGCGGCCACCCCGCCCAGGATCTCTCCCGGAGTGTCGACCGCCCCGGAGAAGCCCCCCACCGCCGGCGCGACCGCCACCGCGACCACGACTCCGACGAGCATGGCCAGACCGCCGGCCGCGGGGGTGGGGGTGTCGTGGATGTGGTGGGCGTCGGGTTCCCGGCTGGCGCCCAAGCGGACCGCGGCCCGCGCGGTGAGCGGGACCAGCAGGAAGGTCGCGACGGCGGCCACCCCGCCGACGATGGCGAGGGACAGAACCGACGGCACCGCAGGCCCCCGGCCGGCGACCCGTTCGGCCCCTAGTCCTCGGTGTCCAACCCCGGGTAGGGCGGCTTCGCCGCGCACAGCGCCGCGGCGTCGGCTCGCACCGCGGCCACCGCGGCGTCGTCCGATCGGTTGCGCAGGGCCCTGGATATGAGATCGGCGATGGTGGCCATGTCGTCGGCGTCCATGCCCTGGGTGGTCACCGCGGGCGTGCCGATGCGCACCCCTGAGGTGACGAAGGGCGAGCGGGGGTCGTCGGGCACCGTGTTCTTGTTGAGGCTGATCCCGGCCGCGTCGAGCGTGGCCTGGGCCTCCTTGCCGGTGAGGTCCGGGTCGAAGGTTCGCAGGTCCACCAGCATCAGATGGTTGTCGGTGCCGCCGGAGACCAGCCGGAAGCCGTGCCCGGCCAGCGCGGCGGCCAGCGCCCTGGAGTTGTCCACGATGCGGGCCGCGTACTCGGCGAACTCCGGAGTGGCCGCCTCCGCGAAGGCCACTGCCTTGGCCGCCACCGCGTGGTCGAGCGGACCGCCCTGGATGCCCGGGAACATCGCCTTGTCGACCGCCTTCGCATAGTCGGAGCGGCAGATGATGGCACCGCCCCGGGGGCCGCGCAGGGTCTTGTGGGTGGTGAACGTCACGATGTCGGCGAACTGGGTCGGGTTGGGGTGCACGCCGCCCGCGATCAGCCCCGCTATGTGGGCCGCGTCGAACATCAGCAGCGCCCCCGACTCGTCGGCTATCTCCCGCAACGGCTCGGGCTGGATGAGCCGCGGGTAGGCGGTGGCCCCGGCCACGATCAGCTTGGGCCGCTCGGCCAGGGCCAGGTCGCGCAGCTGGTCCAGGTCGATGCGCTCGTCGCTGGCCGTCACCCCGTAGGACACGAACCGGTACTGCAGGCCCGAGAAGTTCACCGGCGACCCGTGGGTGAGGTGCCCGCCGTGGTCGAGGCTCATCCCCAGCACGGTGTCGCCCGGCTCGATCACGGCCTGGTAGGCGCCCATGTTGGCGATGGCGCCGGCGTGGGGCTGCACGTTGGCGTGGTCGGCTCCGAACAACTCGCACGCTCGGCGGCGGGCCAGGTCCTCGACCTCGTCGACGACCATGTTGCCGCCGTAGTAGCGCCGGCCCGGGTAGCCCTCGCTGTACTTGTTGGTGAACACCGAGCCGGTGGCGGCCATCACTGCCGGGCTGGCGAAGTTCTCCGAGGCGATGAGCTGGACGGTGGTGTTCTGGCGGCGGATCTCCTGATTGATCAGGTCGAACACGGCCTCGTCGGCGGTGGGCCAGGGCATGGGGTTCCTCGATTCGAGTTGGCAGGGACGCCGCGGCGCCGGTGCTCCGTCGAACAGTAGCGAGGCACGGGGCGCAAGCGGCGCCGCCGTGCGGTGATCAGTCCTGGCCGGGCAGGGCGTCGAGCTTGGCGACCCGCCCCGCGTGGCGGCCGCCGTCGAAGGAGGCGCTCAGCCAGGCGTCGAGCGCCTCCCGGGCCACCTCGGCGCCGGTTAGCCGCTCTCCGACGCACAGCACGTTGGCGTCGTTGTGGGCCCGGGCCAGGCGGGCCGAGGTCACGTCGTAGGCCACCGCGGCCCGCACGCCCGCGATCTTGTTGGCGGCCATGGCGATCCCGTTGCCGCTGCCGCACACGCACAGGCCCAGGTCGGCGTCGCCGCCGGCCACGGTCCGTCCCACCGCCGCACCGAAGTCTGGATAGTCCACCCGGTCGGCGGAGTGCGTGCCGCAGTCGGTCACTTCGTGTCCCGCCGCCCGCAGATGCTCGGCCAGGTCCTGCTTGAGCTCGTAGCCGGCATGGTCGGCCCCCACCGCGATCCGCACGGCGACAATCTTAGGACTTTCAGGCTGCAGCGGATGCTGATCACTGCCAATACCATTCTTGCGCCACCAGTGACAGCTCTGACCCCAGCGAGGCTCCGGCTCCACCGCGCTGACGGCGGCACCTACTGGTTCTTCGCGCTGATGTCGAGCATGGAGGCGGCCCAGCATCACGCCGGCAACGAGGGCATGCAGGCGGCCATGCCCGCGATGATGGCCCTGCTCGACGGCCCGCCCGACATGGCCATGACCGCATCGGTGGCAGCCAACGGCTTCGAGTTCTGATCAGTCTCAGCCAGCGCCTCTAGCGCGATCAGGCGACTACAAGGTCGGTCTGGGCGAAGTCCTCGCCCACGTACAGCAACGGAACGCCCATCCGGCGGGCCAGCGCGTACGAGAAGGTGTCGCCGTAGTTGAGCCCGGCGGGATGCCTGCCTTTGCCGAAGCGGCGCCAACACACGAGAGCTTCGTTCGCCACGTCGGCGTCGACGGGCTCGATCCTCATCTCGATGCGGGTGAGAAGCTCGTCGAGCAGTTGGGCGCCGGCCGGTCCCGCTCGCGCCTCGACGACAATCCCGAGTTCGACACGGGTTGCGGCCGACATGATGCAGGGTGAGCCAACGAGCTCGCGTTCGATCTCGGTGCCGCCGGGCTCACCGAAGAGCACAGCGACAACGGCTGAGGTGTCGACCACCTTCACGACGGTGCCCGCACCCTGCGGGGCTGAACCAGTGACGTGAGAGCGGCGATGACCGCTGAGGTGTCGATCACATTCACGAGGGCAGGCCGTGCTCGTCGTAGCCGATGACATCGTCGGCATCACGTTCATCCAATCGCGGCAACCTCTGGAACCTCTCGATGATGTCGCCGAGGCTTGGGTCTCGTTGACGCCGCCTTTCCGCGTCGAGACGGGCCCGCAGCGACTCCACGACCGCCTCGGTGATCGACTCCCCTGTCATGTCAGCCAACTCTCGGGCCAGCCGGTCCGCTGCCGCGCTCTTGATGCTCAGCACCATAGGTACCAGACTACCAATTGAGGTAGAAACATGTAACCAAGGTTGCGAAGCGGCGAACCCGGCGGCGGCGACCGGTACAACTCGTGATTGTGGCACCGATGACAACCACTCGTCCAAGCGTGCAGGAGCTGCCCTGAGCGCGACTGGCCCTCGGATATGAATAGGTATCATTCCTATTCTATAGTGGGGGTATGGCGGTAGATGAGCGTCCCTCGTCGCCTCAGCCCGTTCGGGAGGCGACGGTTTGCGTCCTTGGCGCCGGCCCTCATGGCCTGGCTGCTGCTGTTCATCTGCTTGCCGCCAGGCCTGACTTTGCGGACGAGATCGTGGTCGTCGACCCCGCAGGGCAGTGGATGTGCAACTGGCATGAGCAGTTCGCTCGGCTCGAGATCGGCAACCTTCGGTCGCCGGTGGTCCACCATCCCGGCACCCGTGCCGGCGAGCTGGCCGAGTACACCGCCTGCGGCGGCTTCGATCGGTCGGGGCTGCCCTATGACCTTCCCACGACCGAGGCGTTCGCGTCGTACTGCGAGGACCTCGCCGCCCGCATGGACCTGGATCGGCCGGTAGCCGCTAGGGCGCGGCGAGTCGTCCCCGCCGGCGACGGCGTCGTCGTCGTGGAGACCGAAGCCGGCAGCGTTTCGTGCCGCCATCTCGTCGTCGCCACGAACCCACATCGCCGGGAAATCCCCGGCTGGATCGCACGGCTACTCGGCTGCTTGCCCGGCGCCATCGACCACGCTTCCGACATTGACCTGCGCGCCGTCGGTGACCTCACGGGCACCACGGTGCTGGTCGTCGGCGGCGGACTGACGGCCGCGCATCTGGTGGTCGGGGCCGCCGAGCGTGGTGCCTGTGTCGAGCTCGTCAGTCGGCGTCCACTCGAGATCCGCAGTTTCGACACCGATCCGGGCTGGCTCGGCCCGAAACACCTGAGGGACTACGCCACCGAGTCCGACCCAGCGAAGCGCCACAAGCTGGCGCTCGCGGCTATCGGCGGAGGCACGATGCCAGGCTGGGCCCATCGACGCCTCGTGGCACTCGCCGCCGAGGGCGTCTTGCGGTTCCACGAGGGTCGCCGCGTTGTCGCTGCCGGCGCGATCGACGGCCGAGCCGAACTCGATCTCGACGACGGCACCGCGCTCGATGCCGACCTGGTCTGGCTTGCGACGGGAACCACGGCCGACATTCGGGCTGAACATGCCCTCGATCCGGTTCTGCCCGACATCGCCACCGTCGCCGGCCTCCCCATCTGCGATCACGACCTTCGCACCGGCCGCTACCCCATCCACGTGATGGGCCGCCTGGCCACCCTGACGCTCGGCCCCGCCGCCGGGAACCTGTGGGGGGCACAGCGCGCGGCCCGGGTGATCACCCGGGCCATCACCGGCATGGACCTCGCGTGCGACGCCGTGACCACCGTCCCCCACCCGAAACCGACCCGGAGGCAACCCGCCATGTCCACCACCGACCATCACACCGACGCGGCGAGATCGCCGCTGCCGGTCACGGTCCTGTCCGGCTTCCTCGGCGCCGGCAAGACCACGTTGTTGAACCGGATTCTCCACAACCGGGAGGGGCGCCGGGTGGCGGTGATCGTCAACGACATGAGCGAGATCAACATCGACGCCGCTTTCGTCGGTGGCGAGGTCGCGCTCGATCGCACCGAGGAACGGCTGGTCGAGATGACCAACGGCTGCATCTGCTGCACGCTCCGTGAGGACTTGCTGATCGAGGTCGGCCGCCTCGCAGATGAGGGGCGGTTCGACCACCTAGTGATCGAGTCGACCGGCATCAGTGAGCCGCTTCCGGTGGCGGCCACCTTCGTCGTCGACACCGGCGACGAGCTCAGCCTGCTCGACCGGGCCCGCATCGACTCGATGATCACCGTGGTCGACGCTGCCCGCCTCCTCGAGCACTTCGCCGACGAGCTCGACGTCGCCGAGTTGGGCATCGGCGCCGACGAAGACGACGAGCGCGGCATCGCCGAGCTGCTGATCGACCAAATCGAGTTCGCCGACCTACTGGTGGTGTCCAAGCCCGATCTCGTCGACGCCGGCGACCTCGATCGGGTCGTGACGTTGTGCCGGACCCTCAACCCTGACGCGTCGATCGTCATCGCCGAGCACGGCGACGTCCCGCTCGACGAACTGCTCGACACCGGCCGGTTCGATCCCGACTCCACTGGCGCCTTCCCCGGGTGGGCGCAGTACCTCAACGACGCGGCCGCCGACGCCCCGGTGGTGCCCGAGACCGAGGAGTACGGCATCAGCCACTTCGTGTACCGGTCGCGGTGGCCATTTCACCCCGAGCGCCTCCACGACGCGCTCGTCGCCGGCGATTGGGAAGGCGTGCTGCGCTCGAAGGGCTTCTTTTGGCTCTCGAGTCGCCCGGACGTGCAGGCACTCTGGCAACAGGCCGCCTCCGCAGTTGTTCTCGAACCGGCATCGTTGTGGTTCGCGGTCGCGCCCCGCGAGGAATGGGACCTGGAAGCCGACGAGATCGTCGATCTGGAGCAGCGCTGGGACCCCCTTGTCGGCGACCGGATGACCGAGCTGGTCTTCATCGGCATCGACATGGACGTCGAAGCCATCCGGGCTGCGCTCGATGCCTGCGTCCTCACCGCCGACGAGATCGTCGAGGGCTTCGATGGCTGGGCCGCCCACCCAGACCCGCTCCCGGCCTGGGATCTCGACGACGAGTTCGATGACCTCGACGACCTCGGGATCGACCCGGGAGGCGTAGCGAGATGAGCCGCGTACCAGTGACGATCCTCACCGGCTTCCTCGGGTCCGGAAAGACGACGCTGCTCAACCGCATCCTCACCGAGCATCACGGTCGGCGCATCGCGGTGATCGAAAACGAGTTCGGCGAGATCGGTATCGACCAGGGCCTGGTGGTCAACGCCGACGAAGAGGTGTTCGAGATGTCCAACGGGTGCATCTGCTGCACCGTGCGAGGCGATCTCATCCGGGTGCTCGACAACCTCGGCAAGCGGCGTGACAAGTTCGACTACGTGCTGGTCGAGACCACGGGCCTCGCTGATCCGGGGCCGGTGGCACAGACGTTCTTCATGGACGATGACATCGCCGCCGAGTACGCGATCGACGGCATCGTCACCGTCGTCGACGCCGTGCATGTCGACCAACAGCTCGGGCGCAGCCGCGAGACCGAGGAACAGATCGCGTTCGCCGACGTCGTCGTGCTCAACAAGACCGACCTCGTCAACGCTCGTCGTGTCGACGAGCTGGAGGAGCGCATCCGGTCGATGAATGGCTTGGCCGCCATGCACCGGTCGAGCTTCGGGTCGGTGGCCGTCGACGACCTGCTTGACCAGCGGTCCTTCGACCTGACCGTCGCCCTCGATCGCCGGCCCACGTTCCTCGAGCCCGAGTACCCCTTCGAGTGGACCGGCGTCTACCGCCTCGGACCGGGCACCCACACGCTTTGTTTCGACGCCGGGCCCGATCCCACGATGGGCCTCGCGGTGCTCCCCTTGCCTGCGCCGTCGCCCGAGGCGCTCGAGACTGCTGCGGAGGCCTGCGTGCGGGTGTTCGCCGAACCCGTCGCGCCGACCGATGGCGGGTCGGTCACCGTCGGCGCCCATTTCGAGGTCGCGCTCGACGGCACAGCGGAGACAACGGTGCCACTCGTCATCGAGGACGGCAGCGGCGAGCAGCTGTACGGCCTGTTCTGCGAGCACCTCGCCGAGGAGTACCACCCTCGACTGACTGCTGCAGATGGCGGCGAGCCACTCGTCCCCGTCGCCGAAAGGGCCTGGGTGGCTGCCCACGAACACGACGACAGCGTGTCGTCGGTCGGGATCGAGGCAGACGGCGACGTCGATGGCGGCCGTCTGAACGATTGGCTCGGCGACCTGTTGCGTGACAAGGGCACCGACCTCTTCCGGATGAAGGGCTTCCTCGCCGTCGCCGGCGAGACGGACCGTGTCGTGTTCCAGGGCGTGCACATGCTGCTCGATTCTCAGCCGGACCGGCCATGGGGTGATGATCCTCGCCGCAATCAGCTCGTCTTCATCGGCCGTGACCTCGATGCCGACGAGCTACGAGCAGGATTCCTGGCATGCCTGGTCTGACCGGCCGGGTCGCACAACGGCGACGCGCGGGTGTGCTGCGGCAGGGTTGGTCGCATCTGCTCGACGACTACCCCACGGCGCTCGCCTGGGCGTGCGAGGGCAGGCTCGTGATGACGGGCGACTCGTCGGGCGCGCTGTCCGCCTTCGACGCGGCGGGCAGCGACATCGTCTGGAGTGTCGCCGACGCGCACGAGCCCGGACCGGTCCACCTGGCGGTGGTCGGCTCGTCGTTCGTCGTGAGCGCCGGCGCCGACGGCGTGGTGGCGGCACGTGATGCCGCCACGGGTGTGCTTCGGTGGCGTCACGAGCTGGGAGCCGCCTGGCTCGACACGATCTCGGCGTCGCCCGACGGATCGCGTATTGCGACCGCCGCCGGTCGGTACTCGCACCGCTGGTCCGCCGACGGCTGGGACGCCTGGACCTCGTTCGAGCACCCGAGCACCGTGGCCGCCGTCGCGTGGACGCCGGCGGGCGAACTGGTCACCGCAGCGTTCGGCGCGGTCTGCGTCTTCGGCGACGATCCCGAGCCGACGACTCGTTTCGAATGGCGGGGCTCGCTGGTGTCGCTGGCAGTGAGCCCCGACGGCGAGGTCGTGGCTTGCGGCAGCCAGGACAACACGGTGCACTTCTGGCGCACCGCAACCGGCACCGACGCCGCCATGTACGGCTACCCGGCCAAGCCCAGCGCCCTGGCGTTCGACGACGCGAGCAGGCTGCTCGCCACCGGAGGCGGGGAATCCGTGACCGTATGGGTGTTCGGCGACGGCGGCCCCGAGGGCACCACACCCGGGGTGCTCGATGCCCACGCCGACGCCGTCACCAGCCTCGCGTTCGCTCCGCGGTCGACGACCCTCGCCTCGGGCGGGCGCGACGGCGGGGTCTTGGTGTGGCGTCTTGGAGCCGACGGAAACGGCGAAGCCGTCGGCTACGACGTCTGCGACGGCCGTGTCGAGGCCGTGGCCTGGCGCCCAGACGGCCGGGCCTTGGCCGCCACCGACGCATCTGGTCATCTCACCACCTGGCGCACCGGCGGGTGAGCCCCGATGCGTCGTCGTTGCTCGGTCACTCGTGCGCTTCCGGTGATCGGACAGCGCACACGCAACGATCGCGCCAGTGGGGGACGGTAGGGTCAGAATTGATGGGGATTGCCGTCGCCGAGGTCCACGACCTCATCGCAAGTCGAATGCAGGAGTCCGGCCAGCTCTATACCGGGGGCCGCCGCCAGCTGGTCGAACTACTCGCCGGCGCCGGGCGGCCGGCGACAATCGCCGAACTGCTCGAGGCCCGCCCCCGGCTCACGCAGAGCTCGCTGTATCGCAACATGGCCGACCTCGAATCGGTCGGCATCGTCCAGCGCGTCGTCGGCACCGACGATCTCACGCGCTACGAGCTGTCCGAAGCGATCATCGGGCATCACCACCACGTCATCTGCACCGAGTGCGGCGCAGTCGAGGACCTCGTCGTGGCCGCCTGTGCGGAAGGCTCGCTCGACACCGCGATCGCCAAGGCGCTCGAGGACACTGGTTTCGTGCCAACCGGACATCGCCTCGACGTCTTGGGCACCTGCGCCACCTGCGCCTGATCCAACACGCTCGCCGAGTTCGGTGCCACCCACGACGACCTCGACGGCCTGGCCACCGATGCGCTGCGGGACCTGATCATCCTGAACACGCCCCGCCAACCCTCACGTGCCGAGGTGGTCGAGCTCTACCGGCTCGCCATGTGATCTGCCGTGTGATCGCCGCCCCAAAGCCGCAACCGCGGCGACCACGACGAACCAGGCGATCGTCGTCGCCGCGATTGTGGGGCCCGGCGGCGTCGCCAGGTGGTAGCTGAGCGTCAATCCGCCGAGGCTCGAGGTCACGCCGATGGCGACGGCAAGCGCGGTCATCGTCGCGACGGTGTCGGTCACGAGACGCGCCGCCGAGGCGGGGGTGACGAGCACCGCGACGCTGAGCAGAAGCCCGACGGTGTCGAGGCTCACCACCACCGTGACCGAGATCAGCGCGACGAGCAGATAGCGCAGCCGCCCAACAGGCACCCCGACCTGGGCTGCGTGCTCGGGATCGAAGGTCACCGCCCGCAGATCGCCGAACGAGACCGCGATCGCCGCCAATGCGACAGCGCTCAGCACGGCCGTGCGTGCCAGATCGGCGTCGTTCACCGTGACGATCTGCCCGAGCAGGAAATGGGTGAGATCAACGCCGATGCGGTCAGATCGCGAGATCAACAGCACGCCGACCGAAAACAGCAGCGTCTCAGCGACACCGATCGCCGCGTCGCTGCCAATCCGGCGGTTGCGCTCCAAGGCGGTGACGATCAGCCCCATGACGAGCCCGGCGGCGAGCGCCCCGATGGTGATCGAGATCCCCAGGAGATAGGCGGCTGCCACGCCCGCCAACGTGCCGTGACTCATGGCATCACCCAGGTAGGCCTGGCGTCGCAGCACCACCCAAACGCCCACCGCAGGGGCGAGCACGCCGACCATCAGGGCTGCCACGGCCGCGCGCTGCATGAACGCGCTGCCGTAGGGGTCGACGAACCAGTCGACGAACCAGTCGACGAAACCCATCGCGACGATCACGCCGCGTCGATGTGCGCGGGGTGGTCGAGAGTGGCGAACACCGACTCGATCGCAGCCGGGTCGAGCACCGCAGCTGGGGCGCCGTCGACCACGAGCCGGCGGTTGATGGCGAGACATCGACCGAACCGGCGGCGGGTGAGCGCCAGATCGTGTGTGGCAACGAGCAGCGCTGTTCCCCGGTGCCGACACAGCGCCGCGAACAGATCCACGAGTTCCTCGGCGCGTGGCTGGTCGACTCCGCTGAGCGACTCGTCGAGCAGGACGACCCCGGCCTCCTGAGCGAGCGCTCGGGCGAGGAACACCCGCTGGATCTGCCCACCCGACAACGACCCGAGACGGCGCCCGGCAAGGTTGTCGACACCGACACTCGCCATGCACGACCTGGCCATGTCGCGGTCGCGCGCCGTGGTCCGGCGCCCAAAGCGCAAGAACCGCCGGCGGCCCGACAGCACGAGTTCGTCGACAGACAGGGGGAACTCGAGGTCGAGATCGGCACGTTGCGGGATGTAGGCGATTGCCGTGCGCTCCCGCCGGTGGTGACAGTGCGAACCGTCGACGTCGACGTGGCCGGTGTGAGCAACAGCCCCCATGATTGCCTTGAACAACGTGCTCTTGCCGGCGCCGTTCGGGCCAATCACCGCCACGAGCTCGCCGGCACCGACGCTGAAGGTGACGTCACGCAGCGCCGGTACGCCGTCGTGGGACACACTGAGTCCTGCCACGGCGAGAGCCGGCGGCCGGACCGGTGCCTGAGCCGACCTGGTCTCAGGCTCCACAACCAAGCCCGTCGACGAGCCGCTGGAGGTTCTCGCGCATGATCGCCGCATAGGTGGTGCCGTCGTCGATCTGTTCTCCGGTGAGTCCCTCGATCGGATCGAGTAGCGATAGCTCGGCGTCGATCTCGGCGGCGACGGTTTCGGCGAGATCCGGCGGTGCGATTTCCTCGAGGAAGATCGTCTGGACACCCTCGGCGCGGGCCTCATCGGCGATGGCCTCGAGCGTGCGGGGATCCGGCTCGGCCTCGGGCGAGATCCCCGCGATCGGGATCTGGCGGAGGTCGTAGCGCTCGGCCAGGTAGCCAAAGGCACGGTGGCTCGTGACGATGACGCGCGACTCGCAATCGGCCAGGCCATTGCGGTACTCGTCATCGAGCCCGACCAGATCGGTCAGGTAGTCGTCTGCGTTGGCGCGGTAGTCGTCGGCATGGTCGGGGTCGACCTCGGCCATCGTGGCCACGACTGCCTCGACCATGTCGATCATGCGACCGGGGTCCAACCACACGTGCGGGTCGACATCGCCTTCGAGGACCTCGCCGTCGACCTCACCCTGGGTTCCGGCGAGCTGCGGGTCCACGGACAACAACTCCACTTCGTCGAGCAGATCGACCACGGTGGTGTCGTCGCCGGCCTGGGCTGCCGCCTCTTCGACCTGGGGCTGGAAGCTGCGCCCGATCAGGAACACCGCGTCGGCATCGCCGATGGCTTCGGCCTGGCGGCCACCGAGCTCGAGGTCATGGGGGCCCTGCCCCGGCGGGGTTATGCCGACGACCTCAACGAGGTCACCCCCTACCCCACGGGCGATCTCCTCGATCGGGTAGAACGCCGCAGCCACCGTCAGGCCGTCGCCGCCCGAAGTGGCCGTGTCGGTGTCGTCACCGCAACCGGCGAGGAGCGCAGCAGCGAAGAGCACGGTGAACGGCAGCCAGCGGAGTGAGCGATCGAGAGGGAAGGGAAGAGTCGTCATGGCGTCAGTATAGGAATCGTTCCTATTCCTATACAACCCCTTAGACCCGTGGCGTTGGAGAGTCCCCCAGCGACCCTCTCCTAGGCTTCTGAGTCGGACACCGCGGACGAGATCCCGTCGAGGGTGATCGGGCCCTCGCGTAGGATCGCAGGCGCTGACCCCGTCATGTCCACCACCGTTGACGAGGCACCGGGGCGCGGGCCTCCGTCAATGACGAGGCTCAGGGCTGGGAAAAGCTGGGCCACACTCTGGGCGGTGGGCGGGGTGGGACCGCCGTGGAGGTTGGCGCTGGTGACGGCCAGGGGACCCGGACCGGCGATGGCCCGCATGATGTCGTCGTCGGGCAGACGCACCCCGAGCGTCGAGCTCGTGCCGAGGTGCGGGGGCGCCTCAGGCGTGCGTTCCGCGACGATCGTGAGCGGTCCGGGCCAGAAGCGCTCGGCCAAGCGCCAGGCCTGCGGCGTGAACCGCACCAGCGCCGCGGCTGCGGCCACATCGCTTACGAGTACCGCGATGCTGCGTTCGGCCGGTCGCTCCTTCAACTCGAACAACTGCTGAACGGCGTCAGCGTCGGCCGCATCGGCCGCCAGCCCGTACACGGTGTCGGTGGGTACGCCGACCGGCTCGCCGTCTCGCAGCAAGTCCAGAGCCGCGGCAGCCGCGGCAGCCCGTTGCTCGGGCGTTTCGGCGCTCACCACGCGGCCCGAACTCATGGCAGGGCGCCCATCACGCGGCCCGAACTCATGGCAGGGCGCTCACCACGCGGCCCGAACTCATGGCAGGCGCCCGATCACGCGGTCCGAACTCATGGCAGGCGCCCGATCACGACTCGCTCCAGACCGGCCAGGTCGCGCTCCACCCGCACGTCGGAGAACCCGGCGCCGCTGGCCATGCCCGCCGTCTGCTGGGCCCGGTGCGACGCCGCCTCCAGAACGAGCGCGCCGCCCGGTCCAAGCCACTGCGATGCCCCGTGGATCACCTGCTCGACCGCTTCGTGGCCAGCGGGTCCGGACCACAGAGCCACCGGTGGCTCCCAGTCGGCCACAACGGGTGGCAGCTCCTCGCCGGCGCCGATGTAGGGCGGGTTCGACACAACCACGTCCACCGACCCCCGCATTGCGCCGGGCACCGCCTCGAACCAGTCTCCCTCGTGGAGGCTCACCCGGGTCGCGGCCCGGCCCACGCCCGCGAGGTTCGCGCCGGCCACAGCCAGGGCCTCGGCCGACACGTCTGTGGCGAACACCCGGGCCTGCGGGCATTCGACCGCCACCGACAGCGCGATGGCGCCCGATCCGGTGCCCAGGTCCACCACCACCACCTCGCGGTCGCCGCCCGCCTCGGTCGAGCGGCGCTCCACCTCGTCCACGGCCCAGCCGGCCACCACCTCGGTCTCGGGCCTGGGTATCAGCACCCGGTGGTCGACCATCAGGTCGAGAGTCCGGAATCCCCATGAGCCGACGACGTACTGCAGCGGCTCACCCGTGCAACGACGCTCCAGCATGGAGAAGAACCGGGCCGCAGTCAGCGTCGTGGCCCGCTGTCGCAGAACCCTGTCGAACTCGGCCGGCGACGCCCCTGAGGCTGCCTCCACGATGCGGCGGGCATCCACCTCGGGCGTCTCCACCTCGGCACTTACGGACAGGCGGAGCCGCGCCTCGTCCAGCAGCTCCCCCCACGAGACCGTCCCGGCCTGGCTGTCCCCCTCATGCGGACGGCTCGCTTCCGGCACCAGGCCCGCCACCTCATGCGGACGGCTCGCTTCCGGCACCAGGCCCGCCACCTCATGCGGACGGCTCGCTTCCGGCACCGGGCCCGCCACCTCATGCGGACGGCTCGCTTCCGGCACCGGCCCGCTCCCTCAGGTGTCGTCGCCGGCCAGCAGCGTGCGCTGCTCGTCCTGTACGAGCGCGTCGCTCAGGTCGTCGAGCTCGCCGGCCAGCACCCGGTCCAGTTTGTAGAGGGTGAGCCCGATGCGGTGGTCGGTGACCCGGTTCTCGCGCATGTTGTAGGTGCGGATCTTCTCGGACCGGTCGCCGCCGCCCACCTGCCCTCGCCGCATCGCCGACTGTTCGGCGGACGCCCGTTCCTGCTCGGCCTGCAGCAGCCTGGACCGCAGCACCCGCAGCGCCTTCTGCTTGTTCTGTAGCTGGCTCTTCTCGTCCTGCATCGACACGACAATGCCGGTAGGCACATGCGTCACTCGCACCGCCGAGTCGGTGGTGTTGACCGACTGGCCGCCGGGGCCCGACGAGCGGTAGACGTCGATCTGCAGGTCGGAATCCGCGATCTGGACGTCCACCTCCTTGGCTTCGGGCAGTACCGACACCGTGGCCGAGGAGGTGTGGACCCGGCCCTGCGACTCGGTGACCGGCACCCGCTGAACCCGGTGGGTGCCGGCCTCGTGCTTCATGCGGGTCCACACCCGGTCGCCGGCGATGAGTCCGCTCACCTCGGTGTAGCCGCCCAAGTCCGACGGCGAGGCGGCCAGCGGTTCGATCTTCCAGCGCTGCCTGCGAGCGAATGCCTGGTACATATCGAACAGGTCGCGGGCGAAGAGGTTGGCCTCCTCGCCGCCGGCCGCGCCCCTGATCTCGACGATGACGTTGCGGCCCTCGTTGGGATCGGGTGGGAGCAGCAGCACCCGCAGCTCGTCGGTGGCCGTGTCCACGATGGCCTCGAGCTCGTCGATCATCTCTCGCAGCTCGGCCCTCTCCGTGGCGTCGGCCGCGGAGTGCATCCGGCGGGCCTCGTCGAGGTCGTCGACCGCGGCTCGCAGCCGCTGGCCCGCAGCCACGATCTCGCTCAGCTGCTTGTGACGACGGCCCAATTCGGCCAGCCGGCGCTGGTCGGACTGCACCGCGGGGTCGCCGAGGCGGATCTCCACGTCTCTGAGCTCGTGTTCGAGCCCGGCTGTCCGCTCCAGCATGGCTCCGAGGCTACTGCCGGGCCCACCTGACGAATGAGCGCCCCAGCCGTCTCGCCGACATCGGAGCCACCAGAGCGCCCCAGCCGTCTCTTGGACGAACTTCTGTCAGTTTTCCACCTATGGGGTGGAGTCTTGCAGGTTGTTCCTGTGGCTCGTACCCGGATCTAGAGGGCGACGATGAACTTGGCGACCGCCGCCACTGTCTCTGCGTCCGCCTTCGGCTTGGGGGTGTGGTTCTGGCGCTCGAGCCAGTGGACGGTCACGTCGCCTGCGATGGCGCCGAGGTGGGCCGCGAACTCCTCGGGCGTGCCGAAGGGATCCCGGTCGCCGCCCACGAACAGCACGGGCACATCGATGCTGCCGAAGTGGTCGACCCTCAGCTTGTCGGGCTTGCCCGGCGGGTGCAGCGGGTAGCTGAGCAGCACCAACCCGGCCGCCGGCAGCCCCTCGGCCACCGCCATCGAGCACATGCGGCCCCCCATCGAGCGCCCTCCCAGCACTAGCTGTGCCGTGGTGGCGCCGAGTTCGGCCGCGAACGCTTCGGCCTCAGCTCGCACCTGGGAGATCAGCTTGGGGGCCCGGTCCGGGAACCGCCTCCCCTCGCGCCGGTAGGTGAACTCGAAGCGGCGCACCGGCAGGTCGATCGAGTCCTCGAGGGCGACCAGCGTGTGCTGGTCGGCTCCGCCGCCGGCACCGTGGGTCAGCAGCAGCCCCGCCACCCGCGATGTGTCTTGACCCGCCATCGTCGAGGGGTCTCCTTCTAGATGGCCTTGATGGCGGCCATCACGGACTGCCAGCGGTCGGGGTCGCCCTGCACCGGTGCGTAGAACGAGATCCGGCTGATGACGTCGCCGTAGCGGCGGCCCAGCTCGGGAGCTATCTCCTCGGGCTGGGCCACCACCGCGAACGTGTTGAGGATCTCGTCGTCGATCAGGGCGGCCATCTCCACCCACTGTCCCCGCTTGGACAGGGTGTTGAGATCGTCCTGGAGGTCGCCCCAGCCGTGGATCTCCAGCACCGGCCGGTAGGCGGGCGTCGACCCGTAGAAGGCGATCTGCTGGCGGGCGGCGGCCGCCGAGCGCTCCATCTCCTCGCCGCCCTCTCCGCCCTCTCCGGTGACGACGAACGACGACCCCGCGATCTCGTAGCCGTCCATCGAGGCGATGCCCGCGGAGGCCCGGCCCCGCTGCAGGGCCGGCAGCGTCACCTCGCGGAGGTACCTCTCGGTGGTGAACGGATGGCACAGGAACCCGTCGCACACCTCGCCGGCCACCTCGGTCATCAGGGGACCGACGCCGGCCAGGTAGATCGGCGGCAGGCCGGAGTCGCCGAGGTCGCTCGCCTTGGGGGTGAACATCGGCGTCATGAGGGTGTGCCGGTAGAACTCGCCCCGGAACTGCAGCGGCGTGCCGTGCTGCCAGGCGTCCCATATGGCCCGCACTGCCTGGACCATCTCCCGCATCCTTGCGGCCGGCCGGCTCCACTCCATCGAGAAGCGCTTGGTGATGTGGGGCCTTATCTGGCTGCCCAGCCCGAGCACGAAGCGGCCCCGCGACAGGGTCTGCAGGTCCCAGCCGATGTTGGCCAGCAGCATCGGGTTGCGGGCGAACGCCACCGCGATGGCGGTGCCCAGCTCGATCCGGCGGGTGCTGGCCGCGGCGACGGCCAGGGGCAGGAACGGGTCGTGGGGTCCCTCCACCGTCCAAGCACCCGAGTAGCCGGCGGTCTCCAGGTCGGCGGCGGCGCGGCCCGCGTCGCTGATCGAGCCGGTGAGGATCGAGTCGACCTTCATGGCCGGCGACAGTACCTCGAAGACACGCGACCTCGGCACTCATCGCTGTGAGCGCCCTCTCCCCCCGGCGCGGACCTGTACGGGATCGCCTGCGACTACGCCGCGCTGGGGCACACCGCTCGGACACCGACCGCGATCCAGCTTGCGACGCAATCGTCCGCCGCCTGGAGATCGACGGCGACCGCCCCTACCTCGACCCCGACGTCCCGTCGGCGGCCGGGAACGCCACACCGGGCGCATCGGCCTCGGCAATGCCGCCTCTCCACGAACTTGTAGGCTAGGATCACCATTAATTGTTGGTTATTGCCCGATCGCTCTTGCGTCTGCGGGCAAGGGTGGACGACTCACGAATGCCCGCGCCATCCAAGCTGCTGATCATCACCGCCGCCGGATACGGCTACGACCGGCCCGACGGAACCACGGTCCTCCCCATCACGGCTCTGGGCGTCTAGCTGCCGTCGGGGCGTTCGGTCCGGTGAGCCGGCCCGCCAGGGCATTGTCCACCTCGCTGGTTGCGTTGAGGTGGGTTATCAGCGCGGTCAGCTTCAGGTCAATCTCAGCGACCGCTTCCTCGAGCTCGCCGAACCTGGCATCCGTCTTGTCCTCGAACTCGCCGAACCGGGCATCCATCTTGTCCTCAAGACGGTCGATGCGCCCGTTGGTGTCGTTGATGCGGATGTTGGGGCTGGCCACGGCCGCGGCCAACAGGGCCACGCCGCCGCAGCCCGTATCGGACCATCCATCGGCCGTACTGAAGTCTGCTCGCCCAGCTCGCCGAAGACCCCGACACGGCTGTGCGTTGCAACACGGCCGCCAACCCTTCCTGTCCGGCGAAGCTGCTGCCCCAGCTCGCCTACGACCCCTACGCGGAGGTGCGTGAGGCTGCGGTCACCAACCCGGCTTGCCCGTTGCCACCGCGTCGGCTCAGCGAGGCCCCACCCTCAGGTTCTCAGCGAGGCTCTGGGTTGACGCCAGTCGGGTGCGGGTTCCGGGTCCGAGACGAGCGGTGTGTGGTCTGCTGTGGACCGGTGCTGCTCCCTGATCGCCTCGCCGAGAAGGGCTGCCGCGTCGAACTGCTTTCCGGCCTGCCGCCGGCTGCTCGACTGGCCGTCCGGACCCCGAAGGCCGGAAGGCGGGTCTGCCAGGGAACGGTACGCAGCACGGGCCCGGTCGGCTGCGTCGGGCTCCAGCGCCGTCCATACAGGGTGGTCGACGTCACCGACGCCAGCCTGGCGCAGCCGTGCCCGGTCCTTCTTGGTGGTCTCAGCGGCCATAGCGGCTGGATCGGCGACAAGGCTCAACAACAGAGCAAGATCCTGCTGTTGGGATACCGGCGTGTCGTCGACACCGACGGCGGCTGCTTTCATCACAACCGCGCCGAGCAGGGAGGGACGCGGGATCAGACCCCGCCGGCCGGCATAGGTGACGGGAACCAGCTCGGTCCTATCGAGGGCCTGGGTGCCGCCGGGTGCCTGGATGGCGCGCCCGGGCGGGGTCGTCGTCAGATCGGCGTGCGGTCCCAGCCCCTCAGGAGCGAGCACGTCGATGCCGACCCCGGACCGGACGTAGCGATGAGCGACCCCGTCGGGACTCGCGCCAGCGAGCTGGAACCCGAGATCTTCGAGGCCGACGACGAACCCGCGTAGGGCGCCCGCGACGATGCGAGCGTTCACCACGACATCAAGATCCCGGGAGACCCTCAACGGTGCCGCCGAGTGCTCCGCCGCGTGCAGCCTCACCATCTGTCCGCCGACGAGCGTCCACTCCGGCTGGTCGTAGCAGGACAGCTCGATCAACGCCTCCCAGATGCCGGGGATGCCTTGGATGGCGGGCAGCGGCACCGCGGAACGGTCGAGAACCGGACGCGAGGTCACAGCGATTCCAGCAGCCGCGACCCCGCTCGGCGGGCCCGATCGTTGTCGGATTCGAGCAGATCGACAGCCGCTACAGCCGCGGGGGCGACGGCGGCGTCCTCAGCGAACGGCCAGTGTGGGTCCGCTACGACCCGCATCACCAGGTTGGGCCTTTCCGGGCGCTCTTCCATATGGCAGGACGCCGCTATCTGAGCAAGCGTAGACTCCGACACGTAGACCTCTTCCGGGCCCGGCCCGATCAGGTCGATGTCGTGCTCAGCGGCGGCGCTGGCGGCGGTGCGTACGACACCTGCGATGTTGAGGATCCTGTCCACGTCTGATGGGTGGACGTAGAACGTGCGGCGGTGTGCGCGTTCGGCTAGAAGGGTGACGATGTTGGGGAGGCCCTCCTTGAGCCGTTGGCGGGCACGGTGCCGCTCATAGGCAGACAACGACGGCGGCACTGTCCCCTCCGCGGCCGCTAGCACGGCCCACGCCGACGCAGGCTTCCATGGACGGTGCGCCGGCCGGCGGGAGACAGAGCGCAGGTCGCGTTCGCTGATCGCCCATACGCGGCCCACACGGCGGGCGGGTAGCTTGCGGTCAGCGATCATCTGACGGACGCGTCTCGGGGTCACCCCGAGACGTCGAGCGGCTTCTGACACCCCCACCACTGTCATAGCGGAACTATACCTTCGACAGCAGTGTTACGCACAAGGCTGCCGTGGGAGACCAGCAGCGGCACGCCTGCGAGAGCGTCGACCTCGCATTCCGAGACGCCCAGCACCCGTCCCGGAGGTAGGGGGAGTGTGCGTGCCACAATCACCGACCGGAACCCGCGCACGCATCCACCGCCAACCGGCCACCGAAGTGTTGTCTTGTCGACGGTTCCGGCGGCGTGGCTGAGCCTGCGGGTGCTGTCACAGGCCACGGCTGTGAGCGATCACGCGAACTCGCGTTGGGTGATCGAGGTTCTCCTGGCTTGATGACCATCCACCCGTGAGGGTGGCGGCCCCTTTCAGCGTGTCGGGCGACCAGGCATCGACGGCTAGCTGAAGGGACCGCCGGACTCATGATGAACCAGGAGCATTACATGGATCTGCACTCGCTCAAGAACGAGGGCTGGACCAACACCGAGATCGCCGAGGAGTTGGGCTATCACCCGGCCACGGTGGCCAAGTGGCTCAGGGCTGACAGCCCGCCCGAGAGGGCCGCGGCGGCGGGGCGGCATCGATGGCGTCGGTGGCTTGAGATGGACCTGCTCCGTGCCCATCTGGGCCACCGCGCCCCCCGCCGTGTGGGACCATCCCACCGACCAGCCCGTAGCTGAAGGCAGTGTCCTCGACCGCAATTGAGGCTGGTGTCCCCGAGGGCATCCGGGCGCCGAGACCGGCATCGGCCGGATGTCTGTCACACCCGGCCCGTACGGTGAGCGAGATGACTTCTGATTTCGAATCGGGGCGTGACGTGACGGCCGTCGAGAGCCTGCCCAGGCCCGGGGCCGTGCGGCTCCGGGGACGCGACTGGGTTCCGACCCTCGACGGCGAGCCGATCGAGGTCGGCTATCCCTTCAACCCATTCCTGAGTCGGGAGGAAGCTCTGGCCGAGGCGATCAAGCGGGTCAAGCGCCGGGCCGGTCTCGCCTTCGAGATGACGATCGGCAGCCGGGCCGGCTGTTGCCTGATGGGCGACGTTCCGGTGATCGTAGAGACCGTGGCAGAGGCGCGCGAAGTCATTGTGCGCCACGCGAGGGAACACGGCGGTGGGTCTCGAAGCGAGTCCGACGATTGGGAGCATCAGCGGTTCAGGACGCGCCGAGGTCGCTCGACTTGGAAGTCGC
>Ga0209544_1001602_pt1 | contig 23947 bp, 29 predicted proteins | sample MesohylPK_FD_187297 | JGI IMG/M metagenome (GOLD analysis project Ga0209544, IMG submission 187297) | Host-associated microbial community of the marine sponge Aplysina aerophoba from Gulf of Piran - sponge mesohyl, lysed by proteinase K... | ecosystem: Host-associated > Porifera > Sponge >...
AGCCAGCAACGCCCACCCCCGATGAGGTAGCGAGCCCTATGTCCCTGTTCAGTGAAATTCGCGACGACATCCGCGCAACGATGGAGCGCGACCCGGCCGCGACCAGCGCAATCGAGGTCGTGCTCTTCTACCCCGGCTTTCACGCACGCCTTGCGCACCGGCTGGCCTACGCCATGCACCGGCGCGGCCTGCCCCTTCTGCCCCGCGGCATCATGCAGGTGGTGCGCTTCCTCACCGGCATCGAGATTCACCCCGGAGCCACCATCGGTCCGCGCTTCGTGATCGACCACGGCATGGGCATCGTCATCGGCGAGACCACCGAGATCGGCCCGGACGTGACCATCTACCAGGGCGTGACCCTGGGCGGCACCAGCACGCGTCGCACGAAGCGGCACCCCACTCTCATCGGCAACAACGTGGTGGGGGCGGGGGCGAAGGTGATCGGCGCCGTCGAGATCGGCGAGAACGCTCGCATCGGGGCGGGGTCGGTCGTGATCACGAACGTGCCCGCAATGGCCACGGTCGTGGGCGTGCCCGGTCACATCGTCGCCTTCCACGACGACTCGAACGGGGTTCTGCAGCGCCTGCCCGATCCCGAGTGGGACCGCCTGAACCAGCTCGACCAGCGGGTCGATGAGCTGCGGGAACTGCTGGCGCACCTCGAGGGGCATGTGGACGGACTGCACGACGACCACCACGCCAGCGAGCGGCCCACGGCCGAAGCGCCCCCGCGCAGCTGACCATGCTGAATCTCCGCGACACCCTCACCGGCGAGAAACGGGAATTCGTGCCCATCGCGGACGAGGTGCGCCTCTACGTCTGCGGCATCACGCCGTACAGCGAAGCGCACTTGGGCCACGCGCTCTTCTCGATCGTGTTCGACGTGCTGCGCCGCTACCTCGAGTGGCGCGGCTACGGCGTGCGCCACATCCAGAACTTCACCGACATCGACGACAAGCTCATCGAGCGGTCGCACGAGACGGGCACACCCGTTGAGGAGCTGGCGGAGCGCCACTCCGATGCCTACATGGCCCAGCTCACCCGCCTGAACGTGCTGGCGGCGACGGAGTACCCGCGGGCGACGGAGGAGATCCCGAACATCATCAGCTTCATCGAGGGGCTGGTGGAGAAGGGTGTCGCCTACGCATCGGGCGGGGACGTCTACTACCGCGTCCGCGACAAGGCCGACTACGGGAAGCTCTCGAAACGGGACGTGGACGACCTCCGCAGCGGGGCGCGCGTGGATCTGAGCGAGCTGAAGGACGACCCCCTCGACTTCGCCCTGTGGAAGGGCGCCAAGCCGGGCGAGCCGCACTGGGACAGCCCCTGGGGGCCGGGGCGGCCGGGCTGGCACATCGAGTGCTCGGCGATGGCAGTCAACGCCCTGGGCGAGCAGATCGACATCCACGGGGGCGGCGCGGACCTGATCTTCCCCCACCACGAGAACGAGATCGCGCAGAGCGAGTCGTTCACGGGCAAGGCGCCCTTCGCCAGCTTCTGGATGCACAACGCCCTGCTCACGCTGGGCGATGAGAAGATGTCGAAGTCGCTCGGGAACCTCATCGGCATCGACGAGGTGCTGGACCGCTACGGGACGGACGCGCTGCGCATGTTCATCCTTACGAGTCACTACCGCAGTCCCATCACCTTCAGCGAAGAGGCGCTCGACTCGGCGCGCGCCGGCGCTGAACGCCTTCGGCAGGCAGCATTCTCCAAGGGAACGGGCAGCGCCGAAGTCGAGACGCTCGATCCGGCGGAAACGGCGGCGCGATTCACCGAGGCCATGGACGACGACCTGAACACGCCTCGCGCGCTCGCCACGCTCTTCCACCTCGCCCGCGCCATCAATCACACGCACGACGCGGGAGGCGACGCCAGCGACGCTCAGGCGACGCTGCGCGAGCTGGCAGGCGTGCTCGGCTTCACGCTGCACGAGCCGCCCCACCGCGACGAGAACGCCGCGCCATTCGTCAACCTGCTTGTGGAGCTGCGGTCGGAGCTGCGCACGGCGAAGCAGTACGCGCTGGCGGACAGGGTCCGCGACGGGCTCGTCGAGCTCGGCGTCGAGCTGCACGACGGCCCCGAAGGCACGGACTGGTCGTTCCGGTGAGCGAGCGCGAAGCAGTCGAAGCGACCGAGCGGAGCGAGCTGGAATGAGCCGAGGGGCCGGGGAGGGCAGGGGTCTGCGCGACTACCTGCGGCAGAAGGCGCAGGCCATGCGGGTGGCGGCGACCGCGAAGCCCGACCCCGAGCAGTGGCGGGAGACCGTCTCGGCGACGTGCGTGGCGGATGACGCCACGGGCGCGCGCAAGCTGCGCATGCGCGACTGGCAGATCATCGGCGACTCCGGGCCCGACTTCGGCGGCTGGGGGCTGGGGCCGAGCTCGCCGGAGCTGTTTTGCGGGGTCATCAGCACGTGCCTCACGCACACATACCTCATCGCCGCCGCGTCGCTTGACATCCCCCTCGACCGGGTCGAGGTAACAGTCAGCTCGACGAACAACGATGCCCACTTCCTCGGCATCGCCAGCGACGACCCGGACCTACCGTTCGACATCACGGCGCGGGTGTCGCTGGAGGCGCCGGATGCAAGCACCGGGCAGGTCGCGACGCTCCACACCTACGCCGCCGAACGCTGTCCCCTCTCGAAGCTGGTGCGGGAGCCGAACACCGTCACGCTCGTCACGGAGTAGCGGGGGCGCAATGCTCGCCTTTGTGGACGAGTCCGGCGACACAGGGTTCAAGTTGGATCGTGGTTCGAGTCCCGCGTTCGTGGTCGCGATGGCGGTATTCGCAGATCGAGACGAGGCACAAAGGTGCGACGACCGCATCGCGAACCTCCGCGAGGAGCTCTCATTACGGGCCAGCCACGAGTTTCACTTCAGCCACAACGCTCCACGCGTGCGAACGGCGTTCCTGGAGGCGGTCGATCCCTTCGCCTTTCGAGTTCACATACTGACGGCCGACAAGGCTCGACTCCTCGGCCAGGGGTTGAGGCAATCCACCACGAATCTGTACGAACTTGCCATGGCCTTGCTTTTCACCCAGGCCAAGCCCTACCTGCAAGATGCGATCGTCGCCCTGGACACGAGGGGCGGCCGCCACACACAGAGACGCCTGGCGGCATCCCTCAGGAGGCTCCTGAACGAGGGCTCGCAGCGTTCGAGCTACCGCGTGAAGTTCGAGAGGTCCTCCAGCAACAACCTGCTGCAACTCGCCGACTACGTCGTGGCCCTCGCGGCCCGACGAAACGCCCGTGACCGGGACGGGAGCCAGCTCTACGAGCGGTACCTTGTGTCAAAAGAAGCTAGCTGGCGCTCGTGGCCGTGACATGAAACGGGCCAGCTCCTATCCCGCTTCCGCGAGAAAGCCCCCACTGAAGGGGACAGTTCGGAACTGACCCTGTCCGCCACGATCGTGGGATAGCACACTCACGGGTGTCAAGCGCTAGCGCAGCTCGCTGATCTGGCGGCGGCGAACGAGGTCCCAGTCGATCTCGTAGCCGAGGCCGGGCTCCTCGGGAGCGTGCACGAGGCCGTCGGCGTCGACCTCGATGTCGTTCACGAGGCCGTACTTCTGGGCGTCGTCGGGCAGGAGCACCTCGAAGTACTCGCAGTTCTGAACAGCCATGATGACGTGCAGGTTGGCCACGTTGTTGAGCGAATTGCCACCGTGGTGGACCTCGCACTTCATGCGGAAGGCGTCGGCGAGGTTGGCGATCTTGTGGAGAGCGGTGATGCCGCCGGAGACGGCGACGTCGCCGCGGAGGATGTCCGTGGCCTGCTGCTGCACCCACTGCTGCATCCCGTAGAAGCTGGCCGGGGCGAACTCCGTCGCGAGGATGGGAATGTCGAGCTTCTGGCGGAGCTTCACGTAGCCGTAGATGTCCTCCTCCTCGAGCGGGTCCTCGTACCAGTAGTAGTCGAGGTCCTCGATGGCGCGGCCCACGCGCACGGCGTCCTCGTAGCTGTAGGCCCAGACGGAGTCGAGCATCAGCCGCATGTCGGGGCCGACCGCCTCGCGGGCGGCGCGGCAGATGTCGATATCGACGAGGGGGCGCGTATCGGGGTGGATCTTGTAGGCGGTCCAGCCCCGTTCCTGGAACGACTTCGCCTCCTCGGCGTAGGCCTCCGGTGAGGGAAGGGAGGCGGAGCTGGCGTAGGCGGGCACGGAGCTGCGGCAGGAGCCCAGCAGGCGGTGCACGGGCAGGCCCGCGATCTTCCCGGCGAGGTCCCAGAGGGCGACATCGACCGCGCCGATCGCGCGGAAGGAGGCGCCTCGCCGGCGCTTCCACATGGCGTGCCAGAAGCGCCCGATATCGAGCGGGTTCTCGCCCATGATGACGGGCTTGAGCAGCGTCAGGACCGCCTCCGCGTCCATGGTTGCGTCGCGGCTGGCGGAGCCGAGGAAAGCGTGTCCTTCGAGCCCTTCGTCGGTGCGGATGGTGAGCACGCCCATCTGGCGTTCGCCCCCGTAGGCGATGGACGAGCCCGGGTAGGCGCCGTGGGGCACGTCCCAGCCGAAGGTCGTCAGGAACACGTCATCGATTTTCATTTCACCTCGCTCCGCTCGGTCGCTTCGTCTGCTATTCGCGCTCGCTCCGTCAGCTCGCGTCCAGGAATGCCCGCATCGTACTCCGGCAACGCGAGCTCATTGCCGCAATGTGTAGGCTTGGCGCAGGCGCCCGGGGAGGTAATCGCATGGGACCAATGCAGGCATTCCGGAAACTGGTGGCGATCTACCTGGGGGTCGTTGGCGTGGGCACCGCCGCGCAGTTCGTGCTCCAGGGCTTCTACGACTCGGTCGACGCGTCGAGCGACGGTTGGAGGATTATCTCGTGGCTGATGGCCATCGCGCTGGTCCTGATCCTGGCGACGGTCATTCACGAGAACCGGGCCGCGGGCCACGACGCCGGCGCACCCGTGACGCGGTCGTGGCTCACGGCCAAGGCCAGCCTCTACGCCACCGTCTTCATCGCGCTCCTCTTCTTCTGGAACTGGTTCACATGGCAGTGGGGGCGTGCCGACGCAGAACACGACATTCAGCTGTGGCGGCTCATCGACCCGGCCGTGGCGGTCCTTGCCATCTCGACATCACTGCGCGCGTGGCGCGCGGGTCCCGCCGGGGACTAGCCGCCGGGCCTCCCGATCAGGTGTCGCTGCGGAGCGACTCGGGCAGGTGGTCGAGCCGGGGGGCGTAGCGGATGGCCGTGTAGCGGGGCGGTCCCGCGGGGTGGCGCCCGCGCGGCCAGACGAGCAGCTCGACGATCGCCGCGTTGGGCAGGTCGAATTCGTGGAACCAGGGGCTGTCGGCCGGGATGCCCATCGCCCAGCGCAGGATGGCGTCGCCGGCGCCGGAGTGGGACACGACGGCGATCGCCTCGCCCTCGTGCGGGGTCACGATATCGTCGCAGGCATCGGCGACGCGCTGGGCGAAGGCCTGCAGCGTCTCGCCACCAGGGGTGCCGGTGTCCTCGGGGCGCCAGGCCCAATCGCCCGCCTGAACCTCCTCCTCGGGGTCCCAGCCGGCGAACTCGAACTCGGCGAGGCGGTCATCGAGCTGGACGTGGAGGCCGGTGCTGTGCGCGAGCGGCTCGGCGGTCTCGCGAGCGCGGCGCATGGGGCTCGCGTAGACGGCGGCAAGCGACACGTCCGCGAACCCCTCGGCGACGGCCTCGGCCTGCTGGCGGCCGAGCGGGGAGAGGGGCGTGTCGTGTCCGTAGGAGCCGTCGGCGGCGCGAGCCTGCCCGTGGCGTACCAGGTAGAGGCGGACCGGTTCAGTCACCGTGGGAAGCGCCCCAGCGCGTTGACCGTCGAGAGCAGCGTTCTACCCCCTGGGGAGGCCGAGGCCGCGGGTGGCCATGATGTTGCGCTGGATCTCGCTCGTGCCCGCCTCGACCGTGTTCGCGGCCGAGCGCAGGAACACCTGGGCCTGGTCGAAGCCGACGCGCGAGGACTCGCCGCGCAGCATCCCGGACATCCCGAGGATGTGCATGCCGGTGAGCTGCAGGCGCTGGTTGAGCTCGCTGCCGAAGAGCTTGCTGGCGCTCGCCTCGTGGTTCGGCACGAGCCCCTGCGCCTGCATGGTCGCGACGCGGTAGGCGAGGAAGGTGCCCACGTTCACCTCGATCGCGCGCTCGGCGAGCTCGGTGCGGATGGTCTTGCGGTGCTGCCAGAGGGCGGGGTGCTCCTGCGTGAGCCTGGTGAAGCGCTCGATCGTGCGCCGCCCGCCCGCGTACGAGCCGATGCCGCTGCGCTCGAAGTCGAGGGCGACGGCGAGGTGGTACCAGCCCCGGTTCTCCTCGCCTACACGCTGCTCGACGGGCACGCGCACGTCCTCGAAGAACACCTCGTTGAAGCTGTGCTGGTCGCCCAGGTTGATGAGCGGCTGCACGGTGACGCCGGGAGACTTCATGTCGAGCATCAGGAGGGAGATGCCCTTGTGCTTGGGGGCGTCGGGGTCGGTGCGGGCGGCGAGCCAGCCCCAGTCCGCGAGATGGCCGCCGGAGGTCCAGATCTTCTGGCCGTTGATCACGTAGTCGTCGCCGTCACGGACGGCGCTCGTCTGCAGGGAGGCGAGGTCGCTGCCGGCGCCGGGTTCGCTGTAGAGGGTGCACCACCACTGCTCGGCGCTGGTGATGGGCGGGATGTACTTCTGCTTCTGCTCCTCGGTGCCGTAGAGCATGAGCGAGGGGCCGACCCAGGCGACGCCCATGTTGCCGACGGGCGCGCCGGCATAGGCCATCTCCTCGTTGTAGACGAGCTGGCGCATGTGGGGCGCGCCACCGCCGCCGTACTCCTTCGGCCAGGCCATGGCCAGCCAGCCGCGGTCCGCGAGCTTCTTCTGGAAGCCCATCGTGTAGTCGTACTCTTCCTGGTTCGTCTCGAAGCCACCGCGCCGCGACCGTTCCAGCCGCTCCTCTTCGGAAGGGAGCTCATCGGCGATGAACTGGCGAACCTCGGCGCGGAAGGACTCGACGTCGCTGTCGTGCGTGAAACGCATGGCTGGGACTCCAGGAACAGGGTCCGGCGAGTCTAGCAGAGGGTGCGTTCCGCGCCCCTCTCGCGGTCAGCGCGAGGACCGCCGCTGCCGCGCCGCCAGGTACTGCTCGCGGGTCAGATTGATGTCACTCAGGATGTCCCGGATGAGGGCCGGACCGATCGGCCTCCCCTGGTGATCAGGGACGGTTGTCGTCCTTCCGTCCTCATGTCCATAAAAGACGTGGCTACCCTTGCGACGGCGCGCCTCGAAGCCCAGCCGCCGCAGGATGCGGTCAAGTTCGCGGAAGGTGGCAGGGGGTATCCGGCTCACACTGCGACATCAAGTTGCTGAAGCCCCACAAAACGAGGGGCCTCGGAAGCAGAGAGCTCACCCTCTTCAGCCAGCAACTCAAGCACTTCGCGGAGGTTGTCCCGAAGCTCGTCAAGGGTGGCAGCCTGAGTGTGGGCGCCTCGAATGCCGGGGACACTCCCGACAAAGAGCTGCACTTCCTCGTCCCATTCGACGTACGCCGTGAACGTTGTCATCTCTACTACCCCCTGGGGAGGCCGAGGCCGCGGGTGGCCATGATGTTGCGCTGGATCTCGCTCGTGCCCGCCGCGATCGTGCCCGCTGCGGACCCGAGGTAGGCCTGCGCCTGGTCGATCTCGACGCGCGAGGAGTCGCCGCGCAGCTGGCCCACCATGCCCAGGACGTGCATGCCCGTGAGGGCGATGCGCTGGCCAAGCTCGCTGCCGAAGAGCTTGCTGGCGCTCGCCTCGTGGTTCGGCACCTGTCCCTGGGCCTGCATCGTGGCGACGCGATAGGCGAGGAACGTGCCCACGTTCACCTCGACCATGCGGTCGGCGAGCTCGTAGCGGACGCCCTTGCGGTGGCCCCAGAGGTCCCGGTTCTCCTCCGCGATGCGGGTCAGCCGTTCGACGTTGCGGCGGCCGACGGAGTAGGCCCCGATGCCGCTGCGCTCGAAGTCGAGGGCGACGGCGAGGTGGTACCAGCCACGGTTCTCCTCGCCCACGCGCTGCTCGACGGGAACGCGCACGTCCTCGAAGAAGACCTCGTTGAAGCTGTGCTGGTCGCCCATGTTAATCAGTGGCCGCACCGTGATTCCGGGCGACTTCATGTCGAGCATGAGCAGGGAGATGCCCTTGTGCTTGGGGGCGTCGGGGTCGGTGCGGGCGGCCAGCCAGCCCCAGTCGGCGAGGTGGCCGCCGGATGTCCAGATCTTCTGGCCGTTGATCACGTAGTCGTCGCCATCACGCGTAGCGCTCGTCTGCAGGGAGGCGAGGTCGCTGCCGGCGCCCGGCTCGCTGTAGAGGGTGCACCACCACTGTTCGGCGCTGGTGATGGGCGGGATGTAGGTGCGCTTCTGCTCCTCGGTGCCGTAGAGCATGAGGGAGGGGCCGACCCAGGCGATGCCCATGTTCCCCACGGGCGCGCCCGCGTAGGACATCTCCTCGTTGTAGATGAGCTGGCGCATGTGCGAGGCGCCACCGCCGCCGTACTCCTCGGGCCAGGCCATGGCGAGCCAGCCGCGGTCCGCGAGCTTCTTCTGGAAACCCATCGTGTAGTCGTACTCTTCCTCGTTCGTCTCGAAGCCGCCCCGCAGGGAGCGTTCCAGCCGCTCTTCTTCGGTGGGAAGCTCATCGGCGATGAACTGCCTGACTTCGTCGCGGAAGGACTCGACGTCGCTCTCGTGGGTGAAGCGCATGGCGGGGACTCCAGGAAGGAAGTGCGGCGAGTCTAGCAGGGAGCGGGCGGCGGGGCCCCGCGCCTATCCCGCCGTCGTCTTCGGGCGGACGGCGCCCTGCTCGCGCAGGTCGGCAATGGTCACGACCTGGCCGGTGTAGTCGAGCGGCTGCTTCGCCATCCAGAGGACGGCATCGGACATGATGACCGGGTCCTCGAAGTCGGAGCGGTCGACGTCGCCGAGGGTGAAGGCGTAGCCCTCGGTCCAGACGCCGAGCTCGAGGCGGATGCAGTTCACGGCGACGGAGCCTTCGAGCTCGACAGCGAAGCCCTCGGTCATGGCTTCGAGCGCGCGCTTCGTGGTCGTGTAGCTGATGCGGCGGAACCCGGGGTTCACGGAGGCGCCCGAGGAGATGTTGATGACGCGGCCCTCGCCCGCCTCGCGCATGCGCGGGCAGAAGTAGTAGGTGAGGTAGAAGGGGCCGTGGATGTTGATGTCGGTGGCCAGCCGCCAGCGTTTGGTCGAGTTCTCGAGGGTGGCCCCGGGGACGCCGATGGCGGCGTTGTTGACGATCAGGTCGCAGCGTCCGAAGCGCTCGTAGACGGTGTCGGCGAGGGCGGCGACCGCCTCCTCGTCGCGCACATCGAGGGGGGCGACGAGCACGTCCGCGCCCTGCTCGCGGGCGAGCTCGGCGGTCTCGTCGATCGTGCCTGGCAGCTTCGCCGGGGAGTCGGCGGTGGAGCGGGCGCAGACGACGAGGTCGTAGCCGTCGGCTGCTAGGTCGATGGCGAGCTGCTTGCCGATGCCGCGGCTTGCGCCGGTAATGAGGGCGACGGGTTTCGACACGGGTGCCTCCAGGCCGCCCTGCCGGCGGCCCCGCGATCTTGGCCCACGGGTCGGTCGAGGGGAAGCGGGGGTGGCCCGCGGCTAGGCGACCCGCCCGAAGGCGGCGAGCTGGCGGAGGCGCTTCACGGTGATGACGCCCTTCCAGGCGAACTCGGCCTGCTCCCAGGCCTCGGGGAACTGGCCCCTCCAACTCCAGTTCGGCGCCCAGGCGCCGTCCTCGCCTTGCGTCTCGACCACGTGGTCGAGGTGGCGATCGATGTGCTCGCGGAAGGGGGTGTAGAGGGGCGAGGAGGGCTCGTCGACGATGTCGAGCGGTTGGAGGCCGTAGCCGCCCCACTGGGCGGTGTCGGTGACGAGCGCTGCCTCGACGAACTCGGGCAGGCGGGCCAGCACGGCCTCGCGCGCGGCGCTGGGGACGGCCGGGCCGGTGGCGAAGCGGATGTAGCACTCGATGGCGTCCTTCTGGACCGTGGCGGCATCCACTTCAGCGGTGCGCTCGACCACGACTTCCGTCATCTGCTTAAGGAAGGCGGCATCGACGTGGCGGGAGAAGGCGTGCAGGGTGGCGACCACGGAGGGGCGGGGGTTGTCGGCGAAGAAGCCCCAGCCTTCATCGAACTCCTCGGACCAGTTCCACCAGGGGGCGTGGGGAGCGCTGTTGTCGTGGCGGGGAACGAGCGGCCAGGAGCGCCAGCCGGGCACGTAGGCCGCGCGGAGCTTGCCGACAGCGCGGGCACTGACGGAGTCGGGGCCACCGCCGAGCTCCCACAGGATCTCCAGCGCCCGCAGCGTACACAGTACCGAGGAGGCCTCGTCCTGGAAGTCGGGCTCCATGCCGTGGAAGCCGCCGTCGGGGTTCTGGAGGGCGGCTACTTCGTCGAGCACGCCCTTCATATCGCCGCCGAGGTGGTGGTGGCGGCAGAGGGCACGGTCGAGGGGGAGGGCGCGTTCCAGGACGAATGCGATGGCGCGGTCACGCGCCTCGGGATCGAGCTGATTCACGCGGCGCCTCCTGCGTCCGGGTAGAACAGATATTCTACCGGAGGGAACGTCCGCCGTCGATGGTGAGGACGGCGCCGGTGACGTAGCTGCTGGCGTCGCTGGCGAGGTAGAGGGCGGCGCCGGCGGTGTCCTCCGGGGTGGCGAAGCGCCCGAGGGGCACATCGCCTTTGAGGCGGGGTCCGTGGCGGCTCTCGAAGAGGGCGCCGGTCAGGTCGCTCTCGGTCCAGCCGGGCGCGAGCGCGTTTACGCGCACGCCCCGGTCGGCCCACTCGAGCGCGAACACCTTCGCCATGTGGATCAACCCCGCCTTGGTGACGCCGTAGGCACCCTGGCGCTCGTCGGGGTGGATGCCGAGCATGGAGCTGACGTTGATGATGCTGCCCGGCTGCTCCGCCTCGAAGAGGCGCGTCGCCACCTCGATGCTGCAGCACCAGGCCCCGCGCAGGTTGACCCCCATGAGCTGGTCGAGGTCCTCGGCGGTTGTGTGCTCGACGCGCTTGTAGAAGGGGCTGATGCCGGCGTTGTTCACGAGCACGTCGACGAGCCCGAGGCGGCTGGCGTCAGCGACGAGGGCGCGGACGGCTTCGGGGTCGGAGATGTCGCAGGGGATGGCGATGGCGTTCGGCCCGAGGCGCCTGGCGGCGTCGTCGAGGGCCTCCTTGCCGCGCGCGCTGATGACGACGCGCGCGCCCCCGCCCACAAACGCCTCCGCGATGGCATAGCCGATGCCACGCGAACCGCCCGTGACGAGCGCGGTCTTCCCTTCGAGGTTCATGCCGGGGCGCCTCCCGATGCCTGCCGCCGCCGGAGTGTACCGAGCGGGTACGATTCGCGCCGTGGCCACACCCGACGACGTTCGCGAACTCGCACTCGCCCTGCCGGAGACGGCGGAGAAGCCGTCGTACGGCACACCCGGCTACCGCGTGGGCGACCGGCTCTTCGCGCGGCTGCACCAGGACGGCGAGTCGCTGGTGGTGTGGGTCGACACGGATGAGCGCGAGGCGCTCGCGCAAACGGAGCCCGAGAAGTTCTTCTGGACGCCCCACTACGACAAGCACCCGATGGTGCAGGTGCGCATCGCGGCGGTCGACCGGGAGGAGTTGGGGGAGGTGCTGCGCGACTCGTGGAGGCGGCGGGCGCCGGGGCCGGTGTTGAGGCGGGCGGGGGTGGGCTAGTCGCGCCTGCACCCGGCAGCCGCTACCTTGCCTCCGTGGCAATTATCGATACGGAACGGGCGGTGGCTCACCTGCGGCAGGCAGACCCGGTGATGGCGATGGTCATCGAGGCGGTGGGACCGCCGCGCCTGCGCGACCCCTCACCGACGGCGTTCCAGGCGCTGGCCCGCTCGATCATCTTCCAGCAGCTCAGCGGGAAGGCGGCGAGCACCATCCTAGGGCGCTTCGTGGCGCTCTTCCGCGAGGGCGCGACCGCCGAGGATGCCGTGGACGGCTTCTTCCCCGAGCCCGGCGAGGTGCTGGCGACCGACGACGAGGCCATGCGCGCGTCCGGGGTGTCGCGGCAGAAGTCGGCGGCACTGCGGGACCTCGCCGCGCACTTCGCCGAGGGAGCGCTCAGCGTCGAACGCTTCGGGGAGTGGAGCGACGAGGAGGTGATCGCGCACCTGCTGCCCGTGCGCGGCATCGGTCGCTGGACGGCGCAGATGTTCCTGATGTTCCATCTCGGGCGACCGGACGTGCTGCCCACCGCCGACGTCGGCCTGAACCGCGCGATGATGCGCCTCTATGGCCTCGAGGCGCCGCCGGGGCCGGAGGAGATCGAGCGCATCGGGGCGCCCTGGCACCCCTGGGCGACCGTCGCCTGCTGGTACCTGTGGCGCAGCGAGGACGTGATCCTGCCCCTGGGGGAACCGGCGTGAGCATCCTCATCGACGAGTCGACGCGAATCCTCGTGCTCGGCATCACGGGGCGCGAGGCCGTCTCCTTCACGCGCGACACGCTCGACTACGGCGGTCAGGTGGTGGCGGGCGTCACGCCCGGGCGGGGTGGCCGCGACGTGCACGGGGTGCCCGTCTACGACACGGTGCGGGAGGCGGTCGGGGCGCACGGGGCGGACGCGGCCGTCATCGCCGTGCCCCCGCGAGCGCTGCGCGACGCGGCCTTCGAGTGCATCGCCTACGGCATCCCGCTCGTCGTCATCGTGACGGAGCGCGTCCCGCGCCTGGACGCGGCGCAGGTGGTCGAGATGGCCGCGCGCGAGGGCGTGCGCGTCATCGGGCCGAACAGCATGGGCCTCATCTCTCCGGGCAAGACGAAGGTGGGGAGCGTGGGCGGCCCCGCCGCCGACACGGCGCGGAGCTTCGTGCCGGGGCCGGTCGGCATCATGTCGCGCTCGGGCGGCATGACGACGGAGATCGCGAGCCTGCTGGCGCAGCACGGACTCGGCGTCTCGACCGCCATCTCGATCGGCGGCGACCCGATCACGGGCTCCTCCTTCGCCAGCCTGCTCCCGCTCTTCGAGGCCGACCCGGAGACGGAGGCGGTCGTGACCTTCAGCGAGCCGGGCGGGGCGATGGAGGCCGAGCTGGTGGAGGTCGTTCAGACGCGAGCGCGCAGCAGTCGAGCGCCAGAAACCGGGACGGGCACGCGGCTGCGCATTGTCAGCTTCATCGCCGGGAACTTCATGGCGGAGATGCCGGGCGTGCGCTTCGGTCACGCGGGCGCGCTCGTGCAGCGTGAGGCGGACAGCGCCGCGGCGAAGGCGTCGATGCTGCGGGCCGCGGGGGTCCACGTCGCGGACGCGCTGGCGGAGATCCCGTCACTGGTGCGGGGGTAAGGGTCAGGCAGGCGGCGGGCTAAGGTGAGCCCTCTTCACCGCCGGCGCGGACGCAGGCCGCCATCGTCGCGAAGCTCCGTAGCGGCCCGGCGATGCCGGTGCCGGGCGCCAGCCAGCTACTCAGCGTGCACACGCCATCGATTAGGTAGACGGTGTCGCGCACGTAGTAGCTCGGGTCAAAGAAGGAGAGCGTGAGGTTCTTTTCATACCCCGTAATCTCGATGTCTCTCCACAGGCGGTATCCGAGATAGATCTCCCACAGCCGTGAGTGCCGCACCTCTCCCGCTTCATCTACCCAGATGCAAATCGCGGTAACGGAGAGCCGCTCAAACTCACCAAAATACGCAGCGCCCCATCCCGGGGCGTGCACCCCCGGACAGGGGGATGGCCCATCCAGCCGGTACCAGGGCAGGTTTGAGAGAGGGAAGGTCGCCGTGACCTCACCGTAGCGAAAGCGCCCGTTCCTGCTGATTCCATCGTCGAGTGACACCGAAAGCCTGGTGAGCGTGAGCCAGTGCCCTCCTTCCGGCCGGGCGCTGATATCGAAGTCCTGGGCGTCCTCAATGCTTTGCCAGATACGGACATCGAAGTAGCGAGGCGGGTCCCGGCGATCTGGTACCTCGATCCTGAAGTCACCGTACCGGTATCGCCCCTGAGACCCATAGTCCAAGGGCAGGGGGAACGTTCCCAGGGTCCCCCACGATCCGTCTACCATCCGTGCGCTGACCCAGACCTCGTCGGCATCCTCAAGGTTCTGCCAGACGCGAACCTGGAACTTCAGCGGCGCCCCGGCCTTTGCTGTATGCGTCTCGGCTATCAAGAGGAGCGCCACTGCGACAACCGCCAGCACGAACCCGAACCTCAGTAACGCTGATCGGGAGCGGAGCCGCACGGCGCGCCTCCTAGTCCACCAGCGGGAGGAGTTCGTCGCCGGCGGCGACGGGGCGGAGGGGGAGGACGGGGGCGGCCTGCTCCTCGGCGTGGTAGGAGCTGCGCACCAGCGGTCCTGACTCGACGTGGGCGAAGCCCATCTTGCGGGCGGCCTCGCCCAGCTCGTCGAACTCGTCGGGATGGTAGTAGCGGTCGATGGGAAGGTGGTCCTGGTCGGGGCGGAGGTACTGGCCCAGGGTGAGGATGTCGACATCGTGCGCGCGGAGGTCGGCGAAGACGGCGAGGAGCTCGTCCTTCGTCTCGCCCAGCCCGGCCATGAGGCCGCTCTTCGTGAGGCGCTCCGGGGCGGCCGCTTTCGCGCGCTGCAGCAGCTCGAGCGAGCGCTCGTACTTCGCCTTGGGGCGGACGCGGCCGTAGAGGCGGGGGACCGTCTCGGTGTTGTGGTTCAGGATCTCGGGGGCGGCGTCGAGGACCGTCTGGAGCGCGTCCCAGTCACCCATGAAGTCGGGGATGAGCACCTCGATGGTCGTGCCCGGGGAGAGGCGGCGCGTCCAGCGGATGGTCTCGGCGAAGATGCCGGCGCCGCCGTCGGACACATCGTCGCGGTTCACGCTGGTAATGACGGCGTGACGGAGGTCCATGCGCTGGATGGCGAAGGCCACCCGCTTCGGTTCGCCAAGGTCGAGCTCGCCCGGACGCCCGGTCGTGACGGCGCAGAAGCCGCAGGAGCGGGTGCAGGTGTCGCCGAGGATCATGAAGGTGGCCGTGCCCCGGTTCCAGCAGTCGCCGATGTTGGGACAGCGCGCCTCCTCGCAGACCGTGTGCAGCTCCTGCTCGCGCATCAGGTCGCGCAGGCGCTCGTAGCCACCCCCCACGGGGAAGCGCACGCGCAGCCAGTCGGGCTTGCGGCCGGTCATCGCGGTCATGCCAACAGGGTACCGGGTCGGGGGGCGAGAGCGTAGCGAAGCGGGGCCTACAATCGCGCCATGCCCGCGCATGGCCCCGACGACCTTGACCGGCTCTTCTCGCCCCGCGCGGTAGCCGTCGTGGGCGCCTCCACGAACGTCGACTCGCCCGGGCACGACTACGTGCGCGCGCTCCGCGAGTTCGGCTTCGCGGGCGACGTGTACCCCATCAATCCGCGCGCCGACGAGGTCGCGGCGTACCGTGCCTACCCGACCCTCGGGGACGTACCGGGCGCCGTCGACCTCGTCATCTGCTGCATTCCCGCGAACGGCGTGCCCGACGTGGTCGACGCCTGCGGCGAGGCCGGCATCCCTTTCCTGCACCTCTTCACCGGGCGGCTGAGCGAGACCGGCGACGCGGAGGCGACGGCGCTGGAGGCCACGATCGAGGGGAGAGCGAAGGCCCGGGGCGTACGCATCCTCGGCCCGAACGGGATGGGCGTGTACCACCCGGCGGGACGCATCGCCTTCCGCCCCGACCTGCCCCGCACCGCCGGGGGCGTCGCTTTCCTCAGCCAGAGCGGCAACAACGCCGTCGAGGTCGTTATCCGGGGGGCGGCGCGGGGGCTGCGCTTCGGCAAGGTGGCGAACTACGGCAACGGCCTCGACCTGACCCCCGGCGAGCTGCTCGCCTGGCTCGCGGCCGACCCCGAGACGGCGGTCATCGGGGCCTACGTGGAGGGGGTAGCGGACGGGAGGGGGTTCTACGAAGGGCTGCGGCGGGCGGCCTTGCGCAAGCCGGTGGTCATCCAGAAGGCGGGTCGGTCGGCGGAGGGGGCGGGGGCGGCTGCCTCGCACACGGCCGCGCTCGCGGGCGAGGCAGCGATCTGGTCCGGCATGCTGCGGCAGGCGGGCGCGATCGAGGCGCGCAGCCAGGAGCAGCTCCTCGACTTGCTGGTGGGCGCCTCGCTGCTGGCGCGGCCGCAGGGGCGACGGGCGGCGGTGGCGGGCGGTGGCGGTGGACGCAGCGTGCAGTCGGCGGACGCCTGCGCGGGGCAGGGCCTCGCGCTGCCACCGTTGCCAGCCGATGTGCGGGAGCGGGTGGGGGGGCGCGCCCCGGCGCTGGCGGACTGGATCCGGAACCCGGTCGACCAGTCGATCCTGGCGGGCAGCGGGCTCTCGGCGAACGGCATGCTGGCGATGATGGCCGGCTCCGGTGCGTACGACCTGGGCATCGCGAACGTGGGGGAGGAGTGGTTCCTCGGGAGGCCCGAGGCGGAGGGGCGTTTGCGCCACGCCTGCAGGCGACTGCGGGAGGCGGTCGCGGAGTCGCCCATCCCGATTGCCGTGGTGCTGGGAGCGACGGAAATGCCGTTCGACTGGCAGCGGACGCTCATCGACTCCGTGCGAGACGAGCTGATCGAGTCAGGGCTGGCCGTCTTCCCGACGGTCGAGCGGGCGGCCTTCGCGCTGGGGAGGCTCGCGCCGCGATGATCGCCCCTCCGCATCCCCGGGCGACCGAGCCGGCGCTCCCGGAGACGGAAGTCGACGAGGAGGCGCTGCTGGCGCTCATCCCGCCCTACCGCGTCATCCTCCACAACGACGACCACAACTCGATGGAGCACGTGGTCGAGTCGCTGGTGCGTTGCGTGCCCTCGCTCACGGTGGAGGCGGCGGCGGCGATCATGTTGGAGGCGCACAACGAGGGCCAGGCGACGGTGATCGAGTGCCCGAAAGAGACGGCCGAACACTACCGCGAGTCGCTCGAGTCGTGCGGCCTCACGGCCACGATCGAGGCGGCGTAGGGCCTGCTAGGCTCGATGGATGCGCTGGCCTGGCAGCCAATCCTCGGCGGTGCTTGGCGCCGTCGTCATCGTCTTCCTCATCGGGGCGTTCCTTGCCTTGATGGCGTTCTTCTTCCGGCAGTTCGAACACGGCGCGCTGTGGACGGCCGCGCTGGTCGCCGGAGCGATCGCGCTCTGGGAGCTGGGCTGGGAGCGGCCGAAGCGCACCCGGAAGCGCCGCGCCCTGCTCGCCGCGACGCAGGAAGCGCCCGGCACGCAGGCCCTGCTATCGGAGCGAGGCGACCCCCACTGGACGGACCGTCTCCCGCGGCCACTGGCAGCCATCGCGCGGGCCGCGCCGGTCACACTGGCGGTGCTCCTGTTCGTAGCGGCTTCGGCGATCCTGAACGCGTTCCTGCAACGCTTCTGAGCGCCCCGATCGGGCGCCGCGACAGCACGTAGCGACGTCGCTGCAAGCGCCTCGCGGAAACAATTACGCTTGATCCATGCGCTGGTTGCGATACCCGCGTACGCCACTGGAGTTGCTCGTTACGGGCACGGGGTGGCTGGCGGCCACTGTCATCTTGATCGCCATCATCTTCGCGCTCTACGTGCTGGCGAATGCGTTCGCCGTGGCGGGCTTCCTCCTGGCCGTCATTCTTGTCTGGGAATTCGCCGTGGAACGTCCCAGGCGGCGGGCGCGAGCGGCAGAGACGCTCGCGGTGCAGAGCCGTCCGCTCGACGACATCCCCCTCCGGACGCGGGTCGGACGCGCCGACTGGAGCGAGCGGCTGCCAGGACCGCTGGGCGCCGTCGTTCGTACCGCTCCCGCCACGCTCGTGGCGATCCTGATCATCGGCGTCGCGCTCGGCATCAACAGCTTCCTCGGGGACCTCACCAATCCGACCCGGGACGGCGGCGCCGGCGTGTACGCGCTCCTGCAGGCCGGGGCATCCGGCAACATGGTCGAGGAAGGCAACTCCACCCGAACGCTCCGGGTCACCCTGCTGACAGTCCGCCAGTGGGCCGTGCGTTCCGACAACGGGAATATGTACTGGGCGGCGGAAGTCGAGGTTCGGAACACCGGCACGCAGGACATCTCCTCCCCTGCCTGGACGCTGCGGACGAGGGGCGAGGAGTACGACCCCGTTACCGCCGACGCCCCCGGCGAGGCGCTGGGGGGCAGCTTCACCCTGCCCCGGGGTGGGGCGCGAACAGGATGGGTGGTCTTCGAAGTGCCCCTTGGGTTCCCGCCGGAGTGGTTGCGTGCTCGTCTGCCCGACTACGCGGACACCTATTTCGCCATCCGCTCCATCTACGAAGAAAAGGTGTCCCGCTGAGGACAAGGGGGCTGGGACTAGAGGCGGTCGTCGAGGGGACGGTCGTCCTCGGGCTCGGGAGGGGCGTCGTCGAGGGGTGGCGGTGGGGGCGGGTCGTGGCGGATATCGCCGAGGCCGGAAAGGTCCGGGGGGCCATCCTCACCGAACTCCTTCAGGATGCGCCGCGCCACCTCGTCGAGCTGCTCCGGGCCGAGCCCCATGCGCTCCATGGTCTGCTGCAGGAGGCGCTGGACTTCCGTGAGGTCGCCGCGGATGAGCGCTTCGGCCAGCTCAAGCTGCGTCTCGATGGCGACGAACTGCTCGCGCCGGTCACTCTCGCTGGTGTTGTCGAGGATGGTCGCCAGCAGGCGCGTGAAGAGCGTGCAGGTGCGCGCGATGCGGATGCGGTCGTCGTGGTGCGGCGGGAACTCGCCGGTGACGGCTACTTCGAGACCGGTGCGCTTGTCGGTGGCGACGTACTGCTCGGGCATGGATCAAGCATAGAGGACGGCCCGATCACGTGCGGTCGGACTGACGCGCGCCCACCGGACGCCAGCCCACGCCCTCGGCGAGGATGGCGGTCACGAGCTGGTTGAGGGAGACCTCCTGCTCTTTCGCGACGGCCGCCAGCTTTCCGTGGAGGCCGACCGGCAGGCGCACCTGGAACTTGCCGCTGTGCTCGGGGAAGTGGTCCTTGGGCGGGGGAATTTCGTGCTCGTAGGCGACGGCGACCTCAAGCCATCCCTCCATCGCCTCTCGGATCATTTCCATGGCTTCGGGCGGAGTGGAGCCGTGGCTCATGCACCCGTCGAGTTCCTCGACGTAGGCCATCCAGACGGGCTCGACTTCGTCGTCGAAGTACAGGCAGATCGTGTAGGGCAGCTTCATGTACTCCGCGACCCTGTCGGCGATATGCCCCGGCACGGGGCCTGTCAGCGGGAGCTTTCGCTCACTGGCGACCTTGTCAGCCGTCGTCATCGTTCATCACCTCGTCTATGGCTCTCAGGGCTTCTCTAACGTAGGCGCGCCTCACTGGCTTGCGGTAAGGGATGGAGACAAGTCTGGGCAACGCAGGGTGGCGGTAGTGATAGTGACTCCCCAGGATACGGACCACCTCGAAGCCGACCGACTCCAGCGCCGACCTTAACTGCTCCGGTGAGACATCGGTCTGGGAACGGCGAAGCCGCTCGATGCGCCGCTCCCGCCTCACCGATGTGATGGTACTGTACGTAGTACCACTGTCGCAACAACCATTTTCCGCCTACCCGCGCCCCCTACCCACCGCCACCCGGGGCGCACCGGCCGACTCGGCGGCGCGCAGGCAGAGGGCGAGCGACACGACGTAGTCGTCGTGGCCGCGGTCGTTGCCCCACGACAGCCGGCCGCCGCCCACGAGCGCCGCCTCACAGGCGGCGAGCTCCGCGCGGCAGCGGCCCGCTTCGGGGCTGCCGTCGTCGTGGGGAAGCGCGAGGCGTCCGGTGCGGGCGGCGGCGAGCAGGCCGTAGCCGAGCGCACTCTTGGAGGCAGCGGTGAACACGACCTCGTCGAGGCGGTGGCCGAGCTGCGGGCGCAGTTGCGCCGCCAGCGGCGCGCCAAGGCCGGTCGCGTCCGCGCTGACGCGGTCGAAGCGCCAGCGACGGTCGAGAGCACGGATGTCGTCGAGGACGCGCGCGTAGGGCGCCCCGCGCCACTCGCGCTGGGCGACAACCCGGCAGACGGAGGCGCCGTCGCCTGCGGAAGCGTCGACGCGGGCGATCGTGAGGACGGTGGCGTCGGCGTTCTTGCCTTCGCCGCCGAAGTCGAGCCCGGCGACGTAGCGCTCGCCCGACTCAGGTCCGGCGAGCGGCTCGTGGCCGCCTTCGAGGGCGGCGAGCAGGTCGCGCGTCAGGAGGCGGCCCGCGACCTCGCCGGGCACGAGCTCGTACTGACTCAGGAAGAGGGGATGGGTCGCGCCCAGCCGGTCGCGCTCGGACTCGACGTAGACGCCGTAGGCGGGGAGCGTCGCGGCCACCTCGCGCCAGGCGGCCTCGTGGTGCTGGCGCGGGCCGGAGGGGGTTGCGGTATCGCGGGCGCGGTTGGCAGCGGCCGCGCGCTCGAGCAGGGTGCGTCCGTTCCAGGCGGTGCCGAACAGGACCGTGGGCGCGCCCGTGCTGGCCGCCATTGGCCGGAACTGGCGGTTGAACCAGTCCTCATCGATGTCCTGGGCCTCGTCGGCGATGAGGGCGATGGAGGCGGTGTGCCCGGCCACGCCCGCCTGCGGGTTGGCGCTGAGCAGCAGCGCCCGAGCCCGGCCCACGGAGACCGTGTCGCTGCGGGAGCGGCTCTGGCCGGCGGCGGGCACGAGGGGGTCGGTGGCGGCGAGGGCGGCGCGGATACGCTCGGCGCTGATGCGCGCCTGCGGATCGCGCGTGGGCGCGCAGACGACCACCGTGCCCCCCTCGCGGGCGTGCGCACGCAGCAGGAAGGCGACGAGCGCCGCCGCGATCTCGTTCTTGCCCGACTGTCGCGGCATCATCACCGTCAGGGGGACGCCGGGGGCGGCGGCGACTGCTCGCAGCAGCCCCTGCAGGACGCGCGCCTGGTAGGCGCGCAGGGCGGGGCGGCGGGGACGGGGGAGGATTGGGTCGGGCATGGCGGGGAGGGTCGCGCCGGGCGGGCGGAAGTGGGAGGCGTCGGTGACAGACCGCCCTCGGAGGTGGGCGGCGGCGGGACGATGGTGAGCGCCAAGACCAGACACCTGGAGGTGCACTTCATGGCGCTGACGCTCACCGAGGCGGCGAAGCTCAGCAACGACACCCTGCTCGCCGGGGTCATCGAGACGATGGCCGAGGAGAGCCCCATCCTGCAGCGGCTGCCCTTCATCGAGATCACGGGCAACGGCCTCACCTACAACCGCGAGGACAGCGCGCCCGACGCCGGCTTCTACGGCGTGGGCGACGACTGGGACAAGGACACGCCCACCTTCACCCAGCAGACCGCGTCCCTCAAGATCCTCGGGGGCGACGCCGACATCGACAACTTCCTCAAGGAGACGCGCTCCAACGTCCAGGACCTCGAAGCGGCCGTGCTCCAGCTGAAGGCGCGGGCCGTGCAGGCGCTCTTCGACAAGACCTTCGTGACCGGCGACGCGACCACCGACAGCGACAGCTTCGACGGCGTCGACCGGCTGTGTGCGAACGACCAGGCAGTGAGCATGGGCGCGAACGGCGGGACGCTGACGCTGGCTAGGCTCGATGAGCTCATCGACAAGGTGCGCCCGGGGAAGCCCCAGATGCTGCTGATGAGCCGGCGCTCGCGCCGCAAGCTGAACGAGCTGGCGCGCGCCGCGGGCACCTTCCTGGAGGCGGCCCGCGACCAGTTCGGGGGAATGGTGCAGTACTACGACGGCATCCCCATCGGCATCAACGACTACATCAGCGACGCGCAGACGGCGGGCACGAGCCGCGACGCTTCGACGGTCTACGCGATGCAGTTCGGCGAGGGCGCCCTGGCGGGTCTGTCGGCGCCGAGCGGCCTCTCCGTCGACCGCGTGGGCGCGCTGGAATCGAAGGATGCGACGCGCTTGCGGGTGAAGTGGTACGCGGGTCTCGCGCTCTTCAACACCCTCGCCCTGGCCAAGCTGACGGGCGTCCGCCCCTAGCCCCGCCCCACCCGCCACCACCATCCAGAGGGCGCCCCGCACGGGGCGCCCTCCTTGGCGTTCTGGACAATGGATGGAATGGTTCGAGAGGGCCGAATTGCGCTAGGCGAGGGGGCACCCCCTCGCGCCTGAGGGCGCGCTGGCGCATCCTTTTTCCATGCGAGTCGTGCAGAAGTTCGGGGGGACATCCGTCGCCGATGCGGAGCGCATCCGGCACGTAGCCGGGCAGGTCGCGGGTCGGGTGGGCGCGGGCGACGAGGTGGTCGTCGTCGTCTCGGCCATGGGGAACCGCACGGACGAGCTCATCGACCTCGCCCTTTCGGTCTCGCCCGACCCGGACCCGCGCGAGCTCGACCAGCTGCTCGCCACCGGCGAGCACATGTCGGCGGCGCTGCTGGCCATGGCCCTGCACGCCATGGACCAGGAGGCGGTGGGGCTCACGGGCAGCCAGGCGGGCATCTATTCGCGCGCATCGCACGGGTCGGGGCGCATCCAGCGCATCGACGCCGACCGCATCGAGGAGGAGCTGCGCGCGGGGCGCATCCCCATCGTGGCCGGCTTCCAGGGCGTGACCGAGGCGGCCGACTACGTGACGCTGGGGCGGGGCGCGAGCGACCTGACAGCGGTCGCGCTGAGCGTGGCCCTGGGCGCCGACCGCTGCGAGACGTACAAGGACGTCGAGGGCGTCTACACGGCCGACCCCCGCCTGGTCCGTACCGCCCGCCGCCTGGCCGACGTTCACTACGAAGAGATGCTGGAGATGGCGACGCAGGGCTCGCAGGTGATGCACAGCCGCGCCGTCGAGCTGGCCGCCGTTAACGACATGCCCATCCTGGTCGCCTCGAGCATGGTCGACGCGCCGGGAACCCTGATCCATGGAGGGACCCTGATGGAGGAACGCAATCGCGTCCGCGGCGTCGTGGACGACCACGACATCGCCAAGGTGACGCTGCGGCACGTGCCCGACCGGCGCGGCATCGCCGCCCAGATCTTCGAGCCCCTGGCCGCGGCGGGGGTCAGCGTCGACACGATCGTGCAGAACGCGAGCGAACGCGACCTGACAGACCTGACGTTCACGCTCGCGCGGGAGGACCTGCGTCGCGCAGCGGGGCTCATGGACGAGATCTGCGAGTCCGTCGGCGCCAACGGCTACACCGCCGACACGAACCTCGGGAAGGTCAGCATCGTGGGCGCGGGCATCCAGACAGAGCCGGGCTACGCCGCCCGCATGTTCCGTGCGCTGGCGGACGCGGAGGTCAATATTGACCTGATCACGACGAGCGAGATACGCATTACCTGCATCGTCCACGAGGACCACATGGGGCAGGCGGTGAACGCCCTGCACGAGGCGTTCGGGCTCGACCAGGAGGGCTAGGCGAAGTCGGCGGGCTTACCCCTCAGCCTTGACAGCGGGTGTACGCTCGAAAGCGAGAACACCGACAGGGAGGTCGCACGTGTACCACGTAAAGACTCATCTCCTGCACGGAGTACTCATCGTGCAGTGTTAGGGCCCGCATTGCGCGGGCCTTAGCGGGAAGTTCCCGCCCGGAACGGGTGCAGGGTGGGGCGAAGTACCGCGAACAGTTCATTGCAGGCCCCGGGAAACCGGGGCCTGTTTGTTGCCCGCCACTCCCGCCGCCGTTGGCCCTGTGAGCCCAGCCGTTAAAATCGCGCCATGCGCATCGCCGTCGCCTCGGACCACGCCGGCTACCAGTACAAGGAAGCGATCAAGACGTTCCTTGCGGAGCGCGGCCACGAGCCGGTCGACTTCGGCACGGACTCCGACGAATCCTGCGACTACCCCCTCTTCATCCGCCCCGCTGCCGAAGCCGTGGCCAGCGGCGACTGCGAGCGCGGCATCGTGCTCGGGGGCTCGGGGAACGGCGAGGCGATGGTCGCGAACCGCGTCGCGGGCGTGCGCTGCGCCCTCTGCTGGAGCCGCGAATCGGCGGAGATGGGGCGTCGCCACAACAACGCCAACGTCATCTCGATCGGCCAGCGCATGGTCACGCTGGAGACGGCGCTCGACATCGTCGCGACGTGGCTCGACGCACCCTTCGACGGCGGCCGCCACGCCCGCC
>Ga0209544_1001603_pt1 | contig 23940 bp, 19 predicted proteins | sample MesohylPK_FD_187297 | JGI IMG/M metagenome (GOLD analysis project Ga0209544, IMG submission 187297) | Host-associated microbial community of the marine sponge Aplysina aerophoba from Gulf of Piran - sponge mesohyl, lysed by proteinase K... | ecosystem: Host-associated > Porifera > Sponge >...
CGCTCGAGGAGCTGACCGAGACACTCGAAGGGGGCACGCCGCTGGGGACGCAGGCGATCGAGGAGCGGCGGCGAGAGCAGGCGGCCTACCGGTCGACCCAGCCACCCCCCGTCCTCGGCCAGCCACTGGCCGCGGAAGCGAGCACGACGGGCATGCTGCGCGGGACGGGCGCCTCACCGGGCGTCTACCGGGGTCGCGCGCGGGTGATCCGCTCGCTGGCGGAGGCGGACCGCCTGGGGCACGGCGAGGCCCTGGTCTGTGGGGTGACGGCGCCAACGTGGACGCCCTACTTCGCCGTCGCCGGCGCGGTGGTAACGGACGCGGGAGGAGCGCTTTCGCACACGGCCGTGGTCGCGCGTGAATACGGCATCCCCGCGGTCGTGGGCACGCGGACGGGTACGCGAGCGATCGAGGACGGGACGCTCATCGAGGTGGACGGCTCGGAGGGCACCGTCCGGTTCCTCCAGGGATAGCGGGGCGGCGGGTCGCGGGCGGTGCGCGGGACGGGGATACTGGGGCTCGAACCGGCCGTTTCAATACACGCCGGTGAAGGCTGGAGTTGACCATGGCATTCGCGCACCCGGAGTTCCTCGTTTCGACCGACTGGCTGGCGGACCACCTGGCGGACGACGACGTCCGCGTCTTCGAGTCAACGGTCTTCCTGCGCCCCGGCGACCGCGGATTTCGCGTCGAGTCGGGGCGGTCGGAGTACGAGTCGGGGCACATTCCCGGCGCGGGTTTCCTGGACCTGCAGGCGGACTTCTCCGACAACGAGCAACGGCTGCGCTTCATGATGCCCTCGGCGGAGGCGTTCGCCGAGGCAGCGGGGCGGCACGGGATCTCGGAGTCCTCGAAGCTGGTTCTCTACGACCGTTCGGGCTCGATGTGGGCGGCGAGGCTGTGGTGGATGTTCCGGTCGATGGGGTGCACGGGGGCGGCGGTGCTGGACGGCGGCTGGAACCGCTGGAACGCCGAGGGGCGGCCAATCTCGACGGACGAGGCGACGTACGCGCCCACGACATTCGCGCCGGTTGCCGACCCGGCCCGCTTCGCCGACCTGGACGAGGTGCTGGCGTTCACCGCGCCAGGGGACGGGGGCGGGAGCTGCCTGATCAACGCCCTGGGGCGGGACCAGCACTCGGGTGCCGACGGCGGGCAGCGGTACGGGCGCGCCGGACACATCCCGGGCTCGACCAATGTGCCGGCGATGGAGCTGACCGATCCCGAGACGGGCCTCTACCGCCCGGCGGAGGAGCTGGCGGCGCTGTTCGAAGAGGCGGGCGCGGACCGGACGCAGCGCGTGGTCACGTACTGTGGGGGCGGCATCGCGGCGTCCAACGATGCACTCGTGCTGTCGCTGCTGGGGTTCGACAACGTGGCGGTCTACGACGCGTCGATGTCGGAGTACGCGGCCGATCCGTCGCTGCCGCTGGAAGTCGACTGAGGGGACGGGGCCTGACCCCGCGCTACCTTCTCCGGCGCCGGCGGGTGAACCCTAGTGCGTGCCCTGGGCGGCCATGACGGTGGGCATGCCCTGCATGCCGCGAAGGGTGTTGATCTCGCCGCGGTGGCCGTTGAAGTGGCCCATCATGTGGAGGGAGATGGCCTCGCCGACGGACTCGGTGCCGTTGCGGGCGGGGATTTCGCGCTCGAGGTCTTCATCGGTGGCGTTGGCGAGGAACCGGGCAGTTCGCTCGAAGACGGCGTCCTGGTAGCCGCTGAGAGCGGCGATGTCGGCGACGTGAACCTGCCGGGCGTCTTCGTCGGACATGCCGGTACCGAAGCCCTCATAGGGGAGGCCGGTGCGCTCGGCCCACTCCTCGCTCCAGACCCCGGGCTGGGCGGCGACGCGGCTGATAATGAGGTCCTCGACACGGGCGGTGTGCCAGAGGCACCAGGCGATGGAGTGGCTGCCCTGCTCGGGGACGAAGTGGAGTTGCTCGTCGGTGCCGTTGCGGGCATCGACGAGGGCAGCGTGCGTGAACTCGAGGCTGCGCTGGATGAAGGCGACGGTGCTCATGGCTCCCCCTGTATTGAGGACGCGATCCTACGCTCGCACACCCGCCGCTGGGAGGGCCGCGAAGGGCATGGGCGGACGGGTCAGGATCCGGGCAAGAGGTAGCGCAGCGACCCCCAGGTGACTCGTTGGCCGACGATGCGCGAACGCTGCAAGAGGTGGTCGACGTGGTGGTCCTCGTCGCAGCCGTTCACGGACTCCTCCATCTGGATAGTGACGTGGGCGATGCCGAATTCTTCGTGGGCGATGCGCTTCATGGCGGTGAGGAGGGCGTCCTTGTCGCCGCCATAGGTGGGATCGATGAGGACGTGCGCGGTGAAGGCGTCACTCTGGGAGGTGATGGTCCAGGCGTGGACATCGTGGACGAGGGTGACGCCTTCAAGTTCCTCGATGTCGTTGCAGAGCTTGTAGACGTCAATGTTCTCCGGTGTGCCCTCGAGCAGGACGTGGACGACGCTGGTCATGAGGCCCCAGGAGCTGACGAGAATGAGGAGGCCGATAACGATGCTGATGATCGGGTCGGCGACGTGCCAGCCGAGGGTGATGATGAGGACGGAGGAGATAACGACGCCGACGGAACCGAGGAGATCGGCCATGACGTGCTGGAAGGCGCCCTCGGCGTTGAGGCTGTGCTCGGAAGAGCGGTGGAGGATGAAGGCGGCGGCGATGTTGACGGCGAGACCACCGAGGCCCACCCAGAGGACGGGCCAGCCATCGACATGAGCGCCTTCGGCGCCGAAGCGGTGGTAGGCCTCGAAACAGATCCAGGCGACGATGATCCAGAGGGCGATGGCGTTGAGAAGAGCGGCGAGGACCTCGGTGCGGTAGAAGCCGAAGGTGCGCTCGGCGGAGGCGGCGCGCTCGGCGATCCACATGGCGAGCAGGGCGAGCCCGATGGCGGCGGCGTCGGTGGCCATGTGGCCGGCATCGGCGAGGAGGGCGAGGCTGCCTGAGAGTACTCCGCCAATGATCTCGGCGACCATGTAGCCGGCGATCAGGACGAAAGCGAAGCTCAGGCTGCGGCGGCTCAGTCCTCGCAGGTCGTGGGCGTGATCGTGGCCGCTGTGATCGTGGCCGGCGTGATCGTCGTGATCGTCGTGCCCGTGGTCGTCATGGTCGTGCTCGTCGTGAGCGTGGGCTTCGTGGCCATGTTCGTCGTGGTCATGCTCGTCATGATCGTGGGCATCGTGGTCGTGAGCGTCGTGGTCGTGGGCGCTGGCGCCCTCACCGGCGGAACCTGACGTTGAAGACATCTACGCTCACCCCCAGGGTTACGGTCGGAAGTCAGTTGGACCCTTTGCAGCGGAGGGCCGCTCGACAAGCTTGAGAGGAAGACACAAGAGGCGCATCCCTTGGGGAGTGCGCCTCTGAATCCGCACGATGTGCGGACGGCCTTCGAATGCCTCTAGCGAGGCGAGTGCCTAGCTCGCGGCGTGGTGCTCGTGCTCGTCGCACTCGTGCACGTCATGCACATGACCCGGCTCACCGTGGTGCTCGTGCTCATCGCACTCGTGCGTGTCGTGCTCGTGGTGGCCATGATGCTCATGGTCGTCGCACTCGTGCGGGTCATGGACGTGGCCGGGGCCGCCGTGGTGCTCGTGCTCGTCGCATTCGTGGGTGTCGTGTGCCATAAGGACTCTCCTCTAATCGATTGCTGAGTCTTTTTATACACAAGGGCTTGAACCGGATTCGAGAGTCGATCTCAGTAGAGGGACGGAGCCTGTGAGCACGCTTGCGACGGGGCGGCCAGGGCGCGCCGCCAGCGAGAAACCGGCCACGGGCAGGCTCCCCCCTGGCGCTTGCGCGACAACCGGACTGCCCCGATCGCGTTATGGCGCGACCATGCGTCGTGTATACTCGCGGCCCACAGCGCGCGGGCTTGCCTTGCGCGGTGCGAAGCCGGTCAGACCGGCTCTCCGTCGGGTCGATGCCCGAGGAGCGCGGGACGCGACACCGAGTACGTCGTACACTGCGCGGGCACGATTCGAAAGCACGGTTGAGGAGACACAGCACATGGCAATCAGCGCCGAAAGGGAAAGCGGCACCGTCATCGCGAAGGCCGACGGGCGCATCGATGGCTCCAACGCCAGCGAGTTTCAGGCGGACCTGCAGGGAGTGATCGAGGATAGCGACAAGGCGCTCATCCTGGACTTTGAGAGTGTCTCCTACATCAGCAGCGCCGGACTGAGAGTCCTGCTGCTCACCGCCAAGACCCTCGAGGGAAACGGGGCGAAGCTGGCGCTGTGCTCACTTTCCGAGCCGATTCGCGAGGTGTTCCGCATCAGCGGCTTCGACAACATCATCCCGATCCACGACTCCCAGGCCGAGGCAACGGCCGCCATCGGCGGGTAGACCGCACCGGAAACCGGTAGAAAGGGCTCGCCGAGGCGTGCGCGGTCGATGACCTACAAGATTCTCGTAGTCGACGACGAACCTGACCTCGAACCACTGGTCTTGCAGCGCATGCGCCGGCACATCCGGCGTGGCCGCTACGAGTTCGTGTTCGCCCACAACGGGATCGAGGCGCTGGAGCAGCTCGAGGCCGACCCCAATATCGACATGGTCGTCTCCGACATCAACATGCCGCGCATGGACGGGCTGACGCTGCTGGAGCAGATTCCCAACGTCAGCCCCGACATCCGCGCGATCATCGTCTCGGCCTACGGCGACATGGAGAATATCCGCACCGCCATGAACCGGGGCGCCTTCGACTTCGTGACCAAGCCGGTTGATTTCGACGACCTGCAATTCACGATCGACCGGACACTGGAACACATCGAGCAGTGGCGGGAAGCGCTCAGCACGAGGGACAAGCTGGTGGCGCTGCAAAACGAGCTGGACGTGGCCAGCAAGATGCAGCAGTCGATCCTGCCAACGTCGTTCCCCAGCAGCCCTTCCTACAAGACGTACGGCACGATGCACCCGGCGAAGGACGTGGGGGGGGATTTCTTCGACATCATCCGCCTGGAGAACGACCGGATCGGGCTGGCGATTGCGGACGTCTCGGACAAGGGCGTGCCTGCGGCCCTCTTCATGATGTCGAGCCGCACGCTGCTGAAGGGCTCGGCGATCGGCACCACCGGCGGTCCCGGCGCCGTGCTGACCGAGGTGAACAACCTTCTGAACGAGGACGATACGACGGGCATGTTCGTGACGATGCTGTACGCCGTCTACGACCCGGCGACGGGCGTGCTGACCTACGCCAGCGGCGGTCACGATGCGCCCCTGGTCGTACACCCGGACGGAACCTCGGAGTTGCAGGATCTGACAGGGGGCATCGCCCTGGGAGTCCTGGGCGGTTTCGAGTACCGGCATGAGTCCATCCAGCTTGAGCCCGGGGATACGGTCTGCCTCTACACCGACGGGGTGACGGAGGCGACGAACCAGCAGGGTGAACTGATGGGCATCGAAGGCGTCCAGGTGCTCTTCGGCTCGGCGCCGCCCACGAGCGCAGAGCAGGCGGGCGTGGCCATAATGGAGCGGGTGCTGGAGTTCACCGGCGAGGCCCCACAGCACGACGACATCACCTGCCTGACGCTTCGCCGGGACTGACCAATGGGCGCCACGCTCACCATGGCGATCGGAACAACGCGCGACGAGCTGGAACGCATTTCGTCGGCCATCGAGGAGTTGGGGCAGCGCGACGAGTGGCCGGACGACCTCGTGTTTCGCGTGAACCTGGTGCTCGAGGAACTGATCCTGAACATCATGGATTACGGGGCGGAGGACGACGATCCGGACATCTCCCTTGAGATCCAATCGAAGGACGACTCCATCTCGATCGACCTGAGTGACCGTGGCCGGGCTTTCGACCCGCTGACCGAGGCCCCCGAGCCGGACCTGACGGCCTCCGTAGGGGAGCGACGCGTGGGTGGACTGGGCGTCCACCTGACGAAGACGCTGATGGACGAGGTGCACTACTCGCGGGAAGCGGACCGGAACCGGCTGAGCATCGTCACGCGCAAGGTGCGATGAAGCGGGGAAGGCCCGCGAGCGTCGCCTGGCTTTCCGGCATTGCGCTGGCAGCGGCGCTGCTCATGGCGAGCTGTACCGGGGGTGGGGGCGGCACGGGCGGGGTCGGGACCGCCACGCCATCGCCGACCCAGGCGCCCGACAGGGGCACGCCGGGGGTCTTCGAGGACAGGGTGCTCTTCGGGCAGTCGGCGGCGTTCAGCGGGCCGGCGCAAGAACTGGGCAAGAACATGCGGCTCGGGATCGAGGCCGCGTTCCACGAAGCGAACATGGCGGGTGGTGTACACGGGCGGCGTTTGGAACTGACCACGCTGGATGACGCGTACGAACCGGAAGCGGCGATCACCAATACGCAGCAACTCATCGGGGAGGGCGTGTTCGCACTGATCGGGGCGGTGGGGACACCAACCTCACGATCCGCCACACCGGTGGCGGCGGAATCCGGGGTGCCCTACCTGACACCGTTCACGGGGGCGGCGTTCCTGCGTGATCCCGAGTGGACGAACATCATCAACCTGCGCGCCTCCTACGCGCAAGAGACCGAGGAGATGGTGGAGCGATTGACGGTGGACCTGGGCATCGAGCGGATCGCCATCCTCTACCAGGACGATTCGTACGGGCGCAGCGGCTACGACGGCGTGCAGCAGGCACTGGGGCGGCGGGGCAGCGAAGCAGTGGCGGTTGGACGCTACACGCGCAACACCTCGGCTGTGAAAGCAGCGGTACTGGACATCCAGGGCGGCAGCCCCGAGGCGGTCATCATGATCGGGGCGTACCAGCCGATGGCGGAGTTCATCAAGTGGGCGCGGAACCTGGGGATGGACGCGCTGTTCCTGAACGTCTCGTTCGTTGGCAGCAACGCCCTGGCGCAGGAACTGGGGCCGGAAGGGGTGGGGGTGCTGGTGACGCAGGTGGTGCCCTTCCCGGAGGATGATTCGCTGGCTGTGGTGTCCGCCTACCATCGGGCGCTTGCGGCCTACGCCCCCGACGCCACCCCCGGCTTTGTGTCGCTGGAGGGGTATCTGGCCGGCCGGCTCGCGATCGCGGGGCTGGAGATGTGCGGACGCGACCTGGACCGGGACTGCTTCCTCGCGAGCCTGCGAGAATCGGCAATGCTGGAGATCGAGGGGTTCCCGTTGCAGTACGGGGAGGATGACAACCAGGGGTCGGACAAGGTATTCCTGACAGTCATCGGCCCCGGCGAGCAGTACCATGCGATTGAATCGCTCCGGGAGATTGAGACACTGCGGGAGACAGAGTGGCTGGGCGACTGAGGCAACTGCTGGACAGCCGGTTCCGGATCTCGACCCAGCTCTACGGAGCGGTCGGGGGAGCGGTGGTGCTCACGCTGGCAGCCAGCCTGGTTGGCTGGTTCTCGTTCGACCGGGTGGGGACGGCGCAGAGCCGCGTCAACGATGGGAGCGTGCCGGAGCTGGCGGCCGCCTTCGGCGTGGCGCAGTACAGCGGCGTGCTGGTGGCGGCGGCGCCCAATCTGACTGCAGCGACGACGCCGGAGGAGTTCGATCAGGTCGTCCAGAGCATCGATGCGGCCTACGCCTCGTTCGAGGAGGAGCTGGCGACGCTGGAGGCCCGGCAGGACACCGACCAGGAGCGCGTGGGGCGCATCCGCGGGTACGCCGACACGCTCATCTCGAACATCAAGGAGCTCAGGAGCGAGACCTCCGGGGTGTTCGAGCTTCGGGACCGGCTGGAGGGGCTGCAGGAAGAGCTGACTCAAGTTCGCTTTGAACTGGATGACCTGCTCGCGCCGGCGATCGACGACCAGCTCTTCTACACCCTGACAGGGTTCCGGGACCTGGAGGAGTCGGCCGCCCCCCGCTCGGAGCACTTCGCCGAACGGGAGATCGTTCGCTACCGGCGACTGAGCGAGCTGCAGGGGGACGTGAATATCGCGACGGAGCTGCTGGCGAATGCGTTCACGCTCTCGGACGCCTCCCTGATCGAGCCGCTGCGCGAGCGCTTCGAAGCTGCGAGAAACCGCATCGAGCGCAACCTGGGGACGCTGGCAGGCTCGGATTTCCACGAAGCCGCCAACCCGCTCTTCGACCGGTTGTTTGCGCTGGGCGTGGGGGGCGAGAGCGTGTTCGGGCTGTTCGAGCGGGAACTTCGCATCGAAGCTCGCCAGGCGGAGCTGCTCGACAGCAACCGCGATCTCTCAGTCGACGTAGTGGCGGAGGTGGACGGGCTGGTGATGGCGGCACAAGCGAGCGCCGAGGACGCCACGGAGGCCTCCTCCTCGGCGATCTTCACGGGGCGGACGCTCCTGCTGGTGATCAGCGCGGTGAGCGTGGTCGGCGCGGTGCTCATCATCTGGCTGTACCTGGGGCGGATCCTGCTGCGACGCCTCAACATGCTCTCGGACTGGATGCGGCGGATGGCCGGGGGCGACATCGAGACGAGCGTGGAGATGGAGGGGCAGGACGAGGTGGCGGACATGGCAGCCGCGCTTGAAGTGTTCCGGCGGCACGCGCTGGAGGTGCAGCGTTTGAACCTGGTGGAGGAGCTGGCAAACGAGCTGCAGGACAAGAACGTGGAGTTGGAGAGCACGCTGGGAGAGCTGAACAAGGCCCAGGACCAGATCGTGATGCGCGAGAAGCTGGCGGCGCTGGGAGAGTTGACGGCGGGGGTCGCCCACGAGATCCGGAACCCGCTGAACTTCGTGAACAACTTCTCCGAGGTCTCGGGCGAGCTCCTGACCGAGCTGCAGGAGGTGCTGGAAGAGGAGAGCGTGCAGCTGAGCGAGGACCAGCAGTCGTACATCGAGGAGATCACTGGGGACCTGACGAGCAACCTCGAGCGAATCCAGTCGCACGGAAAGCGGGCGAACCGGATTGTCGAGAACATGCTGCGCATGGGACGGGAGTCGGGGGAGTGGCAGGTGTCGGACATCAACAACCTGTTGGACGAGCACGCCCGGCTGGCCTACCACAGCGCACGGGCGACGGACTCCGACTTCCAGCTGGATATCAAGGAGGACTACGACCCGACTACGGGCGAGATGGAGGTCATCCCGCAGGACCTGGGCCGCGTGTTCCTGAATATGGTGAGCAACGCCTGCTACGCCACCAACGAACGGCGTCGCGCGACGCCGGGGGCGGACGTGGTGGGCGGGCCCTATTCACCAACGATCTGGCTGAAGACGAAGCGGGAAGAGGACCACGTGGAGGTCCGCATCCGGGACAACGGGACGGGCATGCCGCCCGAGGTCGTCGAGAAGATATTCAACCCCTTCTTTACGACGAAGCCGACCGACCAGGGCACGGGCCTGGGGCTGTCGCTCTCAAGCGACATCGTGCGACGGCACGGCGGCCAGATCCGCGTGGACTCGGTACCGGGTGAGTACACGGAGATGATTGTGGAGCTGCCATTGGAGCGTCCCGCCGAGACGGTGGCCGCGCCTGCGGAGGTTCCCGCCTAGAGCTGGGCGATATTCACACAATCAACGCCCCTTCGGCCTGGCCGAAGGGGCGTTGTGTATTCCCAGGAGGGACTGCGGGCGCTAGCCCGACAGCCCCGGGGCACCTCCCAATTGCCACGGGGGATGCTCGCACACAAGGCAGGGCATCTCCCCGCGGTCTGGCAGGGCCTACTGGGCGGGCGACTCGTCCGCCTGGCCGGCTTCGCCCTCAGGCTCAGCGGCGCCGGCGTCAGAGGCGGGTGCTTCGGCGGCGGCAGGGGCCGCCGGGGCAGCACTGCCGTTGCTCTGCCCATCGGTGTTAGCGACGCGCGGAAGGTTCTTGAGCGTCCCGAGAATGTCGATGCCGGTGAGGCTCTCGACGAGGTCGGGGAGCTGGGAGACGACCTTCGTGACGTCGTTGGTGAGCTTGCTGGCCCCGATGGAGCCGCTCTCGCCACCGCTGATCATGACGATGCGGTCGGTCTGGGCGAGCGGCTGGGCGACGGCCGACGCGACCTCGGGCAGTGACTCGAGGAGCGTGTCGATCATGGCCGCCTGGCCGTACTGCTTCCAGGCGTCGGCCTTCATGCGCATGGCCTCGGCTTCGGCCAGACCCTGGGCGCGGATGGCGTCGGCCTCGGCCTCACCGCGGGCGCGGATGGCGTTGGCTTCGCCGGTGCCGTTGAGGGTGAGCGACTCGGCTTCCGCCTCGGCCCCGGCCACGACCTGGGACTTCTCGCCAGCGGCGATGGTCTCGAGGCGGTAACGCTCGGCCTCGGCTGGACGCTTGATATTGGCCTCGAGCTCGCGCTCGCGGCGCAGGATCTCCTGCTGCTCGATCTCGATCTGCTTGGTGCGCTCGACGACCTCGATCTGGACTTCCTGTTCGCGGATCTCCTGGCGAGTCACGGCCTCCTGGAGGGCGTAGGCGAGCTCGGCCTCGGCCTGGCGAGCATTGGTCTCCTGCTGGTACCGCGCCTGCTCGACCTTGAAGTCTCGTTCGGACTCGGCGATGCGGGTCTCCGCATCGTACTTGGCCGTCTCCTGGTCGCGGTTTGCCTGAGCCTCGACAACAGTAGCGTCGCGCTGGGCCTCGGCGCGCTTGATGGACGCATCGCGAGTCGCCTCGGCCTCGCCGATCTCGGCGTCGCGGGTGACTTCGGCAGTGCGTTTGCGGCCAAGGGCATCGAGGTAACCCTGGTCGTCGCGGATGTCGCGGATGGTGAAGCTGACGATCTCGAGGCCCATGTTGGCCATGTGGGGTTCTGCGACCTCGCCGACACTCTGGGCAAAGGACTCGCGGTCCTGATAGATGCCCTCGACGGTCATGGTGCCGAGGATGGCGCGCTGGGCGCCCTCGAGGGTCTGGAGGGCAACCTCTGCGATCTCACGCTGGGGCTTGCCGACAAACTGCTGGGCAGCCGTGCGGATGGCCTCCTCGGAGCGCGCGACCTTGACCTGGGCAACGCCGTCGACGGTGACGGCAACGCCCTCCTTGGTGTAGACCTTCGCGGTCTCCACTGCGAGGGTCATGACCTCAAGCGAGAGGGTCTGCGCCTTGAAGAAAATGGGGATGACGATGACTCTGCCGCCGACGGTGATCTTCGGCTGAGAGCCGCCACCGGACCTGATGAGGGCCTCGTTGGGGCCTGCGACTCGAATAATTGGCGCCATGAACTACCTCCTAAACGCCTGTCGGATGATGGTTGCGAACGCGACAAAGGGTCTGCGCGCTCCCCGAGCGGTTGGCGGGGGCACGTCCGAAACTTTGAGCGTTCTTCCGCTATAGACGGCAACGACATGCACGTTTGCGCCCGCGCGCACGCGTTGTCCTTCTTCCATAGTAGCCGAAAACTCACGGTCCCTGACAAGCACGCGGCCGGTGGGGTTGAGGTCGGAGAGGGCGGTGGCAGCGGCGCCCACGAGGCCACTGTCGGTTCCGCCGAAGGCATCGGAGCTCCCACCCTCGCGCACGAGGTAGTAGAGGGTGAGCACGCCACTGCCCATGACCAGGGCCATGACGATGATGAGCCAGAGGCTTATGTCGATGGTGGGGTCGAGGGGATTGGATGACCCGAAGAAACCACCGAACAGCAGGAACGCACCGATAACAAAGCTGGCAAGGCCGCCAATCCCGAAGGCGCCCAAGCCCGCAACCTCCATCTCAAGGTAGAAGAGGGGCATCGAGATCAGGATCAGCGCGACGCCCACCCAGTTGACCGGGAGCACGCCGAAGGACACGAAGGCAAGCGCCAACATGATGATGCCGGCGATCCCGGGCCCGAAGAACGAAGTGTAGAACTCGGCGATCAGGGCGAAGGTGCCAAGGGACATGAGCGTGAAGGAGATGTTGGGGTCGGCGAGGATCGCCAGGAAGCGTTCGAGCAGGCTCTGCTTAATCTCGCGAACGCGAATGCCTTCGGTGTTGACGACGACTGGGCCGGCTGGGGTCTGGGCGGTGCGACCGTGGACCTGGGCCAGCAGGTCGTCCAGATCGGTGGCGATGAAGTCGATGATGCCGATCTCCAGGGCCTCGCTGGAGGAGTAGGCGCGCGCGTAGGTGACGGTGTCCTCGAGCGCCTCGGCATTGCGGTTGCGCTGCTCGGAGATGGCGCGGATGAAGGCGCGGGTGTCCTCGTTCACCTTCCTCCCCAGGGTGTCTGGCAGATCCTCGCCGCTGCCGCTGATGGGGGAGGCGGCACCGATGTTGGTGGCGGGGGCCATGACGGCGAAGTTGGCCGCGACCGTGATGAAGGTGCCCGCCGAAGCGGCCTGCGCTCCCGAGGGGGAGACGTAGACGGCGACGGGAGAGCGGGATTCGAGAATCGTCTCAACCATGTCGCGGGTGGAGTCGAGGCGGCCACCGGGGGTGTCCAGCTCGACAACGATCAGGACGGCCTCGTCGTTCTCGGCCTTGCCGACGGCTCGTGAGAGGTAGCGGGAGCTGACTTCATCGATCGGGCCGTCAACCCTGACGAGGCCGATGTAGTCTCCTTTGGCCTGGGTGGGAGCGACCCAGTGGGAGAGCAGCAGGGAGCCAAGGCCAAGGGCCAGGAGAAGGAGACCAATCGCGCGCCATCCGTGTTTCGCCATACAACCATGCTAGCCCGTAGCGAGGGGCGGCGAGTATGCGAGGGCTCGCCCAGTGGCGTCAATGACAGGACGGCATGGGCGCCACCAGGGCAGGATGCGGGCCTGTGGGATGCGTTTGTTCGCGCGTTCGAGCCCGCCAGCGCGGAAGGCGCAGCGTAAGCAACGTCACGGCACGCGCGCGCGGCTCGGCACCTATAACTCCGCGCCTATACTTCGCCTCGCAGGCCCAGCCATCGGAAGGGGTACGACCTTGTCGAACGCCCGCTCGCTCCGCAGTGCGGTCGCGCTGGTCGCGGTGGCGGTTCTCTCCCTCTTTCTCTTCGGCACGGCGCACGCGCAGGACGGCGAGGGCGAAGCCTTCTCGGGGACGCTTCGCTTTGGCGGCGAGCCGGTCGAGGGCGTGCGTATCTCGGTCGTCGACGCGGTGGGGGAGGTCGTCGGGGAAGCGGTCAGCGGCAGCGACGGCAAGTGGCAGATTGAGTTGCCCGGGCCGGGCACGTACCGGGCGACGATCGACACGGACACGCTGCCGGAGGGCGTGAGCCTGCGCGATCCCGAGCGGCAGACGCTGGAAGTGACTGTGACGGCAGGTCGCTCACGGCCGCTGATCTTCGCCCTGGGGGAGCCGGCAAGCCGCGGCCCGACGATCGGGGAGAAGCTGGCGCAGGCGGTCCTGAACGGGGTCAAGTTCGGGCTGATCATCGCGATGTGCGCGATCGGACTGTCGCTCATTTTCGGGCTGACGGGGTTGATCAACTTCGCCCACGGCGAGCTCGTCACGCTGGGCGCGATCCTCGCGTGGTACTTCAATGCGGATACGTTCGGGGCGCCGCTGATCCTGGCGGGGGTGCTGGCGGTCGTGGTGGCGGGAGCGGCGGGCGGGGGTGTCGAGTTCTCGCTGCTACGGCCGCTCCGGGGGCGGCGGCTGGGCGGTTTCCAGTTCATGGTCGTCACGATCGGGCTGTCGTTGCTGGCGCGGCACGTGCTGCTGCTGTTCTTCGGGCCCGACCGGCAACGTTACGTCGACTACGCACTGCAGGCCGAGTGGACCTTCGGGCCGTTCGCCGTGACGCCTCGCGACTTCACGATCATGGCGCTCTCGGCGGTGATCCTGATCGCGGTGGCGGTGTTCCTGCAGCGGGCACGCATGGGGAAAGCGATCCGGGCGGTCGCGGACAACCCCGAACTGGCCGAGTCATCAGGCATCGACGTGGACCGGGTCATCCTGGTCGTGTGGGCGGCGGGGGCGGCGCTGGCGGCTGTGGGGGGTGTCTTCTTCGGGTCGGTGGAGGCGGTGGACTGGCTGATGGGGTTCCGGCTGCTCCTGCTCATGTTCGCGGCGGTTGTGCTGGGAGGGCTGGGGACGGCCTACGGGGCGATGGTGGGGGGGCTGCTGATCGGACTGGTGACGGAGGTGAGCACGGTGTGGGCGAGCCCGGAGATCAAGGCGGTGTTCGCGCTGGGCGTGCTGGTGCTGGCGCTGCTGATTCGCCCCCAGGGACTGCTCGGGCAGCGGGAACGGATCGGGTAGATGGAATTCGATGTCATCTTCGGCAACGCAGCGCGGGCGGGGCTGGGGCCGCAGGCGGCGATCTTCGCGCTGGCGGCGATTGGGCTGAACCTGCACTTCGGGTACGCGGGGCTGCTCAACTTCGGGCAGGTCGGCTTCATGATGCTGGGGGCCTACGGGACGGCGATCATGGTGGCGACGTGGGGCGGCTCGCTGTGGCTGGGGATTCCCTTCGGGCTGGGGCTGTGCGTCGCGTTCGCGCTGGCGCTTGGCATTCCCACGCTGCGGCTGCGCAGCGACTACTTCGCGATCACGACGATCGCGGCGGCGGAGATCCTGCGGCTGCTGATCCGCTCCTCGCCGGCGACCGACATCACGGGCGGGCCGTTCGGGCTGCAGGCGATCGCGAACAGCTTCTATGACCTCAACTTCCTGCCCGACGGACGCTTCGGCATTGGGACGTTTTCCTACTCGTCGAACCAGCTCTGGGTGATGATCGTGGCCTGGGTGCTGGTGGTGCTCTGCTCGGCACTGGTGCTGGGGCTCATCAAGAGCCCGTGGGGACGGGTGGTGCGCGCCATCCGGGAGGACGAGGACGCCGTGCTGAGCCTCGGCAAGAACACCGTCGCCTACAAGCTGCAGGCGCTGGCGATCGGGGGGGTGATTGGGGGGCTGGCGGGCGTGATCGACGTGCTCCAGCAGTCGGGGGTGGGGTCGGAGAACTTCGAGCCGCAGGTGACGTTCTTCGCCTGGGCGGCGCTGATCCTGGGAGGCCTCGCGACGACAGTCGGGCCGGTGGTGGGAGCGGTGCTGTTTTGGTTCCTGCGGGAGGGGGTCGAGTCGTTCATCCGCGAACTCTCGGCTGAGAACTGGCTTCCCAACGTGCTGGCGGATTTCCTGGACGGGGCGGAGGGGGCCATCAGCGTCGTCCTGATGGGCATCGGGCTGGTCGGGCTGATGGCGCTGCGGCCGCAGGGCATCTTCGGCAGACGCCGGAACCTACACCTGGGGACATGAGCGAGATGACGACGGTACGGCCAGAGCTGACGGAAGCAGCGCTCGAAGCGGCCCCACCGGGGCGGCTGAAGGACGACCCGATCCTGATCACGTTCGGGATGCTGAAGACGTTCGGCGGCATCCGCGCGGTCGATATCGATCACCTGGAGATCGAGCGGGGCACGATTACAGCGATCATCGGGCCGAATGGGGCGGGGAAGACGACGCTCTTCAACCTGTTGACGGGATTCGACCGGCCGGACCAGGGATCGTGGCGGCTGGACGGGCGGCCACTGGGCGGTCTGCCGCCGCACCGCATCGCACGGCTAGGGATGGTGCGCACGTTCCAGCTGACGAAGTCGCTCTCGCGGCTGACGGTGCTGGAGAACATGGCGGTGGCGGCGCAGACGCAGCGTGGCGAACGACTCGAGCGGGCGCTCCTGCGCTGGCTGTGGCTGCCGGAGGAGGAGCGCGTGATGACACGCGCGGTGGAGTTGCTAGAGCGCTTCGGGATCGAACACATGGCTGATGAGCAGGCGGGAACGCTCTCGGGCGGGCAGCGGAAGCTGCTGGAGATGGCTCGCGCGCTGATGGCCGACCCGGAGCTGGTGATGCTGGACGAGCCCACGGCGGGGGTGAATCCGGCGCTGACGGAGTCGCTGCTGGAGCACATCCGCAACCTGAACGCGGAGGGCGTCACCATCGTCTTCGTGGAACACAACATGGACGTGGTGATGGACATCAGCGACTGGGTGGTAGTGATGGCGCAGGGGCGGATCCTGACGGAGGGGGCGCCGGAGGAGGTAGTCGCGAACGAGGAAGTCATCGACGCCTACCTGGGGCGGGCGCGGGAGGCTGTCGACGAGGCGGTGGAGGAAGCGGAGGGGGAGGAAGGCGATGGCTGAGGAGAGGCCGCTGTTGGAAGCGCGCGCCCTGATCGCGGGCTACCTGCCGGGGGTGCCCATCCTGAACACGTGCAGCCTGAGCCTGTTCGAGGGCGAGATCGCGGGCATCGTGGGGCCGAACGGGGCGGGGAAGTCGACGCTGCTGAAGGCGGCATTCGGGCTGGTGGAGGTTTGGGAAGGGGACGTGTTCCTGCGGGGCCGGTCGATGCTGGGCAAGAAGCCGCACACGCTGGTGACCGAGGGCATCGGTTACGTGCCCCAGACCGACAACGTCTTCCCCCGGTTGAGCGTGCGAGAGAATCTGGAGATGGGTCTGTTCCTGGAGCCGCGGGCGTGGCAGGAGCGGTTTGACGCCGTCGTGGAGCTGTTCCCGCTGCTGGCGGAGCGGGCGGGGCAGCGGGCGGGGGCGCTCTCGGGGGGCGAGCGGCAGATGCTGGCGATGGGGCGGGCGCTGATGATGAACCCATCGGTGCTGCTGCTGGACGAGCCCTCGGCGGGACTCTCGCCGAGGTACCAGGAGCAGGTGTTCGAGCAGGTGCTGGAGGTGAACCGGGCGGGCGTTTCGGTGCTGATGGTGGAGCAGAACGCGCGGCGCTGCCTGCAGGTCGCACATCGCGGCTACGTACTCGACCAGGGCCGGAACGCCTACACGGGCCCGGGCGAGGAGCTGCTGAACGACGAGCGGGTGGTGGAGCTGTACCTGGGCACGCTAAGTGCGCGGGCGCGGGACTGACCGGGCGACTCTGGCAACGAGCAGAGGGGGCGCCCCAGGGCGACCCCTCCGATGTGCTGTTCCGGCCCGGCCTAGCGGCTGAGATCGAAGACGGTAATCTGCTCCACGAGTTCACTGCCTTCGAAGCGGCTCACCTTGTAGGTGGCCACGGTGGGGTCGCCGCCGTCGTCGAGCTTGAGGCTTCCGACCTTGCCCACGTAGGCAACGTCCTGGCCGGCATCGATGAGCTCGGCGCACTCGCCGTAGGTGGTGCAATCGGTTCCGTCGCGGGTGACCGCGCCGACCGCGGCGATGATGTCATCGCCGTCGGTGCTGGCTGCCGCCCGCGAGGCGAGCGCGAGGATGACGGTGCAGTCGTACGACTGCGCCCCGAAGACGAAGTTCCCCTCGGAGACCGCGGCGAGGCGGTCGTTGAACTCCTGGTAGGCGGGGATGGCGGGACCGGTCGCGACGAACAGCGTCAGGCCATCGAGGACTTCGGGATTCGAGGCATCGACGCTCTCCCAGAGGGTGGGCGTGTGCATGCCGTCGGAGCCGTACATCATGTCCGGCGAGAAGCCGGCCTCAATCAGGCCCCGCGTCAGGCTGGCGCCATCGGGGATGAAGCTGATGAGGAGGATGGCGTCCGGCTCGTAGCCCTTGACCGCTTCCACCTCGGCGCTGAACACGGCGCTGTTGGGGTCGTAGGTCGTGATGTGGGTCTCGGCGCCGACGCTCTGGAGAGCGGCGTCGACGAGGTCACGGAGGGCCACGCCGTAGTCGTCGGCGCGGGCAAGGATGGCGACACGCGTTCCCCCTTCAGAGACGATCGTGTCGGCGATAACGGGCGCGACGATGGCGTCCGAGGGGGCGGTGCGGAAGTAGTAGCCGGCGTTCGCCTGGTCCGTGAAGGAGGGCGAGGTATTCGACGGCGAACACTGGGGGATACGCTCGTCGTAGAGCTTCTGGATGAAAGACTGGGAGATGCCCGAGGCAGCAGCCCCAACAATGACGTGGGCGCCCTCGCCGAGGAGGCGATTGACCGCCTCCGAGGCGACGTCCGGGTCGGTGCCGCTGTCGGCGTAGGTGACCTCGACATCGCCTCCCCCGGCGACGATGTCCTCAATGGCGAGGCTCACGGAGGCGATCATGGGAACGCCGTACTCACCAAGCTGGCCCGTCTCGGGGAGGATCACGCCAATGTGGAGGGTGGGGGCGGCAGGAGCGGCCTCAGTGGGTGCGGGTGCGGCAGCGGCCACGAGGTCGGCGAGATGGCTTTCGCGCGAACCCACGGCCACCAGGACGCCGTCCTGGAACTGCGCGATGGCGTAGTTACCAACGGTCGGGTCGCCGACACCGTCGAGATCGAGGGGACCGCTCACGCCGACGTAATCGATGTTCTCACCCTCAGCGAGGAGCGCGGAGCAGTCGGCGTAGGTGCGGCACTCGGTACCGCCGTCGGTGAGGGTTCCAAGCGCCTCGATTATGGCATCGCCATCGGCGCTGCCAGCGGCCTCGGCGGCGAGAACGAGGAGCACGACGCAGTCGTAGGACTGACCACCGTAGATGAGGTTGCCACCGGTGATGGGACCGAGGCGGTCGTTGAACTCCCTGGAGCCGCTGGCCCCGATGAGCTTCATGCCGTCGAGGACGTTGGCGTCGTTCGGGTCGATCAGCTCCCAGAGAGTCGGGAAGAACAGGCCATCGGCGGCGTACTGGATCTCAGCGCCGAAGCCGGCCTCGAGGAGGCCGCGGATGATGCTCGTGCCCTCCTCGAAGGAGATGTGCACGATGGCATCGGGGCCGTAGCCCCTGGTAGCCGCCACCTCGGACTCGAAGGAGGAGGCGTTCGGGTCGAAGGAAATGATGGTCGACTCGGCGCCGAGCTCGTTGAGGGCGCCTACCATGAGGTTGGCGAGGGCGTTCCCGTAGTCGTCGGCGCGGGCGAGGATGGCGACGCGCGTGCCGCCATCGGCGACAACCTCGTCGGCGATGATGGGGGCGACCGCCTCATCCGGCGGAACGGTGCGGAAGTAGTATCCGGCGTTCTCCTGGGTGCTGAACGAAGGAGAAGTATTCGAGGGGGAGCACTGCGGGATTTTCTCGTCGTAGAGGCGCTGGATGAACGCTTGCGAGATGCCCGAAGCGGCGGCCCCGACAATGACATCGGCGCCTTCGCCAAGGAGGCGGTTCACGGACTCGGACGCAACGTCGGGGTTCGTTCCCGTGTCCGCGTAGGTCACGGTGATGGCGCCGCCGGCCTCAAGGATGTCCGCGACGGCCAGCTTCACCGACTCGATCATGGGCGGGTTGAGGAAGCCAAGCGCGCCCGTCTCGGGGAGGACGACGCCGATGTGCAACTCGACTGCCTCATCGGTGGCTGGTTCTTCGGTCTCAGCCGCTTCGGTGGCCGGAGCGGGGGTGGGTTCCGGGGTGGCCTGTTCGTCTTCGTCATCGCCACAGGCGACTACTGCGAAGGCAGCAAGCAGGGCAACCAGGGAGACCAAAGTCAGGCGTCGGAACAGTCTAGAGCTATACACCGCATCCCTCTCAACGTGTGTGTTGGAGAGATGATACCCCCACGCAAACCCCTGCTAGCGAATCAGCGCCCGGGAGATTCGAGCAAGTGCTCCCTGGCAGCTTCGACTGTGACCGCGCTTACACCAGCCTCTCGCAGGTAGGCCTCGGCGCTGACGTGCTCCTCGCGCAGCCAGGCGAGGAAGCGGAGCATGGCGCCGGCGGAGGTCTCGAGGAGCCTGGCCCAGCTCTCTCGGGTCATGTGAAGGGCCTCCATCTGCCTGCCGAAGCGATCGACGTGGGGCTGGAGCCACTCGCCGGTGAGGGCGTAGTCCTGGGCGATCGTGTCGTCATCGACGCCGAGGGAGGAGAGGAGGAGGGCGGCGGCCACGCCGGTGCGGTCGCGGCCACCCGTGCAGTGGAACACAAGCGGGACCTGGGCGGGGTCGGCGGCGAGCTCGAAGAACGCGCGAAAGGCGCCGGGGGCGCGCCCCGCCATCTGGATGTAGGACTGGGACCAGTCGATCTCACCGGAAGCGAGGGACTGGAAGCGATCGCGCCGCTCCTCGGGGGTCATCACCGTGTCACCGCCGATAGGGAGGTTGCGCCAGTCGATGCCGTAGTCAGCGAAGGGCGAGAGGCCATCACCTTCGAGCTCCAGGGCGTTGCGCAGATCGACGACGGTGCGGATGCCGAGGTGATCCCGCAGGAGGGCCAACCCGGCGGGGCTGATGTGGTGCATCATCCCGCAGCGGTAGACCCGCCCGGAACGGACGACCCGTCCGTCCTGCGTGTGGTAGCCGCCGAGGTCGCGGAAGTTGACGGCGCCCTCGATGTCGGCATCGAGGCAGCGAGTGTCGGCGGTCTGGGTGTTGGTCACGGGCAATTCCTCGGGTCTGGCTGGAGCGTACCGGAAGCCTGACAGGGGACGGCTAACGGTCCACGAACGCGCGGCGCTAGCGGGAGGCGAGGCGCTGGCGGAGGCGGGGGAGCACTTCTGTGGAGAAGCGCGTGACCGTCTCGACAACCTCACCGGGAGGGAGCCCGCCCTGGTCCATCTGGACCATGAGCAGCTCGACGCCGCCGGTGGCGCGAATGCGGCCTTCAAGGTCGGCAATGACGTCTTCGACGCTTCCACAGACGGCCTGCGCCTCGGGCGTCGCGAGGGCCTCGAAGTGGGGAGGCAGTGGGCCGGTCGCTCCAGCGATGTCGCGGAGGACCCACGAGAGGTAGCCGGTCTGGAAGGGACGCCAGTACTCGACGGTCTCGGCGGTGGAGCCGGCGCCGACGTGACAGTGGACGTGAAGGGCGACGCGCCCGCCCTCGGGGTCGTGGCCGGCTTGCTCCCAGCCCTCGCGGTAGCGCTGGACAAGTCCGGGAGGCGCCTCGACGCCCACGGAGACGGTGGGGATGACGATGGGGCAGCGGAGAGCAACGGCACGGTCGACGGACTCGGGAGAGCTGGCCGAAAGCCAGATCGGCGGGTGGGGCTGCTGGACCGGGCGGGGGTGGACGGTGACGCCATCAAGTGGGGGCCGGAAAGCGCCCGACCAGGTCACGTCCTCCTCCGTCCAGAGGCGACGGAGGAGTTCGACGGACTCGGCGAGCATCTCGGCGGAGCGCTCCTGGTCCTGACCGAACTGGGCGTAGTGGGCGCGGTAGACGCCGCGGCCGCCGACGAGTTCGGCGCGGCCGCCGGAGAGCACATCGACCGTGCCGTAGTCCTCGGCGAGGCGGACGGGGTCGTGGTGGGGGAGGAGGGAGACGGCGGTGGAGAGGCGGAGGGCGGTCGTGCGCTCGGCGACGGCGGCGAGGATGGGGGTGGGGGAGGAGAGGATGTACTCGCTGAAGTGGTGCTCGCCCAGGTGGAACGACCAGAAGCCGAGGTCCTCGGCGAGGGCGCCGAGGTCGACGAGCTGGCGGAAGCGGTCGTGGGGGCTGAGGCGCTCGCCGGTGCGGGGATGAGGGAGGTTATCGCCGAGGGAGACGAGGCCAACGTCCACGGTGTTCCTCTACGCGCGCCTGGAGCATGCACGCTAGCACGTCCATCTCAAGGGCGTCGGGCGCCGCGAAGGAGGAGGAGGAGGTTCCCGGCGGCGCCCAGGGCAACCGTCAAGCCCAGTACGAGCAGGAGCATGAGGTGCGGGGGCGACCCCGTGCCGGAGACGAGTCCACCGCCGGTATCGGCAGGGGCGGGGGCGGCCCCGGCCTCCTCGCCGGAGGGAGCCTCGGCGGCGGCTTCGAGGAAGACACTGCGGCCCTCGCCGCCAGGGACGTAGCGAGGGTCGCCGGCGGCGACCGTTCCGAGCGCCAGCAGGTATTCGCGCAGTGCCTGCTCGTAGCTGGCGAGGATCTGCAGCTTGTCCGGGTTGGCGCCGAGCATCGTGTAGCCGTCCCCACCGTTGGCGACAAAGCTGCTGGTCACGATGGAGACAGAAGGCGCGCCCTCCACGATCGCGCCTTCCGCAATGATCGGGACGCCACCGGCCAGGGTCAGGCTCACCACGCGGTGGCCGGTCGGGCGGGAGGGATCGTAGACGGCGGCAATCCCGCTGACCTGGAGGAAAGCCCCGCTGGGGGCGGGGTAGCGCGCGCCCGAAACCTCGAAAATGGCCTTGAGGTCGGCGGGGGAGACGTTCGCGACCACCGAGACGGCATTGGGGAAGGGAAGCACATCAAGCGTATTGACGAGGAAGATCTGGCCGGGGGCGGTCCCGCTCGTGGGGAGCGTGTCGCCGGCATTCTGGCGGATGCCACCGCTGTTGGTGATCGCGACAACGGGGTGTTCCGGGCCGCGCTCGGGAAGGCCCAGGGTGGCGGCCATCCGGTCGTAAGCATGGAGGAAGGCATCGGCGATGAGGTTGCCGGCGTTGCTCTCGCCGCCGCGCACGCCGGCGCGCGAGACATCGAGCAGCACCTCCGTCGTCGCGACGGCAACGCTCGCGAGACCAGCGAGGCAGGCGGCCACGGGCTCCTCGACCGTTGCGAGGAGCGCGGGGTCGGCGGCAACAGCGCCGGTGAACCCGACAGCAACGGCGGCCTCGCTCTCGGGGACGACCGGTCGGGGGTAGCTGGACGCCGCGACGATGCTCTCGACCTCGCCGGCCGCGTCGAAGACGGCATCGAGGCGGCCGACGTACCTGTAGCTACCCGCGGTGGTCACGATGTAGACGGTCCTGCCATCGGCGTCCGCAGCTTCAAGCGGGTATTCGCCTTCGATCGGAGCGCCCTCACCTGGCAGGAGCTGGAGGGACGCCTCCACGGCGGGACTCTGGAGGAGGGCGTGGCCGCCGCCGGAGACGACGATGTCCACGCCACGCAGCAAGGCCACGATCTCCACGTCGCTCGCGAGACTCTGGAGGTGGCTGACGAAGACGATCTTGTTGACGCCCCGCCCAAGCAGGCGATCGATCTCGGACTGGACGGCGGCCGCGGTCGCGGCCAGATCGTGGGTGACGGTGACGTTCCGGGGGATGGAGATGGTGGCCAGGCCCGGGGTCGTCGCGCCCACGAGGCCAAAGCGCGCGCCGGTAACCTGATCGTCGAGGATCATCGAACGCCCAATCACGCGGCTACCGGCAACAGGCAGATCGATGAGGCCGTCCTCATCGACGAGGTCGGCGAAGCCGGGCTCGCCGGAGAAGTCGAGGTTGGCGCTGAGGAAGGGCTGGCCGTCGAAGCTGCGTATGAAGCGCTGGAGAACATCCGGGGTGGCGTCGAACTCGTGGTTGCCGATGACGTGGGCATCGTAGGGAATGGCGCTCTGGGCAACCGCATCGAAGAAGGGGCTGCCCTCGCGCTGGCCGCAGATGAACGCGGAGGAGGAGAGGAAGACATCGCCGGCGTAGACGGCCAGGATTGCGTTCCCGCCAGCGCGGGCCTGGGCGATCTCACGGTCGATGACGGCCTTGAACGCGGCGATCCCGGCCACGGGCACCTCGACGGGGCGGCCATCCACCTCGGCCGCATTCGTGAGTGGCAGCAAGGCCGACTCGCCATCGTTGTTGTGGAGGAGGGTGAGCGTGACTTCACCGCCACCCTGCGCCTGCGCGGTGAGGGGATGATCTCGGTCGAGGGTGGGAAGCAGCGCCAGGGCCGCCACAAACACGAGAGCGGCGGGCAATGCGGTTCGCAAAGAGGGCATGGGAACCTCACGGAAAGGGAACCGGACGGCGCTCGCCCGAGAGTCCGGCGAGCCTACGCGCGCCTACGTCACCACGCCAGCAAGGAGCCCAGCCGCGCCACCCGCGAGCACGAGCCAGACAGTGCTCGGGGAGAAGCGCACGAGCACGACCGCGGCGATGGCGAGCACGACCCAGGCGAAGGCGTCGTCGATGACGATGCGTCCGAGCGAGATCACGACGACGGCCATGACGGCGACGGCGGCTGCGCCCACGCCGTCGAGGAAGCCGGAGGCCCAGGGCGCCTCGCGGAGGCGGGGCACGAGGGGGTGGGTGATCGCGACGAAGAAGAAGGAGGGCAGGAAGATGCCGAGTGTCGCGACGATGGCGCCGGGAAAGCCATCGAAGACGTAGCCAACGAAGGTGGCGGTGGTGAAGACGGGGCCGGGGGTGAACTGGCCGACGGCGACGGCGTCGACGAGGGTCTGCTCGGTGAGCCAGCCGCGGCTGGTGACGAAGTCGGCCTCGAGGAAGGCGACGAGGACGTAGCCGCTGCCGTAGAGCGTGCCGCCGATCTTGAGGAAGACCCAGAAGAGCTCGGGGAGGGCGAAGCCGGCGGGGCTGGCGAGCAGCACGAAGCCGCCCGCGCGGCGGCCGGTCACGCGCAGCCAGCGGCGGG
>Ga0209544_1001616_pt1 | contig 23842 bp, 16 predicted proteins | sample MesohylPK_FD_187297 | JGI IMG/M metagenome (GOLD analysis project Ga0209544, IMG submission 187297) | Host-associated microbial community of the marine sponge Aplysina aerophoba from Gulf of Piran - sponge mesohyl, lysed by proteinase K... | ecosystem: Host-associated > Porifera > Sponge >...
ATCGAAATCGAAGGCCGGCGTCAACCGCTCCTCGATCAGCCCGACGTGAGCGCGGCATGGAAACAGAAGGCAGCCTCAGAAGACTCGCAGGTGACCGAGATGGTCGTGCCCGTGGAATGGCTGACCACCCGGCCCGTCGAGCAGGCCTTCCGGGAGAAGGGACCCTTAGCCTCGCAGGTCACCGCCTGCAAGCTGCGCGACGCGCACACAATCGAGACCGTCGAATCGGCATTCGGACTCAACGCCGAGATCGGCTCGGAGTCCCCCCCTGCACCGCTCGCACACTTGCGTATTGGTCTCTGTCGCCAGACCAGTGCCTCCCTTGGTTTGCCCCCAAGTTGGGATGGGTCTGCACAGCTCACATCTGCGTATACTGACCGTGATGGCTTCTGCGCCTGCCAACAAGCAGCAAATCCTTGAGCGCTTTCAACTATTCCAGGGCGGTACTGGCGGCCTCGACAGCTGGATAGGATCCGATACGCCTGATGAAGTCTTTGAAGCACTGACGGATCTCGAAGCCCAACCGCTCAGTCGTGCGCGGCTAAACCAACTGTTGACTCTGGCCCACGAAGCACCAGTCTCCCAACCGCTGTTCTCCTATTATTGGCTAAGCGCTCCCGAGCATCCATATGATGTGTGCAATGTTCCGCACTACGACGAACGCTGGCTTCGCTCGAAGAACATTCACTCTATCGACCAACTCTATTGGGGTTTGTATCGCTTCTACGTGGATGCCTTGCTGTACTTCGGAAGCATCAGGACTGCCTATCAGCGGCTCCGTCAGCTATCAGAGAAGGACCTTCATTCCTATTTTGCCGGCCAGCGATTTGATGGGCTCTCAGATCGTGACGATCCTCTCCCGCTTTCACAAATTGCTAAGGATAAGCGCTACTTGATATCCGAAATGGCGTGTAAGTCATACGATGTTCTGGACTCTTCGGGAGATGCCAACCAAATACAGCAGGTCATGATGGACCTACTCGAGAAACACCGCGCTCACGGCGGCGGTCCAATCACCGCTAGACAACTACTGACCGGTGACTATGCAAAGGAGCAATACTCACATCTTCAGCCCCAGTTGCAGCTTTCAGCGGACGACTTCTTAGAAGAGGTTCTCGAAGATGAAGCCGGTCTACTCGAAAAGATTCAGCGCGTCGCTCAAGACTTCGCCGAAGCCCGCCGAGCGGCACTCTCCAATACCGCCATGTATTTGTCCATGGTAGGAGATCTAGACGTGTACATCGCAACCTCTATGCGCAATCGAGAAGACTTCAGAGACATGGCTGACTTTTGCGAAGCAGTATTCTCCGATTCTCAACTGCGATCACTGAACCTTCGATACTTTGATCCTACGCTTAGCGCCGCTCAATACCACGAGGACAAAGGGATCATCGAATGCCTAATGGTCAAATGCGCGAAGGCTCTAATTCTTAACGCTGGGAGCCGTGACAGCTACGGCAAGGATGCTGAAGCTGCAATGGCACTTAGAGGGCGCGCGGATTGACCATCCACGGGTCGTCGGGTGTTCCCGGCTTTGATGTCGGGTGCTGACTACTCGACGACCCTGTGGAGGTCTCAGACATCATGCGCGCGTTAGATCCTGAAGTGGTGGATGCGGTGTGGGCGGCGGTCGAGCCGCGTGTCCCGGTTCCTGTTGATAACCACCCGACGGGTGGGCACCGGCGGCGGATTCCGGACCGGGTGTGTTTTTGGGGGATGCTCCTGCGGCTGGTCACCGGCTGCTCCTGGGTCACCGCGGAGCGCCTGTTGGACAACAAGGTCTCCGATACGACGCTGCGAGCGCGCCGCGACGAGTGGATCGGCGCCGGCGTGTTCGACAAGCTCGAGGCCGAGGCGATCGCGGCCTATGACCGCATCGTGGGCCTCGACCTGTCCGACGTCGCCATCGACGGATCCCAACACAAAGCCCCCTGCGGCGGCGAAGGCACCGGCAGAAACCCCACTGACCGGGGAAAACTCGGCATCAAGTGGTCCCTGCTGACCGACCGCGCCGGCATCCCGGTCGGCGCGGCGCTCGACGGCGCGAACCGCCACGACACCGTCCTGTTGGCGCCCACTCTCGACGCGGTGGCGCGCCGCGGCCTGCTCGGCGACGTCGAGACGCTGCACCTCGACCGCGGCTATGACAGCGGCGCGGTGCGGCGGCTGTGTGCCCAAGCGGGCATCGACGACGTCCTCTGTGCCCGCCGTCGGCCCCCCGGCACCGCCACGACGAAAACCCCGACCCCCCTCGGGATGCGCTGGACTATCGAACGCACCAACTCGTGGCTGTCCAACTTCGGGCAACTCCGCCGCAACACCGACCGCCGCACCCAGCACCGACGAGCCCAACTCGCCCTCGCCATCGCCCTGCTCCTCACCGCCAAACTCATCGATCACCGCAACCGCTGGGACCCCGCCCCATGAGCAATCCGCGCACGCTCTTAGTCTTGGTAAGCCAGTAATAATTTTCGCGAACGATGAATTCCGGAGTAGTTTCTTCCGCGACGTGCATCCTCTATCCCGCTTGATCAATTTCGAATCCGGGGTAACTGTCGGAGCGATGGTGGCTAACTCAGCAGATCAGGTAACTGAGCTTCTATGCCGCGTCTTCACCAACACTCTTGAGTATGAACTCCTTCAACCGAGACCCAAGTATTTGGTTCTTAAGGAGAAGTGTACTCAGTCAGTGGTACGTCTACAAACAAGCGATGTCCTGCTTCGTGAGACGTTCTGGAATCACTACCACAATCGCATTGGATAATCGGCATTGAACGCTGCCGCCCTCCCAGCGTACACCAGGGCAAGCTGCCTTCTGGATTTGCGGCGCGGGCTGGCCGGAACGAGTCGTGCGCTCCAGGGTGACCGCCTGTCGCGACACCGGCGCGGTGTTGCGACGAGATGATGAAGTTCGGCTGGGGCGATGCTTTCCGTCGTCAGAATGAGCCGGCGGTGCAGCAATGCCAGTCCCGTACTGTGGCCGTGACCGAGCAATCGTTGATGACCGGGGTCGCGGCGAGTCCGCTCGCGATCGTGAAGCTAGCGGAGCAGCACGCGCAGCGTCTCGTTGCTGCGTCGAACAGCTATAGCAATGCGTTGGTAGAATTCGTTCCAGCATTGCACCGCAAGGATTGCCACCCGGCGTACCTAGTGGTCGGCGCGGTGTGTCTGAATGACTTCAACGATCTTCTGTTTGACGCGGTGTCTGGTCGGGGGCGATCTGCTCATCGGTCTGCGAGGATCGTGTTTGAGCACCTTCTAAACCTTGTCGCGCTTCGGGAGCCGTCGCATCGGACGCGGTTCATGCGTCACACGCTTGTCGGGACTCAGCTGGCGGCCGCTTGGAATCCGATCGAGCTGCACTTGCCGGGGAAGGCGCTGAAGGCCTCACGCCATCGTCAAATGAAGCTGCGGAGAGACAGCCGCAAGGAACTAGAAGAGGCCATCGCTGAGTACGGCGCAGGGTTTCGCCGGCAATGGCACCCTGAAACCGCTCGAGATCGAGCGGTCGCCGCGGGACTGGAACGAGAGTACGAGTTCTTTCGGGCCGCCTCGGCAGCCGTGCATGGTGCGGCATCCGCCATGGAGGACGCGTTCTGGGTCAACGATGGCGATCCGGTGATTCGCGTCGGTCCGTCGGTTGTTCTGTGCCCTGCCGCTCTTGCCGCCGGCCTGCAATTCATGAAGCAGTTCTTCCGTGAGCTTCGGGCAGAACTGGGGGTGGACACGACGGCGGTCTTGGATGCGCTGGAGCGGGTGAGCGAATCAATAGTTGACTTCTGTGCGTACACCAACAGTGTCGAGGAATATCTGTTCGCGGCCGACGGCCTCGATCGACCGCCTGTCGGACCTGCGCGGCTGGATGTCTAGAAATGCCAACCGTGCCGTGACCCGGCCCCGTGCCTCTCCGCTCACGAAGTCGATGGCACTCGATGACCTGGCCAATGGAATGGCCCGCGCGCGGCGGGGACGTCAGGACGCTCCGGACAAGGGCGTGAACCCGAGATCGCGAGTACGACACTCTCGACGACGCCTCCGGTTGGCGAGTAGGTTCACCGCCCGATGGCACGGTCGATCCGGCGACGGAGAGGGGGTCCCGGAAGGAACTCCGTCGCTTCGGCTGCAGGCAGCCCACCAGCGACCACGTTCGCGACGATCGACTTCGAGACAGCGACCAGCAGCCGCGATTCCGCGTGTGCCCTCGGCTCCGCCGTCGTGGAAGACGGCGAGATCGTTGCTCGGGAGGGGTGGCTGATTCGCCCTCCCGGCAATGCCTACGACCGCTTCAACATGAACCTGCACGGGATCGGCCCCCGGGACACTGAGGGTGCCCCCGGCTTCGGCGCGGTATGGGACCAGGCGATGGGGCTACTCGAGGGGAAGCATCTCTGGGCTCATAGCGCCGCGTTCGACATGTCGGTGCTGCGGCACAGCGCTGCCGGCGATTCGTACGAGTTGCCCTCCCCGGTCGCCTACGGGTGCACCTACATGGTCGCCAAGACGACCTGGCCGAACAGGTGGTCGTACTCTCTGGCCACCCTCGCGAACGATTTCGGGATCTCTCTCGACCATCACGATCCTGTCAGCGACGCAGAGGCAGCCGCCCGTGTGCTCCTACTCGCCACCGAGGCCCGCGGAGAGCCGGATCCCGGCTCCCTGATCGCCTCCTGCGGGCACCGCCCGGGCATCGTGCACACCGACCTGAGCTACGACCGCTACTCAACACGACCCGCGCCCGCCGGAGGCTCCCGACCGCGCCCAGCGGACCTCGGCCCACTCGGTGACATTGCATCTGCCGGACCGCTACGAGACAAGAAGATCGTATTCACAGGAACCATGTCGCTGGTCCGACGCGACGCCGAGGCGGCCGCGGAACGAGCCGGAGCCACAGTGACCGGCGGCGTCACCCGGTTCACCGACTACCTGGTCGTCGGTCAAACGAACCTCGCCGTCGTCGGCCAAGACGGACTCTCGGGCAAAGCCCGCCAAGGGGCCGAGCTTGCGGCCAACGGCAGCGGAATCGAAATCATCGACGAGGCGACGTTCCGGGAGCTGCTCACGGCGGATTGACGCCTCGCCGATACCGGCGGTGATGGGCCAGTGGTGGTGCTGCACGGAGTGTCGATGGGTGGCTCCGTGTGGGACACAGTCACCGAGGGCCTGCGGGATCGCTACCGCTGCATCGTCCCGGAGCCGCCGTCCGGCGCGCACACCGCACCGATGCCCGACGGCGCCGACCTCTCCCTGCCGGCGATCGCGACCCTGATCGCCGAATTCGGCCCACACCACGTCACACTCGTCTGCAACGACTGGGGCGGCGCACAACTCGCCATCAGCCCCGGCGGCACCGATCGTGTCGCCAACTTGGTCCTGGTCTCCTGCAAGGCCTTCGACAACTACCCACCCGGGGCGCCGGGCCGGCTGCCGTGCATCAACGCAGCGCCGCCAGGCGGCACCTTCCTGACCGCCCAACTGCCGCGCCGCGCTGGATCCGCCATCTCCCCGTGAGCTTCGGTGCCCTGTCCAAGCGGCGGGTTCCCGAAGGCCTATTCAGGAACTGAATCCATCCGCTGCGCCACAACCCCAAGGTCCGCCGCGACCTCACCAAGTACCTCCGCAACGTCCCCAAGCGGGAGCTGCTGCTCGCCTGGGCCGATCAGCAGCGCACCTTCACCGGCCCGGTCTTCATCATCTGGGCACGAGAAGACAAACTCATGCCCCCCACCCACGCCCAACGCCTCGCCGAACACTTCCAGGACACCCAACTGGAGTGGATCGACGACAGCCGAACCCTCATCCCCATCGACCAGCCGGAGAGCCTGACCGAGCACCTCCGCACCTTCCTCGCCGCGCACACGTAGTGTCATCGCAGGTCCTCGCTCGCTCGCACCGATGCCACTGTTGCGAGCACCGGCGGTCCAGGGCCGCCGGTGCTCGCCGCAACCTAGTCTCCTGGTCTCCCAGAGCGATTCTGTCGAGTCCGGGAAGTACTGTCGCACGGGCCAACTATCGTGCTAGCGGCAATACATCCCAAGCTGAGGCAAGAAAATGACGACCACAGATCTCTCGCAGGAGGAGTCGCCCTTCCTCAACGGACTCCTTGACCCTGGACCAATGATTGTCGAGGGGTTTCGTGCTACTTCCCATCTTGTCGGTCAAGTCTACGAGATGAACTACCAACGCGCTGTCGTCGCCATAAACGACCATGATCGCGAGCAAGCCGGTGGGCTCCCTAAGGGCGGCTTCCTCATCGCCGCAAAGCAAGAGGGCGACGAGAGCTTCATTCTCTTGCGAATACTCCAGGAAGCACGCCTGCCGAACGCGGCCGACAACAGCCAAACCCGGCAGCACGCCATCGAAGCGGCCGCCAACCAGGAGGCGTGGTCACAGCAGTTAGATGACTGGACGCGTGACCGCCTCGCCATCCATGGCGTCGAATGCCGAGTGCTAGGGACCTTCACTCCCAGCGATCAACGCACATGCCGCTTCGCGGAGGACATCGACAACTACTTCGCTGTTAACCAGCTCATGGTGTGGAAGCCCGGCGCGGACACTTTGCGACTGATCGTCAACCACCGGCACAACTCTAATCCAATTCCCCCGTCAGCAAGTCCCCGGGTCGTTGGCACGACTAGGTTTGCGGCCTCGCAGCGGAACTCGGCCATCACTGCGGACGTCCTGCTCTACCCCGAAGACATGCTTCGTCGACGGACCGTATACCTCGGCAAGTCGCGCTCGGGCAAGTCGAATGCCATGAAGATTGCTGCCGAGGCGATCTACCGCATGCGCGAGGCCGAACCAGATCGGAGAATCGGCCAACTCATCTTTGACCCCAACGGCGAGTACGCCCAAGACAATCCGCAGGATGGCGCTGGCCTGCACAGGGTCCACGAGGCCATCGGTCGCGAGCGAGCCGACGAGGTTGAGACCTATGGGCTATTCGCACCTCCGACAGATCCCGAACGGACAATCACGAAGATAAATTTCTTCGGCGAGCCCCCGCCAACACCCTGGTCACGGGAAACCGCCGAAGCCACACTAGAGCAGCTGCTCGTCGGACGTGAGATCATCCAAGCCGAACTGCGCGGCGCTGATTCTCGCTATATCAGAGCCTTCAGAGATGCAGACCTTTCGATTCCAGACATAGATCAAGCCGATCGGGGCCCAGTTACTCGGTACCGGCGAACCGTCCTCGCATACCAGACCGCTCTGGCAGCGGCTGGCCTCGAGCCGCCCAACTGGCAGCCGTCGACTACGGGACTCTTCAGCCAGGAACTACTCAATGCAATGAGAGACTCAGACGATGACGGTTATGCAAACGCTGCGTACCGTCTGCGGCAGAGCTCGCATGAACCCTCTTGGGACCTCCTTCGACAGTTCTTTACGGAACTAAATCGTTTCGTATCCGACGAGCGAGGCCCCTACCGAGCATTCAACATTGCCTATATGGAGCGCCCGGATGGTGGGGAGTCCTGGGCAGAACCTAGACTCGCTAATATTCTCCGCATCTTCTTCAGCCAAAATGGTCCACGCTCCTTCCAAAGAGTCAGGGAGCAGCATGATCCGAACTCGGCCAATGACTACGCTGAGAGTATCGTCGGCGATTTACGTGACGGCAAGCTCGTAATCGTAGATCAGTCAACTGGCGATCCGCTTCAGAACAGCTCGGCCGCAGAGCGAATAATGTGGAAGGTATTCAACAGGCAGCAGGAAGAGTTTCGCTCGATCGCCGGAACCGGTGCAACAGGTGGTGAGCAATGTCACATTCTTGTCTACCTCGAGGAAGCCCACAATTTGCTCCCTCGCGCGACTGCTAGCGACAATCTGCAGACCGTCTGGGCTCGTTCGGCAAAGGAGGGCAGCAAGCTCAATATCGGCATGATATTGGCGACACAGGCGCCTAGTTCGATCATGCCGGAAATCCTTAGCGAGACCGACAACTGGATCCTTGCACACTTGAACTCGGCACGTGAACGTAAGGTCATCGGCGACTACGAGGACTTCGCAGACTTTGTCGATCAGATCGGACAGGTAAGCGAGCCCGGCTTCGTACGAGTGCGTTCGCTCTCACTCGCATACACCGTTCCGATGCAATTCAGACTTTTCGGCCTTGATCTACCGCCGCGTATTCCCAGCGACGACGGACAGGACTAGCCGTGCCATATGAAGACGAACGCGCGGGGCTAGCGGCTCTACAGGCCTTCACAGCACGAGGGATAATTGACACGTTTCGCGACGACCTGGCTGTGCCGGACGGTAGCCGCATGCCAGAAATGCCCCCCTTCGAACCGTATACGGATGCAGGACTGCCTCGCGATCGGGTCCTTGCAATAGACGGATCGTTTGTCTACGAACGCATCCCAGGGTCGCTGCCCAGCACAGAGGCTGGCGTCATATCTCTCGGCATGGTCATCATCGACGTTCAGAAACTGCGAGCCCTCGATCGTCTTCCGCAAAGCGGCGCGGCGAACCCGAGGAGCCTTAAGGCCACTGAGCGTCCGGAGACATTCGGTACGGCGCTTCCAGGCAAGAACGCTCGCAAGGTGGACGGCACCGAGCCGAGCTTGTGGTTTAGACAACTCATCAATGCGGAGCTCGAGAAGGCCAACTTTGGCGGCGAGAGCCTTGCTGAGACTCTCGACATTCTCCTTCGAGACGAGCGAACTGTTGAATGCCCATCTTTCCACTGCCGTGAGCAGGTCGACGTCCCAGGCCCACGAGATGTAGGAACATGTCCCTCGTGTTCTGGCCAGATATTGCTATCGGATGCCTTGCGAATTCACACCCAGTTTGTTGAAGGACAGTCCGCTCGCGAGTGCCACGCGCGATTTCATGACGTCCTCCAGATCCTCGCATTGCTGAATGCGCTCCGCTATCTCGCCGGATCGTCACAGGGACTGAACTCAATCGCCAACTTGGCATTCGTGATGGATGGACCTCTTGCTGCATTCGGCACTATCGCCGTACTCGCGGCGGGCGCCCGGAGAGAGTTCTCAAGTATCCAGAGCGCCTTGGAACTGGAACGACCGAACAGCAAGCTCCTAGTGATGTCTGGAATAAAGAGCGGCGCCTTTGTGGAACATGCCGAGGAGCTTGATCGAGCGCCTGAACCCGGGAAAAGGATCCCTCCCAGCCACGTCTGGCTACCCGACAACGACTATATTCGCACTAATATCATTGCTGGGTCGTCAGAGACGTCAGCTCCTTGGGGGGAACTCGTATACTTCGGCCGACCTGTCATCCTGAAGACTAAGAATGATCAACGACTCGTCCTCAACATCGCACAACCCGAGGCCGAACCACCACTCACGAACGCAGCGCGTCCACAGGCCTTGGATGACGCGATCGCCACTGCGGACGCTCTTGGGATGGGTGCAAACCAATTCCTTCCACTGCGTAGGGCGCATGCACATGCAGCGATACCTCTACGCGCAGGAACCGACCTCATTCGGAGTCTCGCGTCGTGAGACTCCGTTGCCCGGATTTAGATTGGGGCGGGCAAGCTTGGCGGCGCGGAACAGCTACAGGTCGGTGGTACGGTCTCGGGCGCTGGTATGCAATGTTTCCGCCAGCATTTGCTCGCGATACGATCCTCCACCTGAGCCGGCCAGGCGAAATGGTGCTTGATCCATTCTGTGGCCGTGGCAATGCACCATTCGCGTCAACTGTCCTAGGTCGCACAAGCATTGGAATCGACATCCATCCACTCGCTTGGTTGTGGACACAAACAAAGCTCTGCCCCGAACCGAGCGCGGATAGCGTCGTGCAACGCCTCGACGAACTCAGACGCGCAATCCGGCTCGCAGATCGCCGCGCGGAATCATGCTTCGAACAGATGGCCTGGGCACCCGGCGTGCGGGCCTTCCTTCGCGCAGCACGACGAGAGTTGGACTGGCGAAACTCGCTCACCGACCGCACACTCATGGCTTTCGTCGCGTTGCACATGCAGGACAAGCGCGGAGCCGGTCTCTCGAATCAGCTCTCGCCGACCGTGGCGTATTCACCCTCGTACGCCGTCCGGTGGTGGACACGCAAAGGACTGATCTACCCACCTGAAGTCAACACCACAGAGTTCCTGGCCGACAGGATCGCCCGCCGGTATCGACACGGCATTCCGTCACAGGCACCGGGTACCGCGGTGCTAGCCGACTCACGAGACGCGCTGCGGGACCTATCTCCGATCCGAGCTGGCCTCCTCATCACCTCTCCGCCCTACCAGAGCGTCACCGACTACTGGAACGACCACTGGCTCCGCCTGTGGCTCCTTGGGTATGACATGCGGAAGGATTGGAAACAATCAGCACGACATGTGGGTGTCGAAGATTACCGCACGCTTATATTCGGAGTATTCCGCGCGGCGCGGCGACATCTCAGGCATGGCGCCGCGATAGTTGTCCGATGCGATCAGCGGCGCCAAACAGCCCGCATCTGCTCTGAAGCGTTAACCGCTACATGGCCCGGTCGGAACCTCTTCGTACGCGAATCTGAAGCGCCGCGAAATGGCGTTTCGGCCGAGCACGGCCGGGGGGGAAGTAAGGCGAAGGAGCTTGACTTCCTAATTCCAGGTAATCGGGGCGCGGCATGGAGAGTGGAACGCGGCTTCCGTCCGTACGTGTCATCAACATCATGATCTCGACTTCGCAGCGTGACGGGAGCTGCTGATGGACAACCTCAGTAACCCGATTCTCAATTCGCCATATGAGCCACCGGAGCGTCACTTTGCCCTGGGACCTGCAGGACCGACTGGGGAGATACTGCCCGGCCGCCGGCTAAGCGAATCATTCATCCCAACGCCGGCCAGCAAGAAGAAGCGAGACAGGACCGCGGTTGCTGAGCAGCAGGCTCTCGATCTCTTCGACGCCACTGGGGAACGTCGCGAGCAGAACAGCCTCATCAACGACATGAGGCAGCGCGTTGAACTCTGGCGAGGCCGTGGCTATCCACACGTGACTCCGATTAGCCGCAAGCTCATGCAGCACTGGGCTGACCCGACGCGGGACGAGCGCGTGCTGTTCTGCCAGCGTGAGGCCGCGGAGACGGCAATCTACCTCGCTGAGGTCGCAGGGCGCCACGGTGAGCCGGATTTCCGAACCAGGATCGATCCGGAGAATGATCTTCACAACAACGGACTACCGCGTATCGCTTTGAAGATGGCCACCGGTACCGGCAAAACGGTGGTGATGTGCATGCTCATCGCGTGGCAGGTGTGCAACAAGGCCTATAACCGGCGCGACGCCCGATTCACGAGCCGGTTTCTCGTCATCACCCCCGGCATCACGATTCGCGACCGTCTCCGGGTGCTCTTCCCGCACGATGGCAACAACTACTACGACCTCCGGGCAATCGTCCCGAACGACCTTCGCACTCTTCTCGACGGCGCCGCGATCGTCATCACGAACTACCACACATTCCTGCCAAAGCTGGCTAGGGAGTTTGGCGGAGTTTCGAAGAATACTCGCTTGATCCTTACCGGCGGTGAGGACGACGATCGATTCCATGAGTCCGACGAAGATGTGGTCGATCGAATTATGCGCGATCTCTCAAGTCGAGGGAAGGGTGAACTCATCATCATCAACGACGAGGCACACCACTGCTACCAGGACAAGCCACTCGATGACGGAACTGGAGGCTCGAAGCTCAAGAAGGGCGACCAGGAGCGCAACGAGAACGCGCGAGTTTGGTTTCGGGGTGTTCAGGCGGTAGCGAGGCGAGTCGGCGTCAAAGCTGTCTACGATCTCTCGGCCACACCGTTCTATCTCTACGGCTCGGGCTACAACGAGGGATTCATCTTCCCGTGGGTGGTCAGCGATTTCTCACTGATGGACGCTATTGAATCGGGAATCGTGAAGATCCCTCGCATCCCCGTGGATGATGACGTCGATGACACGGACAGGCCGACCTATCTCGATCTTTGGGAGCATGTCGGTGACCAGCTCCCGAAGAAGCGAGGGAGGAGAGCAGAGTCAGACTCCGAGTGGAATCCACCACCAGTACTCGAGGGTGCCCTCTGGTCGCTCTATCGCAGCTACGAGAAGCGGTTCTACGAATGGGAGCGCGAATTCGAACCACTTGGAGAGCCTCCACCGGTGATGATTGTTGTCTGCCCGAACACGATCGTCTCGAAGCTGATCTATGACTGGATTGCCGGGCAGGAGTTCGAGCTACCCGATGGCCACGAGAGTATCAGACCAGGCAATCTTGCTCTGCTAAGCAACGTCGACGGCGACAACTGGATTGATCGACCACCCACGATCATCGTCGACTCAGCTCAGCTTGAGTCAGGGGTAGCACTGAAGGCGGACTTCAAGGCAGCGGCAGCAAGAGAACTTGAGATCTTCAAAGCTGAGTTCCGTGCTCGGAGTCCGGGCGCCGACGTCGACCACCTCACAGACCAGGACATCTTGCGCGAGGTTCTCAACACTGTAGGCAAGAAGGGCGCTCTCGGTGGGACGGTGCGATGTGTCGTATCCGTCGCCATGCTCACCGAAGGCTGGGACGCCAACACCGTCACCCACATACTCGGGATCCGCGCGTTCGGGAGCCAACTCCTCTGCGAGCAGGTGGTCGGCCGTGGTCTCAGACGTCGCAGCTACGCGACGAACGAGGAAGGGAACTTCGAACCTGAGTATGCAGAGATCTACGGAGTCCCGTTCGCGTTCATTCCAACTGATAGAGCTGTGCCGAGACCGAAGCTTCCGAAGCCGGCTATCGAGGTCTTCGCTGTCGCGGACCGGCACGATCTCCGAATCGAGTTCCCGAAGCTTGATGGCTACCGCATCGAACTCCCCGAAGCCCCTGTGGTATTCGACTACGAGAACACGAGACCTATCACGGTCGATGAGTCGAGGGTGGCCACGTGGACTCAGGCTCAGGGAATTGTTGGTGAGACCGACGAGGCCGACCTCGACTTCGTGAAGGACGCCCGGCGTCAGGAGATCGTGTTCAATGTGGCGGCCGAGATCCTGAAGCGTCATCTCCAGGGTCACGATGGGGCAATCAAGCCCTGGCTGTTCCCCGAGCTACTGCGCATCACCAAGCACTGGTACGACGAGAAGCTGGAGTTCACTCCGGGCACTGACCCTGGCGTGCTTCTGCTCGCTGTGCCGAAGGCTTGGGCGGCCGAGGCCGTCTATGACGCCGTGGTTCAGTACCCGCACGCCCGCCGTACTGTCTTGTTCCCACTCCTTCGCCGTTTCGACAGGGAAGGATCGACCGATGACGTCGCTTTCCTCAGCCGAAAGGTGGTCGTTGAGACGACGAAGTCCCCGGTCAATTTCGTCGTACTCGATGGCGCACGCGGCAACACGTGGGAAGAGACTGTGGCAGCACTACTTGAGTCCAACGACGATGTGCACTCCTACGTCAAGAATGACCACCTCGGATTCGAGATCCCGTACATCCATGCCGGCAAACGCCACCAGTACCTCCCTGACTTCCTTGTACGCCTGAAGAGGCCCGAAGACGATGACGTCGACCGAACGCTCATCATTGAGGTCTCGGGTGGCCAGAAGAGCCCCGGTCCTACGGCAGCGAAAGCTCAAACTGCTCGCAATCAGTGGTGCACCGCAGTAAACAACGATGGCGCTTGGGGCCGCTGGGGTTACATCGAGATCAGCACCATGCTTGACGCCCGGCAACGCATCGCCGACGCAATCACGTTGCTGTACGCGGACGCCCCGATCATCGGCGAGCCGGTGAGCTAAAGGAGAGATCTGTGGCACGCAAGAAGGCGCCGAAGGGCCCGACTCCCGTTGAGGCCATCACCCACACGGACACTCGCACCAACATCCCCACCGCTGACGCCATCGACCTAGTCTCGCCCGACGTCGAGGAAACGGTGCAGGTCGCGTATCCGCGTGAGATTCGCTCGCCGATGCTGGTGTGGAACGGTAAGGAAGCTCTCGACGAGACCGATCTCCAGGCTGACGCCCCACCGCTGTACATCCAGGAGAAGGTCGATCCCCGCGTCCTCATCGAGAACCTCCGGAAGACTGCCAAGGAAGGCGAACCTGAGCCAGAACTCACCCTCTTCGAGACGTTCGACGGTCTCAACGAACTTGACCTCGTCGAGTTCTACAAGCACTCCGCCAATTGGTCGAACCGCATGATCCTGGGCGACAGCCTCCAAGTCATGGCGAGCCTCGCTGAGCGCGAACGGCTCCGCGGCCAGGTGCAGATGATTTACATCGATCCTCCATACGGCATCAAGTTCGGGTCGAACTGGCAGGTCTCCACAAGGAGTCGCTCTGTCCAGGACGGCAAAGCTGCAGATTCCGCGCGCGAGGCAGAACAGGTTCGCGCCTTTCGCGATACGTGGGAATTGGGGGTCCATTCGTATCTGAGCTACTTGCGAGACCGCCTTCAGGTTGCCCGCGACTTACTGACCCCGAGCGGATCAGTATTCGTCCAGATCGGCGATCAGAACGTGCACCTCGTTCGAACGCTTCTCGACGAAGTGTTCGGCCCAGAGAACTTTGTGAACGAGATCGCGTTCCAGAAGACCACGGGCGCGGGCTCGCCGAGTGGTTCAACCGAACTCCTCTCACAGGTGTTCGACTACGTCCTGTGGTACGCGCGAGATAAGTCGAGGGCCAAGTACCGTGAGTTGCTCAAGCCGAAGGGAATTGACTCGTTCATTCCGTCTGCCTACCGCTACATCGAGAAGGCCGACGGGACAAGAGGCACGGCCAAGGCCGCGGAGCGGAAGGGGACATTGGAGGAGGGGGACCACCTCTATGCGCTCGACAACCTGACATCGCAAAGCGGTGTCGACAAGACACGCTACGAGGTCAAGTTTGGGCAGCGAACGTTTCGGCCGGGCAGCGGCGTGTGGAAAACCAGCCAGGAGGGAATGCAGCGATTGCTTGCAGCTCGTCGCGTCGATAGTACCGCACAGCGACTCGGCTACGTCCGCTACCTCGAAGATTTCCCTGCTATGCGGTTCACCAACATGTGGACTGACACGGTCAGCAGCTTTATGAAGGACAAGATCTACGTCGTCCAGACCAACACGAAGGTCGTTGATCGTTGCATCCTGATGACCACCGATCCTGGCGACCTCGTGCTCGACCCAACGTGCGGCTCGGGCACAACCGCGTACGTCGCCGAGCGTTGGGGACGCCGGTGGATCACGATTGATTCCTCTCGGGTCGCTCTCGCCCTTGCGCGGCAACGGCTGATGGCAGCGCTATTCCCCTACTATGTACTCGCGGACTCCGATGTGGGACGCGGCGCCGAGGAAAAGCTGAGCGGCACCGCTCTGCCCGACCAGCCGACGACGGACGACATCCGTATGGGTTTCGTCTATCAGCGGATCAGGCACATCACCCTCAAGTCGATCGCGAACAATCCCGACGTGCACGAAGGGATGAGCCGGACGGAAATCACCGAGGCGATCGATCGGCACGCGGACGTACGACCGCTCTTCGATCAGCCTGTGGAGGATCCAACTCGCGTCCGGGTCTCGGGCCCGTTCACGGTCGAGAGCCTCTCGCCCCATCGCAGTCGAGCGGATAGCGGTAATACCCAAAGCGATCTGACGCGCGCGACGAGGGAGGCCGGCAAGTTCGTTGAGATGATTCTCGAGAACCTCCGCGAGGCAGGCATCCAGAACGGACGACGCCCCGAGCGACTCGAGTTCGATGTCGTCGACCCCTATCCAGGACTACACGTTCAGGCAATCGGAATCCGCGAGGCTCCAGAACCAAACGGCGTGGCAAGAGCGGCCATCTGCGTCGGGCCTCAGTACGGAACCGTAGGCCCATCGTTTGTCAAGGACGCAGCGCGGGAAGTGACACGGAGCGTCGACATCGACCTACTTTGCATTCTGGCGTTCGCGTTTGAGCCTCAGGTCTTGCATTCCGATGAGGACTTCGTCGCCAGCGACGAGAGCTTCGACGTCGCCGGAACTCGTTCGTTGGGGCGCGTACCTGTTCTCCTCGTCCGGATGAACTCCGACCTCCTCATGGGAGCGGAACTCGCGGCGAAGGCCGGCGGCAATCTCTTCACGACGTTTGGCCAGCCGGATGTCGACATCGCTGTTGACGGCGACGAGGTGTCAGTGGAACTCCGGGGTGTTGACGTCTACGACCCGAATACGGGCGAGGTGCGGTCGGACAAGGCCGACAGGGTCGCTCTATGGATGATCGACACCGATTACGACGGCGAGAGTTTCTTCGTGCGGCACTGCTACTTCACCGGAGGCCAGGATCCGTACCACCGCCTCCGGAAGGCCTTGAGCGCGGATATCGATGAGGAGGCGTGGGCGACGCTGTACCGAACGATGAGCAGGCCATTCCCGAAACCATCGACCGGCAGGATCGCCTTGAAGGTCATCAACGACTACGGCGACGAGGTTGTCAATGTCTACGATGTCCCATCAGCGACCTCAACTGAGTAACGGCACACGAGTAGTCAGCGGTTCGCTCGATAGCCCACCATGTCTGTCGGCAATCCCAGCGGCGCGGCGAGTCAGTCAGTGCTCGATGACATCCGGTTCGTGACCATGCGAGTCCCGAGTTGGCTAGTGAGCCCTGGCGTCACAGATCGTGCGAACCTCGCATGAGCGACATCTTGCACCCGGAACCGGATCGAACTTCCGGTCACGGATTCTGACTGCGGCCTCCACAACGATCGCTTCGGCTGACGCGATGTTGCTCGCATCGACGGCAACACCGTCACGCGTGCCGTCTAGGTCGTGGAGGTAGGCAGCCCGAACGTCGAGCCCTTCTCGACGACCTGCGTCGGCGTACACCTGAAGCTGCAGTTGGTACGGCGCGGCATCGCCGTCGGTCGACGTCTTGTAGTCGACGATCGCAAGGCCGGTCGGCACACCCCCCTCCTTGTCCAGGATTACGTCGGCCCGGCCTGACACAGCGATCCCGTCAAGGCGAAGTTCGAAGGGTCGCTCGGTCTCCCACACCCGGTGGAGATCTGCTTCATGGTTCTCGACGTAGTTGCCGACGAGGCGCCGCGCGGCGTCCTTCATCACGCGGTGGGCGGCCTTGTTCGCAGCCGGCAGGAAGAAGTGATCGTTGAGCATCTGGTCGAGCTCGGCCTCAGTCGGAACAACTCCTGCGGCTTGCGTGTGCTCGGCGACCTGCCGGAGGAGGTGATGTACCGCCTTGCCATAGCCGAGTTCGGGTGCCAGCCGTGGTTGGAACCCGAGCAGGTTACGCAATCGGTACGCCAAGCCGCAGTCAAGGAATGACGCAAGCTCGCTGAACGTGATCGCCAGCGTGTCTTCGCTTCCGTCGGACTGCGCCTCGATCGGTGGAAGCACGATGTCGTTCGGGTCGATGTAGTGATACCCGAGTTCCTCCCAGTACGGACTCGGCTGCACCGACCGTGTTGTGACCCGTTCGTGACGCGAGATCGACACCCAGTCCCGCGCTCGAGTCGCCGCAACGTAGAAGAGCCGGCGTTCGTCTGCATCAGATCCTTCGTATCGGGCGGCGTCGAACAGCGTGCGGGGCACTAGCCACTCCTGCTGCCGACCTGTGTACGACGAAGGAAAACGCCTGGCAGTCATCGACGGTACGAAGACGGCAGGCCACTCAAGACCCTTGGCGCGGTGCACGGTGGTGACGTCGACTGCGTCTAGGGTCAAGTCTGGTTCGGCGTCGAATCCCTCGTACTCGCCTTGGGCGTAGTTCACGATGTGAATCGCAAGGTTCTTGTAGTACCACTCGCCGCCCCACTCGCCGCCGACCTGCTCGCCATGGACGTCAGCGTCGCGCCGCGCTCGACGCCGGACGCTCTCGTAGTCAGCCAAGAGCGACGTGAACCGAGCCAGCGTGCCGAGCGCGTTGAGGCGCACGCGATCGTCAAAGTCCCAGTCGCGAACCTCAAGCACGTCGAGCAGTTCGTAGAAGTCACCGACGAGGTCCGCGGTTCGATCCTCGCTGCGGGAGTGGGCCTGCCATGCAGTGAGCAGCCTCTTGACCCGGTTCTCGTGCGGTCTGCCTCGAAGTTCAAAGACCGTCGAGTACTCCTGTAGCAGTTGGGCAAGTTCGACTTGTTCGCCGGGCTGGTAGGGCTCTCGCCAGTCGATACCGCTCAACCAACAGTAGGTCCTGCCCAGCACAGTCGCTTCGGGCTGCTGGAAGAGTCCGGTACGACCTCCAGGCTGAACCGGCACATCGAACGTGCTGAACTGCTCGAGGAGGCGGGGGTAGGCGGCCCTTGAACGGACAAGAACGCCAATGTCCCTGAATGGAACCCCAGCGTCATTCAGATCGAGGACCAGACTCGTGATCCACCCGGCTTCTGCCCGCTCGCTTTCTCCGTCCCACACGACCACACGCGGATCAGATCCGTCGATGGGACGAGTGGATCTCATCTCCTTCTCGAGACGATTCGGGATTGACTGAGCAAACCCGTTGGCTGCCTCGACGATCTCGGGCCGGCTTCGCCGGTTCATCGTGATCTCGAATCGTGATACCGGTACGTAGCGGCTCGCGAACGTGACAATGTTGCCCACCTCGGATCCGCGCCACTGGTAGATGGCCTGGTCGTCGTCTCCGACGACGCACAGTTCCGTGCTAGGACCGGTGAGCCGCCGGATGAGTTCTTCTTGGGCAGGATTGACATCTTGGTACTCGTCGACGATCAGGAACCGGAGCGTCTCGTGCGCTCTTCGAGCAACGGACGGTCGCCCGAGTTCTTGGACTGCCTGACGAATCTGCTGGCCGTAAGTGAGGAGGCGATATCGATCGAGGGTGGCGTAATAGTTCTCGACGACTGTCCGAAAATCCTCAGGCAGATCGTCGAGATCGAGTAGTTCGTTCTCAACGACCGCGACACTCTGGAGAAACGTGCCGATTGAGGCGAACAGGCGGTTGTCCGGATCGAACTGGCGGACATCGAGTCGCCGCGCCTCGCGGCTGACGAAGGCTGCGAGCTGATTTTCGTCGAGGACGTCGTAGGTCTCGTACTGCGGAACATGCTGCTGGAGTAGCCGGAAGCAGTAGGAGTGAATCGTGCCCACGAAGAGACCATTGAGCCGGTCGAGGAAGTCACGCCCCAGTCGCGTCGCGACTCGTGCCTCGATTCGCTCCTTCAGCTCGGCCGCGGCACGCTCGGTAAAGGTGAACGCAACGATGGCATCGGGGCGAACTCCCTCAGCCAGAAGATCGGCGATCCGCTGCGAGACGACTTCAGTCTTACCAGAACCAGCCGACGCGATGATCTGCATGTGGGTGCCACGGTGCTGAACCGCTCTCAGAGCATCACCCTCAAGAATTGGCGCTTCGCGCATGTCGCCAGCACCTTCCAGCCGATCTGCAGGCCGCTCGACAGACTCCCGATGCTACTGCCCTTCACATATTTCGGGACTTGGGGGAAATCGGTTCGTTGTCGGCGCAGCCTGACTCGGACCCGGTAGCGCGGAACTCCCGAATCGGACACTGCCATCTAGTGGCGCGGCATCATTCACTGACGATTGCGCACATTTGATGACTGTAGTGCTCCTCTACCGACCGCTCATGTGAGAGATGAGTCGGTCGATCGAATGACCGCCTCATCCGTCGCAGGAGAGAGCTGGCGGCTAGTTTGCGGCGTCGTTCCCGCCCGTCGGACTGTGAACATGACCCAACGCACCAACGCCTTCCCAGAACTGGATCGTGACCTGCGGTTCATCCCGTTGGGTGTCGAGGAGCCGCTGGTGCTCACGCCCACCCAGATTCGCCGGTACAACGAGGCGGGCCATCTGTTCCCCATCGACATCTTCTCGCCGACCGAGATCGCCGAGATTCGGGCCTACATCGACGACCTGCTGCCCCGGGCGCTGGCAGCGGGGTGGGACAACTACCAGGTGGTCAACTGGCACAAGCACTGCCGGGGCATCTGGGACATCGTGACCGAGCCCCGCATCATCGATGTCGCCACGGACCTGCTGGGCGACACCGTGATCCTGCACCACAGTCACCTGTTCGCCAAGCTGGCTGGCGACCCCAAACGGGTCAGCTGGCACCAGGACGCCTCCTACTGGCCGCTCACACCCAGCCGGGTGGTCTCGGCCTGGCCGGCGATCGACGACGTCGACGTCGACAACTCCGCCATGCAAGTCATCGGTGGCTCGCACCACCACGCCCAACTCACCTGCCACGACAGCACCGCCACCGAGAACAACGTGCTCGCCCAGACCGTGGACAACGCCACCGACTACGGCGACGCGCCCGTCGCCCTGGAGATGCGGGCCGGTCAGATCTCGCTGCACAGCGACTGGATCCTTCACGGCCCCGAACCCAACGGTTCCAACCGCCGCCGCTGCGGGCTCGCGATGCGCTACCTCTCCGCGGACGTGCGCGCCTTCGACGGCTGGAACGCCAACTCCATCCGGTGCCGCGGCACCGACCCCACCGGCCACTGGGCCAACCACCCCCGCCCCCACGGCGAACACATCCCCACCCCCCAAAGCCCCGCCGCAGCCGACCCCGTCAGGGAAGCATCCCTCAGCCGCTGACGCCAGCGGTAACGCTCGGGCTGGCGAGGTCGGGACGCGGTCTACCGATTCCCGTGGGAGTAGTCGGCCAGGTCGAAAGTCGTGGGTGTACCTAAACAGTCGGGCGTCGGCGATGGAGGCCGTCAGAATCCCGAGTCATCCGCGCTGAGGTCGTCTCGGATTCATTTCACGACGCAATTCACAGGCCGGAAGAACCCGCAACCAGCGTTAACCGCAAGTTGTCTGGGAGTGTCACAGACCACCGCTATGGTCTGAGCGATGGTACACATGTTCTTCTCTCGGGATCGGCGCTGAACGACCGCGCGCCGGCAACGGATGTGGCACTCGGTCTGATCTCTGCGGAGATACCTCTGGCGACAGAACCCATTCGCGGGTCGACTCACGTGATCAGACGTGCGCGAAGGCAACGGGCGCTCGTTCGGCGAGGGTAACGAAAGGGCTCGCACCAATGGTGATGGCATCAGGGAACTACTCCAATCGGTACCGACTCCCGGAAGGGGCGAGATACGGAGGCCGTGACCTGGACGGCAACGAACTCTTCGAGGTAGGCATCGACTCGGACGAGCAAGGGCACATCGGCCGCCAGTGCCCCGAATGTCAACAGATCTTCCGGGTTCACGCTGAAGACTGGGAAGACCTAGCGGAGGACATCCGGCTCTGGTGCGTCTACTGCGGCCATCACGATGATCACAGCGAGTTCATCACCGATCAGCAACTCAATCGGGTGCTGCGCGTTGCGGAGGACTGTGCCGAGCAACTGGTCCGTGAGACACTTGACCGCTCTTTCGGCCGCATGGCACGACAATCGAGGAACTCGCTGATCTCGATCTCGTATCGTTCGACGCCCTTCTACCCCAGGCCTCTCCCCGCCGTGCACGAAGAGAGCCCCGTGCGCGAACGCCAGTGCCAGACTTGTGGTCTCAGATACGCCGTATTCGGCGAACACCGGTTCTGTCCTGTTTGTGGGCCACTCCCCCCACCGCTGATCGCCAGCGACGCGCTCGCCGCAGTAACCGCCGCGCTCGACGCCCTCATGGAGGTGCCGGAAGCGACCCTCGCTCAGCTTCGGGAGCAGGGTGTTCTTGACCGAGCCTCCGCGGACGCGACCAAGAACCTCGTCGGAATCGTCGAGACCTTGGCCGAGGCCGTGTTCCACTCCCGAGTCGGCTCCGCAGCGAACGTTCTGCGAGGCAAAGGCAACGTCTTCCAGCGCCTCGACGACATGGCCAACCTGTTCAACGACCACGGCGTGGCGGATCTCCGCAACCGACTTCCCGAAGACTGGTCAAACCTGCAGTCAACATGGGCCATCCGGCACGTGCTCACCCACAACGACGGCATCGTCGATGAGAAATATCTGGCCGCAGACCCAACGACCACGTTGCGCCTCGGCCAACGCGTCAGAGTGAGCGAAGCCAGCTCCCGCCAGGCCATCGTCGCCGTCAGCAAGCTCTGTTCAGCTCTCGCAGACGCTTGGCGGCCATCCACCAATGCCCCCAAGCCCTAGGACCGACCAGCCCAAGATCGAACCAGGTCTCCCCCAAGTCCTAAGCCTTGCAGACGAATACCCACAGGAGGACGCCCGAATGTCCGCTGACTCTCCGCACTGGATCGTGCTCCTCATCGCAACTGCCCTCGTCACAGCATTTGTCTCCGCGCTGATGACGCATGCGATGCCGACTTGGTTGCGCTTCACGAAATCGGCCAGCGGAGGCGTGGCTCGCAAGGTGAACCGCTACCGCAAGATCGCGTTGGCGCGGAGACCCACCCGTCAAGGCACCCGCCGCGACATCCTTGCCAACTGGCAGAGAGCACCACTGTGGCTACTGCGAGCAACTCTCTTCCGATGGTACGAGGAGAATCCCTCCGAAGAATGGGCGCATATGAAAAGAGTTCACGAGCAACATCGCCGAACTGAAATCAGGCAGCACGCCGATGACTTGCTCTGGGAGGATCGGACAGCGGAAGAGTTACGGGTCGGCGATGCTTTTGGCAACGATGATCACGTTCTATTCGGAGCGAGCGACGGCGATCGAGTCCTAATTGTGACTGAGGCTGACATTCAGCCAGACGGCACCTCGTCGCGCCTATCGTGGCAGACCCCAGCGGCATCCGCGCTCGTACGAGTGAAGCGCGGATGGTGCAGACGTGACAACTGTCAGTACTGCACACTGCTCCAGGAAGAGCGCCGATCACTCTGCGACAAAATCTTGAACCTGAGAACTCCGGGCGGGGACACCCAGTGGCGACTCGACGACGCAGTGCCTCTTGCGCATCGCTCCTAGGGGAGTCCAAGACTCGAACTATGGAGACGGCGCGAACTTCACCGGCGTCACACCTGTGTACCTGGAACAGTTCGGGACATCGTGACCGACAGCCGCATCATCGACATCGTTTCGGACCTGCTCGGCGACACCGCGATCCTGCGCCACAGCTACCTCTTCGCCAAGCTCCCCAGCGACCCCAAGCAGGTCAGCTGGCACTAGGAGCCTCCCACTCGCCGCTGTCGCCCAGCCGGGTGGTCGCCGCCTGGCTGGGGCCATCGACGATATCGACGTCGACAACTCCATCTGGTGCCGCGGCACCGATCCCACCCGCCACTGGGCCAACCACCCACGCCCCCACGGCGAACACATCCCCACCCCCCAAAGCCCCGCCGCAGCCGACCCCGTCAGAGAAGCATCCCTCAACCCCCACCGCCAGCAGCAGCGCAGGCGGCGGCGCTGACAGGCCAAGACCACAATTCACAGGCCCCAACCTCTGCGTTAGCCCGATGCGAACCCGGGATCGTGTACCGGAGTCTCGGCTGCAAGCTCACCGAGCGCAGCGAGGAGATCGGACACCAGCACCGTCAGCGATGCGGCGATCATCCCCGCATCGGCGTTGACGCCAGCTGCACGGACAGCCATTTCGGTTCCGGCACTGTCGGCGCGGCTGAACAGCCGAGGCAGATGATCGAGCGCCTCGGCGGTGACGGTCGCACAGGGTTCGGATCGTCCCAGGAGCGCGATGCGCCTTGCGGGCAAGCACGTACAGCGGGTCAGGTGCGCCAGACATCTTCGTTCTGCTCCATCCGGATCAGCATCTGCTCGCCCTGGGATGGCTCTCGGCCCGGACCCGTCAGCAGGTCCACGGCGAGTTGGCTCGCAGCGACGCACCGTAAGCCGCCGCACTCTTGGGTTCGATCGAAGACGACCGGGTCGAACGGCTCGAGAAGCACCACGTTGGCGCCGGCGTCGGTCTCGCGCAGGCCAAGGGTTTCGGCGGCCTCGACCGCGTCCGTGACATAGAGCGCGGCCACCCTGGCCGGGGCAATGGGATCGAAGTGCTGAGCTGCGAAGGCGCCCGTCGCGGCGTAGGCGAACGTCGTTGCCCGCA
>Ga0209544_1001617_pt1 | contig 23828 bp, 18 predicted proteins | sample MesohylPK_FD_187297 | JGI IMG/M metagenome (GOLD analysis project Ga0209544, IMG submission 187297) | Host-associated microbial community of the marine sponge Aplysina aerophoba from Gulf of Piran - sponge mesohyl, lysed by proteinase K... | ecosystem: Host-associated > Porifera > Sponge >...
CCCCTCTATCAGATGCCTTATAAACCCCATCAGCAGGAACAATATCGTGCTCTTCGATGCGTTCTACGAAGTTTTCATCCTCTTTAGGGGGAATAATTTCAAAGGGTTCTAACCCATTGAAATTAGGGGATAAAATATCTAAGAATTCAAAGTCAAACCAGCTTAAATAACCTGTTTGATCTGGTGAATTATCATCGACTCCCTTATCAAGGGTTATTTCAGCACCTAAAGGCTCAGTAAAGGTGACATTGGACTCATCAGAAACAAAGGCCACCTGATGATTTTTAATACTATATGCATATAATCTATATGATTGAAAAGAAGATGTTGGATCAACCCCCCATACCAAAGAAGAGGTATAATTACCCTGAGCTACACTAACTTGCTGACGATTTAAAGAAGCCAAATAGCTACTAACATCCGTTGTAATTCCATCATATGGATTAATAGTTCTATCAGCATTTAATGGATCAACAAAGCCTGGGTACTCCTCTTCTAATTTAGTGTTCAAAGCCGTAACGTTAGCGTTATATTTATTCTTATATTCAATGTTGTAATTAGCAAGATTAAAGGATGAATTGCCCTTAGTAACATCTATGAAATAATACTCAGTAAAATAAAATACCCGTTTATTCGAATTAATATTAAATAATTCAGGATCTGGCACAACCATAGACCTATAATTTCCTGTACGAGAATAAGTTTCTGGCAAATACCCCATAAAACCAACTCGAGGATTAGTAGAACTTGAATCTAAAATAAGTGTATTAAAATTTCTAGGAAAACTAAAAGTAAATCCCATCCTAGACACTAAATCACGATGAGATCTATAAGAATTAAGGGCTTGCATTACCTCGGGATTATCAGATGAACTAGGTGCAAAAATATCACTACCAGGCTGTCCAAATCGAGGCATTAATTTAGCACGGTAATAGTCAAAAGCACCATCATAATAAGGAAGAATATAATAGACATTAGCCGTATTTCCACGACCACCATAAAGATATCCATCCCTGCTGCTAAAAGCAAGATTAGATAAATCTATATCAGCAAGTCTAGATGCATCAGATACATCAACACCATTTATAGAAGTCTGTGCACCAGTGCCAAATATTTGATAATTAGATATACTATATATAAAATAAGTAACATTGCCTAATTTTACACAAGAAACTAAAGGCTCGCTAATACTACCACGGCCACCAACATTTATAGGAACAATATATGGAGAACCATTACTAGTATTCCGCTTATCCATATGACGTTGATCATAATTAATATACACATCTATAGGACAAATAGAATCTTTTACCTTATCTTCAAAAGCTGATTTACTGATACTACTACCAGCAAAATCAAGATCTCCACTAAAATTAGTATTGTCTATTCTTCTAGATAAAGAACTATGAATAAATAATCCATTTAAACCAGTTTGTAATCTCTGAGGAATAAGATTTCCAGTGCCTGTTAAAGGAGTTAATAATTTAAAAGGTACGGTAACTGCAGTAGAATCAACTGGTTTTCCATTTAAAAACCCTACTAAAGCAGATAAATAAACCTTTCTAGAAGCAGGATAATTACTCAAATTTTCTGCAGTAACCTGATCAAATACATCTATTTCTTTATAATAATGACTTAAACAATAAAGAAAACTGCTGTCATAAAACATAGGAACTATAAATTGCTTGAATAGCCGGAGTGTTCTTGATGTATATTTCGTTCCAGCTTCATACCCACTATATAAATAGTAAGGAATAATTCCTCTTCTGATGGATTTTTCCTTAACAAAGGATCCATCTGTGAGATTAAATACATGAATAAAATAAAAATCATCCCTGAAGAATCCAGGGACATCATACCTATCAAGCTCTGATATGGCTAAAAACTCAGTAGCAGTCATGCTTTCAACCTCATCTAACCTGTCCTCTGGACGGAAAACAGGAAAGAATGGATTGTAAGCGTCATAAGCAAAAAAGGTAGCATCAAGATTTTCAGGAACCTCTAAAACCTCAGCACCAAGACTTTGTCTAGTGTTTCCAACATCTACATGAAAAATACACACTTCATCACTAGAAAATATCATGCCAGATACATCTGCGTATATCAGTCCTATCCCTGTTTGAGGTGGAGAAAGTTCTGAAAAAAGAACAGGATCGCCAACACCTAAATTATTTACATACTTATCTCGATCCAAATACTTTCTATCTTGAGAAAATAAAAAACTACCATCTCTTTTATTATGTAAAAATGGCACACGAGTACGACTAAACCTCAATGCCTCTACAATTTCTGTGTCGTAATTATAGAAATAAATAAGGTGGGCTACGAGGAACTCGCTTAGCTGGAATCTAGCAGCCTTCATGATCTCTGCTCTGTAGAACTGTGGAATCCTTAGATTCCTAATGGTAGTAGCATCAAAGGGCTCTAATTTGACCGCAGGACGCTTCCCCCAGGCCTCGTAGAGACCCTCTCCTCTGTAAAGGTAAGAATAATTATAGGCTAAGAAGCCCTGGGCATTTTTAGAAATAGGCTTGATATCTGATTCCTTGATTTCATCAGGAATCAGATATCGACCTGGGATCACATGACCCCTTGTGGTTATTTTTAAGGCTCCAGGCCTTGTAGCAGAAGCTGGATTAGAAAAGAATGCGTTATCATCCAGGTTAGGCTGGTCTGCTGGCCTGGAGACTAGCTGGGCGTTAAGGAAGGTGTGCCCACCTAACCGGTATTTATAGGGTGGAATTATATTGTCAGGATTAATGCTAGGGGACGTAGAGGTCGTATACTGGGTTAATCCATAGATGCTCGCATCGATGGCATTAAAAGCTTGGGTATTACCCAAATAAAAGCACTGGGGAGTCATCCTCTGATCGTTATAGGATGGTCCAGGAGAGAAAATAACCCGGTCTAAATTATCTGGTACGCTAGCAAGGTGAAAACTCGTCCAAAGATCTTGCTCGCTAACATCAATATCTGACCTTCTCTCAAACATGATGTATGTAGGTAAAGACCTCTTAGAAGGGTTTGCGTTGAAATACATGGGACTGTGATTCCAACGATCTTTGTCGTCAAAGAAACGAAACATAAAATAGAACTTCGTACCCACAGCAGTAGCCCTAATATCGTTAGATACATTAAGGAACCTATTACTACGGGTAGCAAGATCAAAGCGACTACGGGCATGTCTAACGCCCTCATATTCGCATATAATCGATACTCCAACAGAACCACCACCAAAGACATGAGTGATTTTCTTAAATTCGAAGTTAATTCTTTTGGAATTTCTATCTAGATTCCATCTACTAGCTGATGTTTGGGTTCCTGTTATGCCTAGTCCATCGGCATGGAACCACATGTTTATGGAATCATCCCTAAATATGTTCTCTTGCTCAAAAAACAAAGGATTAGTTAGGTTTAAAGTGCTGGTTGCAGCCCAATACTGACTCTTACCCCATCCAGGAAAGCTCTTATTTCCTATAGTAAAAGTAGTTCCACCATGCAAATCCTCACCAAAATAAATGGCATTCCACATACCCCTAGAATCACCTATAGACGCATCAATGATACTCTGGCTAGAGCTGGAACGGCTGGTTCCAACCGTTCCATCACCGACAATCCTGTCTTCCCTGCCAAAAATAAAGTTGCCAATCCTAGTAAAGAAACCACCTAAAGCACCACCCCTAGGAGCAAATTCAATATAGTGCCTAGCTATCCATTCAGCAGTGTATACGTTAACAGTACGGCTTGATCTCTGATCTAAAGGAAGAACATCTCGAGGAATCGGGATGTTCCAGCTTACATCAGGCGGCTCAACGTAAGCTAGGTTGCCAAAGGACGTGAATTTTAAATTAATTAATCCATCAGCAATATTATTGCCCTTGGAAGACCACGGAACCCAAAAAGACTGGGTATTGGCACCCGTAGCTAGACCAATATTAACTACAGCCCTTCCAGGAGTCCTGGAATTACCCCCAAGCTTCCAAAAAGCTTCCCCAGTGAAAGCTTCAATATTAGTAAGGTCAATATTCCTATCACCCTTAACTAAGGACGTAGCAGCCTTCTTATTGACTCTAATAGGCATCTAAATTAACCACCATCCTGAGGAATTTTATTCAAATCCTCTCGTATCACATTCAAGAACAAAGACTTATAATCCCGTCTCCAGTTCTTATAAGGACTCACCAACTGGGGCGAATGACGCTCCACATTGATAGTATACGGAATCATCCGTGCAGAGATGATCGGTATTTTGTAGTCGGTAATATTCCACTTCAAAACCTCGTCTTCGAAGCCAAAACGAGCCGATTCATCGAACCTTTTCATGTCGCTACGACAGCTAATATTCACATTGGTCTGAGAGTGCCTGACACTAGTTATGTAGCCCACAAATGCACCGTTCTTTGTGTAAGAGCCGTCCGCGGCTCTACACATCCGGTGCATGACCACCTTAGAGTTCACAGTAGTGAAATCACTGCTAAAAAACCTATTTAAGGATGGATCAAGAAGGGTGAAGTTGATGCCCTGGGTATCCGTCATGCCAGCCGTCAGAGAAGGCAGCGCCTCGCTAATAACAGGGGCTGTCTGCAGGCAAGGAAACGAACCCTCATCAATACTACTATTGGAGACAACAAGCTCGTGAGCAGTGTATATAATTGAGTCTAAGCCGATATCTAGGTCAGATGGGATGGTGATGTTGTCAGAATCGAAATTATCCAAAGTCCAAGGGTCTGGACTCTGATCAGGAGTTACGATGAGTCCCTTGCCTATGAAGGGGGGTAAATCCTCATAAATTCCATTAAATTCCGTGGTGGCACCCGGAAAACTCACATAAATCTCAATAGAAATTCGAGTATACATATCAAAAGCAGCCATCAGCTCACCACCACTTCTTGAACATAGCCACTTTCTTGAAGATCTAATAGCAAATCAGCGAGGCGCTGATTTCCTATTTGAATCTGAATCTGGGTCGGATTTTCACGTCCGTCAAACTCAGAGCCCAAAGTCGGATCCAAGAACGGATTAAAAGCCTCACCACCAGCAACAAATCCAGGTCTTAACTCAGGCGGAACCCCAAAAACATCACTTTCAAAGCCTATTTGTTGGGTATTTGCCTTGGTTGCCATGGAATTTTCTACGATAACCCCAGAAAGATTCATCATAGCCTGGGTATTGTCAAAAGTATTTCTAGATGCCTCGGAAAGAACCAAAGTATCTTGCTGTAAAGCAGTAGCAGCAAGATTGCCAGCAGGATCAGCTGTAGGGGTGTTCTGAGCCCTCGTAGGGCCTTGAGTATCGCCTGTATTAATCAACGGAATATTAACCAATGGAATACGATTCACCACCTCAATAACACCGTTAATTACCGCTACAAAGGCATCCCCGATGCCTAGTAGCAAAGCTTCAATGATTCTGGGAACACCTTCGATCACCAAATCAATAGCAGCGCCAATTAAATCAGGAATTAATCCTATAAAAGCCGTAATTATTATAGGAATGGCAGCAATTCCAGCCTCAAGTATGCCAGTGACCAGATCAGGTATCGCCCTGACCAATCCTCTTATCAAAGAAGTAATAATTAATGGTGCTTTAGCGAGAACAACATTAATAAAATCAACAGCTCCATCTACTAATCCCTGGATAAAATCATCTATTTTTTCTGGAGAACCAGAGAACACATCTAAAAGAGGCTGAACTAATTGCTCAAATCCAGGTGCAAAAGACTTAACAGCAGCAGAAACACCTTGACTGATAGCCGATTCAGCGAACTGACTCCCAGCATCGACAGATGCCGCGGTAACGCCTTCCTGATACTCCTGAACAGCCTTCATAGCCGTTTCCTGAGCTTCAATTGCTGTCTGTTCTCTGGCCGCTTCAGCCTCTGCTATATTTTTATTAGCCTGTAAAGCAGCTTCATTTCTGGCCATTTCAGCCATCATAAAGCCCTCTTCAGCGACTTTTATGGCATCATTTCGACTTTTCTCAGCTTCATTAACCGTGTTTCGGAAGGCAACTTCAGCCTTTGCAATGTCAGCACTTGGATCAGCACTTGGAGTGGTACTTGCAGCCTCAATTGCAGCACGGATGGTTTCCTCTCTCTTTAATTCCGCTGCAGCAATAGCATCTTCACGAGTTTTCTCAATATCAGCGACCGTACTAACCGTCATTTCTTGAGCTGCAGCCAAAGAGTCCTGCTCAGACTTTATGGCGTCATTTGCAGTCTGCTGAGCCGCTGCTACAGCATCTGCAGCAGTTTGATTAATGTCAGCAATCGCCTGAGCATCCTCTTCGGATGTATCAGCAATTCCAGCTGCCATGACATTCAATAACCCAGCAATCTGACCTAAAAACTTCTCTAATGCATTTTGTCGATCTTGAGCAGCCTTTTCAGCCGCTTTAGCCTCTTCTTGACGGGCTTTATCCGCTGCTACAGCAGTTCCAGCAAGCTTGTCGGTTTCCCCCTGGAAAACATTACCTAAATTCATCGTGTTGCCTCGAAAAGCCTCACGATTAGCAGCAATTATACGATCATTTTCCTTTTTCTGCAGATCCAGCTGCTTTAATAAGAGATCTGACTGGAATTTACGGTCTGCCTTAGCTGCAGCATCCGTCAGAGCAGCCTGGTCTGCAGCATTTGCAGCAATTTCTTCAGCAATGGCCTTGGAAATCCTATTGTTTTCTTCGAGTGCAGAGGCCTGAGCAGCAGCAAAGTTGGACTTCTCAACCTCTAAAGCCTCTGCAAATTGGTCTTGGAGAGCCTGAACATCACCTTGGAGATTGTCCTTAATAGATTGAGTCTGAATAGACTCAAATTGAGAGAGAGGAAATTTAACTTCCGCCACACCATCAACTAAAGCCTGGTTTGCCTTGGCAAAATCCGTCTGAAAATTCTCAAACTGGGCATCTAAATCCAATAATCTTAGGATAAAACTACGATCAATTCCCTGGAGGGACTCAACAACCTTTGCAGTCTCCGCTGCAGCCGCTTCCTTAGACTCCTCAGAGTCTTCCATCCTGAAATCTGTATCTGTCTTAAGCTGACCAAGGATACCGTCTAGAGCATCCTGGATCCTCTTTGAGAACATCTCAGCACGATCACTACCACCACCAGAATCCCCGCCAGAATCCCCGCCACCACCAATGCCCACAGCATTAAGCACAGAGTTCTCTAATAGGTCATCCCGTAAACCTTTAATGGTATTTATTCGAGCCTCTACTAGAGCTAAGGATTTATTAGTTCGCTCTAATAAATCCTTCTCTGAAATAAAGCCTAAAAACTTACTAACCCTATTAAAAACACGCCCAATAAATCCGAAAATATTCCTAATAGTAAGGTCTAAAGCAATAAAACCACTGGTTAAAGCATCAGGAATTAAAATAACAGCGTCTACAATGAATTTTATAGTCTTAAAAATTCTATCTACTATGTCAGCAATATCGTCAACTAAGGTCTCGCTCTCTAAGAGTTCCAGAGCCATACCAGCAATGGTAACGAAGGCATTCTGAAGAGCTGTTAATAGGGTTTCGTTAGAGCTAACAGTATCGACTACTAAGTCAAAAAATATCTCCCAAGCGTTCTTTATGCTGTCCACTAAAGTGCTTAGACTCATAAAGGAAGTGATCTGACCACCATATTCCTTAGTCAGCAACCTCGCAGCAGCACCGGTTTTTAGCTGTTCTTCCGTGAACTGGGAAGCACTGATATTGAGCCTTTCTAGCTCAATAGAACTGCCTAAATAACTAGCCTGGATGGCTGCAGCGATCTCAGAGAACTCCCGCCCACTAACTGTAGCAAGATTGGTAGCAGCTATCAGAACCTCACCCGTCTGACGCTCACTTTCACCCACGTCTACCAAGGCCTTAGCAAAAGTAGCAATGTCCTGGGTTCCCGTCCCGGAAGCCAGACTCAAACGATCAATAAATCTCGTGAATTTATCAATATTTTCCGAAGAAACTTGAGTAGCTGAGTCCAAGGAAGTAAGGGTAAACGCTAATTTATCCGTCCTTCTATTAGACTCAATAATAGATCCTACACTGCCAGTGATAGCAGCTGCCAAGGACTTAAAAATAGTGATACTTTTCTCTGCAGCAGAAGCTAAAAGCTCGTAAGAACGAACCCCAGATTTACTGGATTCCGTGTTCTCATCCAGAGCCCTAGAGTTATCCTTAAGAGTATCTATGTTCTCAGTAGCAGCAGCAGAAAACTTCTCAGCAGCAGCCTCTGTCTGCTTAAATGCGTCGGCTAGCTTCTCAGCAGCCGAGACCGCAGAGCTACCCTGGAACTTGGTATCAAGGATTAAATTGACTTTTTCGGTAGGCATCCTATCTCTTCTTTCTCATCCTAGCCTCTGCTTTGGCCTGCTTTTCTTTAAGGTCTTTTGACTCCAAATACCTAAATTCAGACTCAATAAAAGATAAGATATTTAAATGCCTAGGATCGTAGTCTTGCGGGTTGAAACTAAAGCCAATCTCCTTTAAAGCCTTATGCTGATAGTAGTTATTTATCCATCCGTGATACTTAGAATCGATACTAATATTATTATAAATACAAAATATTAGCTGCTTGAGTTCGCTCTGTACTTTTTTCCAGGAGAGAATCCCTTGCCCATGTGAAGCATGTAGGCCATACAGACCTCTTGCCCAAAGTCATAATAATATAATAATTCCTTATCAATAATATGCTCTACAGGGGTCTTTCCTTCAGGCGTCCAGCTGCCTAAATCATCATCTAACAGTTCCTCTAACTTCACTGTCTTACCATCAACCTTAGTACGATCAAGAACAGGCTTAGGTGCCCCAGAGTCGTCCTCATAGACCTTAATATCTATGGAATGCATATCCTCAATACAGAGATCGAGAATCTTAGCCATAAATCTCTTATTCCCATTAGGGTCATCCGGACTCTGACCCTCACCTCTAAAAGAATAGGCCAATCTACGGTGAACATTAGGAAGATAATATTCTATATTCCCGTAAATTATATGGCCAAAACAACGCAACTTAACCTCATAGTCACTGATGTATTTATTGGACATCCAAACCTCTTATAAAAATGAAAGGAAAATCGAACCAGTTCCATCTCCAGGACTGTAACAAAGCAGATCCAACGATAAATTATACACCCCATCAGCCTCACCCAGAGAGAAGCTACTGATGGAAGCCTCAGAACCATAGAGACTAAAGCAATTACCCGGTACCCACTGGCCATTGCGCTTCTGGCCACCCAAGAAAGCAAACTGGATGGGATCACCGTTCTTAAACTTGCTGAAAAACCTCTGATCATCCTGCTGCAGGAGAGCCGTAACCGAAAGGGTTGCGTCCCTTGAAGTGAGGATGGTAGCAAAGTTACCGTCAGGCGAACACACCGACTTGATGATGGTTTTGGGAGTGTTTACAGCCAAGGAAACACTCGTTGCATCCAAACATACGTTGTCAAATTCATCGCCTACAAACAGCCTCTGGTCACGTGCTATGGCAGGGTCTTGGCTGTCATAAACAGCATCAATTCCCGATGAATAATCCCGATCCCCAGCAAAGGTAGTGGAAGTCATCGATCCTGCACTAGAAGAACTTGGAGATGCCACAGGAGAACGGCCACTTGAAAATCCAAGGAATTTACGCATCCCAGCATGAGTGTCAGAGTCGTCAAAATCAAAATAAAAGGCAGATCCGTTAGCTGGGATGGTGAAGGTAAACCTATCATTCCTGAAAGCCACAGTCATAGATGACCATCCTGTCGGGCCACTCAGAGCACGCATTTTAGTCTGTAATTCTGTAGCAGCAGCAGCACCCGTTGCCTTATTTAAAGTAGTTGCTAGGCGTAGGGTGACTTTCGTGGGTGTAGCACCGTACTGAACCGCCACGTCCCTCATCTGAGTAGTGGTGGTAAAACTAGTGCTAAAATCTTCGTTTAATCTGTAGGAAGTTCCCTCGAAGCCAAAAGTACTATTAATATTGGCATCCGCATCAGCTGAAACTGAGAAAGAAACCGTTCTACAATTCACAACGTTTTGATTACCATTTCCGCCCGCAAAGTATTCCCACACATCGAACACAGGCTGTCCTGAAGCCTGTGGGACGTAAGTAATAGCCTTGCCAACCCTAACCCCTGCAGCAGGCGCATTCTCAAGCGCAAAAGCCAAGTTGTAAGCCTTATTTACTGTATCCTGGCTTTTGACCGGTCTAATGCTCCAACCGTTAACATCATCTTTGATGAGTAAAGCCTCTCCTTTATCAAAGGTCAGAGAACCCGAATTATTGACCATAATTTTAGAGGTGGTGGAGCCAGCAACCGTTAGATCCTCTGTATCGGACTCTAACCTGGGATTGCGATAGCTACCAAAAGAAGAGAATAAAAATGGATGGTATTCAGGTATCTTTCCTTCAGTACCAGAGCCAGTAAGATAGTGAGAGAACGTCCCAGAAGGGGTCTCTCCACCTATGACCGATTTAGCGGCCATAATATCATCTTTAATTTCAAGGTTTTCTATGGTTTCAAAGGCTGGGGTAAGAGCAAAGTCAGCCTGCAGAGCAACGTATTCCTCGCCTTTCGTGGGTTTCTGCAGATCACCCTCTTCGAGCTTGAGGATAACAGCAGCTGTTTTTCCTCTGGTATTAATTAGTGCCATTTCATGATCTCCCTAAGTGACGATAATCTACTCTATACTTGACATTATAGCTTAATTCTAGGGATCCATATACCCTGCCAGCCTCTGTTGGGATGGCGTACACTATATCTGTCAGTTGGGTGTCAATCACCCCAGAAAACACCCCCGCTTGGGCTGTTTTCTGAATTTCTAAGTCAAAAATTAAGGCTACGGTCTCCAGATCCTCAACCAATAAATTGGTTGATTTGCTGGAATAAGGTATTTTTCGAGGGTTTCCACCCTTGTTAGAGGTCACAGGCTTCGATGGGTCGAAATCAGGGTTATCCATGCTCTTTCTAAAATAAGAAATAGTAAGGGTACTCTCACTAGACCAGTTGATGTTCGTTATCTGCTCCCTGTCGACCGAATCATCGCCAAAAACAATGTATAAACCAGGCAGATCAGGGTCTACGATACCTGAGGAGCCCTGGGAAGACCTGGTCTCATCAGCCACCAAAAAGCGACTTTCGTCCACGGAATCAAGGCTCGGAGCAACGAAAAAATTGATGTCGTCCCGTTGAAAGAGAAAGTGATTTAAAGGGGATTTCATTAATTCAAATAATTGATCAGCTAAAGACTCCCTAACAGCCTTTTTAATTAATAGCCTATTAAAAGGATCGGGTTCCCGAGTGTTTCTATCTATATAACCCGATAAATCAATACTAGGCATCAAATTTCCCTTAGTAAATATTGGGTGGTTGTGGTCTCATCCCGATTTAAATCAGAAATTTCATACCTACGACCCGTAAAAGGACGTACCATTTGCCAGCCTTTTCTACTTAAAGTCCTACTTTGCAGCAATCTTTTAGGCTTAATTGCCTCTATATCGTCATCCCTAAATATGACATTTGGCTGCTGAATTAATACGTCAATTGAAGCATCAGAATTTTGGGTAATTATTTCATCAAAAATACCCGTAATTTCAACGGAATCAGCATCCTCATCATCTGTGGGCTGCTCTATAAGCACAATAGGCTCACCCATGGTGCTAACCATGGTGTGAGCCACTGTGTCTGCATAGGTCTTAAAAATGGGCACAAAAAACCCTTTTTAATTAATTACGCACCAGGACGAGCAAGCAAAACCAGCACCTCAGCAGCTGAACCACCAGGAGACGCATTAAGCGCATAGCCTAAGAAGTTCCGTGAAGCCGATGTGACGTTCACCTGATTAGATGACGTAGTCCCGTAAACGCGGGCACCCGCATTTACGGCCACACTGTTAGCTGTTTTACGGAAAGAAGCTGCGCCCTCAGTCTGAAGCACCACAGGCTGACCACGCGCTGCGTCGTCAAGTGCCACTCCCGTAATAAGCCCAACAGCCACAACCTCTCCTGAGGAGACGTCAGCGGGTGCTGTGAGCGTATAGGTAGGTCCCGCCGATCCTAAATTTTTAGCCATAATAAATCCTTTTTAATTTATTAATTAATTAATTAAGCATCACAACGATGACCTAAACGGAAGTCCAAAACCTTTGCACCAACATCGTGAACCACTTTCCATCTCATTACATCAGTGCTGAAATCAACGTCTGGCTCAAGAGTAGGGCCCGTGTTTCCTTGGATATTAGCAAGCTCTATCCATGGGTACACTGACGAAGCTTCCTTCGCTACACCGTAGTAGCTAGTAGTCGATACATCGCTCAAACGAGGGTCTGTAACGACCTGGAAAGCACCAGCCATAGGGTTGATAGTCTCAGCAGAAAGCGGTGTAAATGCACTCGAAACGGCTTGCTGAGCGATGAAATAAAGCTCAACAGGAACCAAAACAAATCCTAAACTAAGATTTAATTTACTTCCTTTTGGACCAAGACGCTTTCTAAAGGCAACTTGCATCGCTATCACACCATCATAATTATACTGAGGTGCTCTCTGGTTAACGTTAGATCGGAAAGGAGTCGATCCAGTCAAGGTATTTCTACCAGTGCTATAGAGAGGCGCGCCACCATAACTACCACCCGTAACCTGATCGTAAACTAGGTCACTCTCAACGTCAGCTGCGCCCTTACCCGAAGCAAAAATCTTACCCAATTCCTGAGTATCATCCGTCATAAAAGCCTGTCTGGTGATCTGGAATATTTTTGAGTAAGTTTCTACCTTAAATTGTTCCTTACCAACATCCACACTGTCTATTTCATGAGCTTCCCCTGGTTCTACCTTCTTCAAAGCTCCAGAGTCCGAAATACTTACCCGATCTTGATCCTTAAAGTCAGGCACGGTACCTCGTTTAACGAAGCCTGTGAACGTTTGTTCGCCTCTAAACTGCTCATAAGAGGAAGTTACAGCCTTGGTTGCAGAGTTCTCTATAAGAGCCGCCAAATCAGCGTAGGCCATGATAGGACCTGCTGCTCTGCGCTCGTACATTTTTCCACCACCTGTGACCATACGATAGATCCGCTCACTGCTCATATCACGAGCTTTAGGCACGCCTTTTTGCTCAAGTAAGCGTCTACAGATCTCTAGAGTAGGCTTGCCGTAGAACTCACCAGCACCCTTAGCAAATTTACCCTTAGAATCATTAGTCATTCGTGCAGCAATTGAATTAATTGCCATATTTCGGACTATTTTTGAGTTATTTTTCTCATAAGAACTATTAACATGAATATTCATGCGACGTTTAAGAGCAGGACTTTTAATTTTTCGGTATACCTTATTTTGAAGATGTCTTTTAACCTTATTTTTTACCCTTAATTTCTTAGATAATTTTTCCTCTTCAGGTTTTTCTTCTTCCATATCTTCTGCCATTTCTTCTTCCATAGCAGCGCCTTCTTCCATCATCTCGCCTAAATCTTCGTCTAGAACATCCATGACAGCCTCTACAACGTCATCTGCAACCTCTGGCTCAACGTCAGCTGGGATGTAATCCACAGCCGTTTCCGCAGCAGCCATTGCAGCTGATTCTAAATCCTCTTCAACAACCGGCTCCTCATGCTCCTGACGATCCTCTTCAGCAGGTTCTTCATCAGTATCTTCCTCAGTCATTGGTTCTTCCTGACGACGCTCTACAGCATCCAGGAACATGTCTCGTTCCTCAGTCGTTAAGCGGGCGAAAAGCTTATCGATAAGTTCAAGAGGAGTAAATTTCGACCCCGCTTTCACCACCTTTTTCCCACTTCTTTTAAGTTTTTTTCCCACTTTTTTCTCCCTTTTTATTCCCATGTCTAAATTCGTGAATTGATCATAATTTTTTAATTTCGATTTCGGCTTATTCCTTATAATAGAATCATAATCAGCTGGGATGGCCACTAGACTTAATTCTAGAGGCTCCCAATCGACTGCTACATACCTTTTAATACCCTCTGGAGAGGACTCAATTTCTTTCTGTTGATGAACCTCTGCGCCCACAGAAACTGCTTTAAGAATTCCAGCCTCAACCTTCTTACAGATGATTTTTTCCTTATCAGAAATATAAGAAAGTCTCAGACGAGCAATGAGAGCAGGGCCATCAGCTGAATCCTCTATCCAAGCATCCTCAACCCTTCCAATGACATCACCTACATCCAGACGCTCTCCTTGAGAGCCGTCATGGTGGTTGTTTAAGACAGGAGCACCGTTTTTAAGACGTTCGAGACGGATCGCCTTATGACTAATTTCCAATCCTCTCTCGAAATTTTCCCATTCCCCCTGTTCATTTTGCATCTCCCGAGCGACAAAACACCCGGTCGAGACGACAACGTCCACCAGGTGATAGCCTTTATTAGTTTTTTTATAAGTCTCAGAGCGTCTTTTAATTAACGTTTTAACCATAATTTTACCTATTCTGTTGGAGCCTCAGCACCCTCTTCAGGGCTCTCTGCAGCCACTTTAAGCTGCTCATTATTAAGCCTTACGGTCTCTATATTTGCCTCTTCTAACTTCAAAGTATTAGCCTGTAATTTACGATAAAGAGTGAAATCCTGACGATTATCCATAGGAATCTTATTGACTTTTGATAAGAATTCACGACTTACAGCCCCGCCTTGCCCGTATACTAGACCAGAAAGCCCATAGTCATCAAGTTTTTGATTGGATTCCTTGATCTCTTCGAGGGTTTTGTCAAAGTCATAGCCCAATCTAGACATAGCTTCCTTCATAGAAATGAAGTTCGAACTCACCTCATTCTGTAAGCTTTTAATCTCCTTTTCAGGATCAATCATAACCGGTGCTTCTGGGCTCCAGCGCACCGTTACACCATGGTTAGGGGGTAATTGTTCTGTCCATTCTAGATGCTTTAACACCCAGTGCGATATCTTCATAAAACACTGAGGAATAATTGTGGTTTCCAGCTGATGACGTATATGCCTGTTCATCTCCAAAAAGCCCATTCTACCGCTACTAAAGTTGACCTGGCTGTAGTCATTAAAGATCTCATATGAGACCCCTACAGAGCCTGCAATTTGACGTAGTGCACGCTCTACGAATAATTCATTTGGAGTGGCACTAGGAGACGGGAATGTAATGGTTTTCCCAGGTGGGAGTTCTTCAACAAATCCAGGCTCTATTTTCCTTACATTTTCATCAAAGGTAGCAGTGGAATCATTGAGTCCAATAAAGTCCTCTCTCTCCTCTTCGCTTAATTCAAAGTTATCTTGGACAAAAGCAGTGTATGAGGCCTGGAGTTTTTGCTGCTTTAATTTCGCCTCTTCGTACTCTTTTAAATCCCATATTCGATCCATTGCAGGGGCAATCCATGAAAACCCATCTAGCTGGCCTGCACGATCTAGTCTTTTTAAATGGCAAATTTCACCAACTGAAATCCGTTTAACCTCTAAGAAATTATTTTGTTCCGCATTTAAGCTACCTATGCTGAAGTTATCTGGGTGGTGAGAGAAGAGGTGGTAGGCAACTATTTTGCCTTCCTCAGTAAATTCAATTCCATTATGGATCTGGTTACCAGTGTCAGCATCAAGCCCGTTTAGCTTCACATTAAGGTAGTCACCCTCAAGAATTTCTAAGGTTAATTTTCGACGTTTAATATTGCGTCGTACGAATACCGATCCATCCCTTACTAAAGAGCGTACAATGAGGCTCTGAAGACCTGTGAGGGTATTGCTCTCATAGAAGTCCCCGTCAGTTGTAGACATCCAATTATAAAAGAACCCATCAACAGCAGCTTTGTACTCTGGGATGCCTGAAACGACCGGTGTAACGCCCTTTCCGATCATGTTACACGTGATCGAGTCGACGAGGCGTCTCGTGATCGAGTCGTTTTCGTAGAGGTGACGAGCTTGATCCCGTAAAGGCTTCTGTTGCCAGTGGTTTCGGTCATTTAGGAGTGGAGTGAGGACATTTCGCTGATCTCTGAGGGCTTCATAGTACCTTCGCTCAAGAATTTTAAGCTTTCCGTCTTGTTCAACGAGTTTATCGCTTAATTTTTTCTTTCTTGAGAGGAAAATCCTCTTAAAAACCCCGGGTGTTCCGGTTTTCATCTAAAAATATCCCACCTATATTAGGGTTCACATATCTCAACCTAGCTTTCTTGGCATCTCCAGCTTTATTTCCCATCATTCTTTGAATCATACGTGCTGTAGCTACCATGTGATCAAGCGACCTAAATGACACAGACTTACCACTGTATGTGATACTAGTAGCTCCGCTAGTAATAGCATCAAGAATAGCTTCATATTTTTCCTCGAGGTTAACAGCCATCAAATAAATCTCCCTTTAATATTCACGAATTTATCCCATCTTTCATCGCTCTGAGAGTATCTGTTAGCGTTGCAACCGTACCAACACCCCAGATTGTACACCATAGTATCTAAGATCTCATTACGTTCCCTCACAGCACGCCACTTATAGCGCCTAACACCCGTTCTATCCATTGGATCAGCGCTATCAGCAAGTACCATACGCTCCGCACAGAGCTGTTCGTAAAATTCCCTGCTCATTTTTTCAGGGAATAATATAGAAGATTCCGTAATTTCTTCTGAATCAATTAATAGCCTCTTATAGACCTCTCTTTTAAGGTAATGGGTGTTTAAATCGAAGTATCTATTGCCTCTTTTACTCTTTTTACCCGAATAAACGCTCACTTCCATGAGTTTTGGGAACGAAATTATGGCATCAATTGAATGAACCCCTCTAATGACCCTTACAATCTTGGGATTCTTTAAACTCTTGTGCCAAGCAAATACTTTATGGGGAATATAGCCCGAATCTATAGCCATCTGGGTGATGCCTAGATCCACTCCCTTAGTAGGGTATTTTTTTTCCAATAAATCCGTAAGGTCTATCCAGGGAGCCTGGTGAGCATCGTTATTAGTGTTGCCCCAGAGGACAATATGCTCGATTACAAAGCATATTTTGCGATGCCAACCGGTAACCAGAATCTCAATTCGATTATCTTGAACATCCACCCCTGCTAAGAGGAAGCTAATAGGTTTACCGTTAAAGGTTGGGACTTCACCCTCTGGGTAAGTCCCACCTTTCTTAAATAAGAGCCCAGCCGAGGGGAAGTCGTCAGCTGCCTGGGTCGAGGGTAGACCAAGGTATAAATTTTGGAATGTTTTCTCGAATACATCGTCAGTTTCTGACTTAATTTTCGCTTTGGCTACATCTGCCCAGCTTAAAAACCCTACCGGAGAATAGAGAGAATTGAGGTGGTAACTACGGATAGTCTCGCTAGCCTCTGTAGCCGTCGCTCTCCACTCCCCAGCCTCTAACATAAGGGTCTTTGATGACTCATGGATCTCTTTTGCACAATGAGAGCACTTGTAAGTCACCCCAAGGTCGATATTTTCCTTATCAAAAATGAGATTTTCGATAATTAATTTCTGGTAATAACCACAATGTGGACAGGGTACGAAATAATACCTCTTATCACCGGCCTCAAACCACTTATTGATCACAGAGGTTTCTTCGTCCACAGGCGTGGAACCCATGATAATTTTTCTTCGGTTATAAGCAGCCGTTCTACCAATAGCTAGCTCAATAGGACTGCCCTCACCCTCGGTGTCCAGAGGGAAACGGTCGACTTCATCAAGTAGCAGATTTTTCACTGAAGTGGCAGCTAGATCTGAGGCTATGGTAGCCCCACAGAGCACCAGAAAACCCCCTGGAAAGTCCTTATGGATAATGGTGTTCCTAGTGGTGCTTCTACTATAGGTAGATATATTCTTGCGTACCACCGGGCTACTGTGAATCATCGGATCGAGCTTCTGCTGAGCTATTTTTTTGATGTTTTTCTCAGAGGGGCCAACCATCATAGTGGGAGCTGGCTGGTGACTTATGGTGTAGCCCAAGAAGTTCATCAAAACTCCCTCAGTATAACCAACCTGGTGTCCCTTCATGATCACAATCCGCCGTATCTTGTGGTACGGCGGACGAGACGTCATGCAATCCATGATCTCTTTTAGATATGGCGTCCTGGAAGTTTGCCACTTGCCGGGCTCAGAGGACGCAGCACTCGAGAGGTAGCGGTTACCATCAGCCCACTCAGAAATAAGCATGGGCTGAGTTATTCCTATGCTTCTGTGGAAGGCTGTGCTAAAGTGAGCCATGTTATGTCTAATTTATTGTATTAATTTAAGGAGATTTAATGGAACTCAAGAGCAAATGGACAGACAGAAGCAAAGGAAAGCAATTTAGGGAATCCAAAGAGGCCTTTAACTTCATACTAGCTAACCGATATGAGGGTGTATATGAGAGCGAAGAGGCCGTTAAAGAGATACAAGACCAAGTAAGCATAATTGTTAATACAATAATAGATGATATTAAGGAAAAAAGGCCAATTTTACTATGGGGTGACTACGATGTGGACGGAACTTGCTCGGTTTTGATATGGATATTTACCCTTAGAGCCATGGGACTGAAGCCTTTTAGGGACTTTGACTACTATATTCCTGATAGAATCGATGGCTACGGACTGTCCATCGAAGGACTAGAGAAGGAAGTCAAAAATTTCAAGACAGTCATTACTATGGATAACGGCATTACTGCCAGAGAAGCCAGTCTTTGGTGCCAAGAAAAGGGAGTTAAGCTCATTGTCACAGATCACCATACCTACAACGATGAGAACATCACCAAAGCACCCTATATTTTCAATCCAAAACAATACGAATATAATAAATATTCTCATCTCTGTGGATCAGGTATTTCCTACCTTATCTGTTTAAAGCTCTTTGTGACCTTCCACAGGGATGAGATCCCTGAAGCCTACAAACAGCTCAGAAACGACCTAGCTTTTTTCGCTGCTATGGGTACGGTTTGTGACTTTGTACCGCTTGTAAGCGCTAATAGGAGCATCTTTAGCGATGCTCGGGAATCCCTGAAATCAAACACCCCAGCCTTATCGCACCTCTCCTACGTGCTCAGGCTGGGTCATAATCCTTTGACCAGTGATGACTTCGGATTCACCATTGGGCCATTGCTCAATGCCTGCGGTAGGATGGCTGATATGACCCCGGTCATTAGGTATTTCACGGCATCCCTGAAAGCTACATGCTTCGAGCAATTTCAGACCATGAAAGACCACCTTTTGCACCGAAAAATGAATGAAGCTGAAATGAATCGGATAATTAATGATGAGATAAAGCAACGAGCCGAAGATGCGGATCCTCTAGATGGTGTTAAGCCCTACCTTTTCTACGGTAATAGCTCTTTCCACCTAGGAATCGTAGGCTTAACTGCGACCAAATACACCAATGATATGAACATACCCTGTATGTTCTTCGTCTACGGAGACGTCTGTAAAGGCTCCGGGAGATCCATCCCAGGACTAGATTTATTGAGTATTTTAAAACAGAAAGAACACCTGTTTCTAACCCTGGGTGGACACGAAATGGCCTTCGGATTCTCCTTTGAGAAGGAAAACTACCAAGAAATAGATGATTTTATCGATGGAGAATTGTTCTTAGCCTTCGAAGAGACCCCCTCTAAATTCGAGAAGCAACTACAGTACGATGGAGAACTTAGCCCAGACTGCCTAAACCTAGATATAGCCAAAAGGATCGACTCCATCGAACCTTTTGGCATCTCATACCCTAAGCCTGTGTTCAAGGTTAGAGCCATAGTCATCAAGAAAGAGATCATAGGTAAGAATAAAGAGCACTCCCAAGTCTTCATCCGAGACAACACCGGACTGCCAAAGAAGATCATGTTCTTCTTTATGAACCCAGATGTGAGTCCTGGAGAGCCATTAGAAGTATTGGTGTCTATAGGGCTGTCTATGTGGAAGGGGAAGCAAAACATCCTCGTTAAAGCCGTTGATTCACGCTCTAAGAACCTAGGATTTGCTATGTATCAAAAGAATAAAATCGTCTCTAATGACTAGAATCTATCATGACCTGTTTTCTCTGTCGGATATGGTCGAGCTTGAGCTGAAGCTCGTCTATTTCCTTCTCTAAAGAAGCCTCGACCTTCTCAAGCTTAGACATATACATGTCAGCAATGATACCTACATCAAGGTCTGGGAACTTCTTACGCCATCCACTAAGGGTCATGTATTTAACCCCGTATTTCTTAGCAGCCTCACGCATGCCCATTGACCTACTGCACTGTAGGATCTCTTTCTTTTGCTCTAAAGTATAGCTTTGACGCTTGTTACTACGACCATCCATGTTCAACCCTTATGATATTGTGAGATTTTTCGAGACTTAATTACCGGATTTTTAGCAGCATCAGATAACATATCGTTTAATTTATCCTCTGAAGTTTCCTCAATAATCGACTGAGTTATCTGCTCTATCTCCCTTGAGAGAAGCAAATGGATGGTCTCCTCATCGCTCTCGTGACTAATCCTAGGGCTCAGACGGTCAGGTAACTGGGTCAGAAGAGTACGCATCTTAGAACCAACTAAGGTAAGGAAGCCACGCACATGCTCAGCAGGTAGCAGCTTGCTCGTAGCTTCCATATAAATAGATCTATTTAATAATCCCTTATAATAATATTCCATCTTTAACGAGTCATCTTTGTCAGGAAACTGGTCAAAAAACGCCTTATCAAACCCCTCTTCGGTTTTTTGTGGCTCTTTCTTGAGCTTCTTAGACCTCTTATTAGCTGCCTTGGCTGGAGCATCAAGGTCTTTTGACAACGGCTCGACCCTCTTACCCTTGTAAGCAATAGTCTGAAATCCATCTGGCTTCGCCTCTCTTGCCATCTCTTCACCTAGTAAGGTAAGTCATACATTGGCGGTGGCTCAACAGGCTGTGGAGCCGGTGCCGGAGCAGGCTGATACAACGGTTGAGCCTGTGGATAAGCAGCTGGTGCTGCAGGCGGTTGCTGATACTGCGGTTGAACAGGCGCTGGTGCCTGGTCAGCCGGGCTTTTGCCCACCTCTAAGAGCCTGATAATACCAAGCTGCAAGGTAACCTTCACATCACCATCCTTAGGCTTGTAGGTATCCACGTGTGCATCCTGCACCGCGGCTACCACATAGGCACCCTTTACAAGTCGCGTTCTAATAGTCTTGACATGGTTGGCATTCACCACCCCAACACACCACGTAACCACCTTCTCATACTCACCATCACGGTTCTTCTTTGATGCGTTAGAACCTATCCTAACCTTCAACCAATCCGGGTTCCTCGAAGCCTCTACATCAGCGGCCAGATTGCCGCTTACCACTACGTTCAACATTTTGTTCTCCAATCTCTAAAATTATAAGTTATTTTATTATAATAATAGAGTAATAAATGTCAATAAATTATTAGGCGTTAAAAGACCTCAGAACCCGAGCTATAGTCTTAGTAGTAAACTTACCATGGGCAGCTATCCTGCCCTGGTCTACGAGCCTTAAATAGGCCAGCACAGCCTTGTTAACAGTCTTATTGATGCGCTTAACAGCCCTCTTGTTATCATAGAGCTCCAAGAACACAGGTATCCGACCCCTGCTACCCAGCAGCCTATCCTTCACCGCAGAGCGGAAAGGATAGTGCGCCCTTATGAATGGCTGGTAGTCCCTAGGGAACTGGCCTGCTGACTTAGGCTTGATACCAATAGGCTCATAGCCTAACCCAGGAAAGCGACGTCCCATCCTCGTCCCAGAGTACTTCTTTTTGAAGATCGTCACGCTACGATAAGCATATCGCTTGAAATACTTAGAAGCACCATCATGGATGTTACCTGTATACGTCCCCTTATTGATATAAGGCCGCCTAGGATGCCAGGCTGGTTGCCCCAAAGCAGGACTACGAAGAGTGAAAGTAGATGGAAAACGAGAGACAGCAACCCTAGAATTAGCTCCCCACTCAATAGTAGCAACCACAGTACGGTTGCTAGCAACCTGGCGCTTGATGGTACTGGACTGCTTAACCCTCTTGATGCCTAAAGCATCCTCTTTGTTCATAGCATCGTTGATCTCTGACAGAACCTTCGCATAAGTAGCTTCCAACATCACCAGGTTAGCCTTCCTAGTAGTATTGAACTTGGCAAATCCCTTGATGCGTCTCAACTCAGCCTTAGCCTCAGAGCTCAGATCATCATACGGAGCGTCCTGAGAAGGGGTAATAGGTACCCCAATAAGCCTCTTAATATCATCGTCAGATCTCACTCCGTTGTAGATCTCAGCTGAGTTCCTGATATACTCAGCAGCAATGCCAAATTGCCTAAAACGACCCTTAAATTCGAACATGAAAACACCCCCAAAGCCCATCCTTCTAGGTATCGATCCCTCAAGCTCATCCCTGGGATGGTGTGTGAGTGATATAACCAAGGAAGATATGACCATCATAAACTATGGGGTCATAAAGTTTCACCCAAAAGACGATATAGAGTACCGATTACACCAAGCATATAGAGCCTCAAAACAGCTCTGCAAGCAGTACAAACCCACAGTCCTGGGAGTGGAGAATGTCTTCGTCTATCTAGGCAGCCTAGCATCCTTCGCCCTTCAAGGATCAAAGACAGCAGTCATTATCGGTTTTTTAGAAGAGTTTCTTGAGGAAAATCCATCCCTGGGATACCCAAATATCCATAAGCTCTCAACCACATCCATCAAAAAACAGATAGTTGGCAAGGGAAGGGCTACCAAAGATGAAGTGGCAGCAGCCGTTAAAGCCAAAACAGGTATGGATGTGGACGGTGTACCCAGCGATGCGACCGACGCCGTAGCTGTCTCATGGTGCACGCATCGCTTAATAAAACAACAAGCGCAAAACGCCCCTCAATAGGCTAAGAATTATCCGATAGCCAGCTAAAGTTCGAGACCTAAAAATCCGATAAGGCTAAGAGTCCCTATGGGCTAAGATGTCAGAGGCTCTAACTATAAAGGAGTACATCAGCGCCCTCTCTGAGAGAGTCATCTTGTTAATCTTCTCCTCAATACCAGAAAGCAACTCTATATTGTGGCCCTTCTTCTTTAAGATTCTGTCGACGATGCCTTCACGGGCATCGCCGCTCAGATCTAAAAGGACCTTAATCTCTTCAAGTTCTAAAAGTAAACCGGCCAACTGGTAGTGGAAGCCTGCCCGGTCTAATCCCTCGTGGCCGGCCTTAAGATTAAGTAACCTCACTCGTTCGATGTGCGACGGACTTGCCCCGGCGGGGCGATGTCCAGTCGCTAACATTCGTCGACTCTGTCTCCGAATGGCTGATCTTCGAACTCGTTCGGCCCATAGTTGTTTAGCTGACTTTTTCATTCTGGCTTTAGCTACCTATCGGTTAAGGCCCCGTAATTCTATTGATAAAATATCATATTTTTCTCCATAAGTAAAGCTTTCTTATGTTAAGATTGTGTAAAGATCCATAGGCATGGAACATAGCTGGGTAAGATAGAATAATTAATTAATTAATAATTAATTTATAGCCTAATTTATAGGGTTAATTAGTGATACTAATATTAATTAATTAATTAGTGGAGGTAATTAATTAATTAATTATTTAATTATTTAATTAATAGGCCTAAAAACCCCCGGAAACCAGGGGTTTTTGGCCATTTTCACCTGAGGGAATTTTGAAAATTAATTAATTAATTCACATACCAGTAATAATTATGACCCATTAATTTATAGCCGTGTAGCCTCAGGTACCTGTAGAATTATCTCAAGCTATCGGAGCCATAGCTGGGCTGCTAGCTAGAGAAGCGCCTAGATAGGATGGTGCTTGCGGGGTTGTGACTTACGCAATCAGTGACAACTGCGGCAGGCGGAGCCATGCCGCAAGTTACGTCTCCGGGAACACCATAAAAAAAAGAGAATGACTCCGGGGACACGGCATGCTGGAAGCAATTCGAATTGCGGGGCTGTCCCAAGTAAAATCTGATATTTTGCGGG
>Ga0209544_1001621_pt1 | contig 23750 bp, 18 predicted proteins | sample MesohylPK_FD_187297 | JGI IMG/M metagenome (GOLD analysis project Ga0209544, IMG submission 187297) | Host-associated microbial community of the marine sponge Aplysina aerophoba from Gulf of Piran - sponge mesohyl, lysed by proteinase K... | ecosystem: Host-associated > Porifera > Sponge >...
CCTTCAATACGTAGTTACCACATTTGTTACGAGTATGAATCAATTGTTTAGGGTTCCCCATCCTGATCATAATATGATAGTCCCAACAACGTATAATCACGGAGATATCAGCAAATGGGATGTGTCGAATGTGAAAAATATGAGGAATATGTTTGCAGGTGTTCAGGGTTTCCCTTATAGTCTCAGTGGTTGGGATGTCAGTAATGTGAGGGATATGAGCGGTATGTTCCAGGGAAGTGACTACAATCAACCTCTTGGTTGGTCCGATGAGGTCAGTAATGTGAAGGATATGAGTTTTATGTTTAAAGACGCAAGTGAATTTAATCAAGATATCGGCGATTGGGAGGTCAGTAATGTAACCTTTATGCAACATATGTTTGATGGTGCGGCTAAATTCAATGGAAGCATCAATGGATGGGGTGAAAACGTCAGGAAGGTGGATAATATGAGCTATATGTTCCGCGAAGCTCGTGCCTTTAACAAACCTATCCATAGCTGGAATGTGGGTAATGTAGGTATTATGACTGGAATGTTTTCTGATGCAAGGGAATTCAATCAAGAGATCGGGGCATGGAATGTGGGTAGTGTAAGGGATATGAGACAGATGTTTTCAGATGCTCGGAAATTCAACGGAAACATCAGTTCTTGGAATGTCAGTAGTGTGACTACGATGAGGGAAATGTTTAATAATGCTGTGAAATTCAATCAAGATCTCAATAATTGGAATGTGGGTAGTGTAAGGGATATGGAAGATATGTTTGCAAATACTGATATATTCAATGGAAACATCAGTTCTTGGAATGTCAGTAATGTGACCGATATGAAGGGGATGTTTGTAGCTGCTTGGAAATTCAACGGAAACATCAGTTCTTGGGATGTCAGTAATGTGACCAATATGAGTCAGATGTTTAGAGATGCTTTCGCATTCAATCAACCCATTGGTTCTTGGGATGTCAGTAAAGTGACCAATATGAATAGAATGTTTGATCGTGCTATAGCATTTGATCAGCCCCTAAATGACTGGGATGTCAGTAAAGTGACCAATATAAGTCAGATGTTTACAAGTGCTCGGAATTTCAACGGAAACATCAGTTCTTGGAATGTCAGTAATGTGACCAATATGAGTCAGATGTTTAGAGATGCTCAGAAATTCAACGGAAACATCAGTTCTTGGAATGTCAGTAATGTGACCGACATGAAGGAAATGTTTGTAGCTGCTTGGAAATTCAACGGAAACATCAGTTCTTGGAATGTCAGTAATGTGACCAATATGAATCAGATGTTTAGAGATGCTAGGGCTTTCAATCGAGATATTGGTGGTTGGGATGTCGGTAATGTGACCAATATGAAGGAAATGTTTAGAGATGCTCAGATATTCAATGGGGACATCAGTTCTTGGGATGTCAGTAATGTGACCGATATGAATAGGATGTTTCACAATGCTAAATTATTTGATAAGCCCCTAAATGACTGGGATGTCAGTAATGTGACCGATATGAATAGGATGTTTGCAGCTGCTCAGAGATTCAACGGAAACATCAGTTCTTGGAATGTCAGTAATGTGACCGATATGAGTGGGGTGTTTAGTGCTGCTGTATCATTTGACAAGCCCCTAAATGACTGGAATGTCAGTAATGTGACCGATATGAGTGGGGTGTTTAGTGCTGCTGTATCATTTGACAAGCCCCTAAATGACTGGGATGTCAGTAAAGTGACCAATATGAGTCAGATGTTTTCCGGAGCTTCACTATTTGATCAACCTATTGGTTCATGGGATGTCAGTAATGTAACCAACATGGGCGAGATGTTTATAAATGCTAGCAATTTCAATCAACCTATTGGTTCATGGGATGTCAGTAATGTAACCAACATGGGCGAGATGTTTGCAGCTGCTAGGAGATTCAATAGACCTATTGGTTCATGGGATGTCAGTAATGTGACCGATATGAATAGGATGTTTGCTTTTGCTACATTATTCAATCAAAACCTCAGTTTATGGAAAGTCGGTAAGGTCACATACTGCGAACAATTTTCACGGGATGTTGCTGGATTAACACAAAGTAATAAACCTAATTTCACTAGTTGTATGGAATAATATTATACCCTTTAGATATTAAAGTTACTTATAGAAAATTGGCTCTAATCACTTTGTTGTGGAATGGTTAATTTAGTTGGTCAGGAAAATTTCTTTTTAGGTGCAGATTCATCACAATAGCACGCTAAAAGTGTCTAGAAAGTCTCATCATAAGAAAGATAATAAGTTGTAATCAGAATGTAATAAACTGAATTTAATATGGGTGTCTACCAACATTAGTCCAGTATCCAAATTAGAATGGAAATACAAAGTAAAAGTGATACTCAATTCTTTAAAGAGACAAGACAATTCTCTGATTTAAAAAGAAAAACGCCAGTCATAGCTTTTCAGTCTGTTTGAATAGTGGGCAAGTATCGAATCAACTAGTATCAGGAAAAGTGTTGTTAAGCTTGTTTAATGGATATCTGGCTGGGTACAGATTTTATATCAGACGTGTTATTGAGTTGAGTTGAAAGCGTTGAAGTGTCTAAGTAATTTAAAATGCCTGAGAACATAAATGGACAAGTCAAAATTATATAATGCTCTAAGTGCATCAGAGTGGGAGAGATTGATTCAACAGGAAGGATGTCCTAGGTGGACCATATCGTTTTATAAATTCTACAAGATTGGAAATCCACACTTGTTGAGAGATTTTCTTTTTTTTGGACTACAGAGAATAAGGGTTCTCGGAAGAATCTATGTTGCTAATGAGGGAATAAATGCACAATTATCTATCCCTACTAAGGAATACGAAAAGCTCATCAAGTTTGTCAATCAAATAACTTTTTTAAGAAAGGTTTCAATGAATTTTGCCATTGACCATAATGGCAATTCTTTTTACAAATTGACTGTTAAAGTTCGAAAAAAAATTGTAGCAGACGGGCTACTTGATAATCAATTGGACCTATCGAATACCGGTTATTACCTATCACCCCAGGAATTCAATCAGTTTTTGCAAGACCCTAATAGTCTGTGTGTTGATATAAGAAATCATTACGAAAGTGAAATAGGTCATTTTCAATCAGCAATTAGACCTGATGTCGATACATTTAGAGACTCATTACCTATTATAGAAAAAAAATTAGAGCCGGTTAAAAAGGAAAAACAATTCTTACTCTATTGTACAGGAGGTATTCGATGTGAAAAAGCTAGTGCGTATTTAAAGGGAAAAGGATTTGAAAAAGTCTATCAGCTCGAAGGTGGAATTATCAATTATATTCGACAAGTAAAATCGAAAGGGCTTACCAATAAATTCTTAGGAAAAAATTTTGTTTTTGATCAACGACTGAGAGAGACAGGATCAGAGAAGGTTATATCGCGATGCCATCAGTGTGGAATGCCATGTGATCAACATACCAATTGTGTTAATCAGGCCTGTCATCTTTTGTTTATTCAGTGTCAAAAATGCAAAAACACATACCAAAATACCTGTTCTGATAAATGTAAAAGAATTTCTCAGTTGCCTCTGTCACAACAAAAGAAGTTGAGAAAAAACATACCTGCTGGACATAGAATTTTTAAAAAAGGGCGATCTGAACATTTGAGGTTCACATAGAATTTAAAATTTCTGAAACTTCAAGACACAGTTTAAATTCCGATTAACTTTGCGGTTGATTAATAATCATGGGTTGCACAAGTTGTAGCAATAGTAACGGTTCAAAACCTGCAGGATGTCGCAGTAATGGCTATTGTGTTAATAGTGGCTGTAATAAACTTCCTGCATTTGACTGGTTGGCTAATATGGTTCAGGACGATCAAGGAGTTTTTCCGTATGTTGAAGTAAGGTTCAAAAATGGAAGGAAATCTTTTTTTCTAGTTCCTAGCTTTATAAACCCTTCTATGGGTTCATTGGTAGTAGTTCAAGTTAATCAGGGATACGACATAGGGGTCATATGTCTCAAAGGTGAACTAACTCGCACCCAAATGAGGCTAAAAAGGGTGTCTCCAGATGATGTAAATATTGAGGCTATTTTAAGATTACCTAGTCAAGAGGAAATAGAGTTTTGGCATAAACTTCAAGCCAGGGAAGGCGAACTACAAAGAAGATCTCGTCAAATGGCTTTAAAGTTGAACCTCGAAATGAAAATATCTGATGTGGAATTTCAAGCTGATGGTCGGAAAGCTATTTTCTATTACACTGCCGACCAGAGAGTAGACTTTAGAGAATTGATTCGGGTAATGGCTTCAGAGTTTAAGGTAAAAATTGAAATGTGTCAAATCGGCATGAGGTCTGAGGCTTCTCGAATAGGTGGGATAGGCATTTGTGGAAGGGAATTATGTTGCAGCACATGGTTAACTGATTTTCGTAAGGTCTCTTCTAGTGCTGCAAGGTATCAACAGCTTTCATTTAGTCCAGACCGGCTTAATGGCCAGTGTGGAAAATTAAAATGTTGTTTGAATTATGAACTCGAAAGTTATACAGAAGAGTTGAAAAAATTCCCATCAATCGATATAAAATTGAAGACCGATAAAGGGTATGCTATATTTCAGAAGATGAATATTTTCAGCAATGAAATGTGGTATAGTTATGAATCAGATCGGGTGAATTGGTTTAAGCTAGATGTTTCATCGGTCAAAGAGATCATTAAAAACAATCAGCTTGAAAAGTCTATTTCCAAACTTGAAGATTTTGTCGTTAAGGAAGACAATGAAATGGTGGAAGAGTTTGTTTATGAACCGATTCAATTTTCAAAAAAGAAACCGCGTACAAGAAAAAAACAAAGTAAAGCCTAGTTATAAAATATTACTAATTGAATGAGGGGCATTTTACTGATTTTCATTTGGACAATAGCCTTGGGATGCTTCTCAGAGGCGGATTCATTTGGTATAAAACCCATCCCTTTTGAAGGCGGATGGCCATCAAATCGGGGGGCAGTATTTGAAATACCTAGTATAGAAGATCCTCAAAATCGGCGATTTGATTTGTTTATTTTGATTCGAAATGATGATAACTACCCTTTTCAAAACCTATTTTTGATTTCTACGATTAAAGACTCTGTGAAAATTCAATCCAAAGACACACTTGAATATATGATGGCCAACCCAGACGGTAGTTGGATGGGTAGCGGTTATGGTTCGATTAAAGAAAGTAAATTGGTCTTCAAAGAAAATCATCAGTTTTTATCATCAGGACCTAACATTATTGAAATTTTTCAATTTATGCGAAAAATTGACCATGAAAAAAAAGTGGACACCCTCTTCGGAGTTATTGATGTGGGGTTATCAGTGATTGAAAGAAGTCCGTTTAAGATATGAGTGGTAAGCGAATAATATTTGAGGGTATTATTGGATGGTTAATCAGAATATTTTGGTTTTCTTTTTTCTTGGGCTTGATAGGAATAGGAGTATTGTTTGGTGCTGCCTCTGTAGGATTATTAGGTGAAATGCCCGATGTTAGTCAATTAGACAACCCAAGAACCAATTTAGCAACTCAAATTATTTCATCGGATGCTCAGGTTATTGGGAAGTTATACTTTAAAGATAATCGGACCCCCATACAATACAAGGATATTCCATCTAGTTTAGTTAATGCTTTAATTGCAACTGAAGACGAAAGATTTTACAGGCATTCAGGAATTGACTGGAAGGGGACACTTAGAGCTTTAGTGTATTTAGGAAAAAGAGGGGGTGCTAGTACAATTTCGCAGCAGTTGGCCAGACAGTTATTTGTTGGAACGAGAGACCGAAACCGGGTCAAGGCTATTTCACAAAAAATTAAGGAATGGATTATTGCTATCCGGCTGGAAAGAAGATATACCAAAGATGAGATAATCGCCATGTATCTAAATATCTATGACTTTGGTTATCAAGCCGATGGTATTGAGTCAGCTTCAAGGATTTTTTTTAATAAGCAACCCAATGAATTGCTTAGAGAGGAAAGTGCGCTTTTGGTTGGTATGTTAAAAAATTCATCTTTATATAATCCTATCCGGCGGCCTGAACTAACCAAAGGGAGAAGAAATATTGTATTTAGGCAGATGTATAGAAATGATTTTATTTCAAAACAGGAGTTAGATAGTCTGGTTGCGTTGCCAATTACAACGGATTTTTCGCCACAATCACATATAGAAGGTTTGGCACCTTATTTTAGAACATATATTCAAGATTTTGTCACCCAGTGGATCAACAATAATCCTCGCAGTGATGGAAGGTATTACAATTTATATGAAGATGGATTGAGGGTATTTACCACTATTGATTCGCGATTGCAAGCGATGGCTGAAAATGCAGTTGGAGAACACATGCAGAATTTGCAGGCACATTTTTGGGCTGAGGCTCCATCCAAATCCAGAGCCCCCTTTTCTTCTGATCTTAATGATGAGTCCGTAAATCGAATTTTAAATACATCAGCACGGAGATCAGAACGATGGCGAAAAATGAAAAATCAGGGTATTAGTGAACAGGAGATCTGGGAAAGTTTCAAGAAACCCACTCAAATGAGTGTCTTTAGTTGGTCCGGAGACAAAGACACCATTATGACCCCTATGGATTCCATTGTTTATTACAAACATTTCTTACGTGCTTCATTGATGTCTATGGAGCCTCAAACTGGTAATGTCAAAGCTTGGGTTGGAGGAATCAATTTCAAACATTTTAAGTTTGATCAAGTCAAGCAAGGTAGAAGGCAAGTTGGATCTACTTTCAAACCTTTTTTGTATGCTACGGCTATAGATCAGTTAAAGTTGTCTCCCTGCGATGAATATCCAGATTCTCAATACTGTATTCCTGCTCTTAAGTATGGCAATATACAGAGGTGGTGTCCTAAAAATTCAAATAACAAATATGGAGAAGTCAGAACCTTGAGTAATGGGCTTGCCAATTCAATTAATAGTCTAAGTGCTCGGATAATGGATATGGTTGGTCCGGGTCCCATTATTCAGTTGGTAAAAAAACTAGGAGTTAGCTCTCCTATCGATCAAGTACCATCAATAGCTCTAGGAACTCCAGATATAAGCTTATATGAACTTGTGGGTGCCTATAGTGTCTTTGCTAATTATGGTATTTATGTTGAACCAAATGTTGTTTCAAGAATTGAAGATAAAAATGGAAGATTACTTTATCAAGCGGAATTAAACACAAAGGATGTTCTTAGTGAAGAATCGGCTTATGTAGTTTTGAGTCTTTTGACAGGTGTTTCAAAATATGGTACTGGGACACGATTACGGCATTCTTTCCAGCAAAATAATGAATTTTACAAGGGTCTTGTCACTGGCTATCCATATCAGTTTACTAATGAAATTGCTGGTAAAACTGGAACAACTCAAAACCATAGTGATGGATGGTTTATGGGTATGGTTCCAAATTTAGTCACAGGTGTGTGGGTCGGGGGAGAAGACCGGTCTATTCATTTTTCAGGTATTACAAAAGGTCAAGGAGCTACGATGGCATTACCTATATGGGCTCTATATATGAGACAAGCATATGAAGATTCATTAAATCTGCAAATCAGTAAGGACAAATTTATAAAACCCCAAAATCTAACGATTGAATTGGATTGTTCGAAAGATATTGATTTGAACGAGCTTGGGTTTTAATCGTGACTTTTGGCCCAAAATACGTCCAAAACCCTTGCCAGGATTAAAAAGCTGCTGTTTCAAACTGTTACTTTACTGACAACTTCGTTTTTTTATATTGAATACCAATAAGGTCTAACTTCCATCAACACGCAACTTCGTCAAATCGGCATTATAGTAAAACCACTTATAAATCTATTCACTGCGACAAAGCCCTTTTACTTGAACTGTTTTGGTCGGTTTCACGGGAGGAAAAAATTCATCAGTATTTCCTCTCTACAAAAGGATGAAGCAGCCTTATTTAGTTTTGACATTGGCTAAGATGCCACTGCCTTTAATAATTTTTCTAAATTCATCCATAAATGTATTTTTTTCAATAAATGTGATTCTGGAACCCACACTGAAAAAATATAAAAAACCAGGTGAGTCTTAATAGAACCCACCTGATTTCTATTTACACAGTCTTTGGCATACTCCCGAGTTTTATGTATCTTTTGACATTAATTAAGGGCATTCGGAACTTGGTTGAACACTCTAACAAGTTTTACAATTTGTTTGTTATAATTTCAATTTTGTAGGCCTAATGTTATGAATATTCTAGAAGTAACCCGATTTTTTCTCAAAACAGGTGGTTTAGTAGCGGTTATGTGTAGTATATTTTTCTTTCTGTATGTCTCTATTATTCTCAATTGTGTGTTATCAGAAGTAAAAATCAATACACTAAAGGATGGCACCAAAAAACTGTACTTAAGAAATCTAATAACAACCGTAAAAGCTCTACAGTAACCTCATTTAAGACAACTTTTAAAAAATAAGATTGATAAAACACTAGTACAATATCACTCCATTCGAGTTGACTAAAACGGCTCAAATAAAATTGTTGTGCTCAAGCGAATAAATTTAAAACTTTTATAATTTAATTATCTCTGCCTCAAGTGGACTAATACCATTTAAACACTACAGTTACTCAATATTTTTATATGTTTACCCTACGGCTAAACAACTTAGGCATCAAATTTTCTATGAGTAAATTTAATGTGTAAATGGTATAACCTGTGATCAATACCTCAAATTCGTTGAAATTTCCTTATCTCCAAAGGGACTTTATAGTAATAAATTAATGCTTTTTTATGGGGCATTTTGAGGTCTAAATTTCTGAGATGAACTAATTCAAAAAAGTATAAACCAAAGAGTTAATATAGGTTGGTGAATTCGCGATTTTTTTGCTACTTTCACCTATAAAGTAGCTATTAATTTCCCAATAGATGACGTACTAGTAAACTTAGGAAAAGAAATCCAATAAAGTGTTCGTACTTGGATTCGAACCAAGGACCTCTTGCCTGTCAAGCAAACGCTCTAAACCAACTGAGCTATACGAACAATATATTGGCAAAAGTAAAAGTTTCTAAAAATGTTCGGATATATTGAGAAGCACAATAGATTACGTGACATTCAATAAGTTTATTACTCAAAGATGACTGAAGAAATAACATTTATTCGATTTTGATTTCATCTTCAAACAGTCAATTTAATATAGATGTTTTCCGAGCCCTTCCTATCAGATATATTTGGGAGGTGATGCCTTCATCTATTTGATGATAAATTGATAAATGAAACCCGGTTGTTGACAGTTTTAATTGAGATTTAACCATCTGCTTTAACGGATACGCTTATAAATCTTGAAATTGGTAGACTAAAGAACATGAAATACCCACACCCTTTATTATATTGATTAAGAAAATGACTGGGTCTAAAATGATTATTTTGCATACACTTATTTAACCAAAAAATTGATTTAAAATGAACTTTCCAAATGAAGATTTGATACGATATTCGATAGAATCCAGCCATGATCAGTCACCTTTACTGGATAAAATTGAAATGGAAACTTTTCAGAAATTAATAAACCCTGAAATGATTAGCGGCTCACTTCAAGGTAGAGTGCTTAGTTTACTTTCTTCATTAGTTCAACCAAATCAAATAATTGAAGTAGGGACTTTTACCGGATTTTCCACCATTTGTCTCGCCGAGGGACTAACCGATAATGGATGCATCCATACTATTGACATAAATGAAGAATTGGTTGAGATGCAAGAATCGAATTTTCAAAGGTCTTCTTACTATAAAAAAATTAAATCCTATCTGGGCGACGCTCGGAAAATCATTCCAAAAATATCCGGAACAATTGATTTGGCGTTTATTGATGCTGATAAATCAAACTATCAAGTGTATTTCGATTTATTACTAGTCAAAATGCGTCAAGGGGGACTAATCATTTCCGATAATACCCTATGGAGTGGAAAAGTATTAGACCAAAATTATGATAAAGATATTGATACTCAAATCATCAAACAGTATAATCAATATTTGAAAAACCATAATAAAGTCCAGACCGTATTGTTGCCCTTTAGAGATGGACTGACTTTGAGTTATGTGCTCTAGAGTTTTCGCTTAATAGAATCTTCGATTTCTTTGAAATCTTTAGAAACTTTACCTACCTCCTCCTCAATTTCTTTAGCGATAGATTTGGTTGGATTTTTAATATCTGTATCCACTGATTTTTGTAGTTCTGTTTTGATCTCATTTGTTGCTTTACGAACCTGAATCATTCCTTTGGCTAAAGTTTTGGCCATACCAGGAATTTTATCAGCGCCAAAAACGAGTAAAAAAACAAAAAAAACAAAAATTATTTCTGGTCCACTGATAAAAAAAATCACTGCATTATTTTTATTCAACCCGCTTTGAGGGGGTATAAGTTTAGATCCCTATTGTGAGTTTTCCTTAAAGATATCCAAATCTGTTTTTAATTCTTCTTTTGGCCAGCTATTGTTTGTGGTGTCAATATCAGCGGTTTCGAGGTCAGGATCAACCTTGATTTGTACTATGGCTTTATCTGAAATCACTCTTTTGTAGACCATATCATCATTTTTTCTCCAAATTTGAACTGGGTAGGTGACTTTTTCGGTACTGCCATCTTCATAGGTATATTCTACAATTAAAGGCATCACTAGCCCTCCGGGCTTTTCAAAAGAAATCTCATAAATATGAACAGGACTTTTAAGTGCTTCATTGTCAATCTGGTTTTCTGAAATATAGTCTGAGACGGCTTGGATTTTCTGGGTTTCCTTCTCACCCTTAATTTCATCTTCAGGAACGACGAAAACACTGTAATTAGGTGGCAAATCTTCAAGAGTCATGCCGTAATTGGTCAATAGATCTATAGCATTTTGGCCTGGAGTTGAGGAAACACCATATTTTTTTACTTCTTTAATACCGATGTCTACATAATCAGTAGTGTAAAACCAGCCTCTCCAAAACCAATCTAAATCTACTGCTGAAGCATCCTCCATAGTTCGGAAAAAATCTTCGGGTGTTGGATGTTTAAACTTCCATCTTTGCGAGTAGGTTTTAAAGGCATGGTCGAATAATTCTCTTCCCATTATTGTTTCTCTCAATATGTTTAGTGCAGTTGCGGGCTTTCCATAAGCGTTTGCTCCAAGCTGATAAACATTTTCTGGATTTGACATAATAGGGGCCAAAAAACTCTGATCTCCAGACATGTAAGGGACAATATCTATCGGCTTTCCTCTTCGTGAGGGATAACTATCCAACTCACCTATGGACTCAGGATATACTTTTCCGAATTCCTGTTCAGTGACGTACTGCATGAATGTGTCAAGACCTTCGTCCATCCATCCCCATTGTCTTTCATCTGAATTGACTATCATCGGAAAAAAATTGTGTCCTATCTCATGAATTATTACGCTAATCATTCCATATTTTGTGCGCTCTGAATAATCGCCATTTTCATCTGGTCTTCCATAGTTCCAGCAAATCATGGGGTATTCCATTCCTTGGTTTCGGGCATGTACAGAAACTGCTTTTGGATAGGGATAATCAAATGTATGTTCTGAAAAAGTTTTTAGTGTTTGAACAACAGCTTTGGTTGAGTATTCTTCCCAGAGCGGGTTACCTTCCTTAGGGTAGAGCGATACAGCCATTACCTTGTTATCTCCAATTTGTACGGCTTGCATTTCCCAAATAAATTTTCGAGAAGTTGCAAAAGCAAAATCTCGGACATTTTTTGCTTCAAACTTCCAAGTTGATTTTTTTGTTGAAAATTCAGACTCTTTTGTCGCTGCTTCTTCTTCAGTGACCACAAAGACAGGTTTGTCAAAACTCTCTTGTGCCTCTCGGTATCTTCTGTATTGTAAACCTGAAAGAACCTGTCTAGGGTTTTGTAATTGACCTGTGGCTTCCAATAAATGATCGGAGGGAACGGTTATATTAACCTGATAATCTCCAAATTGAAGTGCAAACTCCCCATTACCCCAGAACTGCATATTCTGCCAACCCTCAACATCGTTATACACACACAGACGGGGAAAAAACTGAGCAATTACATATGCATTATTCCCATCTTCAGGAAAATATTCATATCCCGAGCGCGCTCTATTTTCTACATGGTTGTTGATATTGTACCACCATTTTATTTGAAATTGGTATTGACCATTGGATGGAATGGGATTGGGAAGATCAATACGCATCATAGTCATATTGATGGTATAGTCAAGATCATTTCCTTCTAAATCTCTTACAAATTCAATATTAAACCCTCCATCAAAGGGTTCTTTCATGTACGTTGAAACAAATTGAGCTGGGGTCAAAATCGGGTCAACACCACTTCCATTTTTTTCTAAGGCAGGAGAATCTTTTTTTCTTATGTTTTGATCTAATTGCAACCATAAATAGCCAAGGGCATCCGGTGAATTGTTGGTATAAGTGATTTTTTGATGGCCATATAGTTTGGTATTTTCGTCGTCAAGCTCTAAATCCATGACATAGTCAACTTTCTGTTGATAGTAGTCTTCACCAGGTGTCCCAGAGGCTGTTCGGTAGCTGTTTGGGGTAGCGAATTCATCCTGTAATTGTCGAAACTTGTTTTGATTGGTGTGTCCAAGATTTCTTTGGACAGATTCTGCTTCTTGGCTGTAAATTAGGGGGATAGAGAATAAAGTAAATAGAATAATACTTAGTTTCATTTAATATGATATTTGATTGACGAAATTAGTTAAAAAAATCCCCTATAAAATACTCTAATGAGGACGTTAACCACATTTTTTAGAAATTTAGAATTCATCAAGTGAAATCGTGATAGAAGGTCTTTTCCTATTAAGCAAATAACTCCTTCGTTTTTGATTGACTTTGAAATGTATGAGATTTTTTTGATCATCAAATAAATCAAATAGTACTGAGTTATTTACCACCAGGGTATTGGGTATTTCCGAAGAGGTATTGACTTCTAAATGGAAGATTCCAATATCCCGATCATATTTTTTCCCAATGAATTCGTGGTATAAGGTGTTATTATTTGTTTTCAATCTTAAATGTTTGTTGAAATAAATCAAACAAAGACTATCCACAAGGTGTGTATTGGAATCGGGTGCTAATACTATGCTTTTATTGTACTGACTGAGAGCAAGTTCTAAATCATCAATAAAGATTTGGGTGGTAATATGGATGGCATTTCTTTTTGGCAGATAGGTAATTGAACTTGTACTTACATAAAACTTATGGGATGAAATTTCTGAAGAGTGGAGGAAAAACAGGCCAAAAATTATAATCAATAGTTTTGAAGCAGCTGAATTTTTCATCTATAGATTGGCTGTGCTGAGTAGCAGGAAATTTCTTCGGAGCAGTCGATTTTTTGTTCTTTCCAGCTTCTTGGAGGTTTCTGGTTTTTAAATTGAAAACATGCAGAACCAACCCCTTCAATATAGGTATGCTTTATAAATCCGCTCGGTACAACCGCTCCGGTAGAGAGTTTGATGGATTCCTTATCGAATAGCATTTCAACTCGAACACACACTTCTTTTTCATATCTCCTGGCACGATTTTTCAGTTCTTTTTCCAAAACAGCCCATTGTCCTCTATTGAGCGATTGATGCTGGAGGGTGCAATTCAGATAGGAAAAAGTTTCGTGGACATATTGGTCACTATCTACAAAGGCATTTACAGGAGCCAAATGGCCTTTATCCCAAATATTTTTGTAATAATCTGCATCATCAGATGTATGAACTGAATCTACGGCATAGAAGTTATGACCGATTCTTGTTGCTCTAATTGTGTCAATATAGCGCACGGTATATTCTACCCAGTTGGGTTGTTCATTTATTTCATTATATGAAACCTTGAATATAGGACCATTGATGATAAAGTCTTTTTTCTTATTAGGCTGATCAACATTTGATTCTTCCCCTTTTGACAAGACACCGGAAAAAGTCAAAAAAAACAGTGGAACGAAATAAAATTGTCTATGACTTATACGCATAAAAATTCAAGGTAAAAAGAGAACAAATCACGTTAGTTCAACCTGGCAATCTGATTTCGGTATTTCGTACTTTCGGTAACTAAAAAGTCAATCAGTTGAAACTCTTGATCTTTCTGAAATAATTCTTGACTTTTCATATTCTCATCCAAGTATTCTAAAAACCCCACAATTTGCTCTTTTGTTAATTGCAAATCATTTTCAAAAAAAGAGGTTTCAAAAACCTCTGGCAATACCTGACTAGGTTTTAAGGACATACGCTGGCTTTCCGATTGGTCTGAAAATATTCGACCCACGAATTTGGCCAGGCTAATAAAATTAAAACCGTGTTCCAATTGTCCTTTTTCAACAAGTTCGTTTCGGACTTTTGAATATCGATCAGTGACATAATCAAAACCTTTGAACTCTTCTTCAACAAGATCAATAAAAGCCTTGGTTTGATCTGGGGTTACAACTATTTCATTCAGTTCTTGAATATCCTCATTCACAGCCACAATCAGCCGCTTTTTTTGGAGAATTTCTTCGGTAATGGAGACTTCTCTAATGACATACTGCAACGAAGAAAAAACTATTTTATCACCTAAGGAAGCCATTATCTGAAATTCTCCATCAGAATTGGTAATGGTTGCTTCTCTTGAATTGATGTTGATTACATTGGCTGCTACGACATTGGTGTTCTTGTATAGTAATTTTCCTTGAACGAAATCTTGGCTATAACCTGTTTGGTTCATACCACAAAAAAGGACTGATACCAAAAGGCAGATTTTCTTCATTAGCACAAATTTACAAAAGCCCTATCTTGCAGAATAGTCTCATCAAAGTCATTTTTGCAAACATTCAAATTATATGACTCATTGTTGCCGCAGATTTCTTTCAAAATAAGATCTTTTTTGTTTGAATGGTGGATATTAGAAAACATCTTCTTTGGTTTGTAGAGAGTATTCTATAGTTGATTTATTTTGGGCATAAATAGAATGGTTTTGCCACATTTTATGTGAACAGATGTGTAAATCTATATAGAAACTTCTACACATATATGTTAGCTTAAGTCGAAATAAATAAAGAGTAATCATATTCGATTTATTTTTTATGACAATGTTTGGAGGGATTCCCTACAATAAAATAACGCATTGCAAATTCAAATAGTCATTTTCTTTGTATGTTCTCTTGTATTTTATGAACTTATGATTTTGATGTAGATAGTGTTTGAGTTTATAAGAAAAAAGGATATTTGCCTTTGGTAGCGATTAAAAAGAAGGTTTGGTTTTTCCTTGAAAATCTGATTGAGCAGAACTTACCAAATCAAAAAAACGAAACATACTAATTTCTAAAAACATTCAGGACTCGCACATCCGTATCAGATTTTCAAGATCTTTAATCTAGGCTATTATACCCTTTAAACATTAAAATTACTCATAAAATATTTAATGCCTAAGTTGTTTAGCCGTAGAGTAAACATATAAACTTGTTGAGTAAATGTAGTGTTTAAATGGTATTATTACAAAACATATTCAATTCAACTTTACTCACATATGCCAAATATAGAAGCTAAGGAGCATTTAGTTTCAGACATCTTGGGTTAAAAAGACATTAGCTTTTAACGAGAACTTAAATTGTGCTCTTGCTAGAATAACGGGCTAACAATCTCTTTATATTCTTACTTAGGATGTTTGTATTCTGAAAATGAAACCGAGCTTAAGAAAGACTTGCCGTCATTTATTTATACCGTGGGGCAAACTATGTAGTGTCATTGAAAATACAGAAAGTAATTTTACCCATTAGTGGTATATGCCATCTTAACAAATATTTTAGTACTAAATGTTAAAAAATTGTAGGTTTTTAGAAATTATGTACCTTTGACATATGGGACTTCTATTTGAAAGAGTAGTCCACAAGATGACTTGAATGACTCATGTTGAGATTTAACCTACCTAAATATACTCCGAGAGGTAATTCTCTGCAGTGGTGTTCAAGAATCTGGACATTATCCCTCCCAAAAAAACGATTCATTTGAACCTGCAACCTAATAGTGTGGATTTTAACTCAAAAGTTTTTACGGGGTTAAGCAAAAAATTAAATTTTTTTTATATGACTGTAAATTTTTATAGACTGTTATCAATTTGCTTCTGTTTTACCTTTGGTTTAGCCATTAGTCAAGCACAATTGGTATCGGGAACAGTATTAGATGAAAATGGAGTGCCACTTCCTGGTGCTAGTGTTGTTATTGAAGGTTCAGATATTGGTGTATCTACTGACTTTGACGGAAACTTCAGTATCCAAGCAACTCAGGGAGATACACTCGTTTTCAGCTACATTGGATATTCCACACAAACGATTGTTGTCGGGGAAGAATCTTCTTACGAGGTAATACTCAGTTTGGGAGATGCCCTTGATGAAGTGGTTGTAACTTCATTAGGTATAACCCGTCAAAAGCGAGAGTTAACCTATGCTACACAAAGTATTGATACTGATGGAATTGACGAAACAAGACCTGATGGTAATTTGGTCAATGCTCTTCAAGGAAAAGTGGCTGGTCTTTCAATTCAAAGAGGCTCGACGGGAGTAAGCTCAGGCTCGAAAGTGATTTTGAGAGGAAACCGATCAATTGCTGGAAGTTCACAGCCTCTATATATTGTTGATGGGGTTCCCCTCGGCGGTGATATTTCTAATTTATCGCCAGATGACGTTGCGTCAATAAATGTATTGAGGGGGGCAAACGCAGCCGCTCTTTACGGTGCAAGGGCAAATAACGGTGCGATTATTATAACGACAAAATCAGGAACTGAAGGTGAGTTAAGAGTCAATCTTAATTCCACTGTTACCTTTGATGCCCCTTATGTTCTTTATGAGTACCAAAATGAGTATGGTCAAGGTAGTGGCGGTGTGCATTCATCCTTCTCAACCGACTCTTGGGGTCCCAAACTCGGAGGTTCTCAAGAACATTGGTCACCAAGTCCAGAAATTTCAGGTAGCATCCCTTTTGTTGCTAATCCGAACAATGTTACCGATTTTTTTGATACGGGATTAAACATCTCAAATAATGTATCTCTGACTACTGGTAGTGCAAAAACAGTTACCTATTTCTCTTACACCAATGAATTGAGAAACGGTGTTGTACCCGGCAATGACTTCGAGAATCATAGTGTTACACTTAAAATTGATAATAATCTGCTAGATGAAAAATTAAAACTTTCCTCACGAGTTAATTTCATCAAGTCGACTGTCAATAATCAGTTATCTACATGGGAATCTTTCAGTAACCCCCTGAGGCACGTATACAGACTCCCTAGAAACATCCGTACCCAAGACGCCTCAATATTTGAATATGTAGCTGATGATGGTAGTGTGCGTCAGAACTATTGGAAACCACTAGATAATGGAGGAGCAAATCCTTATTGGACTATTAATAGGAACCTAAATGAAATCATTGGTGATAGAGTCATTGGGTATGCCTCTTTGAGTTATGCATTTTCTCCTGAGATTACTGTTTTAGTTCGGACTTCAATAGATAATTCATCCTCTTCGAGAGAAAACTTTTTTTACAATGATTCCTACATCATTGCACAAAATGGAAATTATCAAACCTCTAACAGTCGAAATGTTGAGTGGAATAATGATTTTTTAATTACTTGGGATAAGGACTTTAATGATTCGTTTTCAGCCAATTTCAATTTGGGAGGTAATAATCGAATTGCCAAAGCTAAAGGGGTAAATACCAATAATGCAGGATTAAATGCACCAAATGTTTTTTCTCTTGCGAATGCTCAAAACTTATCTGCTAGCCAATTCATCAATGAAAGACAAGTGAATTCGCTTTATGCATTCGGTAATTTGGGTTACAATAACTCTGTTTTTCTAGATTTGTCCTACCGATCAGATTGGAGTTCTACTCTACCCGTTGATAATAACAGATACGACTATTTTTCGGTTGGAGCAAGTGCCGTTGTTTCAGACTTGGTGTCACTACCTGATGCATTACAATTCTTAAAACTCAGAGCATCTTATGCCTCAGTGGGTAATGATACGGCACCCTATTCTCTGTCGAGATTAGCTAGATTACAACCCGGTGGATTTATAGATCTGGATCCTACTGCCCCTGCATCAGACTTAAGACCAGAAAAAACCAAATCGATAGAATTTGGAATAGATTCTAGTTTCGAAATACTGGGACAACGAGTTGGTGTTGATTTTACCTATTATAAATCGAATTCAGTTGATCAGTTATTTAGCCAAGACGTACCAGTTGCTTCTGGTGTTGCAAGAAAATTCCTCAATGGTGGAGACATTCAAAATTCAGGAATTGAGTCTGTTGTCACAACAGCCCTGGTTTCTGGTCAGAATTTTACTTGGGAAACAACAACTAGTTTTTCAGCAAATAGAAGTAAAGTGTTGGACCTTGCTGAGGGAATTGAATCGCTTTCATATGGTGCTGGGTTCTTACGGCGATTTCAACTAGACATTGGAAAGCCTTGGGGATCAATATACTCTAGAGGATTTGAGAGAGATGCCCGAGGAAGAGTGATTATGAACGATAATGGGACCCCCAAGCTCACCTCTGGACAGAGCGTGTTGGTTGGGAATTTTAATCCCGATTGGCTTGCAGGTTTTCTTAATTCCATTACCTATAAGAATTTTAACCTCCGGCTCTTAATTGACTTTAGGCAAGGAGGCAAGGTTGTATCATTTACAAGGGCAATATTGGCATCAGATGGGTTACTGGCTGAGACCGCTATTGGACGTGAGAGTAATATTGTCTTTGGTCGCGATGTTTACACCGATGAGACACCAGCTACTACACCAGTACCGGTCGACCCTGAAACTTTTTGGACAAGTATCGGAGGAAGAAATGCCCCCTCAGGTGAACCCTTTACTGATGACGCTTCAAATATTAGAGTCAGGGAGTTATCTTTGAGCTATAATGTACCTCAAACAATATTGGATGCATCTCCGTTTTCTGAATTGAAACTTTCATTGGTAGGAAGAAATCTTTTATTCCTATCTAATAGCGCAAGCTACGATCCAGAACTCGTAAGGGGAACCGGAATTGCAGATGATGGTATTGAAGGATTTTCACTTCCTGCAACTAGAAGTGTCGGACTAAACTTAAAATTAGGATTTTAATCATCATGAATATATCTAAAATTACACATTACATACCAAAGTATTTATACTTTATTTTTTTCTTGGTAGTGGTTTTCACCTTCTCAAGATGTACAAAAGATTTTGCGAAAATCAATACTAACCCCTATTCTCTAAGTACGGATGTCTTAGTTGACAGTCCGGTACTTCAAGGCCAAGCGCTTGCTCAGGCCCAGTACACACAAATGAATGGACTTCATTGGCGATTTCAAATTTCTCAGAATCTTTTTTCTGATCTCTGGGCAGGCTATTATGCCACTACGGCTGTTGGCTTTGATTCAGATAGATTTACACAAGTAGGTCGCTGGGCTGGTCTTGCATGGGGTTCATTTTATGAAGTATCTGCTCCTCAAATCAAACTGGTAGAAGATCTAGCTGCTGAAAATGGAAATGCTGTTGGAGAGGCTATTGCTAAGATAGTGAAAGTAAATGGCTACCATCGGATAACAGATTATTGGGGTCCTGTTCCCTACTCTCAATTTGGAAATCAAGAATTGACTGTTCCCTACGATTCACAGGAAGAGATATATAAGGATTTGTTTAAGAACCTTGATGAGGCTTCTTCTGCATTATCTGGAGGAGGTGTTTCTTATGCGGCATCAGATAGAATATACGGGGGAGACGGGGCAAAGTGGAGAAAACTTGCTGAAAGCTTGCGATTGAGATTAGCTTTACGTGTCCGATATGTAGATCCCGCTTTATCTAGGTCTGAGGCTGAAAAAGCGTTCAATTCTGGTGCACTTATTACTGACCCTGCAGATAATGCTTTCGTTGCAGCAGATGACAAGAACCGCAATCCCCTTGAAACCATAACTGATTGGGGTGAATTTAGAATGAGTGCTAATATGGAAAGTATTTTGAAGGGTTACCAAGATCCTCGCCTACAATCTTTTTTTGACCCTGCGAACGATGGAGATTCTGATGGTGACGGTAATCCATATGAAGGACTTCAGAATGGGCAGACAAAAGTTGCTTTAGGGGACTCCAAAAACAACAATCATTCCGATATTAATGTTAAATATCGAGATGTTGCAAATGGCGGAGAAAATCCTCCTATACCTGTTTTCCAAGCATCTGAAACTCATTTCTTGTTGGCTGAAGCAGCTTTAGCGGGATATAGTGTTGGGGGTACTGCTGAGCAGTATTACAATTCTGGAATTGCAACCTCAATGAAGGAAACCACTGGGGCTTCAGATGCTGATATTGAGGCATACACAAAAAGTACGAATACTCCTGTAAGTTTTGATGGAGGTGTTACACCACCAGTTACAGATATTCCCGTATTATTTGATTCTTCCGATGATGAGCGTGGTTTTGAGCAAATCATTACTCAGAAGTGGATTGCTTTGTTTCCCAACGGCTGGGAAGCCTGGGCAGAAGCTAGAAGGACTGGATATCCCAGACAGTATCCTCGGGTAGCAACTGAGAATGCTGATGTCCCAGTTGACCAGATTCCCAGGAGGATGGTATATGTTGAACCAGAATATACTACCAACGAAGAAGCAGTTACAGAGGCTGTATCATCAAAGCTGGGCGGAGCGGATAAAAACAACGTGAAACTTTGGTGGGATAAAAAATAATTTGGTTGACCAATTATTATAAGGCTGCTTTTTTAAGCAGCCTTTTTTTTGCCCCAAAATTCGACAGATTTCCTTCTGGGTTGGAATTTAGAAAGGTTATATTGCTCGTGCGAATTTCTGCATTAATTTTTTGTATAAAATTTAATTTTGCTTAACTACTAAATTAAACTATGGATAGTGTCTTTGTGTTTTTTGAAAATGCTAATCCTATAATTGGGGCTTTGTATGCTACTTTATTTACTTGGGGAGTGACAGCTCTGGGGGCTTCGACAGTTTTTCTCTTCAAGACCATGTCTAGAGCATCCCTAGATTGTATGCTGGGTTTTACTGGAGGTGTCATGGTAGCAGCAAGTTTTTGGAGTTTATTATCACCTGCTATTGAAATGAGTGAAGGAGAAGGGTTTATTAAGGTCATTCCATCTGCTATCGGGTTTGGACTTGGGGCGCTATTTATTTTTGGAATGGATAAACTACTTCCCCATATTCACATCAATTTTAAGGAGAGTGAAGGGATAAAAACCACTTGGCATAAGACCACATTATTGGTTATGGCTATTACTATGCATAATATTCCTGAGGGTTTAGCAATTGGAGTTCTTTTTGGAGGAGTGGCATTAGGAATACCTGAAGCTTCGGTTGCTGGTGCTGTGGCTTTGGCCATGGGTATTGGAATTCAAAATTTACCTGAGGGTGTCGCCGTTTCAATGCCACTCCGAAGAGCTGGTGTTTCTAGACTAAAGAGTTTCTGGTATGGCCAAATGTCTGCTATTGTTGAACCTATTGCCGCTGTTGTTGGAGCTTTAGCAGTGACTTTTTTCACTCCAGTTTTGCCCTATGCTCTTGCCTTTTCAGCTGGAGCCATGATTTTTGTGGTGGTTGAAGAAGTCATCCCCGAAACTCAACTAGATAAATATACTGATCAGGCTACCTTAGGATTTATCGGAGGGTTTATCATTATGATGAGTTTGGATGTGGCTCTTGGTTAAGTAATCAAATCCATCCCATCCTTTTGGAACGATTTCAAATCTTGTTCCATTGCTTTTAATCAACTGATTTTTTGAGGTTTTTTTAGATACACTACCTATGACTGTTAAGTTGGGGTTTACCATTATCTTGGGTAAGTCTTTTTGTTTGATTGTCATCAGCAATTCATAATCTTCACCACCGTTTAATACTAGTTCCAGATAGTTCATATTAAATTTTTTTGCGATTTTTTCTAGCTGAGCAGAAATAGGAATCTTGTCTTCGAAGACTTCAAAAGATACGTTGGATGATCTTGAGAGATGGCTTAGTTCAGTACTTAACCCATCGCTGAGGTCAATCATTGAGGTAGGTGTGATTTGGTTTTTTTGAAGAAACTCGAAGATTTTTTTTCCTGCTTCAGGTTTTAGTTGTCTTCCAATAAAATACTGATATGGTTCAAGGATTGGAGAATAATGGGGGTTTTTCAATACTTTTTGATTTTCCCTTTCCAATACCATTAGACCAAGACAAGCGGCTCCCAGATCACCTGATACAACGAGTAGATCACCTATGGTTGCCCCTGATCTTTTGACTATTTTACCATCTATTGCGTTGCCAACGGCGGTTATTGAAATCAATAGCCCACGATTATTGGCAGTAGTGTCTCCCCCTATCAATTCTATATTGTAATTTTTGCAAGCCAGTTTTATCCCTTGGTAGAGCATTTCTAAATGTTCCACTGAAAATTGATTAGATACGCCGATAGAAACCAGGATATATTTGGGTTTAGCATTCATTGCGTAGATATCAGAAATATTTACCACTACTGCCTTATAGCCAAGATGCATTAAAGGCATATAATCTAGATTGAAATGAATTTTATCCACTAGTAAATCGGTACTGATTACGGTGGAACCTGATTTTAAATCAACTACTGCACTATCATCACCAATGCTTAGTTTGGTTGACTGATATTTGACGGAAAAATCCTTAGTCAATCGTTCAATGAGCTTAACTTCTCCCAAATCAGAAATCAAGGTTTGTGGTTCTTGTTTTTTCAATGCCTAAACTTTAATCTGCAATTTATATATTCAGAAGGTTTTTGCACAAAATTTTCTATACCCTTGCATTAGAATGATAGAGGTTATATGCAGATATGTTATAGGAAACATGTCTCAAAGTGTATTTTACACTAAAACTGCTAATAAAAATAAATCTGTAGTATGCAGAGAAATCAATCGCAATGGTGAACCAGACGGGTCATATTGTGTTTTCTTGGCACATAAGAAATACCTCAATCGGCAAAAGGAAAAGCGCAAGAAGGCTTCTTTTACCGAGGAAATGAAGATCCTTATTGAGCAACAACTCAAAGACAAGTTTTCACCTGAAGATGATTCTGGTACCACTGATACTAATGAACTCAAGCTTTTCAATGTGGACGAAATCAAGAACAATAGAAATGGCATTACCATCGTATTGAAATCAAGGATCGCAGGAGAGAATAGTGCTGTTGTTCAACCATTATCCTCAGAAAACATCACTAATGACCTTGATGGTAATCCTTACACAAATCTCAGCCTACCAGAAGTCTATAATGGCAATGCTGATGCCAATGGCATTCCACCAGCAACTTATGATGGGGGAAGTTTAGTTATAAGTGATTGATTATCAATAATAGAATGTCGATTTTGATAAACTTGCGTATAGATATATCCCTATTGCCCAGATGCGACAAGGGATATTGCTATGTTCCATCACCGTATTGGTTTTCACATTGAACTGGTTTTTCGTCTTTTTATTCCGGCAATCCTTACAGCGATGCGTCTGGGTAGGATGTTTTAATGGAACTACATTTTTTCCTTCACAAAAAAGACATATCACGCCTTTTGTCCAGCGTCTATTTTCCAGCCATTCTCTGGACTGTTCTTCTGTTGCAAATATTTTTGATATCTCTGCTAGACTGATACCTTTTCTATGTGATTTTCCTGCCACGTATTATTATTTATACTAGAAATGTAGCATAAAATAGAGAGAAAATCGGTAGTTGGTATAGCCAACCCGCCAACGCGACATTATATATCCTCTGCCAACTAGTTGCCAGAGGGTATGAAAAAGAGGTTAATTTTGGTGTATCAAACAAAATTCCAAAATGG
>Ga0209544_1001630_pt1 | contig 23628 bp, 18 predicted proteins | sample MesohylPK_FD_187297 | JGI IMG/M metagenome (GOLD analysis project Ga0209544, IMG submission 187297) | Host-associated microbial community of the marine sponge Aplysina aerophoba from Gulf of Piran - sponge mesohyl, lysed by proteinase K... | ecosystem: Host-associated > Porifera > Sponge >...
GCGCGGGCGAGCAGGGCGTCGTGGGTGCCGGTCTCGGCGATGCGGCCGTCGTCGAGCACGACGATGGTGTCGGCATCCCGCACGGTCGAGAGCCGATGGGCGATGACCACCGTGGTACGCTCGGCCATCAGCTCCGTTAGCGCGCGCCGCAGTAGAGCCTCGTTCACCGCGTCGAGGTGCGAGGTCGCCTCGTCCAGGATCAGGATCGGCGCGTTCTTGAGCACCGCGCGGGCGACCGCGACCCGCTGGCGCTGTCCGCCCGAGAGCTGCGTTCCCCGCTCGCCGACGCGGGTCTCCAGCCCCTCCGGCAGCGCGGCGACGAAGTCCTCCAGCGCCGCGCGGCGCACCGCCTCGGCAAGCTCGGCCTCAGACGCGTCCGGCCGGGCGATGAGGATGTTGGCGCGGAGCGTGTCGTTGAAGAGGTAAGTGTCCTGCGCCACCAGGGCGATGCGGGCGCGGAGCGCATCGAGCGTCCACTGGCGCACGTCCTCCCCATCCAGCCGCACGCTGCCCTCAGCCGGGTCCCAGAAGCGCATGAAGAGGTGGGCGATGGTGGTCTTGCCCGCGCCGGAAGGGCCCACCAGCGCCAGCGTCTCGCCGGGGCGGACCGTGAGCGTGACGTCGGCGAGCGCCGGCCGCCCGGTGCCCACGTAGGTGAAGCTCACGCCCTCCATCTCCAGCGCCGGCGCGCCCGGCGCAGGGCTCGCGCCGGGCCCGTCCGCCACCATGACCGGCGCGCTGTGCACGGCATTGAGGCGCCGTGTCGCGCCCAGCGTGTCGGCAAGCTGCCGGCCGATGTGGGCGATCTCGGAGACCGGCAGGAAGGTCGCCATGGCGAGGATCGCGAGCAGCGGCAGCATCGCCGCCTCCAGCCAGCCCGCCGCGATCCAGGCCGTGCCGGCCATCACCACGGCAAGCCCGCCGAGGCCGGTCGCCGTCTCGATCAGCGCCATCTGGAACGTGAGGTCGCGGTAGTAGGGGAGGCGCACGCGGTGATGGCCCCGCACGATATCCAGGAACACCTTGCGCCGCGCCCCCTGCTGGCCGAAAGCCAATAGCTCCGTCAGCCCCTGGATCGTGTCCACCGCATGGGCGTTGAGCAGGCCCAGCATCTCGCGCGCGCGCCCGCCCAGCTTGTCCAGCCGCTTGCGCAGGAGGAAGGGGCTCAGCCCCACCAGCAGGATGAAGGGCGCGAGCGCCGCCGCCGTCGGCCAGCCGTAGACCAGCAGCGTCCCCACCACCGCCGCCGGCACCAGGATCGCGACCAGGGCCGGCGCCACGGTGTGGGCGAAGAAGTACTCCACCAGCTCCACGTCCTGCGTCGCCATGCCGACGATGTCGCCGGTGCGCCGGCGCAGCAGGTAGGCCGGCGCCAGCCTGTCCAGCTTGTCGTAGAGCGCGATCCGCATCTCGGTAAGGAGCCGGAAGGCCATGTCGTGGGCGACCCAGGATTCGAGCCAGTGCAGTACGCCCGCCAGCGGGGCTGTGGCATAGAGCGCGATCAGCAGCCCGCCCACCGGCGTGCCCTGCTTGATCCCGGCCACCACCAGCGCGCTCAGCACGCCGACCCCGATGAAGGCCACCACGCGCGCGACGCCGAGCCCGAAGGCGAGGTTCACGCGGCTGCGGAAGGGCCGCACCAAGCCCAGCAGTCGCATCCAGGCGCTCCACCAGCCGAGGCCCTCGGCCCGCAGCACCTCGTCGTCGGGCTCGTCGGTTGAGGCCGCGCCAAGGTGGCGATCCTCGGTGGTGGGCTCGATTGCGGGCTCCGCTCCGGTCGCTGCCGCCGGCGGCGCCTCCAGGCCCTCGCGCACCTGGTCCGCCATCAGGCGGTGGTAGACGCCGCGCTTCGCCATCAGGTCCGCGTGGCGTCCGCTCTCCACCACGCGGCCTTCGTCCAGCACGAGAATGCGGTCGGCGTCGATCACGCTGGAGAGCCGGTGCGCCATGATGAGCACCGTCCGCCCGCCCATGAGGCGTGCCAGCGCGTCCTGAATTACCGCCTCGTTCTCGGCGTCGACCGACGAGAGCGCCTCGTCCAGCAGCAGGATCGGCGCGTCCCGCAGCAGCGCGCGGGCGATGGCGATGCGCTGGCGCTGCCCGCCGGAAAGCCGAATGCCGCGCTCCCCGATCACGGTGTCGTAGCCCTGCGGCAGGCGGGCGATGAAGCCGTGCGCGTTCGCCGCCCGCGCGGCCGCTTGGATCTCGGCATCGCTCGCATCGGGCTTGCCGAAGCGGATGTTCTCCGCCGCCGTGCCGTGGAAGAGGTAGGTGTCCTGGTTCACAACGCCGAAGCGCGCGCGCAGCGCCGCGCGGTCCAGCGTGCGCAGATCCTGGCCGCCGAGCAGGATGCGCCCCTCTTGCGGGTCGTCGAAGCGCATGAGCAGGCGCAGGATCGTCGACTTGCCGGCACCGCTCGCGCCGACGATGCCGACCCGCTCGCCCGCACCCACGTTGAAGGAGAGCCCGTCATGCGCGGGCCGCCGGCCGCCGGGATAGGCGAAATGCACGTCCTCGAAGGCGAGCGTCGGCGCCAGCGCCGCCGCGTCGGCAGCGCCCTCGGCGTCCTCGATGGCGGGTCTGGTGTCGAGCAGGCGGAAGAGGCTTGCCGCCGCCGCGCGCCCGAGCATGCCCGTGTGCAGCAGCGCCCTGAGGTCGCGCATGGGCCGGAAGACCTCGACGCCCATCATCAGCACGATCAGCAGCACCTCGATGCCGATGGCGCCCTCGGCCACCCGGGCCGCGCCGACCCCCAGCGCTGCCGCCGCGCCGACCGCGATGCCGGCGTCGGTGATCCCGCGCGAGGCGGAGTTGCTGGCCAGCACCCACATCGTGCTGCGGAAGAGGTCGTGGGCCTTATCGGCGAGGAAGCGCCCGCGCGCTTTGCTCTGGCCGAAGGCCTTGAGCGTGGCCAGCCCCTGCACGGAGTCCAGCAGCTCGGCGCCGTAGGCCGCATAGGCTTTCTGGCGCGCCCTCGCCGATTTCTGGTCCCATTGATTGAACGCTGCGGGCGTGACCAGGGTGAGCAGCGCGAAGCCGAGCAGAGCGCCCGCGAGTGGCAGGTCGAGAAAGGCGACGAAGGCGAAAATTCCGAAAGGGGTGACCGCGGCGACGAAGAGCTGCGGCAGGTATTGGCCGAAGTAGGTCTCCAGCTGCTCGACGCCGTCGATCACGCTGAGCAGCACGTCGCCCGAACGCTGCCCGCCGAACTGGCCGGGGCCGAGCGTCGCGATATGGTCGTAGAGCCGCGCTCTGATCTGGAGCTGCACCAGGGCTGCGGTGTGGTGCGCCACCATGGTGCGCCAGTATTCGAGCACGCCGCGCGCCAGCATCGCCGCCGCCACCGCGACGATGGGCAGGATCAGGTCGCCAAAACCCTCGCCCTGGAAGACCCGCCCCAGCAGCCAGCCGAGCAGCGCAAGCCGCGCGATTCCCGTTGCCGCAGACAGTAGGCCGAGCACGACCGCGCCCGCGATGCGCAGCCGCAAGCCCTCGGTGAACTGCCACAACCTGCGGTCGAAATACATGCGCGCCGTCCGTCGAGCCCGCCCCCATCGACCACAAAGGCGCGGCCATGTCCAATGTGCAAGTCATGCCCTGCCGTTCACCCAGGGATCACGCGGAAGTGGGATGCACGTGAGCCGGGCGTTGACATAGGATGCAGCCGCTCCTGCACCATGGAGGCAGAGCCATGGCCGCGCAGCTCGTAGACCGGATCGTGTCCATCGGAGACGGCATCGACCTTCACTATGTGGAGGCCGGCGAGGGCAGGCCGCTCATCATCATCCCGTCCTGGTCGCTCACCGGCGCGGCCTACCGGCATCAGCTCCAGGCGCTCTCGCCCACGCGGCGCGTGATGGCCTTCGACATGCGGGGCCACGGGGAGTCGACCACGCCAGCGGGCGGCTACCGCGTGAGCCGGCTTGCGGCCGACCTGCGCGCCGTGATCGAGCGGCTTGAGCTCGACGAGGTCGATCTCATGGGCCATTCCATCGGCTCGTCGATCATCTGGAGCTATATCGACCTCTTCGGCGAGGACCGGCTCGGTCGCCTCGTCTTCGTGGACCAGGCGCCGTCGGTCACCGCGAAGGCCGACTGGTCGGCAGAGGATCGCGTCACCTACGGCTGCCTGCTGCCGGACCTCAATGCGCTCGCCGAGTTCTACCTGCAGGTGCTGGCGGCGGAGACCCCCGAGGCCACGGTGCTGGTGATCGCGCGCCTCTTCTCGCCGTCGCTGCCGGCGGCGGAGCTGCTCTGGTTCGCGCGCGAGATCTGCAAGCTGCCGCGCCGGCACGCTGCGGACCTGCTCCACGACCATTGCGGGCTCGACTGGCGTGACGTGATCAAGCGCGTGCGCAAGCCGACGCTCGTGGTGGGCGCGGAGGCCAGCATCTTCTCGGCGGAATCGCAGCGCTGGATCGGGGCGCAGATTCCCGGGGCCGAGGTGGAGATCTTCAAGGCCGACGAGGGCGGCTCGCACTTCATGTGCTACGAGAACCCAACCAAGTTCAACGCGCTGGTGGAAGCCTTCCTCGCCTGATCCCGAGCCGGCACCACCGCCAGGGTGCGCCCGGGCGCATCCCGAAGGGAGGGGCTCACCGGCCGAACGAAGCCGCGAACTAGTTTTCGATGCCGTAGAGACTGCAGAGCGAACGCATGCGTGCGACGGCGCGTTCAGGGTCGCGCAACAAGCCGGCGGCATCGGCCAGGCGGAAGAGCTCGGTGAAGTAAGGGAGCGGCCGCATCGCCTGCGCGCCGCCGATCATGACGAAATGGTCCTGGAAGCCGTTGAGGTAGGCCAGGAACACGACCCCCGTCTTGTAGTGCTGGGTCGGCGTTCGGAAGATCAGGCGCGAGAGCGGAAGGGTCGGTTCCAGGATCCGCCGGTAGGTCGAAACGTCGCCCTCTGCCAGCGCCGAGAGGGCCGCCGATGCCGCAGGCGCGATGGGATCGAAGATGCCGAGCAGCGCATGGCTGTAGCCCCGGTCGTCGCCTTCGATCAGGGCCGGATAGTTGAAGTCGTCGCCCGTGTACATCCTGACGCCCTCCGGCAGGCGCCGGCGCATGGTGAGTTCCTTGCGATCGTCCAGGAGCGACAGCTTGATCCCGTCGATCTTCGCGGCGTTGGCATGGATCACGGCCAGCGCGGTCTCCAGCGCGGGCGGGAAGTCGCCTGCGCCCCAGTAGCCTGCGAGCTGCGAGTCGAACATCTCGCCCAGCCAGTGCAGGATCACCGGCTGGTCGGCCTCGGCCAGCACGCGGGCGTAGACGGTCTCGTAGTCGGCGGGGCCGGTCGCGATGCGGGCGAGCGCGCGGCTTGCCATGAGGACGACCCGTCCGCCCGCCTTCTGCACGGCGGCGAGCTGCTCGAGGTAGGCGGCGATAACGTCGTCGAGCGAGCGGGCCTCGGCGGGGGCGAGGTGGTCGGTGCCGACGCCTGAGACGATGCGCCCCCGCTCGGCCGGGTCCGCAGCGGCGAGCGAGCGCTCGATCAGCTCCCTTGCGGCAGGCCAGTCGAGGCCCATGCCGCGCTGGGCCGTGTCCATCGCCTCCGCGACTCCGAGGCCGAGGTCGAGGATGTGGCGGCGGAAGGCCAGCGTGGCCTCCCAGTCGATGGCGGAACCGAGGCCGGGCTCCTGCGCGGCGAAGGGGTCGGCCACCACGTGCACCGCCGAAAAGGCCGTGCGGTTGAAGCGGTGCGGGCCGGCCGGCGCCTCGATCGGCCTTGCCTTCAACGCGTAGGTGACCAAGCGACCGGTCTCGTCGGGGAGGTCGATGGCGAGAGAGGTCATCGGCGCACGCAACCCTCAGATCAGGCCGCGGACGTGGTCGGCGCCCTTCTCCGCCACCATGATCGTCGGCGCATTGGTGTTGCTGTTGGGGAGCTGCGGCATGACGGAAGAGTCGATGACGCGAAGGCCCTCCAGGCCCCGCACCCTCAGCGCCGGGTCGACCACTGCAAGCTCGTCGCTGCCCATCTTGCAGGTGCCGACCGGGTGGTAGTCGGTCTTGCCCACCTTGCGGGCGTAGGCGGCGATGTCGGCGTCGCTCTGCACCTCCGGACCCGGATAGCGCTCGCAGAGGATGAAGGGGCGGAAGGCCTCCTGCGCCATGATTTCGCGCGCCAGCTTGAAGCCGCGCAGCGACATCTCGCGGTCATAAGGGTCGCCCCAGTAGTTGGGATCGATCACCGGCGGGGAACGCGGGTCGGAATCCCGCAGCGTCACCGTGCCGCGTGAGCGGGGCCGGGAGAAGCAGGAGTTGAGCGTGACGCCGGCGTTCTTCAGCTTGGCGAGGCCGTGCTCCAGGCCGGCACCCAGCACGAAGTGCATCTGGATGTCGGGCGAGCGGGCCTGCGTGTCGGCGTACCAGAACCCGCCGGCGTCGATCAGGGTCGACGCGATCGGGCCCTGCCGGAACAGGAGGTACTGCGCGACGGCCCAGAGGGTGCGGTGGGGCCGGGCGACCTTGTCGTAGCTGAAATCACCGCGGCATTCGCTCACCACGTAGACGTCGAAGTGGTCCTGCAGGTTCTGCCCGACGCCGGGCAGGTCGTGGACCACGTCGATGCCGAGGGCCTTCAGGTCGTCACCGCGGCCGATGCCCGACAGCATCAGCAGCTTGGGGGAGCCGATGGCACCGGCGGCAACGAGCACCTCGCGCGTCGCCCGTACCTTTGCGGCCTTCCCGCGGCGCCGGTACTCCACACCGACGGCGCGCCCCTTCTCGACAATCACGCGGGTCGCCAGGGCGCGGATTTCCACCGTGAGGTTCGGGCACGCCATCGCAGGCCGCAGATAGGCCACGGCGCCGCTGCAGCGCCGGGCGTTGCGGTTGGTCACCTGGTAGTAGCCGCAGCCTGCCTGCGTGGCACCGTTGAAATCGGGGTTGAAGGGTAGCCCCGCCTGCTGCGCCGCACGCAGGAATGCTGCCGAAATCGGCAAGGGGCGGACCGGGTCGCTCACGCCGAGGGGACCGCCGGAGCCGTGATAGTCGTTGTGGAAGCGCTCGTTATCCTCGGGCCTCATGAAGTAGGGCAACACGTCGGTGTAGCTCCAGCCGGCGCAGCCGGCCTCGGCCCAGGCGTCGTAGTCCTTGGCGTTGCCGCGCGCGTAGACCATGGCGTTGATGGAACTGCCGCCGCCCAGGACGCGGCCTTGCGGGTACCACATCGCACGCCCGTCGATCTCGCGCTGGGGTGCGGTGGAATAGCCCCAGGTGTGGGACGTGCCGGTGAGCTTCGCGAAGCCGGCCGGCACGTGGATGTAGGGGTGCCGGTCGGTGCCGCCCGCCTCCAGAAGCAGGACCGAGACGTCGGAGTCCTCGGAAAGCCGCGCCGCGAGGCAGCAGCCCGCCGGGCCCGAACCCACGATGACGTAGTCGTACACCCGCACGGTCAGAGCCTCTGGATGGAAAGGCCGCCGTCCACGTTGACGACGCTGCCGGTGGCGAAGGCGAAGTCGCCGCGCACCAGTGCCGCCGCGGCCCGCGCGACATCGGCGGGCTCGCCCCAGCGCCGGATCGGGCTCAGCCCGTCGGCGATCATCCGGTTGTAGCGCTCCGCGACGCCGGCAGTCATGTCGGTGCGGATGATACCGGGGCGGATCTCGAAGACCGAGATGCCGTCGTCCGCGAGGCGCAGCGCCAGCAGCCTGGTTGCCATGGCGAGCCCCGCCTTGGAGATGCAGTATTCGCCCCGCTCGGGCGAGGCCATCTCCGCGCTGACCGAGCCGATGGTGACGATGGAGCGGCGGAAGCGGTCGCCGCGCGGGTGCGCCGCCATCCACGCGGCGGCGCGTTGGCTGAGAAAGAACGTGCCCCTGAGGTTGACCGCCATGACGCGGTCGAAGTCTTCCGGCGTTACCGAGAGCAGATCACCGCGCCGGGGCGAGCCGATGCCCGCGTTGTTGACCAGCACGTCGAGCCCGCCGCCCCAGGCGGTCACTGACTCGATTAATGATTGGTGGCCGTCGAGGTCGGCGAGGTCGCTCTCGATGTAGAGCGCGCGGCCGCCCGCCGCCTCGATTCCGGCCCGCACCGGATCGTCGGCCTCTGCGGGCAGAAGGTCCGTGTAGGCAACGTCGCAGCCGGTCGCGGCAAGCTCGACGGCGATGGCCGCGCCGATGCCGCGCCGGCCGCCGGTGACCAGCGCGACGGGGCGGCTGCCGAGCGAGGTGATCGGGGTGTCTGTCACGGGAGCCCGCTAGTGCAACGCGGTCGACGCCATGTGCTCACCCGCCCGCAGCGCCTGGGCGGCGACGGTGAGCGCAGGATTGACGGCAGCGGACGAGGGAAAGAACGAGGCATCGACGACGTAGAGGTTATCGAGTTCGAAGGCCTTGCAGAAGGGGTCGAGCGGCGCCTCCGCCGGATCGTGGCCAAAGCGCGCGGTGCCGCACTGGTGCGATGGCGTCTCCTTGGAGAACGCCTTGCTCAGCACGACGGGGAAGCCCGCCGCGCGCAGCATCCGCCGCGTCTTGGCGACCAGCGTCGCGTGTGCGGCGAGGTTCGTACGCCGCCAGTCGAGAACGATGGTGCCGTCACCCTGCACTCTCACCCGGCTCTCGGGATGCGGCAGGTCCTCGGACATGGCGTACCAGTCGACGCTGTGAGCCGCGAGCCAGCCCCGCGCCCATCGCGGCACGCGGCGGATTTCGCTGCGCAGCATCGGCTCCATGATCTTGCCGAGCAGCTGAATGTTGCCGAGCGGCGGGCCGCCCGCGCCGTCGTCGAGGTAGAAGTCGTTAAGCGCCAGCGTCTTCTGGAATGTTTCCCGGTTGGCCCGGAGCGGCCTGATGGCCATGACCGCCGTGCAGTTGTGGTTCATGTAATGGCGCCCGACCATGCCGGACCCGTTGGCGAGGCCGCTCGGGTGCTTCGCGTGCACCGAGCGAAGCAGGATCGCGGCGCTGTTGACCGCGCCCGCCGCCAGCACGAAGAGATCGCCCCGGACCTCCGTTCCGTCGAGCAGCTCGGCCGCGACGATGCGCCGGCCCTTCGCGTCGGCGCGCAGGCGGACGACCTGCGCCCCGGTTTGCAGGGCCACGTTCTCGTGCTGCAGCACCGGGTCGATGAGCCGGGTTTCGGCGTCGCCCTTGGCACCAAGGCGGCAGGGAAAGCCGTCGCAGGTGTTGCAGCGCACGCAGGCGCCGCCCTCGTGGTCCTGCACAGAAGACGGCATCGGGAAGGGGCGCAGCCCCTGGGCGCGCAGACGCTCGGCGACCTCGGCGATCACTGGGTTGTGCCGCAGCGGCGGATGCGGATAGGGGCCCGAGCGCGGCGGTTCCGTCGGGTCGGCGCCAGCCTCGCCGTGCACGCCGAAGAGGCGCTCGGCGCGGGCGTAGTAGTGCTCCAGCGTGTCGTAGTCGATGGGCCAGGCCGGCGAGAGCCCGCCTTCGTGCTCCATGGCCTGGAAATCCTCGCGCCGGAGGCGGAACATGGTGGCGCCGAACACCTTCGTGTGGCCGCCGACATAGTAGAACTGCCCGGGCCGGAAGCTGCGGCCGCTGCCGTCGAGCCAGCGCTCGTCCGACCTGTAGGCGGCATCGGCGTAGACCGCCTCGGGATCCCAGTTGCGCTCTTCGCGCGGCAGCCGCGAGCCGCGCTCGAGGATCGCGATGCGGGCGCCGGTGGGAGCCAGAACCTGCGCGATGCAGCCACCGCCGACGCCGGACCCGATGATTACTACATCGAAACCGTCGGCCACCGATTCAGAGTCTCACTTCGGTTTCGGGATCGAAGAGAACCGCCTTCGACATGTCGACCATGAACCTGCGCCGCTCCCCGGCGCGGGCGCCGGTCTCGGCCCGCAGGCGAGCGACGGCCTCCCTGCCGCCCAGCCTGATCATCGCGAGCGTATCGGCGCCGGTCGGCTGCGTGACCTCCACGTGCGCTTCGAGCGGATGGTGATACCCGCTGCCCGCGTTGAGCTCGGTGGCATCGTCGATGTTCTCGGGCCGGAGCCCCAGGATCACGTCGCGGCCGACGAAGGCCTCGGCAGATGCGGAGGGCTGGTGGAGGGGCAGCATCGTCGTGGAGCCGTCGGCGCGCTTCAGGTTGACGACCAGCGCCCCGTTGGCCTTGTCGAGGTGCGCCGGCACCAGGTTCATCGAGGGCGAGCCCATGAAGTCGGCCACGAAGATATTGTTCGGCGTGTTGTAGATGTCGGCCGGGCTGCCGACCTGCTGCAGCACGCCGTCCTTCAGCACCGCGATCACGGTGGCGAGCGTCATCGCCTCGATCTGGTCGTGGGTCACGTAGACGATGGTGGTCCCCAGCCGCTGGTGCAGCTTCTGAATCTCGGTTCGCATTTCGACGCGGAGCTTGGCGTCCAGGTTGGAGAGCGGCTCGTCGAAGAGGAAGATCTTCGGGTCGCGCACCAGCGCGCGCCCCATGGCGACGCGTTGGCGCTGGCCGCCGGAAAGCTGGCTCGGCTTGCGATGCAGCAGGTCCTCGATCTGCAGCATGCTGGCCACCCTGGCCACGACCTGCTGGCGCTCGGCCCTGGCCACGCCCCGCATTTCCATGCCGAAGGACATGTTCTTGGCGACGTTCATGTTGGGGTAGAGCGCGTAGGACTGGAACACCATGGCGATGTCGCGCTTCGACGGGTGAAGCTCGTTCACCCGGGCGCCGTCGATCAGAATCTCCCCGGCGGAGACGGTCTCCAAGCCTGCGATGGTGTTCAGCAGAGTCGACTTGCCGCAACCCGAAGGCCCGACCAGCACGAGGAAGCCGCCGCGCGGCACGCTGATGTCGATGCCCTTGAGCACTTCGACCGCGCCGAAGCGCTTCTCGAGACTGTTGACCACCAGGAACGACATGAGCCTACCCCTTGACGGCGCCGGCCATGAGGCCGCGCACGAAGTAGCGGCCGGCGACGATATAGACCAGCAGCGTCGGGATTGCCGCCAGGATCGCGCCGGCGAAGTGCACGTTGTACTCCTTCACCCCGGTCGACGAGCTGACGAGATTGTTGAGCGCCACTGTCATCGGCTGCGAGTCGAAGTCGCTGAACGATGCTCCGAACAGGAAATCGTTCCATACGTTGGTGAATTGCCAGATCACCGTGACCACGATGATTGGGCCCGAGCTCGGCAGCAGGATGCGGTAGAAGATGCGCAGGAAGTTGGCGCCGTCGATCTGCGCCGCCTTCACCAGCTCGGTCGGGAACGCCGCGTAGTAATTGCGGAAGAAGAGAGTGGTGAAGCCGAGACCATAGACCACGTGCACCAGAACCAGGCCCCAGGTCGTGCCGGCGATGCCCAGGAAGCCCAACACGCGGGCCATCGGGATGAGCACGATCTGGAAGGGGATGAAGCAGGCGAAGAGCATCAGGGCGAAGACCAGGGTATCGCCCGGGAAGCGCCACTTGGTCAGCACGTAGCCGTTGAGCGCCCCCAGCAGGGTCGAGATCACCACCGCCGGCACCACCATCTTGATCGAGTTCAGGAAGTAGGGTGCGAGGCCGGTCGGCTGGACGCCGATCTGCGCCTGATTCCAGGCCTTGAGCCAGGGTGCGACGGTGACCATCTCGGGCAGCGCCAGCATGTTGCCGCCCCGAATCTCGTCGAGCTCCTTGAACGAGTTAACCATCATGACGAAGAGCGGTAGCAGGTAGTAGACGGCGAAGACCAGCAGCACGGCATAGATCAGGGCGCGCGTCAGCCGGCCGGTACGGACCGCAGTCTCGATGGCGTTAGCGGCCACGATTCGGCTCCCGCAGCTCGGCATAGAGGTAGGGCACGATGACGGCGGCGACCATCATCAGCATGATCACGGCGGAGCCCGCGCCGATGCCCATCTGATTGCGCGTGAAGGTGTAGGAGTACATGAAGGTCGCCGGCATTTCGGTCGCCCGGCCAGGTCCGCCGCCTGTGAGCGCTATCACCAGGTCGTAGGACTTGATCGCCATGTGGGCGAGGACGACGAAGGCGGAGAGGAACGCCGGCCGGAGCTGGGGAATGATGATCCGGGCATAGAGCTTGAGGTTCGAGGCGCCGTCGATCTGCGCCGCCTTGATGATCTCGTTGTCGATGCCGCGCAGGCCGGCCAGGAAGATGGCCATGACGAAGCCCGAGGTCTGCCAGACCGCCGCGATCACGATGGTGTAGATCGCCATCTGGCGGTTCTTGATCCAGTCGAACTCGAAGCTCTCCCAGCCCCAGCCCTGCAGCGTCTGTTCGAGCCCGATGCCGGGGTCGAGGAACCATTTCCAGGCGGTTCCCGTGACGATGAAGCTGAGCGCCATCGGGTAGAGGTAGATCGGCCTCAGCACGCCCTCGTTGCGAATCTTCTGATCGAGAAGGATCGCCAGCGTCAGGCCGATCACGGTGCAGATGGCGATGTAGAGGCCGCCGAAGATCACCAGGTTCTCGACTGCCGTCGACCAGTGGCGCAGCCCGAAGAGCTTCTCGTAATTCTCGAAGCCGATCAGGTTGTATTTCGGAAGAATCCGGGAGTCGGTGAAAGAGAGGTAAACGGTGAAAACGATAAAGCCGTAAACGAAGAGAACGATCATCGCGAAGCTCGGCGCGAGCACAAGGCGCGGCAGCGCCTGTTGCGCCCAACCGCGCAGGTAACGGCCATGATCCACTACGTTGGACACACCCGTAGCCCTCGCTGCCCCGTGACGGCGGTCGACCGGCCCCGACGCAAAGGCCGGGGCCGGTCGGCCTCCAATACTACATCGCCGCTTCGACGGCGTTCACCAGCTCCTCGACGGCGGTCGCGGAATCGAACTCGCCGTTGAAGTGGGCGGTGACGACGTCATAGATGGCGTTCTTCACCGACGCCGGGCTCGCGTGGCCGTGGGCCGTCGAACCGTAGAGCGTGCCGTTGCTGTTGGCCTCGGCCAGGTCCTTCATGCCCTTCTTGCCGCAATCGTCGAAGGCCTCGTCGGAGACATCCGTGCGCGCCGGCACCGACCCCTTGACCACGTTGAAGGCGGACTGGAAGGAGGTCGACATGATCGCCGACGCGAGCTTCTCCTGCGCGGAGCGGCGCTCCTCGCCGACCGCGAACATGGCGAACTGGTCGGAGTTGAAGGTCACCGTCCCCTGCGTGCCGGGATGACGGAAGCAGACGAAGTCCACGCCCGGCGTCTTGCCGGCATTCAGGAACTCGCCCTTGGCCCAGTCGCCCATCATCTGCATGCCCGCCTGGCCCTCGATGACCATCGCGGTGGCGAGGTTCCAGTCGCGGCCCGAGAAGTTGTCGTCGACATAGGAGCGCAGCGTCGCCATGCGATCGAACACCGCCTTCATGGTATCCGAGCCGAGCGCGTCAGGATCGAGCTCGACCATCGACTTCTGGTAGAACTCGGGCCCGCCCGTGGACATCAGGACGCCGTCGAAGATCGTGGCATCCTGCCAGGCTTGGCCGCCGTGGGCGAGCGCGACGTAGCCCGCGCCCTGGATCGCGTCGAGGGCGGCGACCAGCTCGTCCCAGGTGGTCGGAGCGGCGAGGCCGAGCTCGTCCAGGATCGCCTTGTTGGCCCACACCCAGTTGGTCGAGTGGACGTTGACCGGGGCCGAGATCCACTTGCCGTCGTACTTGGCGAAGCGCTGAAGCGCCGACGGCACGACAGCGTCCCAGCCCTCCGCCGCGGCGACGGCATTGAGGTCGGCGAGCGCGCCCTCGGCGGCCCAGTCCTGAATGTCGAAGCCGAGCATCTGCACGGCGGTCGGCGCGTTGCCGGCGGTGACGCGCGCACGCAGCACGGTCATCGCCTCGGAGCCGCCGCCGCCGGCGACGGGCATGTCTTGCCAGGTGACGCCCTGGCCTTCGAGGTCCTGCTTGAGGACGTTGAGGGCAGCTGCCTCGCCGCCCGACGTCCACCAGTGCAGCACCTCGACTTCTTCGGCGGCCTGGGCGGTCGAGCCAAGGCCGACTGCAAGCGTCATGGCGGCGCCGGCGACGCCGGCGGTCAGAACGGATCGGATGTTCATGATAGGTCTCCCATCGGTTGGTTGAATGCGCTTCTCACGATCGGTTCGGCCGGCTGTCCCGCGCATTCCGTTGGGAGCCGGTCCGGTTCTGCGGGCGATGCTCTATCGAGAGCACCGCCCTGGTTGCGCTATCGCTCATCGGTTCGAGAACTCCGGCGGCCGCTTCTCGCGGAAACTGGACACGCCTTCGCGACTGTCCTGCGTGCCGCTGGCGACGCCAGCCGCGAAAGCCTCCAGCGTCGCTTCCCTGTCCTCTCCGACGGCGGCGTTGATGAGTTGCTTGGCGAGCTGCACGGCGACGGGGGCGCGCGCGGCGATGCGCTCAGCCATGTCGAGTGCAGCATCGACTGCCGTGCCCGCCGGCACGACCCGGTGCACCAGGCCGCTGCGTTCCGCACTGTCGGCGTCAAGCCGCTCGCCGGTGAGCGCCATCAGCTTGACCGGCGCAGGCCCGATCATGTGGACGAGACGCTGGGTGCCGGACCACCCGGGCGGCACGCCCACGTCGGCCTCGGGCAGGCCGAAGGCGGCGTCGGCGCCAGCGATGCGCAGGTCAGCCGTGGCTGCGAGCTCCAGCCCGCCGCCGAGCACCAGGCCCTCGATCGCGGCGATGAGAGGCGGACGCAGCCGGGCCATGCGATCGAACACCGCGTGGCCGTCGCGCACCCAGTGGCGCCACATGCGAAGGGGATCGGCGTCTCCCCAGGCCTCGATGTCGGCGCCAACGCAGAAGGCGCGCGGGCCGCTTGCGTCCAGGACGACGACGCGGATGTCGTCGTCGGCGTCGATGCGCCTGACCCTATCCCCCAGCGCCGCCAGCATCGCCGGCGTCAGCGCGTTGAGCTTGGCCGGGCGGTCCAGCGTGATGCGGGCAATTGCGCCGTCGAGCGCGAAGACGATGCGCCCGTCGCTCATGCCGCGCGCTCCTGGAGAGCCAGACCCATGGGCTCGGGCCGGAACAGGCCGGAGGGCATCGGCTTTACGTCGTCGGCGACGGTCAGCGGGAATTCGGACCGGGCCAGCACGTCGCGTTCCAGGTCGATGCCGGGAGCGATTTCGGTCACCTCCGGGCCGTCATCGCCCAGGCGCAGGACGCAGCGCTCGGTGACGTAGAGCACGTCCTGACCCTGCGCGCGGGCGCGCAGGCCGCTGAAGCTGACGTGCTCCACCTCCTCGACCAGCTTCCGCACCCGACCCTCGGTCGCGATCTTCAGTGCGTCGTCGGCGATGGCCAGCCTGGCGCCAGCGGTGAAGTAGCCGGCGAAGACGATGCGCGGCGCGTTGGCGGTGATGTCCACGAAGCCGCCGGCCCCTGCGGTGACCTGGGGGCGTGCGGCGAGTCTGGATACGTTGACGTTGCCGGCCCGGTCGATCTGGAGAAAGGAGAGCAGCGAGGCGTCGAAGCCGCCGCCCTGCAGGTAGGTGAACTGGTGCGGCGAGGGGATGATGGCCTCGGCGTTGGCCGCGCAGCCGAATTCGAATCCCAGAAGCGGAACCCCGCCGACCGCGCCCTGCTCCAGCACCCAGGTGACGGCGCCGTGCGAGCCTTCCTCCAGCAGGATGCGGGGAACGTTGGCGGCGATGCCGAAGCCGATGTTGACCGCCATGCCGTGGGCCAGCTCCATGGCGACGCGGCGGGCGATCACCTTCTCCGGCCCGAACTCAGGGACCGCGAAGTCGTCCTCCGGCCGCAGGGTTTCGCCGCAAATGGCGGGGTCGAAGACGGTCTGCGTGGTCTGCCACTGCTCCGGCTCGACGACCACGTGGTCGACCAGCACGCCGGGCACGTGGACGGCCGTCGGCTTCAGCGTGCCGGCGTCGGCAAGCCGCTTCACCTGGGCGATAACAATGCCGCCGTTGTTGCGCGCCGCCAGCGCCTGGTCGAGCGCGCCGAGATAGGCCCCCTCGTGCTCCCAGGAAATGTTGCCGCGCGCGTCCGCCGTGGTGCCGCGAATGATGGCGACATCGGGCACGATCGCCGGAAAGTAGAGCCACGTGTCGCCGTCGAATTCGGTGCGGCGGACGATGGGCGCTGCCGCGGCCGCGCCATTCATGGCGCAGCCTTGCAGCTCCGGGTCGACGAAGGTGCCGAGGCCAACCTTGGTGAGCACGCCCGGCCGCTTGGCGGCGGCCTCGCGGGTCATGTCGAAGAGAATCCCGCTCGGCACGTTGTAGGCCGGAATCGCGTTGTCCTCGATGAGGCGCCAGATGGCCGGCATCGGCAGGGAGGACGGGCCCGAGGGAAAGGAGCCGGCGATCACGCGGGCGAGGAGACCGGGCCTGGCGAGATGGTCGATCCCCTTGATCCCGTACATGTCGCCGGCGGCGATGGGGTGCAGCGTCGTCAGCCCGCGCGGGCTGCCGGCGCTCTCGAACCTCTCACCGATGGCGCGCAACACTCGGTCGGGGCAGCCGAGGCCGCTGGAAGAGCTGACCGTGACCACGGCGCCGTCGGGGATCAGCGCCGCGGCCTCGTCCGGCGAAATCACGCGGGCCACGGCGCCCTCACTCTTCCACCGTGACGCGCGTGCCTCGCGCGGCCGCCTCGCGTACGGCGAGGGCCAATGCGAGCGAACGCACGCCGTCCTCGCCCGTGGCGGCGGGGCTGCCACGGCCCCGGACGGCATCGTTGAAGCAGCGCACCGAGCGCTCGTAGAGATTGTTCGGCGTGAAGGGAAGCGGTGTCTCGCCGTCGGCATTGCGCAGCACGACCGTGCCGACAGGCCGCTGGGTCATCACGTCGCGCGCGATGATCGAGCCCTCGCTGCCATGGACCTCGAACCCCGTACCGGCGTGGGCGATGGTGAAGGCCTCGTGCACCTGGGCGATCACGCCGCGCCGGAACTGCACGACCGCCATGGCGGAATCTTCCAGCCCTGACTCGGCCATGCCGGCGCTTTGGGTCTGGGCGACCACGTGCTCCGGCTCGTCGTCGAGGACGAAGCGCAGGGTGTCGGCGTCGTGCACCGTGATATCGAGGATGACCCCGCCGCCGGCCTCCGGGCTCTTGACGCGCCAGGTCTGCAGGTGGGGCGGCAGGTGGACGGCGTGGAACACCCGCGCCGCAATGGGCGTGCCGATGCGGCCATCTCGCAGCGCGTCGCGGATCACGCGGTGGGTCGCGGCGTTGCGCAGGTGGTGATTGGTGCCCATCTGCACCCCCGCCGCCGCGCAGGCCTCGACCATGCGCCGCGCGTCGGGCACCGTCAGCGCGAGCGGCTTCTCGCACAGCACGTGCTTGCCCGCAGCGGCGGCCGCGAGCGTCTGCTCCATGTGCAATTCGTTCGTGGTGCTAATGTAGACGATGTCGACGGCGGGATCGGCCAGCAGCGCTTCGACGGTATCGCAAGAGCGGCCGATGCCGTGCTCGCGCGCATAAGCCGCGCCGCGTTCCGCGCTGCTGCTCATCACCGCGACGACGTCGCTGTCGCCCTGGGCGCGGATCGCATCGATCATCCATTCGGCGGCGATGGTGCTAGCGCCGACGAGAGCCCAGCCGAGCCTGTCGGTCATTGCCTCCCCTCCCCCTTCGGCACGGGACCACAGGAGCCGCGCACGATCAGCGAGGGCGCCAGGATCTCCTGCTGCGGCGGCTCGCTCGGGTCGGCGATGCGGCGCAGCAGCGCGGCTGCCGAACGCCGGCCCAGCTCCTGCGGATACACCGCGACGGTGGTGAGCGGCGGCAGGGTGTGGCGAGCGCCGGCAATATCGTCGAAGCCGATCACGCTGAAATCGGGCCCCACTCTCAAACCCGCCGCAGCCGAGGCATCCAGCACCCCGAAGGCGACCACGTCGCTGAAGCAGAGGGCGGCCGTCGGCGGGCGCTCGAGGGCGAGGGCGGTCCGCACCGCCTCGACGCCGCCGCCAGGGTTGACCGCTGCGGGGACGATCAGCGTGGGGTCGACCGCGATGCCGGCGGCCTCCAGTGCAGCCCGGTAGCCGCGGACCCGCTCGGTGGTCACGACGTTGCCTTCGATGCCGCCGAGAAAGGCGATGCGCCGATGGCCGAGCGCCAGCAGGCGTTCGGCAGCCATGCGCATGCCGAGCGCATAGTCGGGCACGACCGCACCCAGCCGGGCACCCGGCAGCCAGCGCATGACCTGGATGACGGGGACGCTCCAGTCGATCATCGCCGAGACCTGGCGGGTCTCGGTGCCCGTGGCCGGAGAGAGGATGAAGCCCGCCGCGTCATGCTCGCGCATGGTCTCCATGACCCGCCGCTGGCGTGCAGGATTCTCGCCGGTGTTGGCCATCAGCGAGACGTAGCCGGCGGCCTCCAGCGCTTCTCCCAGACTGACCGCCAGCTCCGCAAAGAAGGGGTTGGTGAGGTCGTTGATGACCATGGCGACCATGTCGCTGGTTTGGCTTCGCAGATTGGCGGCGTTGCGGTTGTAGACGTAGCCGAGGCGGTCGATCGCGGCCTCGACCCGCTGCCTGGTCTCGCGCTTGACCAGCGGGCTGTCGCGCAGCACCAGCGAGACGGTCGACCGGGACACGCCGGCGGCGCTGGCCACGTCGGTCACCGTGACGCGCCGGCCTTTCCGGTTCGATTCCTGTGTTTCGAGGCTCATGCGCTGCGCTGTTCGGGTGGCCCGATTTGTCCCAAAGTCCTAAGAACGTTCTAAATTATGGGGTTATGGGGCGGCGCCAAACCCGTCATATCAAGCGAATAAGCCATTAGATCGTTCTAATAGTCCAGTTCGAATTGAAGGTCAAGCCGGCAATGGCCGCCGCATGACGCGCGAGCCGGCCCGTGCGCCATCAAGCCCGCGTCACCGGATGAAACGCATGGGCAATCGGATCAGATGTGATTGGTGCCCGCGCCCGGACTCGAACCGGGACTCCCTTTCGGGAAACGGATTTTAAGTCCGTTGCGTCTACCAAATTCCGCCACGCGGGCCGGGGGACGCTGCGCCACACGATAGGAAGCGCGGCGGATGGCGGCAAGCGGCGCCGCGCGCGCTTATCCCGTCTCGTCGAAGAGCTCGCGGCCGATTAGCATGCGGCGGATCTCGCTGGTGCCGGCGCCGATCTCGTAGAGCTTGGCGTCGCGCAGGAGGCGGCCGGTGGCGAACTCGTTGACGTAGCCGTTGCCGCCCAAGGCCTGGATCGCTTCCAGCGCCATCCAGGTCGCCTTCTCGGCCGCGAAGAGGATGGCGCCGGCGGCGTCCTTGCGGCTGGTCTCGCCCCGGTCGCAGGCGCGCGCCACGGCGTAGACGTAGGCCCGGGCTGCGTTCATCGCGGTGTACATGTCCGCGATCTTGCCCTGCATGAGCTGGAAGGTGCCGATGGGCCGGCCGAACTGCTGGCGCTGGTGGACGTAGGGCAGCACGATGTCCATGCAGGCGCGCATGATCCCCAGGGGCCCGGCGGCGAGCACCGCGCGCTCGTAGTCGAGCCCGCTCATCAGGACGCGCACGCCGCCGCCGATCTCGCCGACCACGTTCTCCGCCGGCACCTCGCAGTCCTCGAACACCAATTCCGAGGTGTTGGAGCCGCGCATGCCGAGCTTGTCGAGTTTTTGGGCGGTGGAGAAGCCGGCCATGCCCTGCTCGATCAGGAAGGCGGTGATGCCGCGGCTGCCGGCCTCCGGATCGGTCTTGGCGTAGACCACCAGGACCTCGGCGTCCGGCCCGTTGGTGATCCACATCTTGGACCCGTTGAGGACGTAGCGGTCGCCCTTGCGCTCGGCCCGGGTGCGCATGCCGACGACGTCCGAGCCCGCGCCCGGCTCGCTCATGGCGAGCGCGCCGACGTGCTCGCCCGAAATCAGCTTGGGCAAATACCGCCGACGCTGGGCGTCGGACCCGTTGAGCCTCAACTGGTTGACGCAGAGGTTGGAGTGCGCGCCGTAGCTGAGCCCGACCGAGGCGGACGCGCGGCTCACCTCCTCCATGGCGACGCAGTGCTCCAGGTAGCCGAGGCCGCTGCCGCCCTCCTCCTCCTCCACCGTGATGCCGAGCAGGCCGAGGTCGCCGAGCCGCGGCCAGAGGTCGCGCGGGAACTCGTTGCTCACGTCGATCTCTTCCGCGCGCGGCGCGATCTCCGCCTGCGCGAAGCTCTCGACGGAGGCGCGGATCATGTCGGCGGTCTCGCCCAGCCCAAAATCCAGGCCGGGCATTCGGTTGGAGGTCATGGGTGCCGGAGTTTCCCTTTACGCTGTTCAGAACATGGCATGGACAATAGTACAGTGCCTAGACCACAGTGCGGGCGGCATCGAGAGTTCACCAAAGAAAACGTTTAAAATGGCAGATCATCATCCAACTCTCTAAGAATGTCATTAATTGCTTGTTCGGAACCCAACGCCCTCCTTCTTGCGACTTCATACATGCTTTTCATGATCGTATATGGACCCTCATCTACACCAATTTCATCAAACCATTCTGAAGATAGGTCTTCATCCACAAACGTCTCAATTTCGCTTCCAACTTCATTTACTATGGTAATCCTTACGCATGCGGCGTCCAAAGAGATCCTTAATGAATAGTTCGCTAGGGAAGTTTGATAGACGTCGCTCAGCGCAGTCTCCTCCCAGTTAATACTTCCAGATAATGTCTTCCTATAAAGACTATTCGTAAGGACAGCTAATTTCTTATAAGCCATGTCACTGACCCTCCGTGTCGATTCGCAACGTGACTAAAGTATCCATTAGTTTCTCCGCTTGTTGAGACAAGATCTTATTCATGCGTGGCACGTTAGCCGACTCCGTGTCCCCTGCAAGTACGCCTTCAATATTGTTGGACATTGTTTGTGACTGGGTGATTGCGGCCTGAAGTCTTGATTTATGGTCATCGCTCAAACCAGGCGTCGAGCCTTTAATCTCGATCAACATATTGCGGAACGTTGAGAGACGATCCAACAACATTTTCCATTCCTTCTCCCTGTTTAACGTTTTCATTTCCTCAGCAAGAGTAGTTGCTTTGGAAAGGCTCTGCACGGTATCTATGTGACGCACGCTCCTCAAAGCCTTGCTTGCAGCCTCTTCCGCTCGGTCCGCCGCTCGTTTTGACCTTCTCACGTTACGAATCGTAATCCAGAAACCGATCAAGGCGACAAGCACGCCGAGAACACTTGCCGAGACCCCGAGAGCGTTTATCACAACTCAATCAAACAAAACAATGACGGGCCGGCACCAGAAGAGACAATAGAAAATGCACTGAGCGATTGCATGGACACACAGTGATCATTTCACAAAGACAAAACTCGACAGAGCTACTTTTTGCGCTACAAGCTTGACGTGATTGCGATTTCGGGCTGTTCAGCTCTATCAGCGTCACTAGTTTGCTTAGCCTTTCAAGGAATCGTCTCGTCGGCAGGGAGGGGGCAGAGGATTGGCTTGGGCACCGTGAGTGGTCAAGAAATCTGGTGGCGGCGCGCACTGTCGTGTCAACCTAGAGATACCATGCTAAATCATAGTCCATTGTGTCAACGGCGCAGAGAAGATGTGCCGAACCGTGGACGCAAGCTAAGGTTAGGAGCTGGCGGCCGGGCGTGGCGTGGATTCCTATGCCCAGACCGGGCCATTGCCCCATGTCGTCATGCCCGGACTTGATCCGGGGACACAAAGAACCTTCGACCAAAGACGACGCGTCCCGACGTGCAACGACTGGTCTTCCAGTAACTTGTTGCCATGCATAGTGTTTTTCTCCCCTCATCAACCTCACGCCCCTTGCATCCCGACACGGTTGACCTTAGATTCGTCGCTGATTTGAGGTTCAGAAGCTACGATTTGATGACTGGTTTTCGGGGCCAGGAGAGCGGCGATGCCCAAGCGAAGCACCCTCAAGCTGACCAAGCGGATTGTGGAGCGGCTCAAGGCCGACGGCAAGGACGCGATCTTCTGGGACCGCGACCTGGCGGGCTTCGGCGTCCGTGTCCACACCACCGGGCGCAAGCTCTACATCGTCCAGTCCCGGGGGCCGGCCGGCCTGAAGCGGGTCACCCTGGGGCGGGTCGGCAACGAGCCGATCGAGAAGCATCGGCGCGAGGCCGCCGCCGTTATCGACCGGATCAAGCGGGGCGAGGAGCCGTTCCCTCCGGCGCCGGCGCCGGAGCCCACCGTCGCCGACCTCGCGGACCGCTTCCTTGAGAAATTCGTGGCGGTAAGGTGCAAGCCGAGGACGGCCAAGAACTACCGGCTGTCTATCCAGCATCAAATCCTCCCCGCCCTGGGGACGAAGGCCCTGAAGGATGTCGGGCCCGAGGACGTGACGGCGCTGCATCACGGGCTGCGGGACAGGCCCGCCGCGGCCAACCAGGCCGTCTGGGTGCTGTCGAAGATGTTCGCTCTGGCGGAGATGCCTTCCGGCTTGGCTTCAGAAGCCTGATTTCTGCATGTAAAACATATAGTTGAAGTATTCCGCCCTCCGTGATCCTCGATCGCAAAACGCCTTGTCAACACCCGCTCAACCCATCGTCACCAAATCGTACTCGCGCACCAGCGCGTCCGCCGGAAGGCCCCATTCCGACGAAAGCGTCCGGATCATCGGCAAGCTCAGGGGACGGCGGCGGTTCAGCACCTCCGAGGCGTGTGGCTGCGAGCCGATCACGGCCGCGAGGTCCTTCTGGCGATAGCCGCGGGCTTCCATGACGTGCTCGATCATGGAGACCGGATCGGGCGCATCGATGGGCCAGCGCCGCGCTTCGTAGGCCTCGACGAGCGTCACCAGAACGTCGAGCCGGTCCGCTTCCGGAGTGTCCGGCCCAGCGTCCATGAGACCGTCGATCGCCTCCAGCGCGGCATCGTAGTCGGCTTCGTTTCTGATCGGCCTGATGTCCATGATGGGGCTCCTATACCGTCGACGCATCGATCCGGTCGTACTCGGCATGGGTTCCGACGAACCTGACGAAGCCGATCCGGCGCGGATAGTCGAAGCGCACGACAAGGCGATACCTGTTCCCGCCGATATCGAAGACCACCCGGTCGCCGCCCACGATGCTCGCGCTTGCGTAGACGGCCTTGACGTCCGTAGGCGAGGACCAGTCCGCCCTGGCCGCGATCGCGTGCCAGGACTTGAGGGGTTGTTCGGCTCGGCGTTCCTTCTCCCAGTACTGCCTCAACGTCCGCTTCGCGATGATGCGCATGCGGACAGGCTACTCATCCCCAACCGGGATGTAAACCGCCAGCGCGGGTCTGGCGAGCGTCTCCGGCGATTGGCACGTCACCACGAGACAAAGCCCCTCGGCGAAATATTTGCAAGATCGCCGAGGGGCACCCACCGCCACACATCAAATAATGTGAGCAGAATCCGGCGAATTCCCTTCAGAAAACGTGCGCGCTCTCAGCGTCTCCGAAATCCTCACGATCACACCTGCAATTCACACACTTGACTCATTGTCTTTGCGATAGCTGTTGGCTACCCTCCGCGTATATTTCACAATTTCAGCGGGATCGCTGGTGCGAAGATGTGGAGAGTGTGCCATGCCGGAAACGGAGAGAAACATGTCAAGTGCGTTGTGCAACGTGTCGTCCGCCGGAGCGGGCGCGATATCGGGAAAGGCTCCCGGGGCGGCGCTCTCCGGTGAGCCTGCGCATCGCGCTCTTGACTTCGGTCGCGATCCGGCATCGATTATAATGAAGCCCAGCGGCCCAGCGGCCCAGCGGCCCAGCGGCCCAGCGGCCCAGCGGCCCAGCGGCCCAGCGGCCCAGCGGCCCAGCGGCCCAGCGGCCCAGCGGCCC
>Ga0209544_1001639_pt1 | contig 23502 bp, 12 predicted proteins | sample MesohylPK_FD_187297 | JGI IMG/M metagenome (GOLD analysis project Ga0209544, IMG submission 187297) | Host-associated microbial community of the marine sponge Aplysina aerophoba from Gulf of Piran - sponge mesohyl, lysed by proteinase K... | ecosystem: Host-associated > Porifera > Sponge >...
GGCTGGTCAAAACCCAGCTGTGCCAGGGCCCCCAACGCGCCCGGATGGGCGATCAGTTCGGGAAAGGCCGGATGCGGGTACTTCCAGTAGGGTATGATGCAGCCCTGCGAACGGTGCTGTTCAAAATGCTCCTCATCCTCCTGCGCGATCGTCCATTCGCTCATCGCATTCAGCTTGGCGACCATCTCCGGTTCCAACACATTTTCGAAAATACAAAAGCCGTCGCGTATGAGTTGGGTCCGTTTTTCGACTGCAGTAATAGGCATGGGTATACCTCCATACTGTCCCTTGTAGGGTGTAGGCCTCACAGTATTATCGGAAACAGCTTGAACTGATCTGCGGTTGCGTTGCGAGTGGGTAAGTCGAATAGCGGCTTGTCTGCTTCGGATTACGGCGTTGGCTGCTCCTCATCCGGTCTGCGAACCGGACGCCGTGCCATTGCGCGCGGCTCGACCTGGCTGTAGATGCGGCGAATGGCCCGCTTCCACATCGAGCGCGCCGCCGCCGCCTGATAAGTAGCCTGCCGCTGCGTGTTTTTCCACCAGGTCTTTTCCGGCTGTTTTATCGGCACACTCCACTTGACAGCGCATGCGCCCCAGGTCAGGCCGGCGCCAAAGCCGACAAACACAAGATTGTCACCCGGTGCCACCTTGCCCTCTTCAATCGCTTCGCATAGCGCAATAGGGATGCTGGCCGTGCTTGTGTTGCCGTACTTGTGAACGTTCACATAGACTTTGTCTTCCGGAATCTTCAACTGCCGCAGTACGCTATGCTGGATAATGCGCTTGTTCGCCTGGTGGGGGACGACCAGATCGACTTCGCTTACCGGAACACCGGCCTTATCAAGCACGCGCCGCGTTGTATCGGCCATAATTCGCGTTGCAAAGCGGAAAACGGCCCGACCGTCCATCTGGATGTAATGGGAACCGTTGCTGACCGTCTCCAGGCTTGCCGGGGCCGCACTGCCGCCGGCAGGGATAGTCAAAAGCTCCGCACCGGAGCCGTCGCTGCCAAGTACCGTAGCAGTCACCCCGCCGGGCACATCGCTGGCGGCCAGCAGCACCGCACCCGCACCATCCCCGAAGAGGACGCAAGTCGTGCGGTCCGTCCAATCCACCCACCGACTCAGCGTCTCCGAACCTACGACCAGCACGTACTCGGCATCACCCGCCAGAATCTGCCCGCGGGCAATGCTCAGAGCATACACAAAGCCGGAACAGGCCGCGCTCAAATCAAAGGCGCCGGCATTGATAATGCCTAAATTGTCCTGGATGATGCTGGCCGTGGCCGGGAAAAAATGTTCCGGCGAACTGGTCGCACAAATTATCAGGTCCACCTTGGCCGGATGGACGTCGGCCACTTCAAGAGCTTTGCGAGCAGCCTCCGTTCCCAAAGTGGCAGTGGTCTCCTCCGGCGCCGCCACGACCCGTCGCTCCTGAATGCCTGTGCGTGTGCGAATCCACTCGTCCTGCGTGTCGACGACCTGTTCCAAATCATGATTTGTCACAACCCGGTCGGGAACTTCATAGCCCCAACCGATGATCTGGGCATAACAAGGCGGCTGCACTCGGTCCTGTGCCTCCAGTTGCGCTTCCTCTTCCGTATAGTGCCCGTTCAGATGTTCAGCTGCATAGTCGCTACCAGTCCCGTTTTCCTCGTGCGCTTGCGCTGTCATACCCCATTCTCCTCGAACCGCCGCAACATCAGACATGAGTTGTGGCCGCCAAAACCGAAACTATTGCTCATTGTCACTGCGACGTCTGCCTGCACAGACTGCAACGGCGTGTAATTCAGATCACAAGTTGGATCGGGGTTGTCCAGATTTATGGTTGGTGGAATCACACCTTTTTCAATCGTCTTGAGGCAGACTATCGCTTCTATCGCGCCGGCCGCTCCCAACAGGTGCCCAAGCATCGATTTTGTGCTGCTGATGTTCACGTTGTAAGCGTGCTCGCCTAACACGCGCTTTATCGCCCTTGTTTCGCCCGGGTCGTTGAGCTCCGTACTCGTTCCATGGGCGTTGACATAATTCACGTCGGTACGCTTCACTCCGTAGCTCGCCGCCTTGCGTAGCGCCATATTCATCGCATCTTCGGCCCCCAGGCCGTCGAAATGGGGCGCTGCCATATGATACGCGTCGGCGCTGTTCCCGTAGCCGATCACCTCAGCATAGATTTGGGCATCGCGGGCCAGCGCATGCTCAAGCGACTCCAATATCAGTATCGCGCTCCCCTCGCTCATCACAAAGCCATCCCGTTCGCTGTCGAACGGACGGCAGGCCGCCGACGGGTCGTCGTTGCGCTGGCTCATGGCCCCCATAATGTCGAAGCCGGCCATCATGAGTGGCAGCAGCGCCGCCTCAGAGCCTCCCGTGATCATCACCTGCGCGTCCCCGCGCCGGATCAACTCAAATGCCTCGCCGGTAGCCGCAGTACCGCTGGCGCAGGCATTGACCACAGAAAAATTCGGACCGCGCAAATTATAGAGAATCGCGATCTTCCCGGCCGCACTGTCCACCAGCATATTTGGAATCAGAAACGGGCTCACCTTGCGCAAGCCGCGCTTCTCCGTCAACCTGAAATTGTCAAGCAGCGAAGTGACGCCGCCGGTCCCACTGGCGATCAACACACCTATATCAGTTGGCGTCTCCTTGCTCGGATCGAGCCCACTGTCATTGAACGCCTGCTCCGCTGCCACCAAAGCATACTGAATATATGGATCAAGCCGGCGGGCCTCCTTGCGATCCATATAGTTCTTAGCTTCGAAACCCTTCAACTCGCCTGCAAAGCGGGTGTTCAACTCACTGGTGTCGAATCTGGTGACCGTATCAATGCCTGACCGGCCTTCCAGCAGGGCATCCCACGTCTCATCCATCGTCAGGCCCAAGGGAGTCACCGCGCCGATTCCGGTGATCACGACCCGTGGCGGCTGGCCATTGGTGCTTTGCATGCGTATAGTTTCCAGGTGGACTCCCCGACTCTGATGGGCTGTGTTTCCTTGCCCTCGTCGTCCGCTCACCTTATGTCGGGAGATTTGAATCAGTCTATGTACTCTACTATAACACGAATACTGGTCATTCGTTGCGTTTTACCGCTCCTGGGCGTATATTGTCGATACCAGAGAAGAATTGGGCTCCTTACGCGCTGAGGGAGTTGTGATTTTGCATATTTAGTTCCACGCCGTACAATTCTGCATATGACTAAAATCAGCCCTTCCGTCCATCCCAATGCACAGTGGTCAAACGAAGCCGGTGTCCTTCCGAGCTCGACTGATCGGGTACAGTCAACGCTGGCGGCAGATGAGCAGATCGGCTTCTGCCAACTTCTGGCTGAGTCCGGCCTGGCCCATGTGCATGGAATGGAGATCTTGCGGCTGGTTAAAGTATGCGCCGGAGCGTATGACCGTATTCTCGGTGAGCGCATGCGGGATGAAGAAATCACCCTCCCCCAATGGCGTATTCTGATCCGGCTGTATCTGGCGGAGCGCAACGACCAGGCAACACTTTCGCCCACAGATCTGGCCCATAGTCAATGTCTGAGTAAGAACACCATCAGCTCCCACCTGCGTGCGTTGGAGGAGTCCCGGCTCATCGAACGCCATCTGGACCCGAACGACCTGCGAGCTTTCCGCATCCGACTAACGCCCGACAGCAGAGCGTTGATTCAAGCATCTATACCCCAGTACTTCGAATTTCTCAACAACCTGGTTGGTCAGCTTTCAGCTGAAGAGCGCGAAATGCTGCAGAGGCTTCTGACCGGCCTGCTAGAATCACTGCAGCGGGAACGAGAAGACAACAGTGCTTAGCGATTGCGTTGCAGGCCTCCTGCCAAAGGATTGCAATGCCCTGTTCCTCTCCCCAAGGAGTGGCATGTGAACCAACGAAGAGCATTCAATAGACCCGGTGGTGGTCCGGGGCGCGGCCCTGACAGGGGCGGCGGCATGAAGGATCTAGGCCTTGCCATTCGCTATCTGGGCCGCTACAAGACCACGACAACCCTGGCCTATGCCGCGCTGTTCATCAGCATCGGGGCGCAGCTTGTCGTACCCCAGCTGGTGCAGAACGTCCTTGACGCCGTTACCAACAGCGTGTTCGCTCGTCAGATCCTGGACTTGCCGGAGACCGCGCGGGCCGAGGCCCTCGAGGCGCTGCCCCTCTCGGTAGAAGAGTTGACCGAACGGGCTGTCGGCGCCGAAGGGCCTATCTATTGGGCGATGGTCTTCATCGTTGTGTTCTCGCTCGCGCGCGGGCTGTTCGCCTTCGCCCAAGCCTTCCTGGCCCAGAAGGTGAGCCAGGACTTGGCCTTCGATTTTCGCAACGAACTGTTCGAGAAAATTCAGCGGCTCTCTTTCAGCTATCATGACCGCAACCGTACCGGCCAGTTGATGATCCGCGCCACCGACGATGTCGAAAAACTGAGAATGTTTATCGGTCAGGGGATGTTGCTGGCCGTGCAGTCTATCGTTCTCCTCATTGGTTCCCTGGCAGTGTTGGCCTTCACCAACTTGTCGCTGACATTGATCATCCTGCCCGTACTGCCCATCGCGCTTGTCCTCTTCATGGTCTTCGGCTCCGTCGCCCAGTCTCTATTCGGCGAAATCCAGCGCCGGCTGTCGACGCTTAACGACATCCTCCAGGAGAATCTGGCCGGTATCCGCGTTGTTAAGGCTTTTGTGCGCGAAAGAGAGGAGCAGGACAGGTTTGCCGACTCGGCCCAAAAGCTCATGGATCAGCATATCCGGGTGTCGAAAATATTCAGCTTCCTCTTCCCATTCATCTTTCTGATCTCCAATCTGGGTCAGGCCGCTGTCGTCTACTTTGGCGGGCGGCAGATTCTCATCGATACACTCACGCTGGGTGAGTGGCAGAAGTTCAGCCTCTATCTGATCTATGTGTTCTTTCCCGTAGGCCAGCTCGGTTTCATTGTCGCCCAAATGAGCCAGGCCAGTGCCAGCGCCAAACGCATCTTCGAGATCCTCAACGCCGAAAACGAAGTGACAGACAAACCCGGCGCGCAACCTATGCCGCAGGTCCAAGGACGCGTCCGCTTTGCCGATGTCACCTTCCGCTACTTCAACAGCACCGACCCTGTCCTCCAAAGCATTTCTTTGGAAGCTCGGCCTGGTGAAACCGTCGCCCTCTTAGGGGGAACCGGCAGCGGCAAGACGACGATCATCAATCTCATCCCGCGCTTCTACGACGTCAGCGAAGGGCAGGTTCTGATCGATGACTACGACGTGCGCGATGTAACGTTGGACAGCATGAGGCGGCAGATAGGCATTGTGCTGCAGGAGACCAATCTCTTTACTGGCACAATTCGCGACAACATCGCCTTTGGCCGCCCCAACGCCACCGACGCCGAGGTCGAAGCCGCCGCTAGAGCCGCCGCCGCCCATGACTTCATCCTCAGCTTCCCAGATGGCTATCAAACGGCCGTGGGTGAGCGCGGCACGACCCTTTCCGGCGGCCAGAAACAGCGCGTCGCCATCGCCCGCGCACTATTGACCGACCCGCGCATCCTCATCCTCGACGATTCCACCAGCAGCGTCGATGTGGCCACCGAAGTGCTTATCCAGAATGCGCTGGACCGGCTTATGGTTGGCCGCACCAGCTTTGTCATTGCCCAGCGCATCAGCACGGTCGTCAACGCCGATCAGATCCTTGTGCTGGAAAAGGGCCGCATTGTCGACCGCGGCAACCATGAAGAGCTGATGCGAACCAGCGCGATCTACACCGACATCTATCACAGCCAGTTGGTGGAAGACGCAGTTGTCGAAGAGGAAGCGCCGCTAATTGCTGAAGCATAGCGCGTCGGCAGCAGCAGACCCTATTACGCACAATTTTTCCAGGAGCGTGCCCGATGTTCGGTGACCGCATGTTACGCACGGAGACGCTGAAGCCTAAGAGCGTTGGCGTCACCCTTTCCCGTTTCAGCAAATACTTCCGTCCCTACTGGTTGGTTCTTTCCTTTGTCGCCCTACTCATGGCGGTAAACGCCTATACCCAGGTAATCGGCCCGGTACTGATCGGCCAGGCAGTGGACTGTTTTCTGGCGCCGTCGGCCTTCGGCGGCGACGGCGCAGGAGGCGGAGGGCTTCAACTGCCAGCAGGTACCGATCTGCAGTCGGAAACTGACAGCCAGGCCAACTGCTGGTATGCCCCCGATCTCGCCGCGTCCGACTCCAGCCGCGCTGATCTGCTGCGCGGCCTGCTCAACATCACTTTGGTCATCACCGGCTACTATCTGATCGGTTCTGTCACTGGCGGCCTGATGTTCTTCAGCATGAGTTGGACCGGTCATAACGTTCTTCGCGCCCTGCGCGTGCGCCTTTTCAACCATCTCCACCGCCTCTCTCTCGGCTTCTATACCCGCAACGAGACCGGCGACCTGATGAGTCGCATCACCAACGATTCAGACACAATCCAACAGGTCGTCAGCTTTGCTCTCGTGCAGGTTCTGAGCAGCGCACTGCTAATAGTTTGGATCATCTATCAGATGCTCGTTCTGAACTGGGCTTACGGACTTATCAGCCTGAGCATCGTGCCGATGATGGTCCTGGTCACTCTATGGTTCAGCAACCAGGCCCGCAAGGCCTTTCGCGTCACACGCCAGAGCATCGGCGACGTAAACGCGGAGCTGGAGGAGGGCATCTCCGGCGTGCGCGAAGTCCAGGCCTTCAGCCGCGAGGAGACCAATATCGAACAGTTCCGGCAAAGCAATGCCGTCAATCGCGACGCCAATGTCAAGGCCGTGGCCTATACTTCCGCCCTTGCCCCGGCGCTTGAGGCGTTGGGATTCCTCGGCATCGCTATCGTCGTTGGCGTCGGCGGCGTGCTGCTGCTGCGGGGTCAGACACTGGCAGGTTCGGCCATCTCCCTCGGCCTGATCGTGACATTCTTGGGCTATGCGCAGCGCTTCAACATGCCCATCTCCCAGATCAGCGTGATGTGGGCCAACATTCAGAGCGCCATCGCCGGTGTGGAACGCATCTTCGAACTGATGGACGAGGTCCCGGAAGTGCAGGAGAAAATCGGCGCCCAGCCGATGCATGCAATCGAAGGAGTCGTCGAACTGGAGAACGTGGAGGCGGAGTATGTGCCCGGCGAGCCGGTCCTGAAGGGAATAAACCTGAGCGCGCAGCCTGGCGAAACCGTAGCGATCGTCGGCCCAACCGGCGCCGGCAAGACCACCATCATCAATTTGCTGCCCCGCTTCTGGGATGTTACCGGCGGCGCAGTGCGCATCGACGGTGTGGACGTTCGCGACGTACAGCTGCACACCCTGCGCCAGCAGATCGGCCTCGTCCTTCAGGATACCTACCTGTTCAGCAGTTCGGTGATGGACAATATCCGCTTCAGCCGGTCGGACGCCTCCGACGAAGAAGTCATCGCCGCCGCAAAGCTGGCCCAGGCGCATGACTTTATCGAGCGGCTGCCCGAAGGCTATGAAACTGTGCTGGGAGAACGTGGCAGTGGTCTGAGCCAGGGGCAGCGTCAACTGTTGGCCATCGCCCGCGCCGCACTCGCCGATCCGCGTATCTTAATTCTTGATGAAGCCACCAGCAGCGTCGACACACGCACCGAACAGAAAATACAGGCAGCGCTCAATGACCTCTTGAAAGGGCGCACCAGTTTCGTGATCGCGCATCGCCTCAGCACCATCCGCAGCGCCAACCAGGTTCTGGTGTTGAATGACGGAGAGATCATCGAGCGGGGCACCCACGAAGGGCTGCTGGCACAACGGGGATTCTACTACGAACTCTATATGAACCAGTTCCGCCGCCAGGAAGACACGCCCGTGCCGCCGAACGGCAGTGGACCTGCCAGAGCAGACAGTGTTCGTGCCCTGCCAGCGACTTGAGGCGCAACGCCAACCACGAATACCATATGGGAGGGGCGGCTCTAGCCCTTCTCCCCCACCCTGTTCAACGGCCACTACTCCGTCCGAAACTGCAACCAGACCAGCGGGATCAGCATGCCAATCACCACTATCGGAACGCTGTCCCAGGGCGCAAGATTAATCTGGATCCAAACACCGCCGGGAATAACGTCAACGCCGTAAAGAATGTACGCGGCCCAGCCCACCAGCATCGCCCACAACAGGCGCTGAACGAGCAACTGGCGGGGCATTACCTGCACCAGCACCACCAGCAACAACCCCAACACCACTAACTGTGTGACCATCGCAATCGTCAAAGAAGATATATCGATCTCAACGGCCTCCGGCTCAACCTCCCCTGCGGGCGTCGAGGCCGCTCCCGTCGTTGGCGCCTCTGCTGTTGGCAACGACGCTTGTGTAGACGGTGGCGTGACTACTCGTTCCGGGTTGGTGACCACAATCTGCGTTCTATCCGATGCAACATCCGGGTCCGCAATACGCACCCGAATCTCGGTGCTGGAGCTGGCCTCGACGCTGTTAACCGCGATCAACAGCGCGCCCGTTCTCTCCAGGAGTACAGATTTGCGGGCGAGTCCGCCGCGAGTCGCGACAGGACTGGACTGGATTGCAAGCTCTTCGCCTTCATAGATCAATCGAAAGTTCACCGGTGTTCCATCAGGGACCGTATTCCCGTTGCGATCCAGAATCGGGCCGGCCTGCAGTTCCAGGCTGTCTCCCAGCGAAAGATCGGTCTGCGTAACAACTACCTCGTCCCCTTCCCCCTCTTCGATGATGATGTCCTCGTTCAGGAGAGTCAGGCCAATGCGTTGATTGGGGTCGGGCTCCAGCCGTTCGACCAAATTGCTGAAGCGAGTGCCCGGCACGCTGACTGGAGGCGCACCGCTCACTGTTTGGGCGCGGAACAATGCGCGCACAGCCGCTTCCAAAAATGGCTGGGTCTTTGAGTAGACCCCCAAAAAGGCGGTCATCTTGCCTATCTCGGTCGAATCAAAAAAGTAAGGTTCGTTGAGGGCCAACACCACCAGTTTGCTCCCCGGTAACCGGTCACTGCGCTGACGCAGAAAACGCTTGACCGCATCGCTGCTGTCGTAGTTCGCTACGTCCACGTCAAGCATGGCAAAAATCAGCCAGCTTGCGTTCAGGATCTCCGCCTCCAGCGCATTTGCAACCGACTGCTCGGCCGTGCCGTTGAGCAGAGAGTTCAACTCTGCAAACGTGCGGCTGCGAATCTGCTCAGTTCGCAACTGGTTGGTCGCCTCCGGCCCGTAAAGCCGCAACATTATCTCTTCCAGTGCAGCCGGCGCGACCGCGGGCACCGCCGGGCAGCCAACGCACTCGTGAAATATACGGCTATCGGTAAATATTAATATGTCCTCGTCTTCCCCCGGTGGCGCAGGTAACTGATCCGCCAGCCCCGGGGAATCCGGGAAAAAGATCGTCAGCGCCTCGCTGGCGACCTGATCCAGCAACATCTGCGCCTCTCTCTGATGTTCAGGACTGAATCCATCCTCCAGGTCATTCGGCCCCACCACAACATCTGCAATGTCGATCTCAATCGGTTCATCGCGGGACGGGTACAAATCTGTCGCCGCACCTGTCACTGTGACAGGGTCATACAGCCGCAGTTTCAGGCGCAAAATCCTTCGCAACGAGGCATCCACTCGCGCGGCAAACTCGGCATCGTTCGTGTAGCGCTCCCGGAAGAATATGATCGTCTCTTTGATGTTGGCCCTTTCATCCAGCCAGCTGTCCGTCAGAGAGAAATCTGCCAGATAGAGCAGGTCGTTGCCTGCCGTAAACGCGTCGAGAGCAATACGCCTCCGCGGAAACTCTTGCAAGGGCGGGTCATAGTAGCGGCGCACGGCCATTACGCCCAGCGCGTCGCTCATCAGTATGCCCCCCTGCGCCCGCCATGGCGCAAACTCGTTCAACTCCAACAGAATGCCCAACTCCTGTGCCAAACTGATAGGCGGCGTCCGCTCGCGGCTGCCTTGGAAACTGCTGAAGCGAATATGACCCGACATCAGCACCTCGGTAGAGGTCGTCGCCCCATCCACTCGCAGAATCGCAGAGGGGCGCTCAGTGACCGCGGCAAACGGCGGCAGTTCGACACGCTGGAGCTCCTGCAAACTCTTCTGTATCGTCGAAATCTCCTCATCCGGCCGTCGATCCGTACCCCCCAGACCTGGGAAATGTCCGGTCACAGTGGCGACGCGGCCGCCGCTGCCGCGGTGAATGCCGGATACATAAGCCTGACCCATTCGGCCAACCCAGAATGGTTCACCTCCAAATGTGTGCAGCCCCAATCCCGTCACCAGATCCGGCCGCGGCTGCTCAATCACGTCCAGCGCCGGCCCCAGCAACAGATTCACACCTACGCTGCGCATCTCGCGGCCATGGACTGCCCCGACCTCCCCCACCAGTTCCGGATTCCAGGTGGCGCCCAGCGCCATCTGTGGCGGAATAGTCGTGAATCCGGACCGCAGCGCCGTTTCCGGTAAACCGTCGCCTCCTTGTTCGACACCAATCAGCAACGGAAGCTCCAGCGGCAACCTCTGTTCCAGACCAGACTGCAAAACGCCTGGGATGGCCGGCCCGCCCTCTTTCACGTTCAGCGCCTCCGCCGTCGAGAGATATGTGCCATACGCCAATGCCTGCAACTGATTCGTAAGTCGCGCGACGTCTTCCGGGGTTGTTTCGCTGTAGTTGCTGAAGTTGCGGTTCCTGGGGCTGAGCACCACCCCGCCTACCCGGTACTCTTCAATCAGCTCGGCGACGTCGCTTCTCGGTCCTATGTCGTTGCCTTGAAAAGTAACAATAAACAGTTGACCTACTTTATCCGCGACGCCCATTCCGGCGATCAAATTGTCGATGCGGGCTTCCAGAATCTCATCTGGGCCAGGTGTAGGTGTGGGTGAGGGAGTGGGTGTAGGAGTCGGCGTATGCGTGTGCGTGGGCAAGGGCGTTGGCGTTACCGTTGGCGTGAGGGCCAGGTTCGTGGCTTCCGCCTCTGCAGTCACCGTCAGTTCAGCACCTGCAGTTGCGGTCGCGCGAATTGACTCCAGCAGCTCCTGAGCCGTACGGGTCGCCGTGCCTGTTGTCTCCTGCTGTTCTGCCGCCCCAGTCGTTTCAGTGTCTTGCGCACTGGGCGTAGACGTGGCCGCCTCTTGGGCGGCAGCCAGTTTCACATGCGGCAGACCAGCGCCAATGTCGATTCCCAGCAACGCTGCTGTAAGCAGCGCAGTAGCCAGCGCAAACGCGCACAGCCGGGCGCCGTCCCTCCCGTGCAACCTCTTTCGATCTCTTCCCTGCCGACAACGGAATCCTCTCATCAGTTTCGATTATACACGATCAGCGCAACTGTCGGAATGGCCAATTCCGGCATCTCCGTGCACTTCCGGACGCATCCCATATTGTTGTGTCGATTCGTAGCGCCCTATTTCGCTGCGCTATAAAATCCGCAACGTTTCAGCCATAATCAATTTACGATCCTTTATGCGGCGAGCGAAAGCGTTTCTCACTAACCACTAACCACTGACCACTGCAGTTCTGGGCGGTCGGGCCTTCGGCCCTCCCTTGTGCAGGGGCTGCGCCCCCGCAACGCCCCCCTCCAAAACCATCTCTCACCGACCGGTGCGCCTTCTTCTCAGCGGTGTGCCTGTCCGGCAGTGCCCCTGCCGCCAACCAACAACGTTTCGAAGAAAGCCTGAGAGGTGCCAGCGGTGAAGGCCTGGGTCAACATGGCGCCAAAAAAGAGGGTTGATGGCATGAAAACTGTGCTACAACAGTCCTGTCCATTCCCCTATCTGAGTTCCTTGTACGGGTGGGGTCACAAAAAATGAAGAACTGACTATTCTAGATTCAGACAGCGGCTGTCAAGAAATCTGGGACGCACCCTGCAGTTCCCATATGCTGGACAGATTCGGCCAAAGCAGGTATAATCGATCAAGAGACGCGAACAAAAGTTCGATACACTCGAACTCTCCGTTACGGAAATCAGAACCTTGTTCAATCACCGTCAGGCAGCCCCTCGGCATGCGCCAAGAGCGCAAATTATGTATGATGTTATGACTCCCCGTATGACACGCACCCGGGCCGCGCCGAAAGTCTCTAGCCCTTGTGGAAGACGGTGAAGCCGATTCACGAAGTACATTTGCATCAGATCTATGGAGCCGGAAATGCCGCCATTTCAGGTAGTCAGCGACTTTCAACCAATGGGCGATCAGCCCCAGGCCCTCGCCAAACTTGCCGCCGGCGTTGATGCCGGGATGCAGCACCAGGTACTGCTTGGCGTCACCGGTAGCGGCAAAACTTACACGATGGCCAAGGTCGTCGAAATGACTCAGAAGCCGACCCTGGTTATCGCCCACAATAAAACACTGGCCGCGCAACTCTACAGCGAGTTCCGCGAGTTTCTCCCCAATAATATGGTCGAGTACTTCGTCTCCTACTACGACTATTACCAGCCCGAGGCCTATATTCCCCGCAGCGACACCTACATTGAAAAGGATGCCCAGGTCAACGAAGAGATCGAACGTCTCCGTCTGGCTGCTACCAGCGCCCTCTTCAGTCGGCAGGATGTCCTAATCGTCGCTTCGGTCTCCTGCATCTACGGCCTCGGCAGCCCCCAGGACTATGGACAGGTGGCCCTGAAACTGTCCGTAGGCGAGATGGTCCGCCGCAATCAGGTCTTGCGCCACCTGGTCGACATCTTCTACGAGCGCAACGACACTGCCCTGCTGCGAGCGAAATTCCGTGTCCGCGGCGATGTCCTGGAGGTGCAGCCCGCCTATAGCGACAACGCCTTGCGCGTCAGCTTCTGGGGCGATGAAATCGAACGAATCAGCGAAATCGATACACTCACCGGCGAAGTCCTGGACGACCACCCCGAAGTGGAAATCTTCCCGGCCAAGCATTTCATCACCCATCAGGATCAGGTTCGGGAAGCCATCGTCGACATCGAAGAAGAGCTCAAGCAGCAGACCACTTTCCTGGAGAGCCAGGGCATGCTGCTGGAGGCCCAGCGCATTGGCCAGCGTACCCGTTACGACATAGAGATGCTGCAAGAGATCGGCTATTGCAATGGCGTCGAAAACTATAGCCGCCACCTGGCGCGCCGCCCTCCCGGCAGCCGTCCCTGGACTCTGCTCGACTACTTTCCGGCCGACTGGCTCGTATTTATCGACGAAAGCCACATGACCATCCCCCAGATCCGGGGCATGTACGCCGGCGACCGCTCTCGCAAAGAGGTGCTGGTTTCGCATGGTTTCCGGCTCCCCAGCGCTTTGGACAACCGCCCGCTGACTTTCGATGAGTTTGCCGAAGTCGCGCAGCAGTCGATCTACGTCAGCGCCACACCGGCCGAATATGAATTCAGTCACGCTGAACAGGTGGTGGAGCAGATCATTCGCCCTACCGGCCTCTTGGATCCGATCGTCGAAGTGCGGCCAACCGAAGGACAGATCGAAGACCTGCTGCAGGAAGTTCATCTTCGCGTCGCCATCGGTCAGCGCGCCTTGATCACCACGCTCACGAAACGTATGTCCGAAGACCTGGCCGAATATCTGGCCGACCTGGGCGTGAAAGTCCAGTATCTCCACAGCGAAATCGATACCCTGGAACGCGTCGAGATCCTGCGTGACCTTCGCCTGGGCGTCTACGACGTGGTTGTCGGCATCAACCTGCTGCGCGAGGGGCTGGACTTGCCGGAAGTTACGCTGGTCGCGATTCTCGACGCCGACAAACAGGGCTTTCTGCGCAGCCAGTCATCCCTGATTCAGACCATGGGCCGCGCCGCCCGGCATGTGGAGGGCCGCGCTATTCTCTACGCCGATAAAATGACTGAAGCGATGGAAAATGCAATCGGCGAGACAAATCGCCGCCGTCAAATTCAGGAGACCCACAACCGGGACCACGGCATAGAACCCCGCAGCATCGTCAAGAGCATCCGTGACCTCACCGACCGCATGAAGGTCATGGCCGAAGACCAGGCCGACTACAGCGTCGAGAGCGGTGACGACGCCCGTGCGGTCTATCTGCCTGCCCTATCCCCGGATGAGCTGGTCAAGAAGATCGCCGCGCTCGAAGAAGAGATGCAGGAAGCGGCCCAGAAGCTGGAGTTCGAACGCGCGGCCTCCCTGCGCGACGAGGTGATCGAACTCCGGCAGGCGCTGAAACTGGAGAGAGTGTGACCGGAGCGGCGATTCAAGTGCAGGAAGGACTGATAGGAACGTGAAGTACACTTCTTCAAGTCGTCTTGTCCACCTCTGACACCAATATCCATTTTCAGACGGAAGCCGGCCGTCCTTTTGTGAAGGACAACTGCCGCCGCCTCTCTTGACGGGATTTCCGCCCTGTGAGAACATTTTTTATGGAGACAATGAAACGAAAGCCGAATGGAGTTCCAGGCACTGCTCAATCGCCATTGCGAACTCTAGAGCAGGCTGGCATTTCAATATTCCGAATTTCGTGCGCATATTGCCAAACGGTAGCGCTCTCAAAAGCGAACTCGGTATGACGCTGCGCAGTCTTTCTCAAATGCACAGGAATCAGTGTCAGCTGGTTATCCGAGATTCAGCGAGGATACAAACCTGCCTTTGCGTCCGTCTTGGCCCGAATCGCCGCCGCGCTTAGTAAACACCTGGGCGCCCAGATCTACGAGTAAACGAACAAAATGATAGGAACTGTCCGCGAGATTGATATAACCACCGAGATGAACGCGGCATATCTTGACTATGCCATGAGCGTTATCGTCGCCCGCGCTTTGCCCGATGTGCGCGACGGCCTCAAACCAGTGCATCGTCGTATCCTCTATGCCATGCACGATATGGGCCTGTCCAGCAACAAGCCCTACAAAAAAAGCGCCCGTATCGTCGGCGAAGTTCTGGGCAAATATCATCCCCACAACGATACCTCCGTCTATGACGCCATGGTGCGCATGGCCCAGGAGTTCAGCCTACGCTACCCGCTAGTCGATGGCCAGGGCAACTTCGGCTCCATCGACGGCGACAACGCTGCCGCTATGCGCTATACCGAAGCGCGTCTGGCAACCATCAGCGACCTGATGCTGGCCGACATCGAAAAAGATACGATCGGCTGGAACGATAACTTTGATACTACGCTCAAGGAACCGGCCATCCTGCCGGCCGCGCTGCCCAACCTTTTGATCAATGGCGCCAACGGCATCGCCGTGGGCATGGCAACCAATATCCCACCTCACAATCTTGCCGAAGTCGTCGACGCCACCGTCTATCTCATCGATCAATGGGACAAAATAGACGACGTCGGCGTTAACGACCTTCTGCAATTCATTAAAGGGCCGGACTTCCCCACCGGCGGCATCCTCTTCCGCTATCGCCAAGGCACCAAAGGCGAAGAGGAAATCGATGCCATCTCCCAGGGATATGCCACCGGCAGGGCGCGGCTGATCATGCAGGCCAAGGCCCATTTCGAAGAAATGAGCCGCAATCGCAGTCGTATCGTCGTGACCGACCTTCCCTATCAGACGAACAAGACAAATCTTCTCGAGCGCATCGCCCTCCTCGTACGCGATGGCAAGATCGATGGTATCACCGACCTGCGGGACGAGAGCGATCGCACCGGCATGCGCATCGTCATCGAGCTGACACGCAACGTGGAGCCCAAGACCGTACTCGCGCGCCTGCTCCGGCTCACACCAATGCAGCAGACATTCGGCATGTCGCTGCTGGCCCTCGTCAATGGCGAGCCCGTCACCCTCACCCTCAAGCGCATCCTGCGTCTCTTTATCGAACACCGCCAGGAAATCATTCGTCGCCGCTCGCAATTCGACCTTGCCAAGGCAAGGGCCAGATCACATATCGTCGAGGGTCTCCTAAAGGCGCTCGACATCCTCGACGAAGTCATCCGGACGATTCGCCGCAGCCAGCGCGTCGACACGGCGCGCACCAACCTGATGCGCGAATTCGGCTTCACCCAGGTGCAGGCACAGGCGATCCTGGATATGCCCCTGCGTCGACTGACCGCGCTCGAGCGCAGACAGCTCCAGGATGAACATAAAGAACTTCAACAGTTAATCACTTACCTGGAAGAACTGCTGTCCGACGCCGGCAAGATACTCGGCGTCATCCGCGATGAACTCCTGGATCAGCGCCAACAACACGCCGATCGCCGTCGCACGCAGATCGTCGAACGCCCCCAAGGCACCCTTACGGCTACCGATCTGCTGCCGGACCGGCGCGTCTGGGTTGCGCTTGGCGCCAATGGCTCCTTGCGGCGCCTGGATTTCGCCGGTATCAGCCGCGCCAGCCTGCGCCAGGCTGCCCAAAACGCCGCCGCGACCCTGCTCACCGCCAACACGCGCGATCGGCTATTCTTCTTCGCCGCCGCCGGGCGCTGCCTCCGCCTCGGGGTCCACGAACTTCCCCAAGAGGGGCGCAGGCATCTGGCCGACCTGACCGATTTCAGCCGCCGGGACACGATCTCCTCCATGGTGGCGCTGCCGAACGCCGCAACTGAGGGCTTCCTCTTCCTGGTCACTCTCCAGGGAACTGTCAAGCGCATCACACTCTCCGATCTTACGGAGGCGGCCGTGGTCGCTCAGGATGTGATCAGCGTGAATGGCAAAGACCGTTTGCGTTGCGCGTTCGTGACGCCCGGCAACAGCGAGGTCCTGCTCATCACCCGCCAGGGCCGCTCAATACGTTTCCCAGAGGAGACAGTGCGAGTGATGGGTCCGGCAGCACGCGGCGTCGCAGGCATCAACCTGAAACAAGGCGATGAGGTGGTTGCCGCGCTGCCAGTCGCGCCCGACGGTGAACTGCTTTCCGTTACTTCCACCGGCTATGCTAAACGCACGAGCATGAACGAATTCAGCCTGCAGGGCCGCGGTGGCGGCGGCATCATCGCCCACAAGCTCAGCGAGCGCACCGGCGATCTGGTGGGCGCTGCCATGATGACGCCTGAGCATACCTTCGCTGCCTTCGTGACGCAAAGGGGCGTGGCAAAACCGCTTGGATTGGACGAAATCCCGTCCAGCGGACGCAGCACGATCGGCGCGCGCAAGGTGGACTTGGCCAGCAGTGACGCGGCAGTAGCCGTACAGGCAGTCTCACCAGTCGTGGCGGCCATGGACGGCCAACCGCCTCCGCTCGGTCCACAGTCAAATGGCTTGGGGAACACCGAGGCCGCGCCTCCGGCAAAAGAGGTCCAGAAGAATGGCAAGAAAGCCCCTGCAAAAGGGAAGCGAACAGCCGGGTCCGCCTCTGCAACGCCCGCCAAATCGCGCGCCCAGCGCAAGTCGCGCAAGCTCGACAGCGAAACGACCAGAAAACGCAAACCCGCAACCAGTGAAGGGACTGCTCCGAAGCCGGCCGCTGCAGAACCGGCGAACGGCGAAATCGCCAAACGCAGCGCAAAACAACGCCGCAAAACCCGCCGGAATGGCGCGCAGGAAGCCACTCCCCGGGTCGACACCAACAGCGCATCAGACCAGCGCTCAATTTCCAGTAAGTCAAAAGAGTCCGCGCCTGCTTCGAGGCGCGCAACAACGCCCCGCCAGGCAACGCCGACGAAGAGCCCCGGAAAGGATGCCCAGCCCAAGGACAAGCGGGCCGCGGCTGACTCGTTGGACCAGTCCGTGCAGGGGAACCTGCTGGACGAGCCAGCCGCAACACCGAAGCCGTCTGCCGGGAAGACTTCCGCACCATCAGCCGGTAAACGCACCGGAAAACTGAACCGTGTGAGCAGCGTCACCAGCGGCCAGAAGCGAAAGCCGCGTTGACTAACAGCGCTTCTTCTCTTCTTCTGAACTTCACGTGCACGATAGCCTGATCCAGGGGCAGTATCCGTATTCTAGGTTGGTTCTCCCCTAACTGTAGAAATACTCCAAGACCAGTATATAAGAAGGGGCCGCTGTGTTCAGCGGCCCCTTCAGTTTGTCCTCGGAATGAACGCCTCCCAGTCCGATCACTCATCTGCTTCTCAAATGCCCCCTCCCGCAAGAAGGATTCCAACTGGGCGGCCATCTCCGAGGGCCGGCATCCAACTACTGGCAGAATTCCAGACGGAGGTTGCCCAAGTCATGCTCGGGCACGTTTCGCAATGCCCCCGGTATGCAACCGCTCAACTGATTGTGTGAGACGTACAACTCGTACAGATTGGTCAGACGGCCCAGTTGCGGAGGGATCGCCCCGCTCAACTGGTTACCATAGAGCCACAAAGACTCCAGGTTGGCCAGGTTTCCCAACTGTGGAGGGATCGTCCCACTCAGCGCGTTGTCGAAAACGTTCAAGTTTTCCAGTTTGGATAGGTTGCCCAGTTGCGCGGGGATTGTGCCGCTCAACTCGTTCTCGGCAAGTCTTAGAGACTCCAGGTTGGCCAGATCGCCCAACTGCGGCGGAATTGGACCGCTCAAAGCATTCTCAGCTAGGTTCAGGTTCCTAAGCCTGCCCAGGCTTCCGAGTTCAGGCGGAATCCCACCGCTCAACTCGTTGTCGGCTAGAAACAGAGACTCCAGTCTGTCCATGTCTCCTAGTTGAGAAGGAATCACACCGCTCAGTCTGTTATAGGATAGAGACAGGGATCTCAGTCTGTCCAGATCTTCCAGTTGTGACGGAATTTCTCCGCTCAACTGGTTGCCGAAGAGATATAGTTCCTCCAAGCTGGACAGGCGACTCAACTGCTGCGGGATCGGGCCGCTCAGTCCATTATTATGTAGCGCCAGAGATCTGAGTTTGGCCAGGTTGCCCAATTCCGGCGGGATTGGGCCGCTCAACCTGTTACCGTTCAGCGACATCGTTCTTACACTGGTCAGACTACCCAACTCTGGCGGGATCGGGCCGCTTAGCCCATTGCCATGCAGAAACAGGCATTCAAGATCCAGGAGCAGTCCCAATTCCGATGGAACTGTTCCACTGAGACTGTTCCATGCCAGGTCTAGTTCGACCAATTTGGTCAGGCGCCCCAGTTGTGGCGGAATGGTTCCCCGCAACCCGTTCTCCCTTAAGTCCAAATCGACCACACGACCACTGTCATCGGTGGTGACTCCGTACCAGGTGCCGATCGGCGTGTCGCTCATCCAGTTCCTGCTGTTGGTCCAATTGGCGCCGTCGGCGCTGAAGTAGAGGGCAATCAGTGCCGCCTTCTCGGAGATATCGACCGTAGCCGTAGCCGTCGGCGTCGCTGTCGGCAAAGGCAACGTCGTGCTCGTAGGCGACGGGGTTGCTGTAGGCATAGGCGTCGCTGTAGGCGTGAATGTAGGTGTAGGAGATGGTTGCGCCTCAAGCACTATCGTCGTGCCATTGCCGATGGCGAGGCCCCCAACATAGCGAGCGCCCTGAAAAACTGCCTCTTCGATAATTACCCTGACTTCGGTGGAAATGTCGACGGGCGCGATTGCGGCCGCCGCGCTGCGGCTCTGGCCGGCTCCAATTGTAACTGTGGTCCGGGCAGGTGCCCCGTTCTGCGCCGACAATGTGATCGACAGGTCGAACGGCGCGCCCTCAGCGACCGTCGCGACGACCCCCTCGTTTGACCGCTCCAGCCCCATTCTTAAGATGAAAGGATCCGTCCGATTGCCCGCGAAGCTCACAACTTCCAGATGGGACAGACCGCTGAATATGCCGTCAGGCAGCGAAGTTAAATCGTTGTCCGACGCGATAAGATGCGTCAGATTGACAAGCCCAGTGAAGATACCGACAGGCAGCGAAGACAGGTTATTCTTGGCAAAGGACAACTTACTTAGACTCGACAATCTGTCAAACACGCCGTCGGGAAGGGAACTAAGGTCATTTTCCTGCAACGCCAGTGTCTGTAAGCCGGTGAGGTCGTCGAAGACACCGCCGGGCAAGGAAGAAAGACCGCTATCCTCCATCCAAAGTATATGCAGATTTGAGAGACCGTCGAAGACATCCGCAGGGAGCTCCCTGAGGTTATTCTCTTGCAAGTTCAGCTCGATCAAACCCGTGAGACCACCGAAGTCGCCGACCCGCAAGGAAGTGAGGCGCCTGCCAATGCCGCCTCTGGTAAGGTCTATTCCGAAGATTCTTGTCAAGTATTCGTCGGTCACCTCGCTGCAATGCCGGATGTTTAGGCTGCCAAGGTTCTGGCTGTTCAGGAGGCCAATCATATGGTTACGTACCTGCTGAGTGCGGTCACAGATACCTCCCGAACCGCTCTGAACTTCACTTTCGCTAATAGCAGGTGTGGGATTACGGGTAGGCGTGGCCGCGGGCGTGAGCGCCGGCGTGTCGGTCTGCACAACCGCAGGCATGAGCGTCGGCGTGCCGGTGGCATCTTCCGTACGCACAGGTGTCGACGTATCAGTCGGCGCTTCCGCAGGAAGGAGCATCGGCGTGCCTGTGGGCTCTTCTGTAGGCACAATCGTCGACGTGTAGGTCGATGCCTCAGTAGGCACGAGCGTCGGTGTGTTAGTTGGCTCTTCCGCAGACACGAGCGTCGGTGTGCCGGTGGCATCTTCCGTACGTACAGGTGTCGACGTATCAGTCGGCGCTTCCGCAGGCATGAGCGTCGGCGAGCCTGTGGGCTCTTCCGTAGGCATAAGCGTCGGCGAGCCTGTGGGCTCTTCCGTAGGCATAAGCGTCGGCGTGCCGGTGGTATCTTCCGTACGCACAGGTGTCGACGTATCAGTCGGCGTGCCGGTGGTATCTTCCGTACGCACAGGTGTCGACGTATCAGTCGGCGTGCCTGTGGGCTCTTCCGCAGGAAGGAGCGTCGGCGTGCCTGTGGGCTCTTCCGCAGGAAGGAGCGTCGGCGTGCCTGTGGGCTCTTCCGCAGGAAGGAGCGTCGGCGTGCCTGTGGGCTCTTCCGCAGGAAGGAGCGTCGGCGTGCGTGTGGGCGCTTCCGTAGGAAGGAGCGTCGGCGTGCCTGTGGGCTCTTCCGTAGGCACAAGCGTCGGCGTGTTTGTCGGCTGGGAAACTTGAACAACAGATTCGACCGGTTGCGTCCAATCGCCCGCGCCATCGCCGTACCGAGCGCGCAGCCTCACTTTGTAACATGCTCCCTCTGTTAGACCGGCGATCGTATAGGAAGGGCTTGTCGGATATGCATTCCCTTGACCATCATTCTCCGACGGAAAATCTTCCCCTGCGGGCGCCCAACTGACACGGTAATCGAGCGGCGTCTCTGACGGAGGATCCCATGAAAGTTCAAGAATCCCGGGCTGCCTGTTCCTCACGCGCACAGCAGCGATCACCCGGACGTTTTCCTGAGCGTATACAGCGCGAAGGAGCGCGAAAGAACCGGAACACATGGTCAGCAAGAATATTGCCAGCCTGACACCCAACGCCTTGGCGGCTGACCGTCCGTTGCCGAACAGGGCTCCATTGACCTGTTCTTGGTGCAACATTTTTCTCTACCTCCTCTGTGTGGACGTTCTGTCTATCACTTCTATTTCGGATCCGACCGCAAGGTCGCACAAAAAATGCGGTTGCGATGCGGAAGGAGATTTGGCTGATTCTAAGTACAGTCCCTGCCGGATGCCTGCTCCAGGTCGAATGAAAGCTGGGAAATGGGCATACCGCGCTCGCCGGCGTTGCCATACGCGGCTCGGCACGACTGCTCTGCTCTACACAGTTGGCAGACAAGGGATCATCTTGACCATCGTGTCTCAGGATTCCGTACGCACGCGAACCTCTTCTGCCGCCCAATGCGGGAAAGATCGGCCGCGCCGCGCCGAATACAACATGCGGATCGTCAGAAACTGGAATTACTGGAGAGGGACGGCCACTACGCGATAGCGGTCCAACAGGTAGCGCTGCAGAATGTAAAATTGGGAAGGAAAAGTGAGGAGAAAACTTCGCGCCTGCCCTTGTCGGAGGGAAAGGGGACGGTGTGAGGCCGTTCCATTTCCTCCCGCGAATTCGTGCTGTTTGGGGAGGGTCAGACGCCTGAGCGGCAAATCGTCTTTGATTGCCCATGATTCGATTTTTGTGGATGTTTGCAGTGATTTACCCGTCAATCTCCTGTGATAACGGGCGCAATATCCCATGATTGGTTGGCCTCATTCTGCAACTGCCTGTCCAATGCCAGGGTCTTGCTGGGCCGCAAACAAACCGTTGTTCCTGAAACTAATATACTCCTCAGAACCATGTCTGTCAATAGCAAACGTCAAATTGCCCTGCTAAATTGCCAAACTGTAGTGTGCCCGAAATCGGAGCACAGACCGGCACAGGTACACCTTGTACGTACCTTCTGTTTACGGAACTGGCGCGTAAGTTTGTGATACTACTGTCTTCCAGGGAACCACCGAGAGGTCAGATGGAAACGAAGCACCGCAGACATTTGGCGCGGCAGCATTGATGGCCGCACCGCAGCCTGTGGTGGAGTCTGGAGCTACCGCCCCACGATCGTGGATACCAACTGCTCATCAGAGCGATGACTGCGCCGCCACAGAATCGTTGCCAGCACCCCAATCAAAAGAGGCACGGTCGCGGCGAGAGACCACCGCCACGAGATCCCGTTCTCCTGCGGGGCCGGAACTGCCGTCCGGTAGGCCATCCGTTGCCGGTGCTCGGCCAGCAGAGCCTCCTTCAACCGCGCCCGGAATGCCGGTGATGGCCGTACAAAAGGGAAGAGTCTGCCCAGGGAAGTTACCATTAGCTTGAGCTGCTCCTCCTCTTCCCGCGTCAACTCCGCGGCCGCATCCTCAGTTTCCGTACTGGTATCGGGCGCCTGTAGTTTGGCAATGCCAAAGACTCTTGCAACCGCATTCGTCGTGTATCTGAAAAAGCCGGTGCAGCTCACAACCACCACCCCGAACTGCTGCCACCAACCCAGAAACTGACCCTTGACCGTGTCCATATCGATTTATTTTGCCTTCCGTCCGGCAGCGGCCTGCGCCTCTTCGCTGCCGGACTGTTCGCTTAGATCCTTACGTAGCGCCGTTAATGTGCGAAAGTAGAGCGATTTGATTGCACCCTCGCTCTTCTGCATCAATTCGCCAATCTCGATGTTTGTCAACTGATCTCCGAACTTGTGAAAGAGTAACAAGCGCCGTTCCTCCGGCAGCCTTTCGATCGCCGCCCACAACGCCTCCTCACCTTCTCGCCGCTCTGCCGTCGCCTCCGGCTCGTCCCGCCGTTCTGCCGGAAATACGAGCCCGTCGACCGGGACGAAACTGCGGCGACTCTGATCCCGGTGCCAGTTGGCAACAAGATTGTGGGCGATCCGGAACAGCCATGCCCCAAACGGCAATCCCCTGTCCTCGTACCTGTCCAGGCGATCCAGCGCCCGGTAAAAAATGCGTGCGGTCAGGTCTTCCGCGTCCTGAACATTCTGCACGCGGCTGTAGACATAGGAATAAATGCGATCGATATAACGCTCATACAGTTCGCCGAACGCATTCGAATCTTTCTGCGCCTTCGCCACCAACGCCGATTCGATCGCCCTTTCGTCCTCTGGCTGCGAGGCAGTTGGGCCGCCCGGTCGGCTCCCATTGGCGCCTTTTTCAGGTCCGCTCAGAGTGTTCCCATTCATTAGTAGGGCCTTATGCTAGTTGGGAAAGGCCAATTGCTTGATTTGCAGATAGTCAGGTACGCCCAAGAGGCGGTTGATATAAATGCAGAGGGTATGTGCGGTCAATTTTGTGTATAAGCGTGCACAAAGG